>Ga0065721_10005163_pt1 | contig 30400 bp, 25 predicted proteins | sample Mesricmetagenome_FD_59108 | JGI IMG/M metagenome (GOLD analysis project Ga0065721, IMG submission 59108) | Mesophilic microbial community from rice straw/compost enrichment Sample: eDNA_1 v2 (version 2) | ecosystem: Engineered > Solid waste > Grass > Composting > Bioreactor | place: USA: Davis...
ACGGACGATCTACTGCGCGAGGCCGAGCCAAAATTTAACGGAAACCGAAGATACAAGGGACGTGCGGTGAGGAGCGCAATGCGCTCCGGCCGAGCCCGGTGCCGGGAGGAGACACCCCACCCTGGCGCTGCAAACCACCGAGCCCTCCGGCCGACCGAAGCCTCCGCGCCACCGACACCCGCCGAACCCCGACTCCGAACTCCGAGCCTCCGAGGTTCCGAGGTTCCGAGGCTGCGAACCCCCCGAGACTCCGAACGAAACCTCAACCCGCAAATAAACCTGTCGGAAGCCCACGCACCCCGCCAGTATCCACTTCGAACAAGCACCCAGCGAACGTTTCCTTCGACCGATCCAATCCCTTCGCCGCGGAAGTAACGAACATCCTGTCCAACGCCTCGCCTCCGAACGTGATGCTGGTGATCTGCGGCGCCGGCAAGCGAATCTCTCGATCCAGCTTCGCCTCCGGCGACCAGCGGCTGATGCGTGAGCCGCCCCAGTGGGCGATCCAGACGTAGCCGTCTGCATCCGTCGTCATCCCATCCGGCGATCCCATGTCGCTGGAAAACTTCAGCCACACCTGCTTGTTGCTGAGCTCGCCTGCAGGCGACAGATCGAAACGATATACCGTGTCGCGACCCGAATCGGTGTGATACATGACGTCCTGCTTCGGGCTGAACGTCGGACCATTGGTCACTTTGTAACCTTCGTCAATGCGACGCACGCTCATGTCCGGATGCAGGCAATACAGCGAGCCGGTGGCCTCGACGATGGCGGCATCCATCGTGCCCGCCCAGATGCGGCCGTGTTGATCCACTTTGGCGTCGTTCAAGCGGTTGCCGGGAAGCTGCGGCTCTGGATCGAGAATGAAACGAAGCGCGAACGGCTCGAGATCGAGCTCGTAGAAGCCGCTCTGCAAGCCCGCGATGAACCCGGGTTTGTCACGCCGCTCCAGCACCCACCCGATGCGCTCCGGGAACGACCAGCGCTGCACCGCGCCGTCGGCGAGCGAGTAGCGATACAGGAAGTGCGAAAGAATATCGACCCAGAAGACGGCATTGTGCCGCGCGGACCACAGCGGACCTTCGCCCAGCTCGTCTGCGTGCTCGCGAGCAATGACTCGCCATGCCTCGGCCATAGTGTTGCCCTCGCTACAAATGGAAAGCTCCCGCGCAAGGGTCGCGCGGGAGCCTGGAATATTGAATCAGTGATTGTGCCGGGGCACGCCCTTGGTCTGGGCGAGGCGCTGATACTTCACTGCCGACTCGAGCACCGCGCCCGTTTCGGCCTGGCCGATGTCGGCGCGCTGCATTTCCTGCCACGGCGTCTGGCTTTCGGGAATGGGATAACCGCCGGCCTCCTGCAACGCCTGACGGCGCTGCTTCAGCTCTTCGTCGCTGATGAGGATGTTCGCCTCGCCCTTGGCCAGGTCGATGCGCACGCGGTCGCCGCTCTTCAGCAACGCCAGGCCGCCGCCCACCGCCGCTTCCGGCGAAGCGTTGAGAATCGAAGGCGAGCCCGACGTGCCGGACTGCCGGCCGTCGCCGATGCACGGCAGATTGTGGATGCCCGCTTTGATCAGATTCACCGGCGGACGCATGTTCACGACTTCCGCCGCGCCCGGATAACCGATCGGCCCCGTGCCGCGCATGAACAGCAGCGTGTTCTCATCGATGCCCAAGGCGGGATCGTCGATGCGGGCGTGATAGTCCTCGGGACCGTCGAACACGACGGCGCGGCCCTCGAACGCTTCCGGATCTTTCGGATTCGACAGATAGCGAGCGCGGAACTCGTCGGAGATCACGCTCGTCTTCATGATCGCCGAGTCGAACAGATTGCCGCGCAACACCGTGAAGCCCGCGCTCTTCTTCAGCGGCTCCGCAAACGGCTTGATGACTTTCGTATCGAGGATGCTTGCACCGCGGCAGTTATCGCCGAGGGTGCGGCCGTTGACGGTCAACGCGTTCTCGTGGATCAGGCCCTGACGCATCAGCTCCGCCACGACGGCCGGCACGCCACCGGCGCGATAGTAATCTTCGCCGAGATATTCACCCGCCGGCTGCAGGTTCACGAGCAGGGGAATATCCAGGCCGTATTTCTGCCAGTCATCGATGGTCAGCTCGACCCCGATGTGTCGGGCCAGCGCATTCAAATGAATCGGCGCGTTGGTGGAGCCACCGATCGCCGAGTTGACGCGAATGGCATTGATGAAAGCTTCTCGCGTGAGAATGTCCGACGGCTTGCGATCCGCCCACACCATTTCCACGATCTGCTTGCCGGTGAGATACGCGCATTCCTGGCGATCGCGCAGCGGCGCGGGAATCGCGGCCGAGCCGGGCAAGGACATGCCGAGCGCCTCGGTCAAGCTGTTCATTGTCGTCGCCGTGCCCATGGTGTTGCAGTAACCGGTGGACGGCGCCGACGAGGCGACCAGTTTGATGAAGCCCTGATAATCGATCTCGCCCGCCGCCAGCAATTCACGCGCGCGCCAGACGATGGTGCCCGAGCCGGTGCGCACGCCTTTGTACCAACCGTTGAGCATGGGGCCGACCGACAGCGCGATCGCAGGCATGTTCACCGTGGCCGCGGCCATCAAGCACGCCGGCGTGGTTTTGTCGCAGCCCACTGTCAGCACGACGCCGTCGAGCGGATACCCAAACAGCACTTCCACCAGACCGAGATACGCCAGGTTGCGATCCAGGCCCGCGGTCGGACGCTTGCCGGTCTCCTGGATCGGATGCACCGGGAATTCCAGCACGATGCCGCCCGCCTCGCGAATGCCTTCGCGCACGCGCTCCGCCAGCACGATGTGATGACGATTGCACGGCGACAGATCGCTGCCGGTCTGCGCGATGCCGATGATCGGCTTGCCCGACTGCAGCTCCTGCAGCGACAGGCCGAAGTTCATATACCGCTCCAGGTACAGCGCGGTCATGTCCGCATTGGCGGGATCGTCGAACCAGGCGCGCGAGCGCAGGCGACGCGGTGCGGACGAATTGGGATTGGATGGGCTCATTGGGTTGAAGCGTCAGGTTCGAAAGCTTAGGGAGCGGCGGAGAAGCGCAGCACCAGAGTGTTCACGTACGTCTGCCCGGGATTCAGGCGCGCAGTGGGGAAGTCGCTGTGATTCGGCGAGTCCGGAAACACTTGCGGCTCCAGACAGAAACCATCGCCCTGCCGGTACACGCGCTGGCTCTTGCCGGTGCTGGTGGCGTCGAGGAAATTGCCTGAATAGAACTGCACGCCCGGGGCGCTCGCGAGCAATTCCAGGACGCGGCCGGATTGCGGCTCCTCGACGCGGGCCGCTGGGCGCAACTGCCCGGGCTCGCCATCGATGATGTAGTTATGGTCGTAGCCGCGACCCCGGCGCAGCTGCTCGTCGCGACCGTCGCGAATGCGCTCGCCGATGGTGCGCGGCTTGGTGAAATCGAACACCGTCCCGGCGACGGCGCGGCGCTCGCCTGTCGGAATCAGCGTTTCGTTCACGGGCGTGTACTTGCTCGCGAACAAGGTCACCCGATGGCCGAGCACGTCGCTCGGTGTCGCTTCTCCCGCCAGGTTGAAATAGCTGTGGTTGGTGATGTTGACGATGGTCGGCTTGTCCGTGGTCGCGCGGTACTCGATCGCCAGCTCGTTCTTGTCGTTGAGCGTGTAGGTCGCGGTCACCTGCAAGTTGCCGGGATAGCCGCCTTCGCCATCGGCGCTCGTATAAGTGAGCACGGCGCGCGCGGGCGACCCGGCGCTGACAGAGTCGATCCTCCACAGCACCTTGTCGAAGCCCTGCTTGCCGCCGTGCAAGTGGTTGGGGCCGTCGTTGGTTTCGAGCTGGTACTGCTTGCCGTCCAGCGAGAACTTGCCGGCGGCGATGCGATTCGCGTAGCGACCGACCGTCGCGCCGAAGTACTGCGGCTGATCCAGGTACTGCTGCGCCGTCGCGTAGCCGAGGACGACATCGGCGGATTTGCCGTGACGGTCCGGCACCAGCAACTGCTGGATGACACCGCCGAGCGCCAGGATGCGCACCGACATGCCCTTCGCGTTGGCCAGCTCGACCGACTCCACCTTGCGGCCATCGGCCAGCGTTCCGAACTCACCGCGGCGGGCTTCCACCGCCCCCGCAACCGACGCACCCACACTGTTGACCACGAGCACCCCCACGAGCCACCGACCTGCCTTTGCGACACCCTTGCGCCGGGGGAGACCGGACGCCCTTGGGACCTTGCCTGCCGCAGCGTTGCGGCCGCTCCAAACTAGCTGTTCTTGTGTCACGAAAATCCTGGCCGGCGACTTGGGAGACTCATTCTAATACTCAGACAAAATGTCAGCAATTGTCACGACAAACAAGCCGCAATTTCCCACCGGGAATCCCGTCCAGCGCGCAAACGCCGCCCGCCGGCTGCCTTTGCGGCGCCGATCGCGCACAATCCCGCGACCAGCCGCACATACGCCCCTGCCCATCGGAGATGAGTCGTGAAAGGAAGTCGCAAAACCGGCGTCATGGCGTGCCTGGGCGCCGGACTGGTGTCCGCCCTCGCCGGCCCGGTGCATCCAGCCCTGGGCGCCGAGCTCGTGATCGAGCAGGTGACGGTCGTTTCGCCGGAGCTGGCCGCGCCTCGACCCAAGCAAAACGTCCTGATCCGTGACGGACGCATCGTGTCCGTCGGCTCGAAGCCGGTCACCGCCGGATCGGGTGCCGTGCGCATCGACGGCCGCGGCAAGTTTCTCACGCCCGGCCTCATGGATTCGCATATCCACGTGGGCGAAGTGCCGGGTTTTCCCTTTGGCGAAGTCACCGACCCGACCATGGTCGCCATGCGCGATGCCTACCTGCGCCAGCAGCCGCGCAGCTATCTCTATTATGGCGTCACCCAGGTGCTGAATCTGCTCAGCGGGCCCGAATCCGCGGCCGCGTTCGAGGCCCAACCTCAGCATCCCGACCTGTTCAGCTGTGGCGGAGCGGTCGTGCTCGATGGCTACCCATCGGTGTTCATGGACAAGGCCGTTCGCTACAGCGCCATGCCGGACTACATCTACGAGCCCGCGAACGCCGCGAAGCATCCACTGCCTGCCGGCGCGGACGCTGCTCGACACACCCCTGAAGCCATCATCGGCAAGCTCGCCTCCAGGGGCGTTCGTTGCGTCAAGATCTTCATCGAAGACGGCTTCGGCGGCGCGTCCGACTGGCCGCTCATGAGCAAAGAAACATTGCAGCGGGTGCGCGCCGAGACTCGCAAGCGAGGCTTGCTGCTGATCGCCCATGCCAACGCGATCGACATGCAGCGCATCGCGGTCGAAACGCGAGTCGATGTCATCGCGCATGGTCTGTGGAACTGGAATGAGTATTCGACCGATCAAGGGATACCGCCGGCCATCGCCACGCATCTGCGAGAGATCCACGCGAACAAGATCGGTTATCAACCGACGCTGCGCGTAATCGCCGGGCTGGCGGATTTGTTTCGTGAGGACACGCTGAAAGATCCAGCGTATGCGAAGGTCGTGCCGCCCGCGTTGCTCGAATGGTATGCAACGCCGGCGGCGCAATGGTTCAAGGAGGAGATGCGTGCGGGCATGGGAGGCATGCCGGACATGAAGGCCATGCACAGCTACATGGTCGTGGGCGCGTATGGCATGCGCGCCGCAAAATATCTGCACGACCTCGGCCAACCGTTGCTGCTCGGTAGTGACACGCCTTCCGCGCCGACGTTCGGTGCTCAGCCGGGCTATGACACCTATCGCGAGATGCGGATGATGGCGCAATCCGGCATTCCGTTAGCCGCGATCTTCCGTGCCGCGACCCTCAACAACGCCCGGCAATTCGGCCTCGACAAGGACTACGGCAGCGTCGAAGCGGGCAAGATTGCGAACCTGCTGTTACTGAGCGCCAACCCGCTCGAGACCATGCGAGCCTGGACCAGCATCGACCGCATCCTCCTGCGCGGCTCGGTGATCGAGCGTGAATCGCTGGCGGCCCGACGCGAATAGTTCCGCCTGATGGGATGCAAACGAATCGTTACAGCAGCGCAAAGATTCTTGACACTGCTCGGTGAGATTTGAGCCGCGCGCGGTATGGACACCCGCGCGGGCATGGACGCAGACTGCCCCGACAGCACGAGCTCCGGATCAGGAGCACTTTACGTTTCCTCCGGAGCGAGGGACATTCAGTGGGGGTCAAGCAATGAGCATCGGCATGAAGCACGGATCCAGGCTGCTCGGTATGGCAACTGCCCTGGCGCTCTCGGGTGCAATCGGCCCGGCCTGGGCGCTCGACCCGGGCGACACGGTCGATAACTTTCGCCTGCTCGATCACACCGGGGCCTCGCGCCAGCTCTATTACCTCTCCGACATGAAAGCCGTCGTGCTGATGGCGCAAGGCAATGGCTGCGAGGTCGTGCGCAAGTCACTTCCCGAGCTGCACGCGCTGCGCGCCAAATATCGGGAGCAAGGCGTCGAGCTGCTGATGATCAACTCCAATCTCGCCGACACGCGCGACGCGATCGAGAAAGAAGCCAGGACGCAAGGCATCGACGTACCCATCCTGCTCGATGAAACCCAGATCATCGGCGAATCGCTCGGCCTGCAGCGCAACGGCGAATTGATGGTGATCGATACCAAGGGTTGGAAGGTCGCCTATCGGGGCCCGCTGTCGGCCGGTGGCACACCGTACGCAGCGAACGCTCTCGATGCAGTCATCGGCGCCGCGCCGGTCAAGACCGCGCAGGTCGATGCCAGCAAGGGCAAAGGCTGCGATCTGAAATTCCCGGAAGCCGATCGCAGGCAGGCGCACGCCAGGATCTCTTATGAGAAGACCATCGCGCCCATGCTCATCGACAACTGCGTCACCTGCCATCGCCAGGGCGGCATCGGCCCGTGGCAGATGAACAGCTACGACATGATCAAAGGCTTCAGCCCGATGATTCGCGAAGTGGTGCGCACCGAGCGCATGCCGCCGTGGCATGCGGATCCGCACTACAACGTGTTCTCCAACGATCGTTCGCTCAGCAAGGATCAGATCAAGACGCTGGTGCACTGGATCGAAGCGGGCTCGCCGCGCGGCAGCGGCAGCGATCCGCTGGCGGAGCTGAAGAAACAATGGCCGGAGTGGGAGCTCGGCCAGCCGGACCTGATCGTGGAGATCCCCGCCTTCGACGTGCCGGCGACCGGCGTGATTCCGTATCAGATGCCGATGGTGGACAACCCGCTGGATCACGACGTGTGGGTGCGTGCCGTGGACTTCCAGCCAGGTGACCGCACCGTGCTTCATCACATCATCGCGACCATGGGCGCCAGCGCCGAAAGCGTGCGCGATGGCGGCAGTCTCGGCGGCTATGTGCCTGGCGCCGGTCCGATGCTGCTGCCTCCGGAAACGGGGGTGCTGATCAAGAAGGACGCGAAGTTCTTTTTCCAGATGCACTACACCGTGAGCGGCAAACCCGCGCGCGACGTGAGTCGGATGGGCCTGTACTTCCGGAAAGATCCTCCCAGGCACCAGATGCGCAGCGCCGTGCTGCTCAATCCAGGACTGAAGATCCCGGCCAACACCAAGGCGCACACCGAGTCGGCCTCGAAGACCTTCGAGCACGACGTGATCGTCTACAACCTGCTGCCGCACTCGCATTTCCGGGGCAAGGCCTCGGACTTCGTCGCCACTTATCCGGACGGTCGCAAGGAGGTGCTGCTGTCAGTGCCGAACTACGACTTCAACTGGCAAACCACGTACGAGCTGAAGACGCCGAAGCGCTTGCCCGCCGGCACCCAGGTCACGCACAGCACGACCTGGGACAACTCGGCGCAGAACAAAGCGAACCCCGATCCGAACCGGGTCGTGCCGTGGGGCCAGCAGACCTGGGATGAAATGCTGTACGGAGTGATTCGCTATCGCTACGTGAACGAGAGCGATGCGCCCGCGGCGACTCCGGCGAAGGTCTCGCAGACCTCGCGCGACTGACGGCTAGTGAAACAGGTGCAGCGCCCGGGGCAGCGACGCCTCGGGCGGTGACTTGCCTTCCAGGATGGCCGAGATGACTTCGATGCTCGGCGGCAGATCGGCCGGGTTGTAAGGCTTACCAATGAGGCCCAGCGCCAGATTCTGATTCTGGTAGGCCGCAGGATGCTGAGCGCTGACGAACACGGCGGCGATGTGCAGTTCACGCAATCGCCTCGCCAGCTCTATGCCATCTCCAGCATGCATCAAGTCGATGTCGATCAGCGCAAGGGTGGGATGACCGCTGCGCGCCAGCTCCAGTCCCTCTTCGAGCGTGGCCGCCGGACCCAGCGTCTCGTGACCCGCCTGCTCCAGCTCAACAACCGTGCTCAGTGCGCAAATGGGCTCATCCTCTACTACCAAGATCAACATCTTCGTTTCGATTTGCGGCGCTCTCTCCTGAACATGGCAACGTCGCACAATTGCGAATCGTTCCTGCACGAGAGGGCAATCGCGCGTCGTCGGAGAATCAATCACGCGGGCCAGCGCATGTTCAATTGAGGTAGATGGGATTGCCGAGCAGCGCCAGCCTGCCGTCGACGTCGCGCACATCGATGCGGATCCAATGAGGTTCGCCGTCCGAGATCTCTTCGAACGACCACGAGTGCTTCGCGGTGGGGATGGCAGTGCGCCGCGTGGTTTTCCCGTCGCGAATGACTTCGACCGTACCGCCGGTCATCTGCTCGATGCGGGCCGTGAACGTGATCGATTGTTTCGCCGGCACCGACAGCTGACCACCCATCGGGACGATCGATTCGCCGTGCCTGGCGCTCAGCTCGAGCTTGCGATCGCGCGAGCCGGCGGTGTCGACGAACACGTTGCCGGCGCGAATGCCGGCCATGATGGCATCGATGCTCAGCTCCTCCGCATACACCACCGTGGTCGGCACGCCGATGCGACCGGGCGGCGGGGAAACGTTCGTCGACGTCACGTCATGCGTGTCGCTGCCGCCGATTGCGGTCAGGCGATGACCCTTCTGCAATTGCTCGTGCCAGAACGGAATGCCCGTGATCGGGCTTTCCACATCGTTGCCGTTCACGACTTCCACGGCCTGCACCAGCGACAAGTCCGCCGCCGGGGTCGGGGACCAGCCGCACCCCATGCAAGCCTCGCCCGTGGGCACTCGCGGATGATTGATCGAGACCAGCGCCCCTTTCCGCTTCGCTTCGGTCAACAACGCGTTCCAGTCGGGCACCGTGGCGCTGCCCACCCGGAAGTCCACCGGCTCACGCAGGTTGAATGCGTTGGCATGACCTTGGAAGGTGGTCATCTCCATGCCTGGAATCAACAGCAGCCGATCGAAGTACGGCTGCAACGCGGTCAACTCATTGACGTGCGAATTGGTGTTGTGATCGGTGAACGCGATGAAGTCGAGGCCGCGATCGGCCGCGGCATCCAGCGTTAGAAACAACGGACAAGGCACTCGCTTCTGCCCGCTCCTGCTCGCACAGTTGCCGTCGCTGTGTTCGCTGTGCATGTGCAGGTCGCCGCGATACCAGCCCGCTGCGGTTTTCAGCGCAGCCGGCTGGGTTGGCAGGCCATGCCGTTCGTTGCGCTGGAAATGAACTTCGGCCGTGAACTCGGACTTCTGGCCGTTGCGAATATTCGGGACGCCGAGCAGGAGTTGCCAGCGACCCGGCGTCACCGGGCCGGACAGATAGGAAGGCGTCGCATCGCTCGCGGAGATCGTAAATGAACGTTTGTTTCCGCCGCTCCAGCCGCGAAACTGTTCGTCGAATTTCTCACCGGGCCCGAGCAGTCCAACATCGATCGTCGTGCGTGCCTCGCGGCCGGTGTAGTCGAAGCGGACCTCGATCGCTTTCACACCCTCGGGGACGTCGAAAGGGAGCAGACGATAGGTGCGATGGGCCTTATCCGTGATGGTGTCGCGGAGGATCAGGTCGGGTGCAGCCGCATGCACATCTGCAACGGCGGCGAAGCAAAGCAGCGCAAGCAAGGAAACGAAACGCATGAAACCTCTGCGGTAATCGGGCCGAACCGCAGTGACATCGGTTCGCGCGAGCGGCCCGTGGATAGCATCGGGGCGGCGCCAAGCGCCGCCCGCCCATCATGCCCGCGGCCGTGTCAGAAGTCCCACGTCATGGAGAAGCGGAAGTTCCTGCCATAAATCGGCCGGGCGATGAAGAAGGGTGAGTTCGCCTCGCCGCTGACGAACGTGCCGGCGCGCGGATTGCCTTCCGTCAGGCCCACTTCGTTCAGCAGATTCTCGCCGCGCACGTAGACCGTCATGCGCTCGATCGGCGACCAGCGCAGATTCGCGCTGAGCACGTCGTACGACGGCAGCTTCAACAGATTGGCCGCATCGGCATAACGATCCCCGAAGTATTGATAATCCACTTCGAAGCGCACCTGCTCGCCCAGCTTGACCGCCGGCGTCACCCGATAGCTGACTTTCGGCACGCGCAACAGACGATTGCCGGTGAAGTCGGACGTGACCTCGCGACCGTTGACCAGCGTGGTCTGCACGAAGTCGCCGAACTCCGGTTCCTGCCAGGTCGCGCTGAAGCCCACGTCCAGCCAGTCCGTCGCGTGCACCGAGCCTTCGAGCTCGACGCCCAGCGTTTCGGTCTCGGTGAAGACGCTCACCTCCTGATAACCACTGGTGTCCGGGTTGTATCTCACGTCGCCGAAGCGGAACTTGTCGTAGTTCGTCTGGAACAAGGTGGCGTACAACGACCAGCGGTCCGACTGGTACTTGTAGCCGGCCTCGATGAAATCCATGGTGCGAATCACCGGTGTCGCGAAGGCGTTGGTGATGTAGTCGCCCACGTTGGGCAATCGGAACGTAGAGGTGTAGCGCGCGAACACGCCCATGCTCTCGAGGAATTGCCAGTTCACGCCGGCCGTCCAGCCGAAGTCGTCGTAGTCCGTGTCGAAGCGATCGAACTCACCGGTGCCGGTGAGCACGGTATCGTCGGCAGTGCTCGCCAGAATGCCCAGATCGCGCGGTGCGGACTTCTCCACCTTGCCTTTGACGTCCACCTGCTCGTAACGCGCGCCGAGGTCGATGCGCCACCGATCGTTCAAGCTCCACTCGTCCGAGAAGTACAGCGCCTTGGTGAACGACTCGCCCTCGCCATTGGCGAACTCCGAGCCGTAACGAATGAAGCCGTTGTCGCTGAGGGTGCGCAGCGGGTTGCCCGCCGCATCGACGGCAACCAGGTCGAGCAAGCGGGCCCGGTCGCGGACATCGATGATCGCGTTGGCGGAGTAGCGATCGAATGCTTCGTCGACCTTGGCCAGGTACAAACCGACAGCCAGGTCATGCTTCTGACCGCCGATCTCGACGTTGCGCATCAGCCGCAGATCGTTGAGCAGCTCATCGAGCGGCACGCGTACCTGGCGGAACGAGCCGTCGCTGGTGAGGCCGTTGCCGTTCTGGCTGTTGACGTTGAAGACCTGGTTCGGCGCGTTCACATAGCGCAGTTGCACATCCACCGCGCCCGGAACCACGTCGCCGATGTTGGCACGCGCTGCTGCGAGCCGAGATGCCGCTGTCACTGGAGTGTTCGGGAACAGGCCGATGCGCGAGCTGTCCGATTCGCGATATCGCGTGCCATTGCGCAGCTGCCAATCGCCCGGCAGCTGGTATTCGAACTTCAACGTGTACTGCGTCAGCTCGACGTCCGTGCCGCGATCGATGTCGAGCGGGAACGTGCCGTTGGCGTTGCGCAGAGTCACGCGTCGCGTGTCGGGGCCGGACAACGTGCCATAGTGCTCATCGATGCCGGGCACGCCGACCACATCGCCATTGGCGTCGTACGTCAGCGGCAGGCCGGTGTAGAAAATGACCTGGTCATCGATGCGCTTGACGTTGAAGTCCACCGAGCCGTTCTCGAACGTGCGACCGACGGCGAAGCGCAGCTGACCGCCCTTGTTCGCGGTGTAGCCCGGATCGCGTACGCCGTCGTCTTCGCGATAGAAGCCGCCGAAGCCGAGCCGCCACTCGCCGATCGGCAGGTTGTACCAGCCATCGACGCGACGCAGGCCGTAGTCGCTGCTCGCGACTTTGATGTTGCCGCCCGCAACGTCGCCAGGCTTGCGAGTGATGAAGTTCACCACCCCACCGGGCGCGTTCGAGGAGAACATCGAGGCCGGACCGCCGCGCACCACTTCGATGCGATCGATGGTGTCGTCGAGCCGGAAGGATTGATCCGCGTTCAGCCAGCCGAGGCCGGGATCGTGCTGCACCGGCAGGCCATCTTCTTCCATGCCCACGGCCGAGAAGCCTTCTTCGGGAATGCCACGCGCACGAATATTCGCGCTGGCCTCACCGCCAGTGGATTCGACCCAGAAGCCTGGCACCGAGCCGAGCGCATCGGCCACGCCGAGCGGAGCATCCATGCGCAGCGCTTCGCTGCCGATGGTGGTCACGGCATAGCTCACTTCCACCTTGCGGATCTCTTCGACACCCGCGCGACCGGTGACCACGACCTCTTCCAGAGAATTGGACGAAGTGCCGGCATCCTGTGCATGCGCGAGACCGGCAACGAACAAAGGCACAGCCAATGCGAGCTGGTAGCGAATGGCATTGCGAAGCGGAGACATGTGACCGTGGCATCCTTAGCTGCGTCAGAACGCGGCGCATGCTCGTGGGAGCGCATTAAGCGCCAATGACAGCCGGGTGACGCGGTCGTGACATTCCCGGGCGAGATTTTCGGAACGCAATCAATGCGTCATGGATTTAACCCGGATCCTTTGACGAGGGCTTGCTCAATGAAATATTTCAGTCCGGTCGCATTGCTCGTGCTGCTCGCCGCCTGTGGTCAAAAGCAGCACGGCGCTCCGGCCACCGAAGCGCCCCCGCCCGCAGGCGAGGGCCCCGCCGTAACAAGATCCACCGAACCTCAGACCACCGCCACGGCCGAAGCCACTGCCGGCGCGGCGGCGAAACTCTCGCCCACCCAAGGCAACACTGCGAACGGTGCATTGAAGATCACCGCCGCGGGCACGGGAGTAAAAATTTCAGGAATGGTGCAGGGACTGAAGCCCGACAGCGAATTCGGTTTTCATTTTCATGAGAAAGGCGACTGCAGCGCGCCCGACGCAACCAGTGCCGGTGCTCATTTCAATCCCACCGGCCAGGAGCATGGCAACCCGCAGAGCCCGCCGCATCACGCCGGTGACATGTTCAACCTGAAGTCGGATGCGCAGGGCGTCGCGGAAGTCAGCGTCGACAATCCCAATGTCTCACTGCAGACCGGTTCGCCCAATGACATCCTCGGCAAAGCAGTGGTGGTGCATGCGAAACCCGACGACTACAAGACGCAGCCGTCCGGCAACTCCGGCGATCGCATCGCCTGCGGTGTCGTTGCAGTTCAAACGAACTGATCGGTGCGCTAATCCGCAGCTCGCGGCGGTGGCGCGTAGCTATAGAGCGCCGCCGCTTTGCCGCGAGCCACGCATTTTTCGTCCGGCTTGCCTCGCACGATGTACCACTGCGAGCGATTCGCCTCGCCCAAAGCCTGCGCCGTGGTGTGGCTGAAGCACAGCTGACGGGCGTGATCGTTGACGACCAGCTGACGACGCTCCGAACCATTCAGCCACAGCGCCGCGTCGGCCGCTTCCTGATCCGACTCGCGCCAGCGCGCGTGCCCGAAGTGAACGATGGGACGATGCACGTTGAGCAGATACTGCTCCTTGAAGCCCACGAAGCCGAGCTCCGCGTTCGGGTCGTCGATCGCTTCGACCCGATCGATGAAGCCCGCGCCCGAGCGGGCCGCATTCATGACCGGATTGACCCAGTAGCTCACCGTCAGCAGAGCAACCGCGAGTACGCCTGCATAGGCGAGCACGCCCCGAGCGGGTCGGGCGAGTGCGCAGACCAAAGCGCCGGCGCCACCGATCAACAACAGCGGGCCGAAGACATCGATCTCATAGTTCGCCATCACCTCGAGCCGCTTGTCCGGTTGTATCTGGACGTAGATGGCAAGCGTCAGACAGACCGCCGCGATCACGGCAGCCAGAATGAACAACACTCGCTGCACCGAGCGGCGCTGCAGCAGCTCCAGCAGGTAGGGCCCGCTCGCGAGCGCCAGGGCCGGCACCGCCGGAAGGATATAAACACCGCGCTTGCCACTGCTGAGGCTGAAGAACAGCAGCACCAGCACGATCCACGACACGAGCAAGCCGATGCGTAAGTCACGCGCCTGCCATGCTTTGCGCCACCGCGGCACGAGCCACGGCAGCAGCAGCGTCAGCGGCAGCCACAATCCCGGAATCACCTTGATGATGAAATACCAGAACGGCTCGCGGTGATGCCAGGCATCGGTGTAGCGACCGACGGTCTGATGAAACAGGATTTCGTCGCGATAGGCCGCAAGTGTTGGATCGGCATTGGCCGCCAGCAGCATCGGCACGAGCCAGGTGCTGACCGCGAGCAGGAACGCCACCGGGCCGATGAGCCACAGCCCGATGCTCGTGCTCTGCATGCGTGGCGACCAACGCGGACCGCGCATCGCTGCAAACGGAATCAACATCAGCAGGGGCAGAAAACCGACGCCCTTGGTGATCACACCGAATCCAGCCGCAGCCCAACCGATCGCGTACCAGCCCCAGGCCGGACCGAGTAACAGGTGGCGCATCAAGCCGTACAGACCGAGCACCACCCAGAACAGCAGCGTCGCATCGATCTGCGCCTGACGCACTTGCCAGACAAATTGAATGGTCAGCAGCAAGGCCAGCGCCGCGGCCAGGCCAGTCTCGCGATTCCACAGGCGCCGACCCAGATCGTAGATGAGGAACAGGCAGGCGAGTCCACTGAGCAAGGACGGCAGCAGGAAGGCGATGCGCAGCGACCCGGTGGCGAGCAGCGCCAGCCCCATCAGCCAGAAGAACAGCGGCGGTTTGTCGCCATACACATCGCCGCCGACGCGCGGCAACAGCCAGTCGCCGCTCGCCACCATGTCACGAACGATCAGCGCAAAGCGCGGTTCGTCCGCGGGCCACGGATCGCGCAGACCGATCCCGGTCGCGATCAGCAGCAATGCCAGTCCCAACAGCCACAACAGGTCGAGTCGCGCATCGCGTGAGCTATCGCCGCCGACGCGAAACCACTCCTGCACCCAACTCGCCTGCATCGTTCACCTGCCTCGAAAGTGGCGGCGATTATGCCCTGGTCGCCGCGAATTGGTGTTGGACGAACGCTGCGAAAAAACCAATCGCAGGTGCCGCATTTTTATTTTCGATTGATGGCCGCGAACGGAGCCGTCCAACACGGCGATGCACACAGAACGTTTCCCAGCCGCCCCCCTGCCGCTATACGCACGTTTCCGAGAGCGCTGGGCCGCTGGCATTCCCTGCTCCTCCGATATCGCATTCGCCTTTGGCGTGTCCTTCATCTGGCTGGCGCTGTACAACGTCCGCTTCTGGCAGCTGTCGGGCGCGGCGATGTGGCACCCGAGCGCGGGCTCGATGCTCTTCATGGCTTCGCTCTTCGTGCTGGCGTGGGTGGTGCAGGCGGTACTGCTGCTCCTCTCGCCGACTCGCTGGGTGATGCGTGCCGCCGCCAGCGTGATGTTCGTGCTCGCCGCGTTCGGCGCCTACTTCATGAGCGAGTACGGCGCAATCATGAACCAGGAGATGATGCGCAACGTCCTCCAGACCGACCACGCCGAAGTCACGGCACTGCTGAATGCGGACGTGGCGCTGCATGGTGTGCTGCTGGGACTGGTTCCCGCGCTGCTGGTGTGGCGGGTCCGTTTGCCGGAACGCAGTTGGCGCACTCAGATGGGGCAACGTGCGATCGCCGTTGTTGTCGCGCTTGGCGTAGCGGTCGCAGGCATGTTTGCCAATTCGGCCGACTACGCCACTTTCTTTCGCGAGCACAAGCCGGTTCGCTACACGCTCAATCCAATCGCGCAGGTGGTCAGCATGGCGGGCCTGCTTGCCGGGGGTCGCGATGCGCGTGCCAACGGGCCGTTGATCGATCCAGCCGGCAAGATCGAGCACACCGCTGCTCCTTCAGCCCGACCCCTGGTGTTGTTCCTGGTCATCGGCGAAACCGCGCGTGCCGAGAACTTCCAGCTCGGCGGCTATGCTCGCGAGACCAATCCCGAGCTGGCGCAAATCTCCGGCCTCACGTATTTCTCGAATACGTCCTCGTGCGGCACCTCGACCGCCATTTCAGTGCCCTGCCTGTTCTCGCACCTGCCGCGCGCCGCATTCAAAGTCGCTGAAGCCGATCGCTACAGGAATCTGCTCGACTCGCTGGTGCAAGCCGGCTTCGACGTGCAATGGCGCGACAACAACTCCGGTTGCAAAGGGGTCTGCGCCCGCGTGACCAGCATCGACTACAACCAGAAGCCCGATCCGCAGTATTGCCGCGACTCGAACTGTTTCGACGCCGTCATGCTCGGCGACCTGCCGGAGACCTTGCGCAAGATCGTGCGCGACACGGTCATCGTGTTCCACCAGAAGGGCAGTCACGGACCGTTCTACTCGGAGCGGTATCCACCGCAGTTCGAACGCTTTCAGCCCGCCTGCCGCTCCAACCAGCTGCAGCATTGCACTCAACAGGAGATCACCAACGCCTACGACAACACGATCGCGTACACCGATCATGTGCTCGCCAGCCAGATCCGGATGCTCCGCCAGGTCAGCTCACACCTCGACAGCGTGTTGATCTACGTTTCGGACCATGGCGAATCGCTGGGCGAGAACGGCATCTACCTACACGGCATGCCGTACGCATTCGCGCCGGCAGCGCAGCGGCACGTGCCCATGTTGATCTGGACCTCCGAGGGTTATGTCCGCCGGACACAGCTGCGCGCCGACTGCCTGCGCACCGAGGCGAGCCTGCCGGTCAGTCATGATTTCTTCTACCACACGGTGCTGGGCGCGGCACAGCTGCGCAACCAGGCTTATGATCGGCAACTGGATCTGCTCGCTGGCTGCCGCCGCGGCGGCGGCAGCGAATGAGCGACGATTGATTTATCGACCCCGCCCGTCCTACTGACAAGTGAGCAACGAGGAAAGCACCGAAAGCGCGCTGATCGCCGCCATGCTCCGTGGCGACGAGGCGGCGTTTCGCCGCTTTTTCGAGACCTATTTTCCGCGTGTCTACCGGTTCGCGCTGCCCCGGCTGGGCAACGACGCCGAGGCCTGCAAAGAAGTGGTGCAAGCAACCCTGGTCAAAGCCATGCGCGCGCTCGCCGGTTTTCGCGGCGAGGCGGCGCTGTTCAGCTGGTTGTGCCAGATCTGTCGCCGCCAGATCGCGGACTATCTGCGCGCTCACAAGCGCCACTCCCAGAACGTGGTGCTGATCGATGACACGCCGGGGCTGCGCGAAGCGCTGGAATCCATCGCCGCGCCCGCCTCGGACGAGCCGATGCAGGGCTACACCAATGCCGAAGTGCGCCGGCTGGTGCAGTCCGTCCTGGATCGGCTGCCGTCGCGCTATGGCGATGTGCTGGAATGGAAATATATCGAGGGACGCAGCGTCGAGGAGATCGGCGAGCTGCTCGGCGTCGGGCACATAGCGGCGCAGTCGCTGCTCGCTCGCGCGCGCACGGCATTCCGCCAGGCACTGGAAACTGTATTTGGGTCGACTGCGAGCGATGTGCTCGCCGGTATGAGAAAGTAGCGCCATGACGACGGTACGTGACGAACCCGAGTCTAACGACGCCAGCATCGAAGCGTTGCTGCGAGAGGTTGGCGCGCGCGACGAACCTTCGGCCGCGACGACGACGGAGGTGATGTCGGCAGTGCATGCCGAATGGCGCAACATCGTGCAGGAACGTCGGCGCCAGCAGCGCGTCGTTGCCTGGCGGATTGCCGCGGGCGTCGTGCTGGCTGTGCTGGTCACCACTTTCGCTTATCGATTCATGGCGCCGGCTCCCGAGCAGTTCGCCAGCATCTCGTATGTCGACGGGCAGCTGCTCGCCGGCAGCCACAGCAAGGCCGAAGCTCGCGCAGTCGGACAGCTCATTCTGGTCGGCGACAACATGCAAACCGACGCGCAGTCGCGCGCCGCCGTTTCGTTCCCTGACGGGCTGTCGCTACGGCTCGATCACAACACCCAACTCACGGTCGACGCGACCGATCGCATTTCGCTGGCCGCGGGCGCGGTCTATATCGACGCGCCTTCAGCGGCGGGAAACGCAAATGCGCTGACCATCCAGACGACCGCTGGGTCCGTGCAACACGTCGGAACCCAATACGAAGTTCGCACTCACGCCGATGCGATGGTGGTCAGTGTCCGTGAAGGCCGCGTGCTCGTGACGACTCCGACCACTTCGAACACTGGCGAAGCAGGACAGGTGCTGCATCTGACGAATGACGGCGAGCTGACCCGCAGCACGCTCGATGCGACCGATCCGCACTGGCACTGGACCCTGCAGGCCGGGCCTCAGTTCGACATCGACAACCAGTCGCTCGCAGCGTTCCTGCAATGGATCGCCCGCGAAACCGGCCGGCACGTCGTGTATGCCACGCCGGAAGCCGAAGCAGCTGCGCAATCCGTGAAGCTGCAAGGCTCCATTGCCGGCCTCGATGCCGACGTGGCCCTGACGACAGTGCTGGCGACCACTCAGCTGCGTCGCTATCAAACGGACTCGAGCGAGATCGGCATCGAGCTCGCGCCGATTGATTCGCGCGCCCCCACGCGTCGAACCCACTGAGCGCCGGACTGGGCGCGAAATTGGCACACTGGCGCTCGATCGACCGCTGGATCGCAGCAACGCCATCGATTCGATGCCATTGCTGATCGAAACCCGGAAATCGTTCTGACGCATGTCGAATACGAGCTTCTACTGGCGCCATCTGCGCGCGCCGCTGACGGTGTTCGTGCTGCTCGCCCCCTTGCTGGCAACCACTACGCTCGACCTCGACATCGCGCACGCGCTGTTCTTCGATGAGGTCCAGTCACGCTGGATCGGCGCGAGCAGCTGGTGGGCCAACGAGCTGATCCATCGTGACGGCACCTGGCTGATGCGTGCCGTAGCGCTGCTGGCGCTGGCAACTTGCATAGCGAGCTGGACCCGCCCGCAGTTGCACGAACTGCGTAGACCCGCGCTGTTCTTTTTCGTGTCCATCGTGCTGTCGGTGGGCCTGGTGGGCTTGCTGAAAACCCTGACCAACGTCGACTGCCCACGCGACCTGACCGAGTTCGGCGGCAGGTTCCCGTTCATTCATCTGTTCCAGCATCGCCCCGCCGACCTGCGCCACGCGCAGTGCTTTCCCGCCGCCCATGCCAGCTCCGGTTACGCGCTGCTGGCTTTATACTTCGTGTTTCGCGAGCGCAGTCGGGCAGCCGCGCGATGGGGCCTGGCCGCCGGTGTGCTGTTGGGCCTGACGTTCGGCATCGCCCAGCAAACTCGCGGTGCGCATTTCGTTTCACACGATGTGTGGAGCGCGATGCTGGTGTGGACGGTTTCGTCAACTCTGTACACTTTCGTTTTCAAGGCCCGGCTATGGAATCCTGCCCCGCCCCGTCGATCACAGTGGGAACGCAATGAAGTCAGCGCTGCGGCGCGTCGCCTGCCTGTCGACGGGACTGCTGATGTGCCACGCCGCGATGGCGCAGCTCCAGGGCCGTAGCGTCGGCGATGTGCTCAAGGACCTGCGCGCCCAGGGCCTGATCTTCATCTACAACAACCAGATCGTGCCGGCGCAGCTGCGGGTCGAGGTCGAACCCCATGCGACCCGCGGACTGGAGCTGGCTCGAGAAATTCTGGCTGCGCATGGATTGGCGTTGTCCGAGGCGGCGCCTCGAGTGTATGCCGTGGTGCGCGGCTCGCCCGCTCCTCCCGAACAAGCACCGGCCGCGCCGAAACCGGAGCCCACGCAGCCCGAAGAGGTCGTCGTTCAAACCAGCCGCTACGTGCTGGCGAGCGCCGACAACATCGCGCCAAAGGAATTCCTGACGCAGGACGAAGTGCAGGCCATGCCGCGTCTGGCGGATGAAACATTGCGGGCGGTGCAAAGACTGCCCGGGACGGCCACCAACGGCGTCTCCAGCCTCGGGCCGGTGCGCGGCGGCGAACCGAACGAGACCGCCATCGTCCTGAACGGGCTGCGGCTGTACGAGCCTTTTCATCTGAAGAACTTCTACAGCCCCATCAGTCTGCTGGATTCCCGGCTGATCGATGGCATCGAGTTCTATTCGGGCGGGTTCCCGGCACCCTATGGCGATCGCATGAGCGCCATCATCGACGCGCGCACCATCCGTCCCGATGAGCGCTACTACGAAGCCGGCATCAGCTTCTTCCATACCAACGCGCTGGCGGCAACCGGCTTCGACGACGGCCGCGGGCGCGCGCTGATCTCCGCTCGTCGCGGCAACCTTGGCGAGCTTGCGCAGTTCACGGAGGAGGATTTCGGCAAACCGGACTATTCCGACGGGTTCGCGCGTGTCGAGTACCAGCTGAGCGACGCCACGCGAATCTCTTTCGACGCGCTCGCCTCCGGCGACCAGATCGTCGCCAAGCGCGATGAGGGAGCGCAGCAGGCGCGCGCCAGGTATCGAAACATCTATAGCTGGCTGACGCTGGACCACGCCTGGTCCCCGGATTTCTCCACCCGGGTCATCGGCTCGTTCACCGATCTGGTCAATGAACGCCGTGGCGTGGTCGATCAGCCGGGCCAGCGCTCCGGACGCGTGCAGGACGATCGCAGCTTCCACATCGGCGGGCTGAGGCTGGAGAACACCTGGAACCGCGGTGCATTCAAGCATCGTTTCGGCGGCGAGGTCCGCAAACTCTGGGGCGACTATGACTACGCGCTCGATCTCACCGTCTCGCCCGACTACCCCTTCCCGGGCTCGCCCGGCTCGGTGACCACGCGACGCGCGGCGCCTGCTCCGCAGGGATATGAGAACTCGCTGTACTGGGACATGCGGACCACGCTCGGTCAACGCTGGACGTTCGAGACCGGTCTGCGGGCCGACGTGCAAACCTACGACGGCAGCGACGATGGCGAACAATGGAGCCCGCGCGTCAGCGTGCTCTACACCGTGTCGCCTGCCACCACGCTGCGCGCCGGCTGGGGACGTTTCTATCAATCCCAGGGCATCAACGAGCTGCAGGTCGAAGACGGCATCTCGCAGTTCTATCCCGCGCAGCATGCGGATCACTTCATCGCCAGTCTGGAGCATGCCTTCGACGACGGCTTCAATCTGCGCGTCGAGGCATATCGCAAATACTATCGACGCATCAATCCGCGCTTCGAGAACATGCTCGATCCACTGGTGCTGTTTCCGGAAGCGGAGTTCGATCGCGTCATGATCGACGCGCATAGCGCTTTCGCCCAAGGCATCGAAGTGCTGATGCAGATGCGGCCGCGCGGCCCCTGGAGCGGCTGGCTCAGCTATACGTGGTCGCAGGCCACCGATCGAATCGATGGCGAAGATGTGCCGCGCAGCTGGGATCAACGGCATGCCGTCAACCTGGGCGTGAGCTGGGCGAGCGGGCCGTGGAACGCGACCGTCATCAACAGCTTCCACAGTGGCTGGCCGACCACCAGGCTCGCCATCGATCCGGTGACCGGGGTGCCGAGCATCGATCTGTCACAGCGCAACCGCAGCCGGTTTGCCGCGTTCAATTCGCTGGATTTTCGCGTGACCCGCACCTTCCTCATGCCACGCGGCGCGCTCGACGTGTTCGTCGAAGTCTCCAACGCGACCTCGCGCCAGAATCCTTGCTGTGTCGAATACAAACCGCGGCAGAACGCCGACGGCTCGGTGAGCTACGAGCGCGATCTCAGTTCCTGGTTGCCGTTGATACCGTCGGCCGGCGTGCTGTGGCGCTATTGATCGGCCGCCGGCGGGGCACGGTAAATCCTGTCTTTCAAAAACCTGCGGGTATGGAAGACTGCCGTCTGGAAAATATTTTAGCTGCATCCCGAGCGTGACCCGGGCGCCCCCGCCCCGATGCACGGTCGACCGGAAACAACCGCGGCACGGATTGGAAAATTCTCCAGAGCGGCGCTCTGGAGTGCGAGGAACTGAGAGTAGATGAAGATCCTGCATCTCGAGGACAACCCGAGCGATGCGCTCATTATCGAGCGCGGCATTCAGCGACAAGGCATCCAGGCGACGTTCATTCAAGTCCGCAGCTCGAGCGAATATGCCGCGGCGTTGCGGGACGGCGGCTTCGACGTCGTGCTGGTCGATAACAACCTGCCCGGCTACAGCTCGGAAGATGCGATTGCCGAAGCCAAGGCCGCCCACCCCAACGTGCCGGTCATCGTGTGTTCCGGCGCCGCGCTCGACTCCGAAGTGGCCGCCAGTTTCGCGGCGGGCGCCAGTGATTATGTCCTCAAGGATCATCTTTGGCAGCTGAGCGCAGCGCTGCGCCGGAATATCCAAGCGCCGCCGCCGGCGGTCGCACCTCCGCAAGCGGCGATGATGCTGCTGGTCGATGTGGTGCAGAAACTGTCTCTGGCTCGCGGGCTCGACGCCATCGTCGACATCGTTCGCAAGGCCGCCCGTCAGCTCACCGGCTGCGACGGCGCGACGTTTGTATTGCGCGACGGCCCTTACTGTTATTACGTCGACGAAGACGCGATCTCGCCGCTCTGGAAAGGGCAACGCTTTCCGCTGGAGAGCTGCATCAGCGGCTGGGCCATGCTCAACAGCCAGTCCGCCATCATTCCGGACATCTACAAGGACTCGCGCATTCCGCACGCCGCATATCGGCCGACGTTCGTCCACAGCCTCGCGATGGTGCCGATCCGTTCCTACTCCCCCATCGGCGCCATCGGCAACTACTGGGCCAGTCATCACGAGTGCACGCCCCAGGAGCTGATGCTGTTGGAAGCCCTCGCAAACACGACCGCCGTGGCGATGGAAAACGTCGATGTCTATCAGAACCTGGAACGCCAGGTGCGCGAGCGCACGCGCGAGTTGCAGACGGTGAACCAGGAGCTCGAGGCGTTTTCATCCGCGGTGTCGCACGATCTGCGCGCACCGCTGCGAATCATGAATGCGGAGCTGGACATGGCTCGCGAACACGGCGGCGTGCTGCCGGCGGCGTCCATCGAACGTTTGCGCGACTCCACCACCCGCATGGGTTCGCTTATCGATGACTTGCTGCGCCTGTCTCACATCACCCGCACCGAGCTGTATTTGAAGCCGACCGACTTGAGCGAAATCGCCGGCAAGATCCTGACCCGGTTACGCAATGCCGAGCCGCAACGCGAGGTCGACGCCATCATCGCGCCCGGTCTGCGAGTGACCGCCGATGCCGGCCTGATGAGCGTGGTGCTGGAAAACCTGTTATCGAACGCCTGGAAATACAGCTCCAGGCGCGAGCGCAGCCGCATCGAGGTCGATGCCTGTCGCGATGCCGCCGGTCGAGTGGTGTATCGAGTGCAGGACAACGGCGCGGGCTTCAATCCGAATCAGGCGGACCGGCTGTTCAAGCCATTCACCCGGCTGCACGATGCGCGTCAGTTCCCCGGTGTGGGCATCGGCCTGGCGACCGTCCAGCGCATCATTCAGCGGCACGGCGGCGAGATCTGGGCGAGCAGCGACGGCCACAGCGGCGCGCAGTTCATGTTTACCCTGGGCGAGCAAGCCTGAGTCAGATCGCGTCTACGAATCCCTGCAGCACGTGTGCGACGTTGTGGCCGATCTCGGCAACCGCGTAGCCGCCCTCGAGAATGAACACGGTCGGCAGCGCGAGAGCTGCGATCTGCGCGCCGAGCTTCAGATACTCGGGCTCGCGCAGCTGAAACTTGGAGATCGGATCGTCAGCGAAAGTATCGACGCCGAGTGGAAATCACCAGCGCGTCCGGCTGGTACTCCTGGATGCGGCGAACCGCATCGCCGAGCGCATCGAACCACAACGCATTGCTGCTGCCTGCCGGCAACGGATAGTTCCTGTTGTAGCCGAGACCCGGGCCCGTCCCGGTCTCGTCGGCATGCCCGAGGTAGAACGGATACTCGGTGCGTGGATCGCCGTGGATGGAAAGAAACAACACGTCGCTGCGATCGTAAAAGATGGTCTGAGTGCCATTGCCGTGGTGAAAGTCCACGTCCAGCACGACCACCCGCTTCGCCCCGTTGTCACGAAATGCCTGGGCCGCGACCGCGGCGTTGTTCACGAAGCAGTAGCCGCCGAGAAAATCGGGGCCCGCATGATGTCCCGGCGGTCGCGATAACGCGAACGCGGCACGCTCGCCGCCGCTGACGATCTGCTGCGCGGTCAACGCAATGTCAGCGCCGAGTTTTGCCGCGGTCCACGTGCCCGCCATGAGCGGCGTGCCGCTGTCGAAGGAGTACATTCCCAACTTGCCCGAGAATGTCTCGGGCTCGATGTCGCTGCGGAAACTTCGCACCGGCCATACGGCCGGCAACGCATCGTTCGTGTAGCCCTGCGCGGTCCACAGATCCCAGGCTTTTTCCAGGAAGCGAATGTAGCGAGGCGCATGGACGCGCTCGATCGCCGCCAGCGGAAATTCCTTCGGCGCCAGGATCGGCCCGAAGTTGCGCGCCTTCACGGCCTCATGCACGAAGTCGGCACGCTCCGGCTTCTCGAAGCAGGGCACGAGCTGGCCACGATACATTTCCCTGTCACCGGCATGCAGGCGATGACGATCGCTGTAGACGATTTTCATGAGCGCGCCTGCAGCCCGACGGCGACCAGGTTGGCGATCTCGTGGGCGATGTGCTGCTGTTGCCGTGGGTCGGTGGGCACGTCGTCCTTGACCAGCCAGCTGAGCAGCCCGGGCAACATCAGCGCACGCGCATGCACGTCCACGTCCTTGATGGTGCCTTCGCGAATGCCCTGGCGGATCAGCTCGTGATACGCGTCGCCAAGCTGATCGGAGCGCACCGCAAACTTCGCCTGCCCTTCCGGCGACAGCGCACCGTGCCCGACCAGCGGCGACAAGGGATTCAAGTCCTCGTTGGGATACGCCCGCGCCAGCGCGTCCATCGAGGCGGACAGCGCTTCCATCCGCGTGCCCGAGTATTCGAGCATGCGGTCCTTGATGAACAGAAAAATGCGGAAGGCACGCTCGTAACACGCGGACACGACTTCCTGCTTGCTGCCGATGTGATGATGGAACGTGCGCTTGGTCGTGCCCAACTGCGCGGCGATTTCCTCCAGCGACGTGGCATCGATGCCCTTGCGATTGAAGGCGCGCGAGGCGGCTCGCAGCAGTGCTTCACGCTTCGCTTCCAGCGCCGCGTCCCGATCGAACGCGCTCACCACTTGGGGCGCGAGCGCGGAAAGATCCAGCGGCTGGTAATTCGGCAATTCCGGACGCGTGGAAAACCCTTCGAGCACGGTCGCCATCACCGCGGACCGCAACCGCTCCGCGCCCATCGGACCGACTGCATGCGCCCACGGTCTTGCGAGCGGCGCCCACGTCACCAGACTCAGGATCACGCGCGCATTCACTTCGATATCGCAGGCGCGCAGCACGCCTTCGCGATGCCCGGTTTCGAGCAGGTGCGCGAGCCGGGCGGTCAGTGCGTCATACAGTCCCTGGATGGTGTCGCGCTGAGTCTGGTTCATCATCGCGATCTCGGCGCGAGCCGCGATCTCCGGCTCCTTCGGATCGAGCATGCGGCTGATGAAATCGATCAAGATGTCGGCCGACGTTCCGCCGACGCGTTCAGCTTCTCGCAGGTGGCGCGCGATGATCTCGGCCGCGCGCCGATAGCATTGAAACACCAGGTCTTCGCGATCGGCGACGTAGTGGTACATCGCGCCGCGCGTGACGCCCAGCTTGGCGGCGATTTCCGCCAGCGAGGTGAGCAGCACGCCTTTCTGATTCAGTTGACGAGCGGCCTCGTCGAGCACTCGCTCGTGACGATTGACCGCGCCCCCCGAGGCTGGCGCCTCGGCGGTGGGCTGGCCCGCGCTGTCTTTGGGATTCGAAGTCATGGCAGTACCGACAGTTACCATAGTAACCCGCAGCGCCGCTCCCGTTCACCTCGCCTGCATCGGCAGCGGCGCCGAACCGTGCGCTCCCTCACGAGCCGACGAGAGCCGGTTCACAGTTTCCAAATTGCGACAGCCGTGCAGGGGGTCAGTTCGTCCATGGCTGCGTTACGCTTCGCCCGTCCCCGGGTGACGTATGCCATGACCCGCTCGTTGCACAACCACGAACACGGCTGACATGGAGTCTCTTTTCAGCTCGCACGGCCCCGCGTCCGACGCTGCGGCGACCCGTATCAAGGCGATGCGCTGGCCGGCCAGCATGCGCCTGGGCCACACCACCATCCTGACGGGCAAAGCGATCCAGATCTCCACCTCCGGGATCGGCCTGCTGATGGACCGGACGGTGCGGGAGGGTGAGACCGCCCTGGTGCGGGTCGACGCCTTCGTGGAAGGCAATCCGGTGCGATTGCAGGCGCGGACCAGCGTGGTCTGCTGCACCTGTGTGGGCATGGACGGGTTCCGGATTTCACTGCGCTTCCAGGAGCTGGACGAGGATGCGCAGCAGGCGGTCGACGCGTTACTGCGCGCCCGCTGAGGGCAGCGGGCGCGCTCGCTTCAAGTCACTTCAGCAGACTGCGCAGCATCCACGCGGTCTTTTCATGAACCTGCAGACGCTGGGTCAGCAGATCGGCGGTCGACTCGTCGCCGCCTTTTTCCGCCGCCGGGAACGCCGCACGCGCGGTGCGGGCGACGGCTTCATGACCGGCCACCAGTAGCCGTACCATCTCCATGGCTTCCGGCACGCCCTCGGTCTCCTCGATGGAGGTGAGGCGGGCGAACTGGCTGTAAGTCCCGGGCGCCGGATAGCCCAGCGAACGGATGCGCTCGGCGACCGCATCCAGCGCGTTCCACAGCTCGGTGTACTGCTCCATGAACATCAGGTGCAGCGTATTGAACATCGGCCCTTCGACGTTCCAATGGAAGTTGTGGGTCTTCAGGTACAGCGAATAGGTATCGGCCAGCACCTTCGCCAGGCCATCGACGATTTTTTCACGGTCTTTACCGCTGATGCCGATGTCGATGGCGACCGCGCCGCCCTTGCCGCCATTTTTCTTGGAACTTTGTTTGGCCATACAGATTCTCCTGACGATATTCGCGCTGCCGAACTGAACCCATTCATTCATGATCGTACTCGGTCGGCGCACGACGCTCCAACAGCGAGGCTCTATGCATGCGATCGACGCAACACACAGTCGCGAGATGTGCGCCGAACGCACGATTCAGTGAGCATTCATAGCGCATACTTTGCAATACGCATGGCGACCTGCTGGGCGCCGCGGACCACGAACGATGAGAGACCCGATGATGCAAAAGCTTGTTTTTGCCGCGATCGCCGCCGGTGCCTGCCTGTTGAGCGCCACCGGCGTGTACGCCGCCGATGGCAAGGAAAAGATCGTAGCCGCCCAATCTTTTGCCACGCTCGACCGCAACGGTGACGGCCGCATCAGCCGCTCCGAAGCCGGCTTCGACCAGAAGCTGTCGCAGACATTCGCCGAGCTCGACACCGACGGCGACGGCTTCGTGTCCGTCGAAGAATTCAGCGCGGCCCAGGAAAACAGCGCCACGGTCGGCAAGCTCAACCCCAAGCTCACCTCTGAGTAACCCGATCCGCCGCCTGGCCTCCGGCCGCCCGCCTAGGGCAGCAGGCTGGTTTTCTGAATGTCGGTGGGCGTGATCACCAGGCGTTTTTGATAGTTGGCGCCGCCGTGCCGCAGCTCGCCGGTGACCAGCACCTTCTGTCCGAGCAGGGAACGATATTGCCGGTACTGCTCCGGTGTCAGCGCCAGCTCGATCTCCAGTTGGACGATTTCTCTGGGATAGCGCCGGTCGGCATCGACGCAGGTGCGGCCATCCAGCTGCAGAATCCAGATGACTCGCGGCTGGTCGCCCTTGGTCACGCTCTCGTAATCCGGCGGCCCGGCATACGTCTGACGCACCAGTGTGCCGGGGATGCGAACGGGGCCGTACTGCAGACACGAGAAATCCAGGGCTGCGGCAGGCAGCATCACACTGGAAAGTACGACCGCAAACCAAGCGCGCCACATGATCATTCCGGCCTGTGCAACTCGTAGCGCAACTCACCCTCGGCGTTCGTTCCTGCTCTACCCCACCCTGCTGCCTCATAGAAACGCGAGGCACGAGTGCCAGGCTCCGTCGTCAACCACAGACGATCGTGTCCCCGCTCCCAGAGCCACGCAACCATGACTTCATGCAATTGACGGCCATGACCCTGGCGCTCCTGCCCGGGCTCGACGAACAGCGCCCAGATGCTGGCGGTGGCCGCATTGGCGATGCCGAAGGCCACGATGCTGCCATCCCGCTCGATCACCCAGCCGCGGCCCGTGGTTTCGATCTCGACCAGGTAGTCCTGTTCAGACAGCTGCCGGGAGACGAGACGATTTTCGAGCACGGACATGCGCACTCGATGCATGGCGGCTACGTCTGATGCAACGGCTTGCCTGAGCACGTCAGCAGCGCTCATGAGCAATCGGCGCAATCGGCCTCCAGGCCCGCATTCTTCCGATCTCCGCTATCTTCGCTGCCTGGAGTATGCCGCAACGAGGCGAGCCGATCTTGACCCACTCTGTCCCCTCCAAGGTGCTGGAACTGTGCGCCGACGAACAACCGCAGCTGGTGTGGACCAACGAGCGTGGCGGTACGACTTATCGAGCGGGCGCGCGCTTCATCAAATGGAGCCCGCACACGACCCGGCTCGATCTGGAAGCCGAGCGCATCCGACTGCAATGGGCCGGCCGATATCACAACGTTCCGCGCGTGCTGGATTGGGGCGCAAACGACGTCGCGCAGTGGTTGATCACATCCGCTTTGTCCGGCACGAGCGCCGTGATGGAGCCGTGGCTTTCCCAACCACTGCTCGCTGCGAGAGCCATCGGACGAGGTCTGCGCATCCTTCACGAGACGCTGCCGGTGGCCGAATGTCCGTTCGAATGGTCGCCCGAGAAACGCACGGGCTACCGCGTTCCTGCAAATGAGCTGGGCACCCCACCGATCGACCGCCTGGTCGTATGTCACGGCGATCCCTGTTCACCGAACACCATCATCGGCGCGGACGGCAATCCGATCGGCCACGTCGATCTCGGCTCGTTGGGCGTGGCCGACCGCTGGGCCGACCTGGCGGTGGCGAGCGTCAATCTCGACTACAACTACGGTCCCGGTTGGGAACAGGAATTCTTCCGGGCCTATGACATCGAGCCCGACCCGGAACGCATTGCCTACTACCGGTTTCTCTGGGACAACGAGGACCGCATCGGCCAGTAATGGCCTGGCGCCCGGCCGGCGCCGCCACCTCGGTTGCAGTCATCCCTGCTCATGCTTCACGGCGAGGCAGGCAGTCTTCACCTCTTCCTTGATGATCTGCGCCAGACGCAACGCGCCGGGCCCGGCGCCGTCACGATCGGCGAACACCAGATACAACGATTGGGTGCGTCGATTCATATCGCGCATTGGCAGCACCTTCAGCTCCCCGTTCTGCAGCTCCGTACGAATCTTGTCCTCGGGCAGCCACGAGAACCCGTAGCCGCGCGATACCGCGCCGATCGACGTGCTCATGTTGCTCACGGTCCAGCGGTGTGCGACATCGAGCGTCAACGCTTTCTTGTCGCGCCTGGCGCTCGTATCGCGCACGATGATGTGACGATGCTTGCGCAGATCGCGATATTCCACCGGCCGGCCAAGCTTGTGCAGCTCATGATCCGGATGCGCGACCGCGGTGGCACGCACCGTCAGCAAATGTTCCGCCGGCATGCCAGGCGGAATGATGCCGGTGATCACCAGGTCCGCCTTGCCGGTGAGCAATGCTTCGGGCGTGCCCTCCAGCACGGTCTCGAACCATTCGATCCGCGTCTGCGGACTCTCCTTGCCGAAGCGGTCCAGGCATTGAAACATCAGCCAATTTGGAAACAGGATCTCGACCGCGATGGAAATCTCCGCTTCCCAGCCCGCCGACGCCCGGCTGGCGGCGCGCTCGATCGCATCGGCATCTTCGAGCAGCAGGCGGGCACGTCGATACAACATCTCGCCGACCGGCGTGAGCCTGGCTTTGCGACCCTGGATCTCGAACGCCTTCACCCGCAACGTCGATTCGAGCTTCTGCACGGCATAGGTCACGGACGACTGGCTCTTATGCAGCGCCTCTGCGGCCCGCGCGTAACCGCCGGCCTCGACGACCGCGATCAGGCAGCGCCACTGCTCCATGCTGATGTGAGGTAAGCGCATGGCGGACAAGGGCTTTTTGGCGCCGGACTGGGATGCTCGAGTGGCCATCTATCGACCCGTTCGATGAATTACCCCGAAATCTTCAGCTTTTTTATCGGTTCACTCAATACTTAAATAGTGACCACTGAAAACGAGGCTGATTCGGAGGTCACATGTCCACTTTGCTACAAATCAATGCCAGCCTGGCCGGCGCCAACGGTCAGTCTTCCCGCCTCGCCCAGCGTTTCGTCACCGACTGGCAGGCCCGGCATCCCGAAACCCGCGTCATCACGCG
>Ga0065721_10004474_pt1 | contig 30391 bp, 28 predicted proteins | sample Mesricmetagenome_FD_59108 | JGI IMG/M metagenome (GOLD analysis project Ga0065721, IMG submission 59108) | Mesophilic microbial community from rice straw/compost enrichment Sample: eDNA_1 v2 (version 2) | ecosystem: Engineered > Solid waste > Grass > Composting > Bioreactor | place: USA: Davis...
GTCATATATTCTTTCTGACTGGTGCCGAATTCATATTCACCCGCAGCCATTACGCCAACAGTAGCCGGCAGGGTTTCGGTTTGGAAGGCAATGGACTTTACAGAACCGTTGAAATATTCATTAACTTTAAACATGACCTGATCTCCCAGTAGCAGTTGGGCCCGGAAAGGGCAGTTAGCGATGGACGCGAACCGCTGGCAGACAGCTTTCACAGTGGCTGATTCAGAATCTCCACCAGGCGGGCACAAAAAAGGCCGCAATAATGCGGCCTTTTTCGTCTTAATCTGGCTCCGCCTGCTGGACTCGAACCAGCGACCCAATGATTAACAGTCATTTGCTCTACCGACTGAGCTAAGGCGGATTTGTTGCTTCCTGTCCGGAAGTGGTGCGTATCCTATAGTCGAAGACCCCCTTGGTCAACCCCTTTCTTCAAAAAAATCATAGGTCTAGCGGTGTCTCTGGTGGCTTTTGCACCGCTCCGCTCAAATATTCCACAAGCTGTATTAAGACTGTTCAAACCCGCCTGGAAAACCTCACGCAATCCAGACGGTTTTTATGTGTTTTTACCGAAAAATCACCTCAATGAGCCAGGGTAACCACCTTGAAACTACCGTTCTGGTCCAGCGTAGAGACCTGTCCAAAATGTTCCCGCGCCTTTTTCTCCAGCGGAATGAACTGGTTCACCACAAAAAGGGCGCGGCCATGCCGGGCCAGGAGCCGCTTGGCGCTGCGGATAAACTTGTTCGTCAGATCGCCATCAATACTGAAACCCTGATGGAAGGGAGGGTTGCAGAGGATAAGGTCGAATGTCTGCTGAATCTGGTCCCCTGCGTCGGCAGGAACTATCTCAGCGTGGATGTTGTTCAATTCACAGTTGTGGCGGGCGGTGAAAAGCGCAGCGGCATTGTTATCGGTAAGCACGCGCCCCTGCAGGGGAAGATCCTTTGTCATCAGCGTCAGGTAACCATAACCGCAACCCAGGTCCAGCAGACTGGCGGGTGGACGCGGCATGGTGCCGAGCATGGCCGGCAGAGACTGAATCAGAAATTCACTGCCTTGATCAATCTTGTTCCAGCCAAACAGGCCGGGTTTGCTGTGGATGGTGAGTCCTTCGGGCGCAGCGATAGGACGCAGCTGCCGGTAGGTATTATCATCAAGCTGTTGATCGCTGGATGCGGTCTTTTTTTCCAGTACAGCGCTATATANGGTTCCAATTTTTTGCGCAGTTGCCTGACAGCCAAACAGCTTGCCAGCCTTATCGATGTAGGTTTTTATTCCTTCATTTTTCTGACCACACAGAAACAGCTTGCCCTCGGTTCGCAGGATGCGATGGGCTTGATTGATGATGTGATGGGTCACTGGTTTTTCTTTGGATATGCGATAGAAAACCCGAGTTAATGAGGCATCACGAATTTCACTGAAATCGAAATCGCTGAACTGACTCTCGAAGCCGGATTGTCGGGCCTGTTGCGCGACGTCCCAGCGGTTGGTCATCAATGACGGCTTATGNGCCCACTGGCTGGTTGCCGGTAAAGAGGTCAATACATTTTCATCACTGCACCATAACGAGCCTTCGGCGGTGTCTTCAGTCATTATCTGGGCGAGCCAGGCTAACGCAGTATCTTTCATATTAAATACTCGCAATTTCCCGCGGGGTTAACGAACGGTATTGACCGGGGAGCAGGTTGGTATCCAGTGTAATATCTCCAATGCTTTCCCGATGTAACTCCACCACACGATTTCCCGCCGCTGCAAACATACGTTTTACCTGGTGGTATTTCCCTTCATGGATGGTCAGCAATGCGGTGTGACTGCCGAGCAGACTCAACTGCGCNGGCTGGGTTGGCTTTTTTTCTCCATGTAATAGAACACCTGCNTGGAAGAGGTCGATCGTACTAGGATCGATAGCTTCTGCCGTTGTCACTCGATACGTTTTGTTGCATTCACGGCGTGGGGAAGTGACCTGATGATTCCATTGGCCGTCATCAGTCAGCAACACCAGACCGGTGGTATCAAGGTCCAACCTGCCGGCGATCTGTAACAGGTGCTTATTCGGCTCGTCCAACAAATCCAGCACCGTGGGATGTTCGCTGTCATGGTTGGCGCAGACATACCCGACCGGTTTGTTAAGCATGAGATAGCGATGCGTGGCCAGGGTAATGACTTCACCATGCAGGCGCACCACATCGTCAGGTTGAAGCTGTTGAGCAGCTTTGCGCACGGTTTCAGCGTTAACAGAGATAGCTCCCTGACGAACCAGCTGATGAATCTGGGAACGAGTCAGGTCCGTCGCATGGGCAATATATTTATCCAGTCTCATAAGCGCTGCTCCAGCCAGGCAGCCGGCACGGCCGAACACCAGGAAAAACGCTCCAGAAGCTGCCGAAAGGTGTCGGTCCAAGGGGGCGCAGATATGCAGCGGCTGCGCTGTAACAGGGTGGGGCAGATGGATATCAGTGGCCGCCAGCAGCAGGCGGTGCGCCTGAAACTGAGTTTGGAAGAAGCGGTTGTGGTTGCCCTTGCCATGTTTCGCATCGCCAATGATCGGGTGGTTGATATGTTTCAGATGCCGACGGATCTGATGCTTTCGGCCGGTGACCGGCTGACAGGACACCAGTGAATAACGAGTTTGCGGATAGACGGTCCACTTGATAGGGCAGTTCAACGCAGGCCAGGCGTTTAAAGTGAGTCAATGCCTCCTGTGCGGGCTTGCCTTTACGCGCTTTTTTATCGGTGCAGGAATCCTGCTCTTCTGTCAACGGATGATCGATGCTTCCGTGTTCCGGTGCATAGCCCCTCACCACCGCCAGATAATGCTTCTGCATTTGCCGGGCGGCAATCATCTCTCCCAATTGTTTCGCGCAGCCGCTGGATAAGGCGAACACCAGAACACCTGAAGTGGGCTTATCCAATCGATGAACCGGGTAGACCATCTGGCCGATCTGATCGCGCACTATTTGCAGGGCAAACCGCGTTTCGTGTCGATCGATTGCGCTTCTATGAACCAGCAGACCGCTGGGTTTATTAACCGCAATCAGATGCTCATCGCGATAAAGGACAGGAAGGGCTTCGGACATGGAATGACAAGTGGAGAGGTGTGGGTAAGACATCGGGCGAATGAACACCCGATGCCTGACAGCAGAACTTATTCCGCGGATGAATCAGCGGCTGCAGAGGTGGTACTGCATTGCCAGCCCCAGGTTGCCTGTTTTTCGGCAAATGAGGCAGCCTGGGCTTCACATTTGTCAAGTTCGTTTTGATAAGTCCACAACACCTCTGTCTGCCCATCTTTGGTGTAATGCACCTCACACGGCAGCTTTTTGCCCGCAGTCGGGTAGACGACTTCAATGACCCGCTCAGCACCATTGAGGGTGCAGCTGTACTGAATGTTGTCGGCAGCCATTATATTAACGCTGAAAAAAAATGCGGTCAGCGNGAAAAGTGTCTTGCGCATTGTTTGCTCCTTGTATGAGTCGAGACGCCNCAATCATCACATCAGGAAGGTTGTGTGACAACATCAACCTGTGTGACCGTTATCTGGTTGTGCGAATCTTCTTCTCACCGGAGTCAACGGTTTGATAGATCAAGGTATTGATTGTCATTGGGCCTACGCCACCAGGAACCGGAGTATAGGCTGCGACACGATCCACCAGAGGCTTCAATTCGATGTCACCGACACCGCCCGGATGATAACCGGCATCCACCACAACGGCGCCATCTTTAATCCACTCTGCTTTGATGAACTCAGGTTTGCCTACAGCACCAACGATAATGTCAGCCTGCTTGATCAGGGAGGGTAAATCCTGGGTGCGGGAGTGGCAGATGGTTACTGTGGCATTGGCGTTCAACAGCATCATCGCCATAGGTTTGCCCAGAATTGGGCTGCGACCAACGACGACTGCGTGTTTACCGGCCAGCGGGATATTGTAGGCCTCCAGCAAGCGCATAATGCCTTTCGGTGTGGCACATCCGTAAGCCTCCTCACCCATGCTCATCCGGCCGAAACCGAGACAGGTCACACCATCAACGTCTTTCTCGGCGGCGATGGCGTCGAAGCACAGGCGCTCATCGATCTGCTCCGGTACGGGGTGCTGCAGCAGGATACCGTGAACATTCGGGTTTTCATTGAGTTCGTGGATCTTGGCCAGAAGCTCTTCAGTAGTCGTTTGGCTGGACATCTCAACTTTCAGAGAATCCATGCCGATGCGCTTGCAGGCATTACCTTTCATCTTCACATAGGTAGCTGAAGCGGGATCATCACCAACGAGGATGGTGGCAAGAATGGGGGTTTGGCCATTGCTGCTGGCTTTGAGTGCAGCAACGCGCTGGGAGAGTTCTTGTTCGGTTTTTTCGGCAAGCGCCTTGCCATCGAGGACCATTGCAGACATGAGATAAAGCTACCTTAGACAGTTGATCTTATAAGGAAAAACAGGGTCGCATTGTCCCACAGGCATTGCTAAATGGGGAGCTTTCAGGAAAAAAAAGAGAGGGGGGGAGTGGGGTGGCTGATGGGGCTCGAACCCACGACCACTGGAATCACAATCCAGGGCTCTACCAACTGAGCTACAGCCACCGTAGCATTGCAGACAAACTTTACCGCATTTACCAGCTATTCGGTCATTGCACCAGTTCTACTTACAAATGGCGCGCCCGGCAGGACTCGAACCTGCGACCATCCGCTTAGAAGGCGGATGCTCTATCCAGCTGAGCTACGGGCGCATACTGGAAGTCGAACCCTGGCAGGTTCCCCTAATAGCTAGGCAAAAAATGGTCGGAGTGGAGGGATTCGAACCCCCGACATTCTGCTCCCAAAGCAGACGCGCTACCGGGCTGCGCTACACTCCGAGTGAAACCAGATGTACCTGATTTCGAGAGGTGCGCATAATACCCATGCGTTTCGTGGGCGTCAACGGAAAGAAGCAAGAAACTGAAATTATCCAGGTTAACAGCACAGAATATCTCCGTATCGTTGACTTAATGATCAACCAAGGGGGCGTGCTCTTGTTTCGATCCGGGTCTGTGGTCAGAATAGCGCGTCAACCGATAGGAGTTTGTATGCAAAACAATAATTTAGGTGTGGCAATGAAATTGGGGATGCGCCGCCTTGCCTCCGGTGTATGTATCTTGTCCGCACAGACTGCAGAGGGCGAAATGTTCGCCATGACAGTGTCTTCCGTTACGTCTGTCTCTGATAATCCTGCCTCTTTATTGGTGTGCATCAATAAGCTGGTATCGCAGCACAGTTACTTATCCACGCCAGGTACGCGCTTTGCCATCAATGCATTGAACTCGAACCAGCAGGATCTTTCGAACCTGTGTGCTGGCCGGGAGCAGGGGCGTGATCGCTTCAGCCTGGGGTCCTGGCAGCAGGATGAATACAGCGTGCCTTATCTGACTGACGCCCAGGCCGTATTTTTCTGTGAGGCTGACAAGGTCATGGAGTACGGCACCCACCATATTGTGGTAGGGAAGATTCATCAGGTCCTGGTGGGTGAGGATGATGTCAACCCCCTGTTATACGTTGATGGTGGTTACGGTTATCTGGCTCGGTCGAAGGAATAAGCTGCGCCAGTGATGGACGAGTAAATGTGTGTTGGTGGAGGCTCCCTGAAGAGCGAAAATCACCAGCAAAAATTACGCGGTAATGCTCTTGTATTATGAAACTTTTGTGGCTACGGCCCGTTCACGGTTAATATTCACTAACCTTTTATGCACACCTCGGGCGCGGATTTGACCAACTTGTTTGAAGACTGCACAAAAACCGCTTTTTTCTCTAATCAAGGTTTGTAATTTATTGATTTATAAGGAAAAAAACAAATAAGGTTAAAAAATGAACAATTTGTAGGTGGGACCAGATATTTTGCGGACTTGGCGATGGTTTCCCAAAATGTATCCACCAACTTATCCACAAAAAATGTGGACAAATTTAATGTGAATCTTATTGTGCAAAAAAGTTACAGTTACCGTTTCGTATCACTTTTCTCTACCCAAAATTGCTACATTTTTTGTCGTTAATGACACCGTTGTCTGGATTTAAACATTATGAATGAAAAATTAAGGGTTGCAGTCCTTGGGGGCGGGAGTTTTGGCACAGCTATTGCCAATATCATTGCCTGTAATCAGCATCCTACAAGCTTATGGATGCGCTCTGCCGAACAGGCTGCGGAATATGAGAGTGCGCGGGAAAACACCCGTTATCTGCCCGGATATCGCCTGAACGATAATCTGGTTATTACGGCTGATCTTGAAGCAGCCGTGTCCGTCAGTGATCTTGTCTTCGTATCCATACCCAGCCACTCATTCCGGGACATTACCCGGCTGATGCGGCCTTATCTCAAACCGGATGCCATCATTGTCAGTACTGCCAAGGGCATTGAGCCGGAAGGCTTTACTCTGATGAGCCAGATCCTTGAGCAGGAGTTGCCTTCCCATCGCATCGGCGTCCTCAGTGGCCCCAATTTCGCCAAGGAAATCGTTCAGCAACAACAGACCGGCAGTGTTATCGCCAGCGAACATCAGTCTGTTATCAGTTGCGTTCAGTCCACCCTCAGCTCTGCAACCTTTCGTGTGTACGCCAACAATGATCGATACGGTGTTGAGCTGGGCGGTGCCTTAAAGAATATCTATGCCATTATCTGCGGCATGGCTGCTGCGCTCGGCGCGGGCAATAATACTCAGGCAATGCTGTTAACACGGAGCCTGGCGGAGATGGGCCGATTTGCCAGTCTGATGGGCGCCAATCCGATGACATTCCTGGGGTTGGCCGGGGTAGGCGATCTTATCCTGACCTGTACCTCCGATTTAAGCCGCAATTACCGGGTGGGGTATGCGCTGGGGCAGGGAAAGCCGCTCGATGAGGTTGTCTCGGGTCTGGGGCAGGTCGCGGAGGGGGTTAATACGCTGCGGCAGGTGAAGCATAAAGCCGATGAGCTGGGGGTATACATGCCGCTCGTTTCCGGATTGCATGGAATTTTGTTTGAACAGAAAAAAATTGCCGATGTTGCTCGCGGTCTGATGCTGGGCGAGCAAAACTACGATGTTGAGTATGCAGGGAAACGATGATGAGCAATGAGACATTAAAATCAAATCTTTTGTCTTCCAGACATTGGCTGCGCCTCCTTTTTATGCTGCTGTTCGCCGGATTGCTGCAGGTTGCAGGCATCATCATGTGGATCGTGGTGGGGCTGCAGTTTATCTTTTCCCTGATCACCGGGCAGGACAACCTCAACCTGCGCCGCTTTGGGCATTCGCTTTCCACTTATATCTATCAAGCCCTGCAATTTCTCACCTATAACAGCGAAGAAAAACCCTTTCCCTTTGCAGACTGGCCAAGCGTTATTGAAGAGCCAGCGGCAGTGGAAGTGGTTGTGACGGAGAAGCCTCGCACCTCTGCTCGGGCCGCTCAAAAGGACAACGATATTAATAACCAACCTGATAATTCTTGATGCCATTGGCCCGGAGGTAGAAATGGAATTGTTTATTCTGCGACATGGTGAAGCGGAGCCTCGCGTTACCACCGATGAGGAACGCCAGCTGACAGACAAAGGGCGTGCTGATGTGGCCCGCATGATTAAATCTTCGCTGGACGATCTGGGTAAGTTAACCCACATCTGGGTCAGTCCTCTGGTGCGAGCGCAACAGACCGCAGCGATTGCGGGTGCCTTGATCGGCGATATGGAGCCTTATACGACCGAGTTACTGAGTCCTGATGCCGATCCTCAGTTACTCTTCAATCAATTGCAGCTCAGCGAGTGTGAGGGACTGTTGCTTGTCAGCCATCAGCCGCTGGTCAGCAGGATGCTCGATACCTTGTGTGGTACAGCAAAGGGCTACCATGACATGGCTACGAGTTCTATGGCTTGCGTAGACATCGATATTGTTGCACGTGATATGGGCAAGCTGCGCTGGCTGCGTCATTCATCCACCTGATGTCGACTCTCTATTCGTGAATTGACTTTCGTGAATTGTGGTGGAGCTGCGACATTTATTTTATTAGCTGCCGCTTTGTGCGGGCAGTCTTTCTGTCTCCGCCGATATCTTGCTGCGTGGATCGCGACCTGGTTGTAAGGCTGGCAGTCCCGCCATTGGGGATTGGGAGGTAAATGTGCCAAGAGAAATGGTATTTGAAATTGATGGCCTGACATTCGCCGCGCAGGAATGGGGTGAACCGGGCAGACAGCCGGTGCTGGCATTGCATGGCTGGCTGGATAACAGTGCAAGTTTTTATGCGCTTGCGCCTCGTCTCAACGATGTCCATCTCATCGCTTTGGATATGGCGGGTCATGGCAAAAGTGCGCATCGCCCGGGTGGAGCGCCCTACAACATCTGGGAAGACGTCGCAGAAATTTTTACCATTGCAGCCCAGCTGGGCTGGGAGCGATTTACGCTCCTTGGACATTCTCGCGGGGCCATCATCAGTATGCTCGCGGCAGGTACCTTTCCTGATCGCATTGAGCGGCTCGCGTTGATAGAAGGGCTGTTACCTGAGCCGGCAAAGATGGAAGAAGCTCCGGCGCAACTGGCCCGTTCCATCCTTGATCTGCGCGCGCGGGCAAAAAAACCGCTCTCCATCTATAAAGATCTGCCCTCAGCGATCAAAGCGCGTGAACGGGGCATGTTCCCCCTGAGCTATGAGGCTGCCGCCGCCTTGACTGAGCGAGGAGTTAAAGGCGTGCCTGGCGGCTATCAATGGAGTACCGATCAGCGTCTGCTGGCACCTTCGGCTTTCAAGCTGACCCGCGAGCACGTTCAGTCATTTATTGCACGGATCACGGCACCGATAAAATTGATTCTGGCCGAAGGCGGCATTCCGCAGCGGTTTTCCGGCTATCAGCGGGAAGTGTCAGTGTTTCCCAAGGTGGATGTTGAGATTATGCCCGGCGGACACCATCTTCATATGGAGGCCGAGGTTGATGCTGTGGCCGCTTCATTGAATCGTTTTCTTGACGCTGCTTCCCATCAGAGAGAGTGAGGAAATTTCCTTTGTTTGAATCCGTTTCAAGCTCCTTTCGCCAATGCTCTGCGTTCCTGCTTTTCTTCCTGTTGTGCAGTGCCGGATGGGTCCGGGCGCAAACCCCAGAGACAGATCTGGGGCTCGAAGATTATCCCCATGCGCGAATTGTCTTCCGCAGTCAACTGGAGGATGACGATTACATTCTTGCGCTGGGCAGCTTTAAAAAGGTTGAAGGGATGTGGTCGGTCGACAACCACCAACGGCTCAGTGGCCGGCTCACACGCAAGACATTGGAACTGCCTTCCACCCACAGTGTTGAAGACGGCTTTCAGTTTTACCTGCGTCAATTAAAGAAACTGAGTGCGCGTGAGTTATATCGTTGTGATGGGCGGGAGTGCGGGCCGAGTAACAGCTGGGCCAACAACCATTTTAAAGTTATTCAGCTCTACGGCTTGGATCAACATCAACATTACGCGGCTTATGAAGTTATTCAGGAACAGAAGCCACCCTATTACATTTCGCTCTACACTGTGTTGCGCGGCAACAAACGCGTACTGGTGCAGCTTGATATCCTTCGCAGTGACAAGGCACCGGTGGAAGGTATCGCCACTGATCCCGATTCACTCCTGCGTTTGTTTCAAACGCAAGGCTTCTATGTTTTTCCCGGAGCGGTAACCGATGATGATGCCGGGCAGTCTCAGTTGCTGATCCGGCCCGAACATGTTCAGACGCTGGTTCAGGTGTTGAAACGGCAGAGCCAGTGGAAGCTGGCGCTGGTAGGGCATGAGTATCGGGCAAGTGCACTCGCGGATCAGCAGCGGGATTCGCTCCGCTATGCCGAATCACTCAAGCAGGCGTTGGTTAAGGCGGGCATTGCGGAGGCGCGTCTTGTCACTCACGGCCTGGGCAGCCTTGCTCCGGCAGGGCGAGGCAATCAAAGTGCCCGGGTCGAAGTGGTGAAACTGAGTAACTGATTCTGACCAACGCCCACTGGCGTGGGCATTGGTCAGCGATTAACGGAGAAGCGAAAGGAATTCGGTGCGGGTGGCCTGATTGCTGCGGAATGATCCCAGCATCGCAGAGGTTTTCATGGAAGAATTCTGCTTTTCCACACCGCGCATCATCATGCACATATGCTTGGCTTCAATAATGACGCCAACACCCGACGCACCAGTAATCTTCTGCACCGACTCGGCGATCTGCACCGTCAGCTGTTCCTGGATCTGCAGACGGCGCGCATACATGTCTACGATACGGGCCACTTTCGACAGTCCGAGCACCACGCCAGTGGGGATATAGGCAACGTGAGCTTTGCCGATGAACGGCAGCAGGTGGTGTTCACATAAGGAATACAGCTCGATGTCTTTTACCATGATCATCTCACTGGATTCCGAGGGGAAGAGGGCGCCGTTAACCACTTCTTCGAGAGTCTGATCGTAACCCCGTGTCAGAAACTTGAATGCCTTGGCTGCACGCTCCGGAGTATCCACCAGGCCCGGCCGGTTCAGGTCTTCACCAATACCGGCAATGATTTGGGCAAAATGTTCTTTCATAACCGTCCTCATCATATTCAGGAGCATACCGGACAACAGGGTAACGCTCTTCAGCTGCCGCACGGGCCTTTGACTAACAACGGAAGCTGTTCATCCGGCCGCGCTGAGGGCGCTCACCCTACGTGAAGCCGGCAAAATCGTAAAGTACTTTTTACGCCAGCGGGCTGGGGTGAATCAATTTAAGGCACTGCTTTTTCATTTAAAGTTTCCGCTATCCCGGTAAAATGCCACTCCATATTAAAAAACGGCAGGGTGATAGAGTGAGTATTGGACAAAAGCATGATGTCTGCAGTGATCTGGTCAGCGTTCGGGATTACATTCGCTGGGGCGCCAGTCAGTTTACTGCGGCAGAGGTGTATTTCGGTCATGGGACAGATAACGCCTGGGATGAGGCGGTCCAGCTGGTCGCGCATGCTGTGCATCTGCCGCTGCCTATCCACCCTGATGCCCTGGACGCCCGTCTGACGCTGACTGAGCGCCGGGATGTGGTAGCTCTGCTGCGCCGTCGCATAGAGGAACGCATCCCCGCGGCTTATCTCACTGGTACAGCCTGGTTTGCCGGTCTTCCATTTCAAGTGGATTCACGGGTTCTGGTACCGCGCTCGCCTATTGCAGAGCTGATTGAAAAACACTTCTCCCCCTGGCTGACACACGCGCCTGAATACATCCTCGATTTATGCACCGGCAGCGGATGTATCGGCATTGCCTGCGCTTACGCTTTTCCAGAGGCAGCTGTCGACCTGAGTGATATTTCGGCTGATGCGCTGGCTGTGGCGCAGCAAAACGTCGAGAAACACGAGCTGCAGCATCGCGTCCGTACTATCGAGTCGGACCTGTTCGAAGCGTTGACGGAGCTGCGCTACGATCTGATTGTCAGCAATCCACCTTATGTAGACGCGGAAGATCTGGCAGACATGCCCGCGGAATACCGCGCTGAGCCGGAACTGGGGCTGGCTTCAGGTACAGATGGGCTGGACTTCACCCGTCGCCTGTTGCGCGAGGCGCTCGACCATCTGACGGATGAGGGAATCCTTATCGTGGAGGTAGGCAACAGCTGTGTAGCGCTGGAAGAAGCTTATCCGGAGATTCCATTTACCTGGCTGGAGTTTGAGCGGGGCGGCCATGGTGTGTTTCTGCTGACGGCTGCGCAATTACAGGACGCAGTCGCCCGCCAGCAGCTTTAGATCCCGGTAAAGGGTGCCGCTTCCTGGCCAGTCACGTATAATCGCCGTCTTTCTGAACCCTTACCTGCATTCGACGCAAGAGAAGATTATGTCCGGCAATACATATGGCAAGTTATTTACGGTTACCACCTTCGGCGAAAGCCACGGCCTGGCGCTGGGCTGTATCGTAGATGGGTGCCCGCCCGGACTCGAACTCAGCGAAGCTGACATTCAAATTGATCTCGATCGTCGTAAGCCAGGCCAGTCCCGTTATACNACCCAGCGTCGTGAAGCCGATGCGGTTAANATTCTCTCCGGNGTATTCGAAGGCAAGACGACGGGTACACCCATTGGCTTGATCATTGAGAACACGGANCAGCGCTCCAAGGATTACTCCAACATCAAAGATCAATTCCGGCCTGCCCACGCCGATTACACGTACATGCAGAAGTACGGTGTNCGCGATTATCGCGGTGGCGGGCGTTCTTCCGCCCGTGAAACAGCGATGCGGGTGGCGGCCGGAGCAATTGCCAAAAAATATCTGAAAGATCTGCACGGTATTGAAATACGCGGTTATCTTTCCCAGCTGGGCCCCATCAAGATCGAAACGGTGGATTGGGATCAGATAGAGCAAAATCCTTTTTTCTGTCCTGATGCCAGCAAGGTGCCGGAGATGGAAGAGTTCATGAAGGCGCTGAATAAAGAAGGCGACTCAATCGGCGCCAGGATTACGGTAGTGGCCCGCGGTGTTCCCCCAGGGTTGGGAGAGCCTATCTTTGATCGTCTCGATGCGGAAATTGCTCATGCACTGATGAGTATCAATGCGGTTAAAGGCGTGGAGATTGGCGAAGGTTTCGCGGTGGTGGAACAGCGCGGCAGCAAGCATCGTGACGAGATCACGCCGGAAGGTTTTCTCTCCAACCACGCCGGCGGCATCCTCGGCGGTATCTCTTCGGGGCAGGATATCGTAGCGAATATTGCCCTCAAGCCTACCAGCAGTCTGCACATACCTGGCCGCAGTGTCGATGTTTACGGTAATCCAGTGGAAGTCATCACCAAAGGGCGTCATGATCCCTGTGTCGGTATCCGGGCAACACCCATCGCCGAGGCCATGCTGGCACTGGTATTGATGGATCACCTGTTGCGCCATCGCGGACAGAACGGTGCAGTCCAGCACAATGTGCCAGTGATTCCTGCCGGCGTCAGCTGACAACAGCGATGAATCGGGGGCGAGGAACTTTCTGCGCCCTCGATAATTTCTTCTCTTCCTATCCCTCCCGTTGTTATGTCTGACTCTTCGTCACAGTTTGTTTCATCTCCCTTGCCATATTGGCGATTATCCAGCTTTTACTTTTTCTACTTTTGCGTTGTGGGTGCGATGGTTCCCTACTGGGGGGTATACCTGAAATCGCTGGGTTACAGTTCGCAGGATGTGGGAATTATCGGAGCGATCATTCTGGCCACACGGATCATCGCGCCGAATTTCTGGGGATGGCTGGCCGATAGAACGCAGAAGCGCCTGCAGATTATCCGCATCGGCAGCTTTGCAGCATGCGTGTGTTTTGCCGGTGTGTTTGTTGATCAGACGTTTGCATGGCTGGTGTTAGCGGTGAGCACCTATACATTTTTCTGGCATGCCGTATTGCCGCAGTTCGAGGTGATCACTCTGACATATCTGGCCAGGGAGCATCACCGCTACGGGCAGATTCGCCTGTGGGGGTCGATCGGATTTATTGTGGCGGTGCTGGCTTTGGGCTGGCTGTTTGACATCATATCGATTCACTACCTGCCGGTCTTTATCCTGACTTTTCTATTGCTGATCGGATTNTCCAGTATCAGTTTGNAACCGATAGCGCCGCTGGATCATAGCGGTGCAGCCAGAGGTTTTCGTCAGATCATTACNCAACCGACCATGCTGTGCTTTTTGCTGATGAGCTTCCTGCTGCAGCTCAGCCATGGGCCTTACTACACCTTCTACAGCCTCTACTTGATTGATAATCACGGGTATAGCAGCACGGTAACAGGCTTGCTCTGGGCACTGGGTGTGTTGGCGGAAGTAGCGATATTCATTGTCATGCACCGCCTGCTGCGGCGCTTCTCTCTGCGCAATTTATTACTTACCGTACTGGCATTAACGACGGTTCGCTGGTGGATAATCGCAGCTTTTGCTGAACACTGGATGCTCCTGTTGTTCGCTCAGCTTCTTCATGCAGGCAGTTTTGGTGTAGCCCATGCAGTATCCATGGAGATGGTGCGGCGCTATTTCGGCACCGCACACCAAAGCCAGGGGCAGGCGCTCTACAGTTCATTAAGTTTTGGTGCCGGGGGCGCTTTGGGTGCATTATTAGGTGGAATCTTCTGGGACCAGAGTGCTGCACTGACATTTTATTTCTGCGGCCTGTGTGCCTTGCTGGCCTTTTTCATTGCTTACTGGGGTATTTTCCCCCAGCAAAAGGTTAACGAATCATCTGACTCTTGAGGTGTATCGCTGTGAAAGACTTACGTGTTGCACTGATTCAACATGAGATCCTGCCCAACAATCCGCAACATAATCTGGATGTGTTTGCGCAAGAGATGAAACGTGCGCGCGGTTGCGATCTGATCATTCTGCCGGAAGTATTTACGACTGGCTTTTGTGCGGGTGCGCGCAACTATGCTGAGTCCGTTGACGGACGGGCATACGAATGGATGGCTCAACAAGCTGCGGCCTCTGACGCAGTAGTTACCGGTAGCCTCGTGGTGAAAGTCGGTGAGGATTATTTCAATCGCCTGGTATGGATGCGTCCGGATTCCAGTTATGTCCATTACGATAAGCGCCATCTGTTTCGTATGGCCGGTGAACATACCCGTTATGCCAGTGGAACTGAGCGGGTGCTGGTGGACCTTGAGGGTTGGCGCGTTCTCCCCCTGATATGCTACGACCTGCGTTTCCCAGTGTGGTCCCGCAACAGACAGGATTACGACTTGGCTATCTATGTGGCGAATTGGCCCAGTGCGCGGGAACTGCATTGGAATCGTTTGTTGCAGGCGAGGGCAATTGAAAATCTAAGTTACGTGGCGGGAGTCAATCGTATCGGTGTCGATGAAAAACAGCAGCATTACGCGGGTGATTCTTCCATATACGGACCGGATGGTGTTGAGTTGCTGCAGGCCAAAGCAGCCAGTGGATGTTTTATCGCGGAGCTGAGCTCACAGCGGCTGCAGGAATACCGCACAGCTTTTCCGGCACATTTGGATGCAGATAATTTCACATTAGACGACCGCTGAGTACCACACAATAACCCCAGTCTCAACCGGGGTTATTGTTGTCAGGCAATCAGCTTCTGAATGTTTCTTAAAAATGGAACAACAGAGCGGCGTAAGGGCCTTTGATCTGCACATCCGCCGTTACGTCTTCTTCAATCTCCAGTGACATCTCGCGGTAACCGATCTCCAATCCAATATCCAATACCGAGTCAAACATGTATTGCACCTTGGCACTGTAATCTGTCAGGCGGTTGTCATCATAGCTGATGGCGCTGCCTTCGAGACCGAAGGAAAATCCTGTCAGCGGCAAGTCAAACTGAGCCTTTGCGTAGATCATTGGAATGGCTTCATCCAGATCAACTGACTCGCGGGTGAATTCGTTGACGGCAGTGACATAACCATCGAATTTGCGGATATTCAGGCCGAGGTCCAGATTGACCCAGTTATCGAGCAGCTCGTAGTACAGCACGATATCTGTATGACTGAGGTCGAAGTCGGAAGCCACCTGGGTGCCAGCGGTAAAGGTGGTGCCATCAATGGTGAAGCTTTGATCAACGGTTGCGGTTTGCTGACTGGTGATATCCATCTTCTGCAGCTTGATATTCGGAAGTATCGGTACTGGATGCTCCAGAGCGATGTAGAAATAGTTATTGTCTTCTTCACTCATGCCGAGCGACTTCACATCGATGCTGGGATCGCCGGCATTACCGCTGTATTCTCCTCGCCACTGTCCCGCACCGGCGTAAACACCAAGAATGGTATCAGCTGCTGCAATGGGAGAGAGAAGTGCCAGAGTGGTGGCCAGAGTCAGTTTTTTCATGGTATGTGTCCCTCGATGACGATAGTAAAACGGCATTGATTAAATTCGTGCAAATAAATCGCTGCTGCAAAGTGTAAATGAAAATGAAATGATTGCTTAAATTTGTTACCTGGCAAGTGGTCGTCAGTGTAGCTGTTTGAAAAAGAATAGTCCTTAATTGTCCAACAGGAGATCGACCTTAAACATTATGTAAGGCATCGCGCTTAAGCAGCTCCAGAAATGCCCGTGCAGCGTTGTTCAAACTGCGCTGTCGGTGGTAAATGCAACCGAGGGGGCGTGTCAGAGGAGGATGTTGCACCGGGAGTACACACAGCTCGTCATCAATCATGGTTTCCGGTAATACCCCCCAGCCCAGACCGACGATGACCATCATCTTTATGGTATCCAGATGGTTGGTCACCATCGTGATATCCAGCGCCTGTTGCTGGCCGTCAAATAATGCTCTGATCAGACGCGTGGTATAGGTGTTAATGTCGGGCATGATGGCCTGATAAGGCGTCAGATCCGCAAGCGATAATGTTTCAGCCTTGGCCAATGGATGCGTAGGCGCGGCTACAAAACGCAATTGATCCCGCCAGATGATGTCCGCTGTAATACGTGAATCCACTTCTTCTGTGAGAGTGACCACCGCAAGATCGAAGCGGCCCTGAAGAATGTTGTGGAAAGCCTGTTCCGAATCCAGAAAGTGCAGGTCCAGTTTGGCCTCAGGGAAACTGCGTGAAAAATCACGCAGGTAGGGGGGCAGGCGATGCAAGCCGATATGGTGGCTGGTCGCAATGCTCAGCTGTCCCCTGACATCGCCATTCAAGTCAGCTATAGCACGCTGGGCAGCAGCAACTTCCTGCAGAATCGTCCGCGCTGTTGGCAGCAGCAGCAGGCCTGCCTGAGTGAGCGAGACCTGACGGCCAATGCGGTCGAACAGGCTTGTGTTCAATTGCTCTTCAAGGATGGCGATACGTTTACTTACCGCAGGCTGCGTCAGGTGCAGGCGTTGGGCAGCCAGGGAAAATGATCCTGTCTCAGCAATGGCAAGGAAGGCTTGAAGGTGTTGAGTATCCATGCCGCCTACTATATTCATTCTTTTTTGGAATGCAATCCATAAAAATTATAAATTTGTTTTATGAGTTGACGGCTCGTAAAATGGCTCTCAATTAACCAGAAACAGGCTCTGCCTGATCAAGCAATCGTGATTCAAGAGGTTAGCAATGGCCCCCAAAACTCTTTATGACAAGCTCTGGGAAGCGCACCTTGTCCAGCAGCGCGACGATGGTTCAGCGTTGATTTACATCGATCGCCATATAGTCCATGAAGTGACTTCGCCCCAGGCATTTGAGGGGCTGCGCATCGCAGGGCGCAAACCGTGGCGGGTGGATTCTATCCTTGCCACCCCTGATCACAACGTGCCGACCACGCAGAAAGAGCGCGCCTCCGGTGTGCAGGGCATTCAGGACCCGGTGTCGCTTATCCAGGTACAGACGCTGGACGACAACTGCGATGAATTTGGAATTGTGGAGTTCAAGATTAATGACAGTCGTCAGGGCATCGTGCATGTTATCGGCCCTGAAACCGGTGCGTGCTTGCCTGGAATGACGATTGTCTGCGGAGACTCGCACACAGCAACGAACGGTGCTCTGGGTGCATTGGCTCACGGTATCGGCACCAGTGAAGTTGAGCATGTGATGGCGACTCAGTGTCTTGTCGCCAAAAAAATGAAGAACATGTTGATCAAAGTTGATGGAAAGCTGGGCAAAGGCGTAACGCCTAAAGATGTGGTGCTGGCAATCATCGCCAAGATCGGAACGGCCGGCGGTAATGGTCATGCCGTTGAATTTGCGGGCGATGTATTTCGCGACATGAGCATGGAGGGGCGCATGACGGTCTGTAATATGGCTATCGAGGCAGGTGCCCGCGCCGGCATGGTGGCCGTGGATCAAACCACCATCGACTACGTAAAAGGTCGGCCCTATGCACCGAAAGGAGAATTGTGGGAGAAGGCTGTTGCAGCCTGGCGCGATCTGAAAAGTGACGAAGGCGCACATTTTGACACGGTGGTTGAACTCCGTGCGGAAGATATCAAGCCTCAGGTCAGCTGGGGTACTTCGCCAGAGATGGTCGTCGCCGTGGATGAGACGGTTCCAGATCCTGCCAGCGAATCTGACCCGGTCAAGCGCGAAGGCATGATCCGCGCTTTGCAATATATGGGATTGCAGGCTGGCCAGCCTATGACGTCTATCCATGTGGATCGTGTGTTTATCGGCTCCTGTACCAACTCCCGTATTGAAGATATTCGTGCCGCTGCCGCCGTAGTGAAAGGCCGCAGCAAGGCGGCGAACGTGAAAGAAGCGATCGTTGTGCCCGGCTCGGGCACCGTGAAAGCCCAGGCTGAGGCTGAGGGGCTGGACAAGATCTTTATCGAGGCAGGCCTTGAGTGGCGCGAGCCGGGCTGCTCCATGTGTCTGGCAATGAATGCGGATAAATTGGGCGCTGGTGAACATTGCGCCTCTACCTCGAACCGCAACTTCGAAGGGCGGCAGGGTTACGGCGGACGCACTCATCTTGTCAGCCCGGCCATGGCGGCTGCGGCAGCCATTGCGGGTCATTTTGTCGATGTGCGCGAATGGGGGAACGCATAATGAAAAGTTTTACGGTGGTTACCGGCATCGCGGCGCCCATGGATCGCGCCAACGTTGATACGGATATGATTATTCCGAAGCAATTCCTGAAGTCGATCAAGCGCACAGGTTTTGGTAAAAATTTATTCGATGAATTGCGCTACATGGACGAGGGAAAACCGGATCAGGATTGCACCGGGCGTCCTTTGAACCCGGAATTCCCTTTGAACTTTCCCCGCTATAAAGGCGCAACGATCCTGCTGGCGCGTGAAAACTTTGGCTGCGGTTCCAGTCGCGAGCACGCGCCCTGGGCTTTGGATGATTACGGATTTCGCAGCGTTATTGCGCCGAGCTTTGCGGACATTTTTTACAACAACTGCTTTAAGAACGGCTTGTTACCCATTGTTTTAAGTGATGAAGTTGTCGAGAAGCTGTTTCAAGAGATGTACGCCACTGAGGGTTATCAGCTCACCATTGATCTGCACACTCAAACGGTGCAAACCCCATCGGGCGAGGCATTCAGTTTTGAAGTTGATGCTTTTCGCAAGCATTGTCTGCTGAATGGCCTGGATGATATCGGCCTGACGCTGGAACACGCCGATCTTATTCGCGCCTATGAAGCGAAGCGGCGTGAAGAAGCGCCCTGGCTGTTTGACGCAGTCAAGTAATTTTCATGAGGCGCGGTCGCCCGTTGGGTGTCCGTGCCTGTTTAATAAATAACAGGCTGTGCCATGTGCAACCGGCACAGGAGTTTAGGAGAGTAGGGCTTTGGGTAAGCATATTTTAATTCTGGAAGGTGATGGCATCGGTCCTGAGATCGTTGCTGAAGCGCGCAAGGTGCTGGATTGTGTCAATGCCAAATACAACCTTGGGCTGACCTTTGAAAATGAATTGATGGGTGGCTGCGCCATTGACGTCCACGGTGTTCCGCTGGCTGATTCAACCCTGGAGCGAGCCCGTCAGGCAGATGCGATTCTGCTGGGCGCTGTGGGCGGTCCTAAATGGGATAAGCTTGATCGCGCCATTCGCCCGGAAAAAGGCCTGCTCAAAATACGCTCGCAGCTGGGGCTGTATGCCAACCTCCGTCCGGCCCTGCTGTACCCACAGCTGGTCGATGCTTCGTCATTAAAGCCGGAAGTGGTGTCCGGTCTGGATATCCTGATTGTGCGGGAGCTGGCAGGGGGGATCTATTTCGGCGAACCCCGTGGTATTCGTGTACTGGACAACGGCGAGCGCGAAGGCTTCAACACTTACAAGTACTCAGAAAGCGAGATTATCCGCATCGGTCGTACCGCCTTTGAGATGGCCCGTAAGCGCAACCGGAAAGTATGTTCGGTCGACAAAGCCAACGTATTGGAAGCCACGATGCTGTGGCGCGAAGTGATGGATTCGCTGGCCCCGGAATATCCGGATGTCGAGTTGTCGCACATGTATGTGGATAATGCGGCGATGCAGCTGGTGCGTGCGCCCAAGCAATTTGACGTCATTGTTACCGGGAACATGTTTGGCGATATTCTGTCCGATGCGGCGGCAATGCTCACTGGGTCCATAGGTATGTTACCATCGGCCTCACTGGACAAAGACGGCCGGGGGATGTACGAACCCTGTCACGGTTCAGCACCGGATATCGCCGGGAAAGGTATCGCTAATCCGCTGGCAACAATCTTGTCGGTGTCCATGATGCTTCGCTATTCCCTGTCCCTGCCGGAGGTTGCCAACGCGATTGAAGATGCCGTGGGGCAGGTATTGGACGCAGGTTTGCGCACTGCTGACATCTACACCGAAGGCAAGACCCGCGTGTCTACCGCCCAGATGGGTGATGCCGTCGTTGCCGCATTAAGTAGGTAATGGAACGATACACAGATATATCAACTGCTAATTAGTAATTCAGAGAGAACAGACATGAGAGTAGGTTTTGTAGGTTGGCGTGGCATGGTTGGGTCTGTATTGATGGACCGCATGCAGGCGGAGAATGATTTCGCTGATATCGAGCCGGTGTTTTTCACCACATCAAACGTTGGCGGTGCTGCTCCGGCTGTGGCTTCCGGCCTGCCTGCACTCAAGGATGCGTTCTCGATTAATGAGTTGAAGCAACTGGATGCCATCGTTACCTGTCAGGGTGGAGATTACACCAATGAGGTATTCCCCAAACTGCGTAACGAAGGCTGGCAAGGGTATTGGATTGATGCAGCCTCCAGTCTTCGGATGGACAAAGACTCTCTTATTATTCTTGATCCCGTTAACCTTGATGTAATCAAAAATGGCATTGCTGCAGGTGTCAAAAATTACATCGGTGGTAATTGTACTGTCAGCCTTATGCTGATGGGACTGGGTGGTTTATTCCGTGCTGGACTGGTGGAGTGGGTTTCGTCAATGACATACCAGGCAGCATCTGGTGCTGGTGCTCAGAATATGCGTGAGCTGATCAGCCAGATGGGAGCCATTCATGCGTCTGTAGCTGAAAAACTGGCCGATCCGGCTTCGGCCATCCTTGAGATTGACCGCCAGGTTGCTGAAACCATGCGTGATTCGGCATTCCCTCGTGACAATTTCGGTCATCCTCTGGCTGGCAGTCTACTGCCCTACATCGATAAGCAGCTGGAAAGCCGGCAGAGCAAAGAGGAATGGAAAGGTCAGGTTGAGACCAACAAGATCCTCGGGCGGAGCAATAATCCTATCCCTGTTGATGGTCTCTGTGTCCGTATTGGCTCCATGCGTTGCCATAGCCAGGCACTCACCATCAAGTTAAATAAGGATGTTCCCATTGCAGATATCGAATCTATGCTGGCAGAAGCCAACCAATGGGCTAAAGTTGTACCAAATGAGCGCGACGCTAGTCTGCGCGATTTAACGCCGACAGCTGTGACAGGTACCTTATCTATCCCGGTAGGGCGTCTCCGCAAGATGAACATGGGGCCGCAATACCTCTCAGCTTTCACCGTTGGCGACCAGTTATTATGGGGTGCTGCAGAGCCGTTGCGTCGTATGTTGCGGATACTGAAGGAAGCCTGATAAGAGAAATCTTTATCAAAACGGCGCCCCGATTCTCATGTAGAATCGGGGCTTTTTTTTATAAAGAGGTTTTTTCTTATTAAGAGGGCGGTGAAATCTACCGATTATTTTTGTGGAATATGGCAAAAAAAGACTAAAAATATGCCAGCGGAACCGCTTGAAAGGCGCGGAACTGTTGATAAAAAGCTATTTATAATGAATACTTACGAAAGATAGTGAAGATATATTCGAGGTTTTATAACCTCTGCATACAAAATCCAGGTTTAAGTAACCGGTTAATTTCTGATCGAAAAATATTGCCATCCCTGTCCGGTGCTTAAACCAGGGGAGATAATAAAAGGATAGTCCTATGCATCTTCGAAAACTGGTAGGGGTCTGTGGATTTGCCGTTGTAGCTTTGGCAAATTACGCCAGTGCCTTGGGGTTAGGAGAAATCAAATTAAATTCCGCACTGAATCAGCCGTTGGAGGCTGAGATCAGATTGCTCGATATCCGGGACCTTAGTCCTGAACAGATTATTGTCGGTCTTGGCTCACCCGCTGATTTTGAGCGTAACGGTGTTGAGCGCCTCTACTTCTATACGGAGCTGGAGTTTGAGGTTCTGCTGAATGAACCTGGTGGTGCCGTCGTTCGTCTTTCTTCGCGCAATCCTGTCCGCGAACCCTTTCTGAACTTTCTCGTTGAAGCCCGTTGGCCGAGTGGTCGTCTCCTGCGGGAATATACCTTGTTGATGGATCTGCCGACCTTCGCAGATACCCCATCAACGCCAGTTGAGTCTGCTACATCCTATCCACAAACCATTGCTCAGCCCCGTACCAGTACCGCCGCACAGACACCGGCACGGACCAGTTCGTCAGTTGCTCAGACAGAATCCCGCTCCGAAGTTCCAGCATCCGGCGGCCGGCGCTCTGGAGCTGACTCGTATGGACCCGTGGGCAGCAATGAGACTTTATGGAAAATTGCTCTGGAAGTTCGCCCGGACCGAGGCTTATCTGTCCACCAGACAATGCTGGCTATCCAGCGTTTGAATCCTGATGCATTTATCAATGGCAACATCAATCTGCTTCGCAAAGGGCAGGTGTTGCGTTTGCCTTCAGCAGATGAAATTCGCTCATTGTCACGTAGTGAGGCCGTTGCTGAAGTGGCGGCACAAAATCGTGCATGGTCAGAAAACACCATGGGCGCCCAGCTTAATGCGTCCCGCCGTGAAGTGGCCACGCGTCGCGAAGCGCAGGAAGTGAGCGGACAGGTGCGTCTGGCATCACCTGGAAGCAATTCCGATGGCAGCGGGCAGGGCAGTGGCAGCAATGCCGGTAACAGTCGCGGTCTGGAAAACGAGCTCGCTGCTACCTTGGAAGAGCTGGATAAAGCGCGTCTGGAGAATGCCGAATTAAATTCCCGTATTCGGGATCTCGAAGATCAGATCAACACGATGGAGCGTCTGGTCAATGTCAGCAATGAGCAGCTGCGCGCCATGCAGTTGGCAGCCAATCAGCAGCAGACTGCTGCTGAAGCCGAGTCCCAACCGGAAGTCGATACATATAATGATGTTGTGCCACAGGAAGATCCGGCTGATGAATCAATCGCTGAAGATGTGGCACCAGAGCCTGTAGAAACCGCTCCGGAAGAGCCAGCCCCGCAGACCACACCAGCTCCGGCAGCCGAGCCTGAGAAGGCNAAACCTGCTCCTAATGTAAACCGTGTTGTTCNGTCAGCACCTAAGCCCAAGACGATANTGGATCATATTGTTGATAATGCTATCTGGATAGGTGCGGGTCTGCTGGTGTTGTTGCTTGCAGCTTATGCATTAGTTCGCCGCCGTAACGAACAGGCAGCGGAGGAAGAGGTGGTGGAGGAATACAACTCCGACTACAGCATGCCTGCCGTTGAAGACGAATACAGCATCAACGATGAATACTCGGAAGATCATTTTGAGGAAGCGGAAGCCGAGATGGCGCTGCTTGATGAAGATGATGTTCCTGCCGAAGCTGAAACAGGCGATGCAGTTGGGGAAGCTGATATCTACATTGCTTATGGCAAGTTTGATCAGGCTGAAGAGATGCTGCTTAATGCTCTCTCCAAAGAGCCATCCTCTGTGCCCATCCGGATGAAACTGCTGGAGGTTTATTCTCAGACTCAGGATATTGACAAGTTTGATCAGCACTACGCCAGCCTGTTAGGTGATGCAAACCATGCGGAACTGCAGCGTGCTGCAGAGTGGCGTGAAAGCATTCCGGGTGCAGGAGAGTTCGATGCAGGATTAACTATCTCATCGCAGGATTTTGAGGCTGCCCCTGAGCAGGCCGATGAAAACACGCTCGACTTTGGCCTGGATGATGCCTCATTCGGTGAGTCATCCGAGACGGTAGAAACCAGCACTGACGACGATTTCAGCTTTGATCTGGACCTGGAGGACGAGCCGCCCGCACCGCTCGCGGCTGATGAAGCTCTCTTGCGAGAGGCTGACATTGGCAGTTCCACTACCCGTTACGACTTGTCGTTTGATGAATCGCCTGAAGCTGCGGAAGAAGATGAGTTCGCTCTGGATCTTGAGGACGATTTCTTATCAGACTCTGACGAGGTAAAAGCGGCGCCGGAAATTTCCTCTGCGTCATTTGAGGATGACCTCGGAGAATTGTCATTCGAGCTTGAGGATGAGCCTTCTGCAACTGAGGCTCCGGCGTCCGCTGCCCCAGCTGTAGAGGAAGATGACTTCAGTTTTGATTTTGAAGAAACCGCTGCAGAGTCTGCCGAAGAAGACACGTTCGCTTTTGATGACATTGAACCTGCTCAAGAAGCGGCACCCAGTGCACCGTCAGTAGCTGAAGATAATGCTGACGATTTCAATCCAGATATGGATGTGAGCGGCCTGGATCTGGAAGCGCTGGATCATGAAATGGAGAGTCTGGACGCCGAGTTTGGCGAATCCGATGACCAGGCATTTGCAGATCTCGATGCTGCATTAGGTGATGAGCTGACTCCACCGGCATCCGCTGAGTTCGACATCGAGGATGACGAAGCGTTTGAGCAGGCGCTGGCGAGTGTTGCCAATGAGGAGCCAGAAGAAGCGCCGGCAGGTGAACCTGCGATGTCTGATGCGGATATGGATGCTGAACTGGACTTCCTGGCAGATACGGATGAGGCAGCAACCAAGCTTGATCTGGCCCGCGCTTATATTGATATGGGTGATACTGATGGTGCTCGGGATATTCTGTCCGAAGTGGTCCAGGAAGGTAATGCCCAGCAGCGTGAAGAGGCTCAAGGGCTGCTCTCCAGTTTAGACGCTTGATGTTTTGATGCTCTGACAAAGCCTTGTGTACCCAGGTACACGAGGCTTTGTTGTTTTTATGGCTGTTAATTTTATGTGGACTGACACTGCCCATGAGTGAAAACTACGTCCCTCTCAGCAAGGTATATACCCGTAACGGCGAGGTGGTTGGAGATACAATCTGGCCGGAGGGAATGCAGCGCGTGGCTATGGCGGTTGAGTACAACGGGGCAGACTTCCACGGATTTCAAACTCAGCCCAGCGGCGTCAGCACCGTACAGCAGGCGTTGGAGTCTGCACTGTCCAGGATTGCTGCGGAGCCTATCACCTTGGTATGTGCCGGACGTACTGATGCCGGGGTTCACGCTACAACCCAGATTGTCCACTTCGACACCTTGGCGAAACGACCGGAGCGCGCCTGGGCGCTCGGGACTCGAGCTCACTTGCCTCCCAGTGTCGCAGTACGCTGGGCAAAAGATGTTGTTCCCCAGTTTCATGCTCGCTTCAGTGCTTTATCCCGGACCTACCGTTACCTGTTGTCAGATCAGGCGCATTATTCAAGTCTGATGCATGATCGGGTCACTTGGTCAAATCGTCAGCTGGATGTGGAGCTGATGCGGGAAGGTGCAGTCCATCTGGTAGGAGAGCATGACTTTACCTCATTTCGCGCTTCACAATGCCAGGCGCGCAGCCCTGTGCGGAGAATTCATCATCTGCACATTGTCCGTCGCGGTGATTTGATCATAGTGGAAGTTCAGGCCAATGCATTTCTACACCATATGGTGCGTAATATTGTGGGAGTGCTGATGGCCGTAGGCGCTGGTGATGTTCCGCCATCCTGGGTGGCGGAGGTTCTTGCCGCCCGAGACCGCAGTGCTGGCGGCGTTACTGCAAGGCCGTTTGGTCTTTATCTGGTTTCTGTGGACTATCCCGCGCATTTCAGCTTGCCTCAATCCGCCCCTGGGCCCTTGTTTTTAGCAGAGCCTGTTGGAGGTTTTTCGGGCTTGCAGGATTTTTGACGGACGGCACCAAAATCAGGCAAGTTAAAGTTTTTACGGTAGTTTTCTGATAGTATCGGCGCTTTATTTTCTTGGCGGTTTGGATTGTGGCACGAACTAGGGTCAAAATTTGTGGCATTACTTCAGTATCGGACGCCCTCGCTGCGCAAGAAGCGGGCGCCGACGCCATTGGTCTGGTGTTCTATGCTCCAAGTCCGCGAGCTGTTGACGTGGAGCGCGCCCGCGAAATCGCGCTGGCGGTCGGTCCCTTCGTCACCGTAACGGGTTTGTTTGTTGACGCTGAACCCCACGAGGTGAACAGGGTGTTGGAGCAGGTTCCACTGCATCTCCTGCAGTTTCATGGCAACGAAACGCGTATTTACTGCGAATCCTTTCATCGACCTTATCTGAAAGCTATTCGCATGCGGCCGCAGTTGGAAGCCGCGTCGGCCATAGCAGATTATCCTTCGGCATCGGCAATATTGCTTGATGCATACTGCCCTGGTGTGCCAGGTGGCACCGGTGAAAGCTTTGACTGGCACAGAGTGCCGCAAGGCGGGAGCCAACCCATTGTTCTCGCAGGAGGATTGACTCCCGCCAACGTGGCGGAAGCAATTCAACTTACTGGTGTCTACGGTGTTGACGTGAGTGGCGGAGTAGAGTCCGCTCCCGGAAAAAAAGATGCTGCCAAAGTAAAAGAATTTATTATCAACGCCAGTCATGGCTCAAACAGGTGAAGAAACGGTGAGTGAAAACAAGCAGTCTTCCACAATTGATTACAGCGCATTTCCCAATGCGGAAGGTCACTTTGGTCCGTACGGTGGCCGTTTTGTTTCTGAAACCCTTATCTACGCATTGGATGAGTTGAATGCTATTTACTCCCGACTGAAAGATGATCCGGATTTCCAAGCGGAGTTTGATAAAGATCTGGCCCATTATGTCGGGCGTCCGTCTCCTTTGTATTTTGCTGAACGCTGGACCCGTGAGCTCGGGGGTGCGCAGATATACCTGAAACGCGAAGACTTGAATCACACAGGAGCGCATAAGGTAAATAACACTATTGGTCAGGCGCTTCTGGCCAAATTCACCGGCAAAGGCCGGGTAATTGCGGAAACTGGTGCCGGACAGCACGGCGTGGCTACTGCTACCGTAGCGGCCCGACTGGGTCTGAAATGTCGTGTATACATGGGCGCGGATGATGTAAAGCGGCAGTCTCTGAACGTATACCGGATGAAGCTGTTGGGTGCGGAGGTTTTCCCCGTAACATCTGGCTCGCGCACGCTGAAAGACGCTATGAATGAGGCTATGCGCGACTGGGCCACTAACGTAGACGATACCTTCTACATCATTGGCACAGTAGCTGGTCCTCATCCCTATCCGCAGCTGGTGCGGGACTTCCAGGCTGTTATCGGACGGGAAGCGCGCGCGCAATGTCTGGCTCAGGCCGGTAAACTGCCCGACGCGTTGGTAGCCTGTGTCGGAGGCGGATCGAATGCCATTGGTTTGTTCCACCCCTTCCTGACTGACGAATCAGTGTCCATGTATGGTGTTGAGGCCGGAGGGCTGGGTATCGAGACCGGCAAGCATGCGGCACCTCTTAATAAAGGGGTTCCGGGTGTTCTGCATGGCAACCGTACTTATCTGATGGAAGATGAAAATGGCCAGATCATTGAGACTCATTCTGTCTCTGCTGGCCTTGATTACCCTGGTGTAGGTCCTGAACACTCCTGGCTAAAAGATATCGGCCGGGTAAAATACGTGCCAATCAATGACGATGAAGCGCTGGCTGCCTTCCGTAAAGTAACCCGGACAGAAGGTATTATGCCGGCGCTGGAGTCCAGCCACGCTTTGGCCTATGTGGAAAAACTTGCTCCAACCATGAGCAAAGACCAAATTATCATTGCCAATCTTTCCGGCCGCGGTGACAAGGATATTCTTACCGTTGCTGGAATCGATGGAATCACCGTTTAATCACCATCGGGCGCAGCCGTCAGGAATAACTATTAATGAGTCGTATTTCCCAAGTCTTGAATCACGCTAAGTCCCAGGGCCGCAAGGCGCTGGTAACTTATATCGTCAATGGTGACCCATACCCGGCAGCGACCTTACCCACTATGCACAAACTGGTGGAGCAGGGCGTTGATATCATTGAGCTGGGTGTTCCTTTCTCTGATCCTATGGCCGAAGGGCCGGTGATCCAGCAAGGCCACGAGCGCGCACTTGCTCATCATGTCAGTTTGAAATCTACTCTTGAGGTGGCCCGTGAGTTCCGTAAGACCAATAATCACACGCCGCTGGTGTTGATGGGCTATGCGAATCCGGTAGAGCGCTTTGGGTATGAGGCTTTTGCCAAAGCTGCTGCGGAGGCAGGCATAGACGGACTGCTTACCGTCGACCTGCCCCCGGAAGAAGTGGCTGTATTGAAGGAGGCGCTGGATGCCTCCGGGTTGGACAACATCTTCCTGCTTGCGCCGACAACGACTGTGGAACGGGCCCGTAAGATCGCAAGTCACGCCAGCGGTTTTCTGTACTACGTCTCGCTCAAAGGTGTTACCGGTGCGGGTCACCTGGATGTAACTGCGGTAAAAGCCAAACTGGACGAATTCGGTCAACTAACTGATCTGCCGGTCTGTGTGGGATTTGGTATCAAAGATCCCGCAACAGCAAAAGCCATCGCTGCCTTGGCGGACGGAGTGGTGGTCGGCAGCGTGCTGGTGGAAAAGATGGGAAGTATGGCTGATCAAAGCCAGGAAAAAATTGCCCAGGCGGTTGGTGATATTGTCGGCGGTATTCGCCGTGCACTTGACGACTGCTAAACCTCAAATTTTTTATTTATCGAAAACTGTAGCGAGAGAAAGCAACCGATGAGTTGGTTAGACAAAATTATTCCTAATGTGGTGCGTTCCGAAGGTAAGCGCAGCACTAAAGTTCCGGAAGGGTTATGGGAAAAATGTGTAAAGTGCGATGCGGTTCTTTACAAGCCTGAGCTGGAAAAAAATCTTAACGTCTGTCCCAAATGTGACCACCACAAACGTATCGGTGCACGTACGCGATTGAATATCTTCCTTGATGAAGATAACCGTAAGGAACTGGCTACCGAGGTTGAGCCAATCGATCGTCTCAAATTTAAAGATATTAAAAAATATAAGGAACGTTTAACCGCAGCGCAAAAGACTACAGGTGAAAAAGATGCGCTGATCGCTATGAAAGGCGAGCTTAAAGGTATGCCGGTTGTAGCGGTTGCTTTTGAGTTTGCATTTCACGGTGGCTCCATGGGATATGTGGTAGGTGAGCGTTTTACTCGTGCAGCTAAAGTGGCACTTGAAGAAAATATTCCGCTGATCTGTTTTTCTGCAACCGGTGGTGCGCGGATGCAGGAGGCGCTGATCTCCTTGATGCAGATGGCTAAAACCAGTGCTGTCATCGAGCGCTTGAAGATGCAGGGTACGCCTTATATCTCCATTATGACTGATCCGGTTTACGGTGGTGTTTCTGCAAGCCTTGCACTGCTGGGTGATATCAATGCGGCGGAACCAGGCGCGCGAGCAGGGTTTGCGGGTCCTAATATTATTGAACAGACTATCCGTCAGAAGCTGCCCAAGGGCTTCCAGCGCAGTGAATTTTTGCTGGAGCATGGTGCTATCGACATGATCATTCATCGTCGAGAGATGCGCGACAAGGTGGCAGCATTACTGGCGAAGTTTACTCGTCGCGCAGCGGTATAACTTTCTCTCGCACTGGATTTCCAATGCAATTTTCATCGCTGAATGAATGGCTGGGGTGGCTGGAAACCTGCCATCCCCAGGAAATCGACCTGGGATTGGAGCGGATTCGCAGCGTGGCTCAGCGACTGCAACTGCTGAGTTTCCCAGCGCGGGTCGTTATCGTCGGCGGCACTAATGGCAAAGGCTCTTGCGTCGCAGCTACTGCCGCCTTGTTGCGAGGCAGCGGCCTGAGCGTTGGTGTTTATACATCTCCCCATTTGCTTCACTACTGCGAACGTATCGCCATTAACGATCACTTCGCGACAGAGGCGGAAGTTTGTGCAGCATTTGAAAAGATTTTTCTCGCCTGCGAATCCATCAGCCTGACTTATTTTGAATTCGGCACGCTTGCTGCTTTGGAGGTATTTCGCCAGCGGCAGGTGGATGTCATTATCCTTGAAGTAGGCCTGGGTGGCCGTCTTGATGCCGTGAATATCATTGATCCCGATGTCGCTGTTATTACCAGCGTTGACCTGGATCACCAGGATTGGCTGGGCAATGACCGAGAAAGTATCGGACAGGAGAAGGCCGGAATCATGCGTCCCCACAAGCCGGTGGTATGTGCTGATCCAGTGCCTCCAGGTACGGTATTGACTACAGCCCAGCATCTGGAAGCCCAATGGAACGGTGTGAATGAAGCTTTTGGCTTCTCTAGTGAGCCGGATCACTGGAACTGGTGGGGATTGAATCAGGCAGGTCAGCGGGTTGAGCTGACGCATATGCCTTTACCGGTGCTGCCTTTGCCAAGCCTTGCGGCTGCGTTGCAGACGGTCAACATCCTGGGTATTGATCTTCGCTCAATGGCCTGCGGTCCGCTGTTGGCTGGTCTGCAGTTGCCCGGCCGCTTTCAGCAGCTGTATTACAAAGATCGCCGTTTTATTCTGGATGTCGCACATAATCCTGCCGCAACCCAGTATCTTGCGCAGCGGCTGCAATCACAGAATGTCTCCGGCCGCTTTATTGGCATTGTGGCCATGATGGCTGATAAGGATCGCTCTAACA
>Ga0065721_10004658_pt1 | contig 30391 bp, 29 predicted proteins | sample Mesricmetagenome_FD_59108 | JGI IMG/M metagenome (GOLD analysis project Ga0065721, IMG submission 59108) | Mesophilic microbial community from rice straw/compost enrichment Sample: eDNA_1 v2 (version 2) | ecosystem: Engineered > Solid waste > Grass > Composting > Bioreactor | place: USA: Davis...
CCTGCGCAGCTGATCTTAGGCCGTATAGCGGCGGGCGATCGACTTCTTGCGCCAAGAATTTTGCCGGGCGGAGAAGGAATGGAGTTAAGGAAGGTCGAAGGATTGTCTAGCTGGGTATCCGGACGTTGGGGCGTGCCCGAGCCGGATCCGGACAACACCGCGGTGTGGGAGCTGTCGATCCCGCCGGACGTCGTGCTCGTTCCGGGCCTCGCGTTCAACGAGCAGGGCGGCAGGCTTGGCTATGGAGGCGGCTATTATGACCGGTTATATGCGAAGCTGCGGGAATCGGGGGGAGCATTGACGACACAATGGATCGGATTCGCTTACGAGCTGCAGGTTATCGCCGAACCGTTGCCTATGGAGCCGCACGACTTGCGGTTAACCGGTCTCGCGACGGAAGCGGGCTTGCGCTGGTTCGCGGGCGAACCGGAGTAGGACATACGCCTAGAGAAGGAGTATAACGCATGACGCAACCGAACGATCGATTGACTCATTTCAATGAACAAGGCCGGGCGACGATGGTGGACGTGACCGATAAGCCGGTGACTTCCAGAATCGCCGTCGCGCAAGGACAAGTGACGATGGCTCCGGATACGCTGGCGCGAATCCAAGAAGGCAAGGTCGCCAAGGGAGACGTGCTGGCCGTCGCGCAGATCGCGGGCATTCAAGCGGCCAAACGAACCTCCGACTGGATTCCGATGTGTCACCCATTGCCGCTTACCGGCGTTAATCTGTCTTTTACCGACAACGGCATCGATACCTTATATATACAAGCGGAAGTGAAGACGACCGGTCGAACGGGGGTAGAGATGGAGGCGTTAACCGCCGTATCCGCCGCCGCGTTGACCGTCTACGATATGTGCAAGGCGATTCAGAAGGATATGATCGTCGGACCGATCGCGCTATTGTCCAAAACCGGCGGGAAGAGCGGCGATTATAGCGCCGAAGCGCAGCAGCAACAGAAGTAAGGAGCCTTATTCAGGGGAGCGGGGGATAAAGAGATGCGTTGGAAAGTAGCCCTACTGACTGCAAGCGATAAAGGATCGCGCGGAGAACGGGAAGATACGAGCGCGCAGGTCGTCCGAGAACTCGTAGAGGAAGAGCTTGGCGGCGACATCATCGACTATCGCATCGTTCCGGACGATCAGGACGAAATTCGCGCCGCGCTGATCGAGATGGCGGATTATTATCAAGCCGATCTCGTGCTGACGACCGGGGGCACCGGGCTAGGGCTCAGGGACGTCACTCCAGAGGCGACGCTTAAGATCGCGGAACGCGTCATCCCGGGTATGGCCGAGACGATGCGGGCGGCGGAGATGCAGCGTTCCCGCATGGGCATGCTGTTCCGGGGCGTGTGCGTCATTCGCGGCAACACGCTGATCGTGAACCTGCCCGGCGATCCGAAAGGCGTAAGCGAGCATCTGATGGCGATTATGGACATGCTGCCCGAAGCCATGGTGCAAGTCAAAGGCATGCGAAGGGATAAAGACTTATGACGGACTCTGTGGAAAATTCGCGAGTAACCCGAATCAGCGATTCGATCGTGCGCGAAGTGAGTACGGACGATGCGGTCGGAATGGTGCTTGCCCACGATCTGACACAGATCGTGCCCGGCGAGTTCAAGGGACGATTGTTCCGCAAGGGTCATGTCGTTACGGGCGAGGATATCCCGAAGCTGAAGGATATCGGCAAAGAGAATTTATACGTTATTGAGCTGGCATCGTCCGATCTTCACGAGGACGACGCGGCGCATCGCATGGCGGTCGCTCTCGGCGGCGAGCATACGGGTTACGGGGAACCGCATGAAGGCAAAGTGACGCTGAAGTCCGATATTCGCGGTCTCGCCTGCATCGATCGCGAAGTCGTAGACGAGATTAATCGGCTAGGGGACATCGCCCTTGCTACCGTTACGAATCATCGGGTCGTTCAGCCAGGCGACGCGGTTGCCGCGACGCGGGCGATTCCGCTGATCGTCCCGGAGCTTAAGGTGCGTGAGGTCGAGCGGATTTCGGAGCGCTATCGGGAGCAGCAAGGGGTGAATCCGATTCGGGTTCGTCCGCTCCGCTCGATGAAGGTTGGCTTGCTGACGACTGGCACGGAAGTGTATACGGGCCGTATTCAAGACAAATTCGGGCCGGCCGTTCGCGCGAAGCTCGAGGCTCTCGGTTCGGAAGTCGCGGAACAACGTTTCGCACCCGACGACAGACAAACAATTGTCAAGGATATTCACTATTTCCTGCAACAAGGGTATGATATGATACTTGTAACAGGCGGAATGTCGGTCGATCCGGACGATCGTACGCCGGGCGCCATCGCGGCGGCGGGTACGGATATCGTCAGCTACGGTACGCCGATGCTGCCAGGATCGATGCTGCTGTTCGGCTATCTGCGAAGAGTACCGATTTTCGGCTTGCCGGGTTGCGTCATGCACGATCCTTACACGTCATTCGACGTCTTATTGCCGCGTATAATGGCAGGAGACACCATTATTAAAGAAGATATCGTCGGAATGGGTTACGGCGGACTGTATCGTTGCTGAATACACGTAAGACGAGGGAATACATCAAGATGATGAACGGAGGTTAAGCACATGAGTGGTATTGGAGCATCGGGCATTATTTTGCTCGTGTTGATCGCGCTGCTGCTGTTCGGGCCGAACAAGCTGCCGGAATTGGGCCGCGCATTCGGACGGACGCTTCGCGAATTCAAGAAGGGCGCCAACGATTTGATGGACGAATCGAAGGATCGCGGCGCGAATGGCGCGAATGCGAACCGCGTAGACGTAACGCCTCAAGAGAGCGAGCTGCCTAAGACAGAACGCCGTCTTCCAGAGTAACGAATTATTACGAGCATACGAGCAGGGGCTGTCTCACTAGCAGTAGTTCTACTGCGAAGGGGCAGCCTTCTTGTCGCATGGAGGAAGCCATACATGAATGAACGACCAGAGGCTAAGCGCGATGACGAATGGATGCCGATTATGGACCATTTGGGCGAACTGCGCAAGCGGCTAATCTATTGTATAATCGTGTTCGTCGTCGGCTTGGTCGGCGGCTTATTCGGCGCGAAGCCCTCGTTCGATTACTTCGTCGAAGCGGCGCCGGTAGATAACCTCGATCTCCATGTGTTTTCCCCGTGGGATGCGATCGGACTGTACATGAAGTTCGCCATCCTCATCTCGCTCATTACGGCGATCCCTTTTACCCTGTTCCAATTGTGGTTGTTCGTTAAACCCGCGCTTGGGTTGAAGGAACGGAGAGCGACGCTGCGTTACATACCCGGCGCGCTGATCATGTTCCTGGTCGGCCTGGCTTTCGCGTATTACGTCGTATTCCCGATGGCTTATTTGTTCACGGCTAAGGTGACGAAGAGCATGGGGCTCAGCGAGACGTACGGCGTCACTCAGTATTTCGATTTTCTTTTTAATATTCTGCTGCCGATCGCGCTTCTGTTCGAGCTTCCGATCATTATTCTGTTCCTCACTCGAATCGGAATATTGAATCCGTTCCTGCTCGTCAAGATGCGTCGGGTCGCTTGGTTCGTCATGGTCTTGGTCGGGGTGACGATTACGCCTCCGGACGTGATCTCCGACTTGCTCGTGGCGATCCCGCTCATTCTGTTGTTCGAGTTCAGCGTGCTGCTGTCCAGAGCGGCGTACCGTAAGCGTCTAGCTGCCCGAGAGGAAAGGGAAGCCCAGTTATCCGAGCGTTGATTTCCGATCGAAACTTGCTTCGTAAGACTCGTCAATATGTGCCAAATTTCGATATGCCAATATTCGAATATATGGTACAATCTTTCAAGAAAGGGCTTTCAGGAGCATATCGGGGGGAATGGCGCATGCGCAATATGACAATTGGTCGTAAAATGACGATCGGCTTTTTGGGACTCGTATTGTTGTTGGTTATCGGCTTCATCTTGATTGTCACGCAACTGGATCTGTCTGACCATGGTGCTTTATTTACGCAGTTGATTATAATTTTCGTGGCGATTGCCGCATTGAGCGGATTCGGCGTCATGTGGATTACGCGCAATATATCCGGTTCGATCGGCAACGTTACCTCCACGCTTCGTAATATCGCTTCTTCAGGCGGAGATCTGACTCGCAGAATTCACGTGAGCGCGTCGGACGAGATCGGCGACCTTGCGGATGCCGCGAACCAGATGCTCGACGGCCTGCAGAAGATGATGAAGGAATTCCGCGACAGCACGGCAGAGCTTGCGGCTTCGGCGCTGCAGCTTCAGCAGGGCGCGAGCGAGAATGCACGCGTTAGCAGCGAAGTGTCCAAGGCGGTCGAGAAGGTCGCTGCCGGCTCCGAGACGCAGGTCGCCCAATCGCAGGAGATTACGGCGGTCATGCAAGAGACAATGGACGGCTTGAATCAAGTCGCCGCGACGACGACGGGCGTATCCGACGCCGCGCAGATGACGGTTAGCAGCGCTCAGACGGGCTCCGAATTGCTGCGGTCGACTTCTGACGAGATCGCCGAAGTAGATGCGGCGTTCCGATCGCTTCAAGAGATCGTTAGAGGCTTGAACCAGAAGTCCGAGCAAGTACAGGAAGTTATCGGTTACATATCCGAAGTATCGAACCAGACGAACCTGCTGGCGCTTAACGCCGCGATCGAAGCGGCGCGGGCAGGCGAACACGGACGCGGCTTCGCGGTCGTTGCCGGCGAGATCCGCAAGCTCGCGGATCAGACGCAGCAATCCGCCGTGCAGATCGGCGATACGATCGGCACGATGTCCGGCGATATCGGCAAAGTCGCCGCGATGTTCGAGCAGAGCGCGAGCTCCGTCTTCTCGGCCGTATCCGGCATGCGCAACGCGGAAGAGACGTTCCGCCATATCGTAGAACAAGTCGGCCAGCTGACCGGCAACATCGTAGAGGTGGCGGCATCGGTCGAGCAGATGACGGCCGGCAGCGCATCCGTCGTCCAATCGATCCAGGATATCGCTCGCATCACGGAAGAGACGGCTTCGTTCACGGAGCAAGTATCCGCGATGACCGAAGAGCAGCTGTCTTCTACGGAAGAGATGGCTCGCACGGCAGAACGCCTGAGCTCGATGGCTGCGAAGCTGAAGGGCCTGGTCGGTAACTTCAGAACTTAAGGTCCGAGACTGCCTCGTGAATGAGGCGACCCCTAATAGGGAATAATGGACAACGTGCCTACGAGGTGCGGATCCGCATTCAGATGCGGGTCCGCATTTTTTATTGCGGATTCCCGCAAAGGGGACTTGAAAACAACATCCAAAATAAGTATCATAGAAAATGGTTATTAGCACTTAACACAATTGAGTGCTAACAAATGAGTTGGTCACACCAACAAACACCTATTTGAGAAGGAGGCAATTTTCATGATCAAACCTTTGGGTGATCGCGTTCTTGTTGAAGCGAGCGCGAAAGAAGAAAAGACGCTGAGCGGAATCGTATTGCCGGATACGGCTAAAGAAAAGCCGCAAGAAGGAACGATTGTCGCTGTAGGCGCTGGCGCTTTGAACAAGGACGGCGCACGGATCGCGCTGGAAGTTAAAGTCGGCGACCGCGTACTGTTCTCCAAATATGCAGGCACCGAAATCAAGTACGAGGGCAAAGAGTACTTGATTATGAAAGAAAGCGACATCCACGCGATCGTAGGCTAATCCGCGGGCGGATCGTACGACACATACAAGAATGATTGCGAACCCGACTAAAAAGATTTTTATCAAGGGTGAGACAGATCGAGCCCGACGAAGATTCAACTTTATCAAGGAGGTACTTAACGATGGCTAAAGAAATCAGATTCAGCGAAGACGCTCGTCGCGCGATGCTTCGGGGCGTAGACGCTCTTGCGAACGTTGTTAAAGTAACGCTTGGACCTAAAGGCCGTAACGTCGTATTGGAGAAAAAATTCGGATCCCCGCTGATCACGAACGACGGCGTAACGATTGCGAAAGAAATCGAGCTCGAGGATTCCTTCGAGAACATGGGCGCTCAGCTCGTTAAAGAAGTCGCAACGAAGACGAACGACGTTGCCGGCGACGGTACGACGACGGCTACCGTTCTTGCCCAAGCGATGATTCGCGAAGGCTTGAAGAACGTAACCGCAGGCGCTAACCCTATGGTTATCCGCAAAGGTATCGACAAAGCGGTTCGCGCTGCTGTAGAGAAGCTTCAAGCGATCTCCAAGCAAGTCGAAGGCCGTAACGACATCGCACAAGTTGCTGCGATCTCCGCGGCGGACGAAGAAGTCGGTCAACTGATCGCCGACGCGATGGAGAAAGTCGGCAAAGACGGCGTTATTACCGTCGAAGAGTCGAAAGGCTTCCAAACTGACCTTGAAGTCGTGGAAGGGATGCAATTCGATCGCGGTTACATCTCTCCTTACATGATCACCGACACCGACAAGATGATCGCGGTTCTCGACAACCCGTACATCTTGATCACGGATAAGAAAATCACGAACATCCAAGAGATCTTGCCTGTGCTTGAGAAAGTCGTTCAATCCGGCAAGCAGCTCCTGATCATCGCGGAAGACGTTGAAGGCGAAGCACAAGCGACGCTGATCGTGAACCGTCTTCGCGGCACGTTCACTTGCGTTGCCGTTAAAGCGCCTGGCTTCGGCGATCGCCGCAAAGCAATGCTGCAAGACATCGCGGCTCTTACGGGCGGCCAAGTGATTACGGAAGAGCTCGGCCTCGAGCTCAAATCGACGAGCATCCAACAGCTTGGTACGGCACGTCAAGTACGCGTCTCCAAAGAAAACACGATCATCGTCGACGGTGCAGGCGATTCCGCTGACATTCAAGCTCGCGTCAGCCAAATCAAAGCGCAAATCGAAGAGACGACCTCCGACTTCGACCGCGAGAAGCTGCAAGAGCGTCTGGCTAAATTGGCCGGCGGCGTAGCGGTAATCAAAGTCGGCGCAGCAACGGAAACCGAGCTGAAGGAGCGCAAGCTTCGTATCGAGGACGCACTTAACGCGACTCGCGCGGCTGTCGAAGAAGGTATCGTATCCGGCGGCGGTACGGCGCTCGTGAACGTATATAACGCGGTTGCCGCCGTACAAGCGAACGGCGACGAGAAAACAGGCGTTAACATCATTCTTCGCGCTTTGGAAGAACCGATTCGCACGATCGCGGCTAACGCGGGCCAAGAAGGCTCCGTTATCGTCGAGCGTCTGAAGAACGAGCCTGTAGGCAACGGCTATAACGCCGCTACCGGCGAGTGGGTCAACATGTTCGAAGCCGGCATCATCGATCCGGTTAAAGTTACGCGTTCCGCGCTTCAGAACGCGGCTTCCGTAGCGAGCGTATTCCTGACGACAGAAGCGGTCATCGCCGACAAGCCAGAACCAAAAGGTGCTGCTGGCGCTGGCATGCCTGATATGGGCGGCATGGGCGGTATGGGCGGCATGATGTAATAAGCCGTTAGGTTAGGGGGCTTTCCCGGATTCGATCCGGGAAAGCCTCTTTTTATGAATAATATGAATTTATAAGTTTACACGGTGGGGGAAAGGCGTCAGTCACGCGTTTGTCCCAAGTGCGACCTGCAACGATCTCCCATACCGTTGGAGCGTCGCGCGAGCGAGGTTTGTTCCTGCAACGATCTCCCATACCGCTGGAGCGTCGCGCGAGCAAGGTTTGTTCCTGCAACGATCCCCCATACCGTTGGAGTGCCGCGCGAGCGAGGTTTGTTCCTGCAACGATCTCCCAGACCGTTGAAGCGTCGCGCAAGCGAGGGTTGTTCCTGCAACGATCTCCCATACCGTTGGAGCGTCGCGCTAGCGAGGATTGTTCCTGCAACGATCTCCCATACCGTTGGAGCGTCGCGCGAGCGAGGTTTGTTCCTGCAACGATCTCCCATACCGTTGGAGCGTCGCGCGAGCGAGGTTTGTTCCTGCAACGATCTCCCAGACCGTTGAAGCGTCGCGCGAGCGAGGTTTGTTCCTGCAACGATCCCCCATACCGTTGGAGCGTCGCGCGAGCGAGGTTTGTTCCTGCAACGATCTCCCATACCGTTGGAGCGTCGCGCGAGCGAGGTTTGTTCCTGCAACGATCTCCCAGACCGTTGGAGCGTCGCGCAAGCGATGTTTGTTTCTGCAACGATCTTCCAGACCGTTGGAGCGTCGCGCAAGCGATGTTTGTTTCTGCAACGATCTTCCAGACCGTTGGAGCGTCGCGCGAGCGAGGATTGTTCCTGCAACGATCTTCCAGACCGTTGGAGTGTCGCGCAAGCGATGTTTGTTTCTGCAACGATCTCCCAGACCGTTGGAGCGTCGCGCGAGCGAGCGAGGATTGTTCCTGCAACGATCTTCCAGACCGTTGGAGCGTCGCGCGAGCGAGGGTTGTTCCTGCAGCGATCTCCCATACCGTTGAAGCGTCGCGCGAACGATGTTTGTTCCTGCAACGATCTCCCATACCGTTGGAGCGTCGCGCAAGCGATGTTTGTTTCTGCAACGATCTTCCATACCGTTGGAGCGTCGCGCGAGCGAGGGTTTTATGAAATATTAATGTTCATGGGGCTATGACCGGGTGTATAATGTGCGAATCGACAGCATCGATTCCATTCGACATCATGATTACCTGGAGATGAGCGCCGTTTGAGCACCATGTATAGACTCCGTCAATCTTTGCAAGCTTACCATCCGATCGTCCTCACTTTAATCCTCGGCCATGGGCTGTCGCGAATCGCGACATCCATGAGTTTGCCTTTCCTGGCGTTGTACCTGGCAAACACGACGGACATGAACCCGGTCATGATCGGGGTCGTCGCCGGAGCGGGTCCGCTCGCCGGCACGTTCGGCGGTTTTTTCGGCGGCGCGTTATCCGACCGTCTCGGCAGACGCGCGATCATGTTCACGGCGTTGTGCCTATGGGTCGTCGTCTTCCTCGGATTTTCGGTCGCGCATCGTCCTGTATTATTCCTGCTGCTTAACTTTACGAACGGGCTTTGCCGCTCTTGGTTCGAACCGGTCACTCAGGCGCTAATGGCTGACTTGACCGCACCCGAAAGACGATTCCGCGTGTTCTCCATGCGGTACTTGGCGGCGAATATCGGCGTAGCCGTCGGTCCGCTGTTAGGGGCCTGGCTCGGAACCGGAACCGGTCCGCTTCCGTTCCTCATAACGGGGGTGATCTTCTTCGTCTACGGCGTTGTTCTATATGTCCTGTTCCTAACATTCGGCATTCGCCGGATCGAAGGGGCGCCCAAAGCGAACGTAACGATCGCCTCGGCGTGGGGCGTCATCCGCCAAGACCGCGCGCTCCGCTTGTTCCTTCTCGGCGCGATCGTAGTCGGAATCGCCTATTGCCAGATGACCGTAACGCTGTCCCAGTTCGTCGAAGACAGCTTCAAGCAAGGCGTCCGTCTGTTCGCTACGCTCATGAGCGTTAACGCCGTTACGGTCGTTACGCTGCAAATTCCGATCTCGCGATGGGCGGAGAGAGTCGAGCCGATTCGATTAATTCATGCGGGGAACGTGATGTTCGCGGCGGGATTAATCGGCTTTGGCGTATCGGGCCACTGGTTCGGGTTCGTCGTCTCGATGATCGTGTTCACGATCGGGGAAATTCTGAATTACCCGGCCGGCACTTTGCTGCTCGATCGGCTGGCGCCGGAAGGCCTGCGCGGCACCTATTACGGGGCGCAATCGTTCGGCAACTTCGGCCATTTCATCGGGCCGTTGGCAGGCGGCTTTGTGCTGGATTCTTACGGAGGGACGACGATGTTCGTCGTCATGGGCATTGTCGCCCTGTGCGCCTCGTACTTCTACGCGGCGGGGCGGAGGAGATTGCAGGCGAGGTGAGGTCATAAGCATGCCAAGCCATCCCTGATGAGATGGCTTGGCTGGCTATCGCCGTACCACATTAACGGCGTGTACTCGCAGTGTGATTGGCAATAGATTGAATGACAATATCCCAATCATCGGAATGGAGTTCATGCCCGGCTCCTTCCAATGCCAGTAACGCGGAGCCCGGTATTTCGTCAGCAAGATTTATTGCGTGTTCATAAGGGATAATGGGATCTTCCGTACCGTGTATGATCAGAGCGGGCACATCGATTTCCCCTGTTCTGGTCAGATACGATTCTCCGCCTGACAGCAAGGCGTGATTCATCATGCTCGCGGGATTTATACTTCTTGTAAATTCTTGTGCAGCTAGTGTGCTCACTTTATTCTCATCGAAGAGACGCTTTGAACCTGCGAGTACTCTTGATCTATCCACCGCGAATCCGACTACCGATTGTTTATTGGTCCAATCTACTGCCCCCATTTTCGAGAAAAACGCCATAACCTTGTCCTCCATCGGAGGGAGATGAGGAGCGAAATTGGACGTGGAGAGGAGGGTAACGGTTAGAATTCTCTCTGGATAACGCAGAGCGAGCATCTGGGTCAGCATACCGCCCATGGACATACCGACGATATGCGCTTGCTTAATCTGATAAGCATCCACTACCCTTACAGCGTCTTCAACCATGTCTTCAAAGGTATAATTAGGTTGACCAGGTTCGCAGGTCGTCGAACGGCCAACATCCCGGTTATCATACCGAATGACCCAACGTCCCGCATCCGCCAGCCGCTGGCAGAATTCCTCCTCCCACCAAATCAGTGAAGACTGAGCCCCCATAATCAACAAAATGGCCGGGTTAGCCGGTTCTCCGAAACTTTCCGTACAAATTTCAATTCCATCTATTGTTACAAATCGTTCGCTCATGAGTCATCCTCCAAAGTGTTTAATAACAACAAAAAACACAGGCTATTAGCCTGTGCATCTGTAATCGAGAAGAATTGGCAAATGAACGCAATAAACGGATTACCCCATAACCGACGCGTAGTCGAATTACCGGATAGATCACAGAATGAGTTCATTTCAATTTCAGGTTACCGTGACGGCATACCATTCTTCGATTACTATGCACACCAAATAGCCATAAACGACTATTCATTGATGATGCAAAGGACATCGAAAAATTAGTTCGCCACACGTAACCCCTCCGTTCGTATCAGGTACGTGTATGCTAACATGGGGTAAAGCTTGGTGTCAATGCTTGGGAATTCTATTGGTTAGCCGCAGCTTCGAACTCTTCCCGAATGCGTGCCAGCAGCTCCGCGTCAATCAGCACGTCTAGCGCCGTATAAGCGAGCAGCTTGGCGCCCAATACCATGGCCTCGTAGGCAGGGGGCAATTGCGCGGCGTCGCGGAACTCCACCGTATGCAGATTGAAGGGCTGGCCGACGACTTTAATGAACGGATGAATCGCCGGGCATCTGAGCGAGACGTTGCCCAGGTCGAGCGAGCCGTGATCCTCGGCATCGAAGATTTCGTTCGGCGAGACCCCCTCTTCGATCAAGTTAGCCGTGTAAACCTCGGCCAGCGCTTGATTCGTGCGAAGCTCGTCGTACGAATATTCGTAGTTGCTGACTTCGACGGTACAGCCCGTCGCTAGCGCCGCGGCTTCCGCGCAAGCCTTCACCTTGCGCGAGAGCTCGTCGGTATAGGCCCGCGCGGCGGATCTCACATAGAATTGCGCCATTGTATAGTCCGGAATAATGTTCGGCGCTTGGCCGCCCTCGACGATAATGCCGTGAATGCGCGTATCGCTGCGCGTCTGCTGCCTTAGCATGGCGATGTTGTTGAACAGCTGGATGACCGCATCGAGCGCGTTCACGCCTTGCTCGGGGTTAGCCGCGGCGTGGGCAGGTTTGCCGCGGAATTCGAACTGCAGCGCGTCCATCGACAAAGAGCTCCCCGAACGCTCATGGCGATGATACGGATGCGCCATCAGAGCGACGTCGCAATCGTCGAACAGACCGGCGTTCGCCATATCGACTTTGGCGCCCTTCGTCTCTTCGGCTGGAGTACCGTACACGCGGATCGTTCCTCCCGTGCTGTCCGCCACGGCTCGTAAGCCTGCGGCAGCGCCAAGCGCCATCGTGCAGATGAGATGGTGACCGCAGGCGTGTCCGATCTCAGGCAGCGCGTCATACTCGGCCAGCAGCCCGATGATCGGCCCCGGCTTGCCCGTGCGGTATTCGGCTATGAAAGCGGTATTGATGTCTAACGTTCCCCGCTCAACCGTATAACCGAGCGACTCGAGCGCATCGGCCAGCTTGGCCGACGCCAGCTTCTCCTCGTGTCCAAGCTCCGGATGCGCGCCGATGAAAGCGGCGATCTCCTTTAATTGCGGAGCATAGGCGTCTATTGCTTCGCGAATGATTCTCTTCCGTTCGTTCATGGAGCCAGCTCCTTCGTTCGCATACTCTATCTATCATCGTATCGCTTCGACCCATCGCAATCAAGTTGTCGCATTATTATAGTTCGGATGGCACCTTTTCGCATTAAAATCGGTTGATCTGCTGTGATATGTTGTTCATGTGTCGTATATTTGAAGAAGAGGTGGGCGCTTTGATTCGGATCGGAATGTTAAGCTACTGGCATGTTCACGCAGAAGATTACACACGGCAGGTGCTAGGCAATCCGCACACGGAAGTGGCGGCGATATGGGACGAGGATGTTGAGCGCGGCAAGGCGATGGCGGCCAAGTACGGCGTTCCATACATCGCGTCGCTGGACGAGTTGCTGGCAAGAGGCGATATCGATGCGGTCGTCGTCGACTCGCCGACGAACGTTCACTGCGAAGTCATGGTGAAAGCCGCTAGGGCAGGAAAGCACATTTTCACGGAAAAGGTCGTGGCGCCGACTTACGCCGAGGTGAGGGACATCCTGCAAGCCGTCCAGGAAGCAGGAGTGAAGCTATCCGTCTCTCTTCCGTGGTTGTATAAGAACATGACGAAGGCGATCCAAGCCGTCATCGCGGAAGGCTCTCTCGGTCGATTGACGCAGGCTCGCGCGAGATTGTCGCATAACGGCGGCATCGCGAATTGGCTGCCGGAGCACTTCTATTCGCTGGAGCAATGCGCGGGAGGGGCGCTTATCGATCTTGGCTGCCATCCGATGTACCTGGTGCGCCGAGTGCTTGGCTTGCCGGAATCGGTCAGCGCAACCTACGGCTATGTGACCGGCCGCGAGGTGGAAGACAACGCGGTCGCGGTGCTGAAGTACCCGAGCGGCGCGATCGGCATCGTCGAAGCGGGCTTCGTCAACAGCCATTCGCCGTTCTCGATGGAGGTGCACGGTACGGACGGCACGCTGCTGTTCGGGTTCTCGGACGATAAGCTGCACGTGCGGAGCATTCGGGACAACGAGTGGAAGCAGATCGAGCTGCCGCAACAAGATCCGATGGCGTTCGACCAATGGGTCGACCATATTCTGAACGGAACGGAAGCGACGGACAACATCGAGATTGCCGTCGACTTGACCCGATTGATGGAAGCGTCGAACTTATCCGCGAGATCCGGACGGGCGGTCTCCATCAACGAATTGAAATAAACTTGCGAAGGGAGCGGGCAAGATGAATCGCGAACCGGACGTAACGAAGAAGAAAGATCGGAAGGCGGCCAGCGGCGCCAGCCCGTTCCCTTACGCCAGAATGGATCGTAAGGCGGACGCGCTCGATCGGCTTGATTTGCAGTTTAGATGGGGCGATTACGGCATTCGGGTGTTCCGTTGGCACTTGGTCCATTTTCCCCCTGGGCATATCATTCCTTCCCACAAGCATTCCGAGTACGAATTCCACTTCATTCCGAAGGGGAAAGGCAAAGTCATCCTTCACGATCAGACGTACGATCTGCACGAAGGCTTGTTCTACTTAACGGGTCCGGATGTCGTCCACTACCAGGAATCCGATCCGGATGAGCCGATGGTCGAGCTGTGCTTGCATTGCGACTTCTTTCCGTTAGACGTTAGCTCGGACGTTGGACAGGATTGGGGGGACGCGCTCGAGCTCGAGGAGGCCAGGGAGTGTATCGCAGCATTGCGCGCGATGCCCGCGCTGCCGACGGCGGACCGGTTCGACGCAATGAGCGGTTTTCTCGAGGCTTACCGTGCCTGGGAGGAGCAGCCGCTTGGCTATTATACGCAGATGAAGCAGGCGCTTGTGCAAATCCTGCTCCGTTCTGCGCGAGCCTTCGACAACCGAACGGCTCAGCGCGGCATCCCGGAGCGTGACATGAATTATCACCGGTATCAGATGGCGACGCAGTACATTCGCGACAACGAAGGGCTGCAGATCAGTCTAGAGCAAGTCGCGGACCGGATCAATATTAGCGCGAGGCAGCTTCAACGGATATTTCGAAGCGAGGGGCAGACGACTTTCCACGAGTATTTGGAGCATGTCCGTCTGACGTCGATATGCGCGGAGCTGATCCAGACCGACAAGCCGATCGAGGAGATCGCGGTTGAGCACGGGTACGCGAATCCGAACTACTTATATCCGGTGTTCAAAAATAAATACGAGGTCACTCCGTCCGTCTATCGCCAGATGCATGCGGCATCGGCATCGACGAATCGTGAGTCATGAGGAGAGGAAGTATCGGATGAGCCGAACCTTAAAAGTAGGGATTATCGGAAGCGGGGGCATCGCCAGAGCGCATGTCTCGGCGTATCGGAAGCTTCCATTTGTAGAAATCGCAGCCGTCGCGGACGTCATTCCGGGGAAAGCGCAGCAATTCGTGGAGGCGGTTCAGCTGACCGGCGCCGCCGCTTATGACGGGCATAAGCTGTTGCTCGAGCAAGACTTGGACGCGGTCAGCATCTGTACGCCTAACGTCTCGCACCACGTCACGACCGTCGATTCGCTGCGCGCGGGCAAGCAGGTGCTCCTCGAGAAGCCGATGTCGGTCACGTTCCAAGAGGCGCTTGAGATGACGAAGGCCGCCCGCGAGACGGGCAACATGCTGACGATCGGCTTCCAGCCGCGATACGATCCGAACATGAAGCTGCTGCAGGATATCGTCCAGTCCGGACGGCTCGGCAAGGTGTATTACGCGGAGACGGGCGGAGGCCGTCGCCGCGGCATGCCTGGCGGCACGTTCATCAGCAAGAAGCTGGCAGGAGCCGGCGCGATGGCCGATATCGGGTGTTATTCGCTCGATATGGCGCTGAACGCGATGGGGTATCCGAAGCCGATCACCGTATCGGCGTATACGTCGAACCATTTTGGCACGAACCCGCTCTATCATCAGGAGGCTAGCAGGTTCGAGGTCGAGGACTTCGGCGTGGCGATGGTGCGCTTCGAGAACGATCTCGTGCTTCAATTCAAAATCTCATGGGCGATGCACATGGATACTCTGGGAGCGACGATGTTCCTTGGGACGGATGCCGGCCTGAAGGTGACGCCTGCAGGCAGCGGTCCGTGGTCGGGCGTATGGGACGGCGCCGTCGGGTCGATGACGCTGTTCCACGACGAATACGGCGGTCATACGAGCACGCCGATTCCGCTCATCGAACATAAGCTTAATTTGTTCGACGAGAAGGTGAGAGACTTCGCCGAAGCCGTACAGGGCGGACGCTCCGCACCGATTCCGGGCGAGCAGATCCTCATCCAGCAGGCAATCATCGACGGCGTGCTGCGTTCGGCGGAAAGCCGCCGCGAGGTGACGATCGAGCTGCCCTAACGGGAAAGCTATTTGACCCGTCCGATCGAGATGTTGATCTTGTAGTAGCCGAAGACGAGAATCTCGTCAAGCAGCTGCGCCAGCTTCTCTTGGTCGGATACTTGAACCTTCAGTATGAAACAGGGCTCGCCGCTTACGCGGTGGGCCTCTTTGATTTCCTCGCGCGAACGGATGAACTCCTTGAATTTCGTATGGCCGTAATCCTTCATTTGCACCGTGACAAAGACGCATTGATGGTTGCCGAGCAACTGCTCGTTTACTTTGACGGTGTAGCCTTCGATGACGCCAAGCTCCTCCAGCCGCTGAATCCGGTTCGCGACGGCGGGACCGCTCATCGGGATGCGTTCTCCGATCTGCTTCCACTGCAGCCTGGCATTGTCCTTCAGCAAATCGACGATCGTGCGATCGATATCGTCTAACATGCGCAATATCCTTTCATGGCGAAAGTAGGAAGGGGCAATCGCTTTCATCAGGCTATGGAGCGGCCGACGCCCGCTAGCTAATATTGTATCAGAACGAATTGATTCTGAGGGAAGGAGTGGAGATAGAGAGATGAGGATTCGGCTAAGAGTTCGCCTGTTAACCTTCGCGGTGATAGCGTTGACGGTGACGTTGCTTACGGCTTGCGGATCGAACGGAGACTCAGACGACGAGGCGACGAATGCGATGGGTTCGATGGCGGGCCATACGATGCCGGCGGAAGCGGCAAGCCCTTCGGCATCGGCATCCGAAGAGCAGAAGCAGTACAAGCTCGAAGCTACGATCGAACAAGACGGCGAGCAATACGTCATTAACGTGAAATCGGACCTAACGTTCTCTCAGGAGCATTACGGAGGCGCACACGTGTACGGCGAAGGACATATCCACTTTTACGTGAATGGCGGCCTGAAAGGACCGATCATGCAAACCGGCCCTTACACAGTGGATGCGAGCTCATTGAACGAAGGTGACAATAAGCTGAAGCTTACGCTGGCCGGCAACAATCATTCCGAGCCCTACAATGCTTCCGTAGAGTTGAAAGCAACCAAAAAGTAGACGAAGGGCTGTATGGCCGGCGATGCCGTTCGTACAGCCTTTTGCGGTTAAAACGGACCTGTGAATTTCCCATGAATTCCTATCGATTATGACGTTGTCGGGACGAAAAAATGCTATATTGATAGGAAGGGTTTCGACACCTCGTGTCAGTCAGAATGGAGCGGGAATTCATGCATTTACAGGTCACCTACAATTATTCGCTCGTCTTCTTATCGTGTTTAATCGCGGTGGCGGCCTCCTATGCCGCTTTGGACCTTGCAGGCCGAGTGATTGCGGCGAAATCATTCAAAAGCCGTATCGTCTGGCTTTTATGCGGCGCATTGCTGATCGGGACCGGCATATGGTCGATGCATTTCGTCGGCATGCTGGCCGTTACGCTGTCAGAGCCGATCACCTATCATATCAAATGGATCGTCATTTCCTATATCGTGGCGATTGCCGCATCGGCAGTCGCCCTTCAAGTCGTCAGCGTGCAGCGTCTTTCCTACAGACGGCATCTATCGGGCAGCTTGCTGTTAGGCATAGGGATCATCGTGATGCATTATTCCGGCATGGCGGCCATGAACGTACATATTCGGTACGATACGGGCTGGTTCGCGTTGTCCGTGATGATCGCCATGACCGCTTCTTATGTCGCATTATCGTTCTTCTTTTATTTTCGCAGCGCGAATTCGTGGGTATCGGTTATCTATAAGCTTGGCAGCGGCGTCCTGATGGGCGCTGCGATCGCGGGCATGCACTATACCGGCATGGCTGCCGCCCAATTCGATAAGCACGGCGCGCACGGCATGCCTTCCGGAGTCAACGTGAATCCGGAAATGCTCGCGTATGTCGTTGCCGCAGGCACCTTCGTCGCGATTGCCATCGCCATCGTCGGATCTATCCTCGGCCATCGGCTGTCGAGCAAGGACCATGCGCTCTACGAGCATAGTAAATGGTACATATCGCTATACGAGAACCACACGGACGGAATCGTAACGATCGATACGAAGGGCGTGATCGTGGACGTTAACCCGGCGTTCCTACAGATGACGGGGCAGACCGCGGAGTATTTCATGCATCAGCCGTTAATCGGAATTATCGGCCTATTCGTCGAGGAGCAGCGCGGTAAGGCAAGCTTATGGCTCATCTACGCTTTGAAAGACGCCCAAGTCAAAAGACTGGAAGCCTCAATCAAACACGGCTCCGGCAATCTCGTGCATTTAAGCGCCATGAGCGTTCCCGTAACGATCGACGACGAGGTTAAAGGCATTTATTTCATCTTCAGGGACATTACAGAGGAAAAGAAGTCGAAGGAACAAATCCAGCATCTGGCCTATCATGACGAGCTTACGTCCCTTCCTAACCGTAGATTGGTCAATTTGACGCTCGACAAGGCGATTCAACGGAGCGAGTCGACGTCCGATGAATTCGCCGTACTCGTCATCGATATCGACCGATTTAAGCTCATTAACGATTTGCTCGGACATGCCTATGGCGACCAATTCCTGCTGCAGGTTACGGATCGGCTTCGCCAAGCGACCGCAGGCATGAACTTGACGATCGGACGGATGGGCGGGGACGAGTTCGTCGTGATATGCCACGGCGATCCGATCGAATCGGTAGCCGTGAGGGCGGCGGAGCGCATCATCGACGTCGTGCGAATTCCGTATCGTCTCAAGGACAACGATTTCTACGTATCGGCCAGCGTAGGCATCGCGCTGTATCCGGAGCATGGAGACAGCGTGGAGGATTTACTGAAGAAGGCGGACACCGCCATGTACGATGTCAAGCGCAACGGCAAGAACGGTTACTGCTTCTACAGCGAGCAGCTGGACGAGAATCTGCTGGGCAAGCTGGAGCTCGAGAGCGACCTGCGCAAATCGATTGAAAGAAACGAGCTGATTCTGCATTATCAACCGCAAATTAACGCGGAGCAGAACAGGATCATCGGCGTCGAGGCGTTGCTGAGATGGGCGCACCCGGACAAAGGGTTCATATCGCCCGGTGAATTTATCCCCGTCGCGGAAGAGGCGGGAATTATCGACGACATCGGCGCTTGGGTGCTGAAGGAAGCTTGCCGACAAATGAAGCAGTGGCAGACGCAGTACGGCTGGCAGGTGCCGGTGTCCGTTAATCTATCGTCTAAGCAGCTTCTCGATGACCGGCTTGTCGAACAGATCGCGGCGATCCTTCAGGAAACAGAGCTGGACCCGGCTTACCTGGAGCTGGAAATTACGGAGAGCATCATGATGGACGCCTCGAGGGCGAGCCCGATTCTGCAGAAGCTGATGGAGATGGGCATCCGGTTCAGTCTGGACGACTTCGGGACGGGATACAGCTCGTTAAGCTACTTGCGCATGTTCCCGATCGATCGGCTGAAGATCGACCGGACCTTCGTGCAAGAGATTACGACGAACGAGGACGATCGCACGATCGTCGAGACGATCATCTCCATGGCGCACCATCTGAAGCTGAACGTCATCGCCGAAGGCGTCGAGACGAAGGAACAGCTGCAGCTGCTGCTCGATAACGGGTGCGACGAGATTCAAGGCTACTACTACAGCAAGCCGTTGGCGGCCGATGAGCTCGCTGCCTACATGCAAAGCGGAGTGGTAGCATAAGGACGATGTACGCAGCCGCCAAGCTTTCTCGCTCTCGGGAAAGGGTGGCGGTTTTTTGCTGCCTAGTGGTATATTTATCCTAATTTCTACAGTGCGAACGGAAGGATGCGGTAAGGATGCAGCATCATATATTGCTGGTTGAAGACGAAACGTCTATCACGGAGATGGTTAGCGGTTATTTGACCAAAGAGGGGTTTCGGGTCACGACGGCCGCAGACGGGGAACAAGGCTTGTCGATCGCCTCCCGTGAACGGTTCGACTTCATCGTCGCGGATCTGATGATGCCGGGAATGGACGGGCTGGAGATGATCCGAAGGATACGAGAGATGAGCTCGGTACCGATCCTGATCATGTCGGCGAAGGACGGCGAGGTCGACAAAGCGCTCGGGCTTGGCTTCGGCGCCGACGACTACATCACGAAGCCGTTCTCGATGCTGGAGCTTGCCGCCCGAATCAAAGCGGGGATTCGAAGGGCGACGACATACGCGGGCCGGGAAGAACAACAACAGGCGCCGCGCTTATTGACGTTCGACCGGTTGACGATCGATCTGGACAATTTCTCGGCGGTTAAAGACGGAGCCACGATCAAGCTTACTTCCAAGGAGTTCGACATTCTGAAGCTTCTCGCGACGAATCCGAACCGCGTCTTCACGAAAGCTCAAATCTACGGGTTGGTCTGGCAGGACGACTATATGGGCGACGACAACGTCATCAACGTGCACATGAGAAGATTGCGGGAGAAAATCGAGGACAACCCGTCCGATCCGCAGCTGATCAAGACGTTATGGGCGATCGGCTACAAGTGGGAAGGTAAATGAGATGAAGCTTATCGTTGCCGCATTGTTGCTCGTTGTCGCGATTTTGCTAATCGTCATCTTTGTTCAACGTCGTTCCCAAGCTTTCCGAAGCCGTCAGCTCTCCAATGTCGCGAGCAACCTCTCACGGATTATCGGCGATGAATCCAAGGAGAGGCTGCTCTTGTTTACGGACGACGAGCCGCTTAAAGCGCTTCTTGGCGAAATGAATCGGCTGCTTGACCGGAATCAGAAGCTGCAAGCGCATTTCGTCCAGACGGAGTCGGCGATGCGGAAGATGATCTCCAACATCTCCCACGATCTCAGGACTCCGCTTACGGTTATACTCGGTTATTTGGAGACGATTCAGCTCGATCCCGGCATCGATCCCGCAGAGAAGGACCGGCTGTTGGCTAAGGTTCAGGCGAAAGCCGGGGAAGTGCTGACGCTCATGAATAAGTTTTTCGACTTGGCCAGGCTGGAATCCGAGGACGCGCCGATACCGATCTCGACCGTTCAGCTTAACGAAGCATGCTCGCGGAACATTCTGCAATTCTATGATGCTCTGACAGCCCGAGGCTTCGAGGTGAACATCCGCATTCCGGAGCAACCGGTATACATACATGGCAATGAGGATGCCCTCGACCGCATCCTGAACAATTTGATATCCAATGCCATTCGGCACGGCGGAGACGGTAAAGTCATCGGAATCACATTGGAGCGCGATGACGAGTACGCCCGCATCGACGTCTGGGACGAGGGCAGAGGCATCGGAGAACAGCACCGAGACCGCGTGTTCGAACGGATGTATACGATGGATGATGCGAGGAATCGGGCTTTTCAGGGCAGCGGACTCGGACTTACGATTACGAAGAGGCTGGTCGAGCGCTTGGGCGGCACGATTCACCTCTACAGCAATCCGAACATCAAGACGATATTCACCATTCGCTTCAAGGCGGCCGAACTTAAGAAACTCGTAAGGAACGGTTAAGAAGAAAGATCATTTCGGCTGATAAGATGGAATCAGGCAGAACGAATGGGAGGTAAGCCGTTATGACAACCGTATTACGAACGAGGCAATTAACGAAGACGTATCAAGGGAAGGACGTCGTCCAGAACGTCAGCATGAACGTGCGGGCGGGGGAGATTTACGGGTTTCTCGGTCCGAACGGAGCGGGTAAAACGACGGTTATGAAAATGATCGCCAATCTGGTGAAGCCGACAGCCGGGGAGATCGAGCTGTTCGGGCAACGACTGACATCCGGCTCGTACGGCGTGCTCGGAAGAATGGGCGCGATCATCGAGTATCCGGTGTTCTACGATAAGCTGACGGCTGAGGACAATTTGAAGCTTCATTGCGAATATATGGGCTATCACGCTCCGAAAGCGATCGAGGAAGCGCTTGAGCTCGTCCGTCTGCAGAACGTCGAGAACAAGATGGTCAAGGACTTCTCGCTCGGAATGAAACAAAGACTAGGGATCGCAAGAGCGATCGTCACGAAGCCCGAGCTGCTCATCCTAGACGAGCCGATTAACGGACTGGACCCGATGGGAATCAAAGAGTTCCGCGACATATTCAAGACGTTAAGCCGGGAGTACGGCATCACGCTCCTGATCTCCAGTCACATCCTCGGGGAAATCGAGCTTGTCGCGGACCGGATCGGCGTCATTAACAACGGCATGCTTCTAGAGGAAGTGTCCATGGCGGACGTGAGGGAGAAGAATAAGTCCTATATCGAGCTGAAGACGCGCGATTGCGCCAAAGCGGCTTACGTGATCGAGAACGAGCTGCGCCTGTCCAACTTCCGGGTCATCGGCAACGAGTCGATCCGCATTTACGATCTGAGCATGGAACAGCGGGACATCGCGAGGACGCTCGTGCAGCACGACGTCGCAATCGAGTCCATCGGCAAGCATAGCAGCACGCTCGAGGAATACTTCCTGGGCGTCATGAAGGGGGCGGAGTTCAGTGCTTAAGCTGATCAGGCTTGAAATGCGCAAGTTCCAAATCGGCAAATATGTCCGCGGAGCGTTCATCGCCGGGTTCGTCATCTTCGCATTGTTATGTTTCTTGGCGTATGCCGAGGAAAGCGAGGGAGGAGTCGCGTTCCCTACGTATTCGGATGCATTCTACATCATCGATACGATGGTAAGAGGGACGTTCATCGTCTTCGCCGCTACGTTAATCGCGCGCATCGTGATCGGCGAGTACAAGAACAAGACGATCACTCTGTTGTTCATGTACCCGGTCAATCGTCGCAAGTTGATCGTAGCGAAGCTAATGATCGTCGTGCTATTCACCATCGCGGCGATCGTCTATACGGACTTGATGGTTAGCTGCGCTTTCTATCTGTTCGACCATTACGCGAATGTCGTCCCGGAGGAGTTGACGGGAAGCATCGTCTCCAAGACCGCGGTCAGCATGGGGATGAACGCGCTAGCCGCCGGCTTTATGGGATTAATCCCGCTGTTCTTCGGCATGAGGAAGCTGTCCGTCTCGACGACGATCGTCTCTTCCTTAGGCGTCGTGCTCCTCGTCTGCTCCGGGTCGAACGAAATGTCCTTAAACTCGATTATCGCCATTCCGATCACATTGGCCGTCATAGGCTTCGTCATCGCTTATCTGGCGATCAGGAAAGTGGAGCACGTCGACGTCGCGGCATAGCCTGCAATAGAGAAGCCATCCTGTTGTCCGTATAGGACGCTAGGATGGCTTCTACTATGTCGTCAGGGTTCAGGGTTCAATGCCCCAGATGAGAGCGTCGTTCTGGTAAACGGTTATTTTGTTCATATCGGTTAGCGTTGGTCTGTTGCCCTCATAGGAGTAGTCTCCCGTTTCGTTATAATTTCCCCAATTCGTTTTGTGGATCCGGCTTTGGATATCTCCGCTGGAAGCGCCGGGCGCAAGCGTGCCGGCCGCCGCATCGAAGGTGAATTCTACATAATAATCCGCGCCGGACTTCGCCACAGGCAGCTTCACCAGCTGGCCTTGAACGTTGGCGCAGCCGACTTGGGCCCAGTCGCAGACAAAGTTCTGCGGTGTATCTCCGTCGACGGTGAAGTAGTATCGAACCTGCAGGTCGCTCAGCGCAACCGGCGAGTCTCCGGTATTCTTCAGGCTTATATAGGGGTTAATCGTATTGTTCGTCGGATTGTTATCTCCCGCGCGGTATTGCGCCGAGACGGAGGCGAGCGATTGCGGCTGGTTCGGCTCACCCTGATTCGGCGTAGCGCTAACGACCTGCGACGGCGCGCTCTCGCCGCCGTTATTCGAAGCGGTGACGAGGTAGTAGTAGGTACGGCCGTTCTGCGCGGTCGTGTCCATGAACGTTGTCTGCGTCAACTCATAAGGCGAAATAATCGTGAACGGGCCCGACGGATTCGTGGCGCGTTTGACCGTATAGCGCGTCGCGCCGATCGAGCGATCCCAATTCAGCAATACCTGTTCGTTATACGCGACCGCGATCAAGTTCTGCGGAGGCGTGGGCAAATCCGGACCAGGTTCGATGCCCCAGACAAGCTTGCCGTTCTCGTATAGCGTAACTTTGGGATAATCGGCGAACGACGTCTGCGAGCCGTTGAAGGAATAATCGTTGGACTTATTGTAATTAGAGAATTCCGCATTCGTGACTTGCATTCGAATGTCCCCGCTCGTATCGCCCGGTAGAATGACTCCCGCCGCCGGGAGAAAGGCGACTTCGAGATAGGCGTTCGCGGTCGGCGACGGCGAGCTGGCTGCCTTAATCACGGCCGGAGTGTTCGCGCAACCTACCTTCGCCCAATAACAGAATACGTGATCTTGCGCCGCCGAATCCTGCGTATACCAATAACGGATCGTCAACGTGCTCAGATCGACTGGCAAGCTCCGGGAATTCACGATCTTGAAATAGGGCAGCATCGTATCGTCTTGCGTATCCGCCGCCATATATTGAACGGATAACTCGTATGGGGGGTGCGGCCGCGCGACGACCTCATTGGATTGTCGAGCTTTGCCCGTATTGCTCATTGCCGTCACGATATAGTAATAAGTCATGCCGTATTGGGCGGTATAGTCATTAAAGCTTGTTCCGGTTATATTCGAAGGAGACACTGTCGTATAGGGCCCGCCGCTGCTTGTCGCGCGTTGGACGATATACTCCTTCGTATTCGGCAGCGCGTCCCAGTCGAGGGCAACCTGCATGGCGCCTTCAGCAGCCCGCAATTGGAACGGTTGGGAATACAGCGTTATATACACGCGGTTCGTAAAGCCGCCCGATATCACTTCCCCGGTCGATGCTCGGTAGCCTGAAACTCGGAATACATACTCTTCATCGAGGTTTAGGCCGGTAACGTCCGCGCTTAAGTCCGATACTTCAAGAGGCGGCAGTACACCGGTGAAGTATCCGTCGCCTAGACTCTTCTGCGTGAGCAGGACATAGGTGACATCTTCACCCATGGACGTCCAATTCAGATGAACAGTACGGTTTGCCACATCGGGAGTGGCGAACAGGTGCATCAGATTGCGGCTCCATTGAAAGTGATAGACGAGATTATTGGAAGCATCGTATGCTTCCATTCTGTATTGATAATTGCGGTTAAGCTGCAAACCTTGATCCAGGTAAGTCCCTTCTTCCGATGTTTCGAATAGCTTTTCGAACAGAATCGTTTCGTTATTCAATCGCATGATGACGAAGCGGCTGACGTTCTTGCCCGTCCATCGCAGGACGAATGTCCCGATCTGTTGGTCCGAGGCGTCGACGGTGAACGATATCTCCGAAGGCGCGGGCGCGGCAGCGGACGCCGTCTTCGTAGGCGCGGCATCGAAGATCGCTGCCAATGCCAGTGCTAGCGTGAGCAAGGCGTACAACCATAGTCTCTTCGGGCGAAGCGGGGCGGGCAGATGAATAGACATCACAGTTCCTCCTTTTATGGAAAACGTTTTCATTCGCCTTAAATTATACCACCGAGAATCTTACAATCAATTCCAATTTTATTGTTCGCATTTGCACCCGAACGTTAAGATCTATTACTTTTTCATCGGTCAAGCATCATCTCGTCCGCATAATCGTCCAAGTCCCCTCATATGCATGAACCATGGATTAACCAATGTGCAGAGGGGTGGATCGCATGCGTCGTCGAATGAGTTGGATCGCCGCTCTTGCCTTGCTTATGACCTTCGTTTTAGCGGGTTGCGGGGGCAAGAATGCGGATACGATCGTGAAGGACCTGGACAAAGTGGTAAGCAAAATGGAAAGCTATCAAGGAAGCGGCACGATGACGTTACATACGGGACAGCAGCCGCAGAAGTACAAGGTGGAAGTGTGGTACCAGAAGCCGGACTATTATCGGATATCCCTCACGAACGAGAAGCGCGATATTACGCAGATCGTACTCCGCAACAACGAAGGCGTATTCGTGCTTACGCCGCAGTTGAACAAGAGCTACCGGTTCCAAAGCGATTGGCCGAAAAACCAAGGCCAAGTGTACTTGTACCAGACGCTCGTTCAAAGCATTATGATGGATAACTCAAGACAGTTCACGGAAGACAAGGACGCGTACGTGTTCGACGTCATGGCGGCCAACTATCAGAACGGCTCGTTCGCGCGTCAGAAAATCTGGCTCGATCAAGACAGCTACGCTCCGCGGAGAGTGGAGGTTACCGACACGAGCGCCCATACGATGGTCGAAGTCAGCTTCGATACGTTCGAGTTCGGGACGAAGTTCGATAATTCCGCGTTCGATATGAATCAGAACATGGGCGGACAGAAAGCGAAGCCTTCCGACTCGGCGCAGCCAAGCCAGAACGCGGATAACGCCAACACGCCGGATGCGTCCAAGGACAACCAAACCTCGGGTCAGGAAGTCGATCCGACGATCGCCGCGCCGCAAGAGAGCGTGACGATCATCGAGCCTGATCCGGAAGCGTTGCCTGTCGGCGTACAGCTGCTAGAGCAACCGACGGACGTACAGCTCGGAGACAGCACGGGCGTCATGCTGCGCTACTCCGGAGCCTATGACTTCACGATTCTCGAGATGGTGTCCAGAGATCAAGCCGTAACGCTGATGAAGGGGCTGGCGATCGATCTCGGCTTCACGATGGGCCATCTGACGCAAGGCGAGACGAGCACGCTGACGTGGACTTACAACGGAACGGAATACAGGTTGATCAGCTCCGATCTCGAGCAAGCGGATATGGTGAAGATCGCGCAATCGATGGAGGAAACTTCCGGTAAGTAACGTTGGAGGAGACGGAGGCCGATCAAAGGATGATCGGCCTCTTTGCCATAGGGGCGAGGGCAATAGGAAATCGTTGCTTGCCCCGGAATCGTTGACAGTAGCGCCGCCTCCCGTTAACATTACTTTATTGTAGCAAGAGCAGCAGGGAAGGTGGCTCGTCCGTGGACAGTTATTACCGGCCGACCGTGGCCGAGATTTCCCTCGATGCCTTAGAGAGCAATATTGCAGCGTTCCGGAAGCATCTGCCGCAAGGAACGCTATTGCTCGCGTCCGTGAAAGCCAACGCATATGGACACGGGGCGGTCGAGGTAGCGCGATCAGCAGAGCAGGCGGGCATCGATTACTTGGGCGTCGCGTTCTTGGACGAGGCGTTGCAGCTTCGCGAGGCGGGGATCAGAGCACCCATCCTGGTGCTAGGTTTTACGCCGCCGGAAGGGCTGCCCATCGCACGGGATCAAGGCATTACGTTGACGTTGTACCGCGACGACATCCTCGATGCGGCAGCGGCTCTGCCTCCGTCCGACCGCAAGCTGAAAGCCCACATCAAGATTGATTCGGGCATGGGACGGCTTGGCGTACTCCCGGGAGAGAATGCCGAGAGATTCATCCGGCGCGCGTTCGAGATTCCCGGAGTAGAAATCGAAGGCATGTTCACGCACTTCGCGCGCGCGGACGAGACGGATAAACAATATACGCTTATGCAAGCCGAGCGCTTCGCCGGTGTCGTGAAATTCGCGGAACGGAGCGGCTTCCATATACCGATAGTCCATTCCGGCAACAGCGCGACGGGGATCGATCTCCCCGAGCATGTCGGCGGCATGCTAAGACTGGGCATCAGCATGTACGGGTGTTATCCTAGCTCGGAAGTGAACGGCGAGGCCGTTGCATTGGAGCCTGTTCTTACGCTGAAGACGAAGATCGTCCATGTGAAGAGACTGTCCGCCGGAGAAGGCATCAGCTACGGCACGAGATACTTCACGAAGCACGAGGAGACGATCGGCACGATCCCGATCGGTTATGCGGACGGCTTCAGCCGGATGCTGACCGGCCGAGCGGAAGCGCTTGTACGCGGACGTCGAGTGCCTGTGCTGGGCACGATCTGCATGGATCAGTGCATGATCCGGCTCGACGGCGCCGTTGCGGCGGGCGAAGCGGACGTTCAGCTCGGCGAGGAAGCGGTGCTGATCGGCCGTCAGGGCGATGCGACGATTACGATCGAAGCGGTCGCTGATCAGCTGGGCACGATCCCTTACGAGGTCGCGTGCATGGTGGCGGCGAGAGTGCCGCGCGTCTATAAGCGTGGCGAAGAGACTGTAGCGGTGACGAATCCGGTCTTGGGAGCAATTGGTTCTTGAAAAATCTCGTCATTGAGCAGGAAAGTATGTTATATATCTAGAATGGTTACGAGAGTATTCGTATATTTCGCTTCTTACTCATGCATACTGGGAATTAGGTTGTGTGCTGGAAAACCTTTGGGGGTGTCTGTTCGGTGGCCAATCTTCATAACACAAAACGGATTATGATCAGTCTGCCCGATCAATTGCTGCGCGAGGTCGATTTTGTCGTAGCTAAGGAAAACACGAATCGCAGCGAGATCATTCGCCAGGCGATGAAGGAGTACTTGGTCGATCGCAAAAATCGGCTCATTCGCGACGCGATGCAGCGCGGCTATCTCGAGATGGCCAAGATCAACCTCCATATGGCTTCGGAAGCGTTCCAAGCGGAAGAAGACGCCGAAAGATCACTCGGACGCCTCGTAAGCGGGGTGTAGCTATTGATCGTTAAACGCGGGGATGTATACTATGCGGATTTGTCTCCGGTCGTCGGCTCGGAACAAGGCGGCGTACGCCCCGTGCTGGTGATCCAGAACGATATTGGCAACCGATTCAGTCCGACGGTGATCGTAGCCGCTATCACGGCGCAGATCCAGAAAGCGAAATTGCCCACTCACGTCGAAATCGATGCGAAGACGCATGGAATGGAACGGGATTCGGTCATTTTGCTTGAACAGATTCGTACCATCGATAAGCAGCGGCTAACCGATAAAATCACGCATCTGGAAGACGATACGATGCGCAAAGTCGATGAGGCATTGCAGATCAGCGTCGGCTTAATTGATTTTTAAACCATGAAAGACAGGGGCTGCTAGCTTATGGCGGTTGCCTGTCTTTATTTGTTTATATGCGATCAAAGGAGAGTTGACAGAATGTCAGGAACGTTGGATTTGAACGCGCAATTGGACAAATACGCCGAGTTAATCGTAAAAGTAGGCGTGAACTTGCAACCGGGGCAGCCGATGCTCATTAACGGGGCGCTGCTCGAGCTGGCTCCGCTCGTTCGGCTTATCGCGGAGAAAGCGTACGAGGCGGGGGCGAGCGACGTGCACGTCGATTGGGTCGACGAGGCGCTGTCCCGACTCAAATACGAGAAGGCCGCGGACGAGACGTTCACCCGTTTTCCGGAGTGGGAGACGGTCAAGCGGCACGACATCGTGAAAAACAACGGGGTCGTCATCTCCATCAGCGCTCCGAACCCGGATCTGCTCAAGGGCATTCCGGCCGAGCGGATCTCGAACTACCAGAAGGCGGCAGGCACTGGACTTCGCGAATTCAGACGCGCGATTCAGGCTGACAAGATTAGCTGGAGCGTCGTCTCCGCTTCGACGAAGAATTGGGCGACCAAAGTATTCCCGGACGCTGACGAAGAGACGGCCGTCGCGAAGCTGTGGGAAGCGATCTTCAAGTCGGTTCGTCTGAACGCGGAGGATCCGGTTAAGGCATGGGAAGAGCATAATGCCAACCTGCATGCGAAGAGCGATTGGCTGAACGAGAAGCGGTTCACGAAGCTGCTGTATCGCGCGCCGGGCACGGAGCTGTCGGTAGAGCTGCCGGAGAAGCATCTGTGGGTGGCGGCTAGCAGCGTGAACGCGCAAGGCACCCCGTTCATGGCGAACATGCCGACGGAGGAAGTGTTCACCGTACCGAATAAGACCGGCGTGAACGGCTACGTCTCCAGCACGAAGCCGCTCAGCTATGGAGGCAACATTATCGACGGCTTCAAGCTGACGTTCGAAGCAGGGCGCATCGTGAAAGTCGAGGCGAAGCAGGGTCAGGACATCCTTCAGAATCTCGTGGATTCCGACGAAGGCTCGCATTATCTAGGCGAAGTCGCGCTCGTCCCTCATCCGTCGCCGATCTCGCAATCGAACGTGCTGTTCTTCAATACGCTGTTCGACGAGAACGCTTCGAACCATTTTGCCATCGGCAGCGGATACGCTTTCAACGTCGAGGGAGGCAAAGAGATGTCTCCGGAGGAGCTTGAGGCATGCGGCGTCAACTCGAGCATCACGCACGTGGACTTCATGGTCGGCTCCGGCGAGATGGACATAGACGGCGTTACGGCGGACGGGACCGTTGTTCCGGTATTCCGCCAAGGAGATTGGGCTTTCGAATAATCGTCGGTTGGGTGCAGGAGGAGTAAGGTCATGAGCGCAGTACAGGGAACGGCAGGCGCGAACGCGCAGGAAAGAATGATACGTCAGATCGCGGCGGAGCTCGGGATTGGAGTCGGCCAGATTCGCACGGTTGCGTCGCTGCTGGATGACGGCAATACGATCCCGTTCATCGCGCGGTATCGCAAGGAGATGACGGGCGAGCTGGACGAGAATCAGCTTCGCGCGATCGACGAGCGCCGGACGTATTTGAAAGGGCTGGAGGATCGCAAAGGGGAAGTGATCCGGCTCATCGAGGAGCAAGGCAAGCTGACGCCGGAGCTGCAAGCTGCGATCGAGAAAGCGGTCAAGCTGCAAGAGGTCGAAGACCTGTATCGGCCGTACCGTCAGAAGCGCAAGACGCGCGCCAGCGTCGCCAAGGAGCGCGGGCTGGAGCCGTTGTCGCAATGGATACTATCGCAGCCGAGACAAGGCGATATGCTCGCCGAGGCGGCGAAATACATAAATCCCGAGCTGGGCGTGAACACCGCCGAGGAAGCGGTGCAAGGCGCTTGCGATATCATCGCGGAGAACGTCGCCGACGAGGCGGACATCCGCAAGTGGGTGCGCCGGTTTACGTGGGAGCAGGGCGTGCTGCACAGCAAAGCGAAGAACGCCGACGCGGAGTCGGTGTACGAGATGTACTATCAATATTCCGAGCCGGTGAAGCGGCTGCCGCCGCATCGCGTACTGGCGATTAACCGCGGCGAACGCGAGGAAGTGCTCGGCGTCTCCATCGACGTTCAGACCGATCGGATTCAC
>Ga0065721_10049607_pt1 | contig 30383 bp, 23 predicted proteins | sample Mesricmetagenome_FD_59108 | JGI IMG/M metagenome (GOLD analysis project Ga0065721, IMG submission 59108) | Mesophilic microbial community from rice straw/compost enrichment Sample: eDNA_1 v2 (version 2) | ecosystem: Engineered > Solid waste > Grass > Composting > Bioreactor | place: USA: Davis...
GAATCGTCGGTTTCCAGTTTGCATCGGCAAGATCAACCTTTTCAAGATCAAGGGCAAAACTGGTTGCTGTTAGACAAAGTAGTAGAATAACGATCGACATATTTTTATCCCAACTTATTATAGAATGATGTGTTGATCTACAGAAATAGCATGACATCATGTTATTTCATGAATTCTGACAGTCGGCGCAATTCCGCAAATAGCAGAATTGCAGCACTTTGGGAAGATCGATGGCTGAGATTTCGGATGGCTTTGCATAAACTTGGTGTTGAACCGAGGTTTCAGAATTATTACCGGGGGTGGGTGCTTTCGTGGCTGAAATTTATCAAACCACGCAAGTTTGAGGAGGGGAATTTAAACGATGTGAAAACATTCTTGGTGCAGCTTGGCACGAGCGGGAAGAAGGACTGGCAACTTCATCAAGCAGAGGAGGCTTTAAGGGTTTTGTTTCAAGAAGTTGAGCCAAGAGCGTGGGCGAGGCACTGGCCGGAGGATCTGATCAAACGGGCACCGCGTGATCTGGATTCGGGAAAGGCTGCGGACCCAGGCCGTAAGCCGTTGGATGCCCGTCAGTTTCAGGGAAGGAGCGACACCGGGCCGTGTCCTTCGAAATATCTCGGTTTTCTGGAACAGGTGGAAGAGGCCTTGCGGTTGGAGCGTTACTCCTATCGAACGGAAAGATCCTATCTGGATTGGACCAGGCGGTTCATTGTTTTTGTCCGTCCAAAGTCCCGGGGGAATCTCCGATGGGATCAGGCGAAGGAGTATCTGGAATACTTGACACTTGTGCGAAGGGTTTCCGCGTCCACTCTCAATCAGGCTCTCAGCGCGTTGCAGTTCGTTTTTCGTGTTGTGCTCAAAGGCCAGGCAGGCGGTTGGCAGGGGGTGGCCCGTCCGGAAGCCCGCCGCCGCATTCCCACCGTGATGACGCGGGAGGAAGTTGGGGCCTTGCTGGCAGAAATGGAAGGCACCGGACGGCTGATGGCGGAACTGATGTATGGCGCCGGGCTCCGGGTATTGGAATGCACACGACTGCGAATCAAGGATGTGGACTTCGGCAATGGGTACATCGTGGTTCGCGGCGGCAAGGGGGACAAGGACCGCCGGGTTCCGCTGCCCAAAAGGAGTCGGGCGGGTCTGGAGCGCCAGATCTCTCTGGCCAGAGAGCGATGGGAGAAGGATCGCGCCATGGGGATCGAAGGGGTGTTTCTTCCTGAAGCCTTGTCGACGAAATATCCCCATGCCGCAAAGGAATGGAGCTGGTTCTGGTTGTTTCCGGCCGCCGAGTTATCCGAGGATCCTTGGACGAAAACCATTCGGCGTCATCATCTGAGCGAAAATGGCATCCAGCAGCTGGTGAAAAGGTCGGCGCTTCGTGCCGGCTTAACCAAACCGGTGACACCCCACACGTTGCGGCATTCGTTTGCTACGCATCTCTTGGAAGCGGGTTCCGACATACGCACCGTTCAGGAATTGTTGGGGCATGCTGATGTGAGTACAACGATGATCTACACGCATGTGCTGAACCGTCCGGGAATTGTCGTGCCATCACCGCTGGATCAGCATTCCTGACGACTTTACCACAGCGTCTTTCTCCACTTAAGAAGGCAAGCTGCCGCCCTTGGTGATCTTCGGGTTCACCATGACAAACATCCGATCAAGGGACGCGCGGATGAGCGTATTGTGAGGAAGCTTGAGAGTTGTCGCAAGCCGGAACCGCCCGGTAAACGGATCAGGCAAAAAACATCCTCCCGAAAGGCTTCCGCATTACCCATCGCGCAACCTTATTTAATACAAAGAGTTACCTACAGGCGACCCGCCGTAGAGCCAAAGGCATCAAATCCCCGGGCCCGATTCGAAGGGCACGTGGGAATGGGGATCCAGCCTGGAAAGATCGAATCATTCCCACTGTCGCGTCTCTTCAGGTCGCCGCATGGAATCCCAAGGAAACCCGGCCCTTTGAGCCGGGCTGTGATGCGCAGGCACGTTGGGCCCAAAGCCTCCCCCTGGCCTCGCGTCCCAGGCGGCGGTGTGAAAGGGCGACAACTTGCTGAACACATTCCCAAAGGGGAGGCTTCCTGCATTCGATTCAATGTGCGGCCTCATGCCGCTTTGCGGCGAGCTCACCATCCGGCCAAAACCACGCATCCGCTCCTGCCACCGCTGTCCCCTGAAGAGGATAGTCTGTCGTTGCCATCCCGCAGATTTCCGCCACGCGAAGCAACCGGATTGCACAACTTCCTGGGCAATGATGTTTTGCGGGGCGGGGTTATGCGCGGAACGGCATTTCGTCCGGCGGTTTTCCGGGCTGGACAACGGGGTGCGGAAGCGAAATCACAACAGGGATGGCCGTTCTACCGATTTACGATCTCGATGAGGAAATCGTCACCACCCTGCAGGCGAATGGCCGTCTGATTCTCCAGGCTCCGACGGGCTCGGGCAAATCGACGCAGACGCCGCAGATCCTTCTCGACGGCGGGGTGCTCGGTGACGGCCGGTGCATTGTGTTGCAGCCCCGGAGGCTGGCCGCGCGCATGTTGGCCAAGCGGGTCGCGGAGGAACGGGGCGTACCGCTCGGCGGCGAAGTGGGCTACCAGATCCGGCTCGACAACGTTTCGTCGCGGGACACCCGCATTTTGTTTGTCACCGAGGGCATCCTCCTGCGCCAGATGCTCGCCGATCCGGAACTTCGCGGCGTCTCCGCGCTGATTTTCGACGAGTTTCACGAGCGTCACCTTTACGGGGACATCAGTCTGGCGCGCGCGCTGGAACTTCAGGAGACCGTGCGGCCGGACCTGAAGATTGTGGTCATGTCCGCGACCTTGGACAGCACGCAACTGAGCCGGTATCTGGCCCCCTGCGAAACCCTCACCTCCGCGGGCCGGGTGTTTCCGGTGGACATCGAGTATCTGCCCCGCGAACCGCAGGACGAGCCACCGTGGGAATTGGCCGCCGACGCGGTGGCGGAAAACCTCGACCGTACGGAGGGGGACATCCTGGTGTTCATGCCCGGCGCCTACGAGATCCAGCGGACGATGCGGGAGATTGCCGGCCGGGTGGGTGGCAACTTTGCAATCCTGCCGCTGCACGGCGAGCTGCCGGCAGCCGAGCAGGACAAGGCCGTCGCCCGCACGGCGCAGCGAAAGATCATCGTGTCGACCAACGTCGCGGAAACCTCGCTCACCATCGACGGGGTGACCATGGTGGTGGATTCCGGCCTGGCCCGGGTGGCGCGCTACGACCCCCACCGCGGCATCAACACGCTTCTCATCGAAAAAATCAGCCGCGCTTCCGCGGACCAGCGTGCGGGCCGGGCGGGGCGCACGGCGCCGGGGGTCTGTCTCCGGCTCTGGACCGAACGCGACCATGCCCGGCGTCCGGGCAACGAACTTCCGGAAATCCGCCGGCTCGACATGGCGGAAACCGTGCTGTCCCTCAAGGCCGCCGGGGTGAACGATCTCGCGGCGTTTCGGTGGATGGATCCGCCGGAGGAAAAGTCCCTCGCCCGTGCGGAGCAGCTTCTTCGCGACCTCGGGGCGGTGGATGCCAGGACGGGACACATCACGGCCATGGGTCGGCGCATGCTGAGTTTCCCGGTGCACCCGCGCTATGCGCGGATGTTTCTCGCCGCGCAGGAACTCGGCTGCGTTCGGGCCGCCGCCCTCATCGCGGCGCTCACCCAGTCGCGCGGCATCTTCCTGCGTGCGGACAAGCGCGTGGAAGAGGAACGGGCGGAAATTTTCGGCGACGGCCTGTCGGACTTTCTGATTCTCATCCGGGCCTTCACGTATGCGAAGGAACACGGCTTCCGCATGGACGCCCTGCGTCCGCTGGCCATCCACGGCGAGGCCGCCCGGCAGGTGAACAAACTCTTCGAGCAGTTCCTCGACATCGCGCGGGAGGAAAATCTCGACGTCCATGCGGACAAGGCCCGGGACGAGGACATCGCGCGCTGCATTCTGGCGGGATTTGCCGACCAGGTGGCGCGCCGCCGCAGCGGGGGCACGCTGGTTTGCGACATTGTGCATGGACGGCGCGGTCAGCTTGCCCGTTCAAGTGTCGCGCAAAACAGCCGGCTGATTGTCGGGGCGGAAATCACCGAGATCGAAGGCCGGGGTGGCGACGCCCAGGTGCTCATTTCGCTGGCCACCGAGATCCAGGAAAGCTGGCTGCAGGAAATGTTTCCCGAAGATTTCCAGGAAAAGTCCTCCCACATTTTCGACAACTCGCAGAAGCGTGTCGTGGTGCGGCGGGAAAAGATCTTCCGCGATCTGGTCATTGAAGCCCAGGACCGCGACGCCACGCCGTCCGCCGAGGCCACAATCTGCCTGGCCGGAGTCGTGACGGCCGGCGAGCTCAGGCTCACCGCCTGGGACGATGCGGTCGAGCAATGGATCGAACGCGTCAATTTCCTCGCCCGGGCCGTACCCGAACAGAGACTCCCCACCCTCGGACCGGAGGAGCGCGAATACATCATCCACCTTGCCTGCGAGGGCGCCACCAGCTATCGCGAAATCAAGGACCGCCCCATCCTTCCCCTCGCCCGTTCGCTGCTCGAGCCCGCCCAGCAGCAGTTCGTGGACCGTCATGCCCCCGAACGCTATCAACTCCCGGGCGGCCGCCGCGCCAAGATCACGTATGGAGGCGAGCCCACCCTGGCGGCGCGCATCCAGGATCTTTACGGGGTCGGGGACGACATCCGGATTGCGTTGGGGCGCGTCCCGGTGACCATCCAGGTGCTTGCCCCCAATCAGCGTCCGGTGCAGGTCACGCGCAGCCTCAAGACGTTCTGGGTCGAGGCTTATCCGAAACTCAAGCAGCAGCTGCAACGGCAGTATCCTAAGCATGAGTGGAGGTGAGGCCGAGGACCGAAGACCGGGGGGCCTGGGGAGGGAGGAAAAGTGAAAAGGAGGAAACGGCTCAACGCGCTTCGCACCCAACACGGCCCGCGCGTCAGCACATTTTTTTGTTTCCGCTTTCCGACTTCCGCTTTCCGCTTTTTCCCGCGTCTTCGGCCGGGCTTGCCACTTGAGGGCCGGGGCCCTAGTTAATTCAACCGCAACCCTCTCTGTCGTGAACTCCACCGTCACCGCCGTCATCAGCAAGGAATGGAAACAACGCATGCTCCTCATGACGCTGATCATTACCGGAGCCGGAGCCTGGTTTCTTTACGACGGACTTTGGGCCTGGCCGCAAAACAACAAGCGTTGGGAGGTGTATGCGCCGCTGAAGGAGCAATACGGCAAGGACACGCCGGAACTGGAAAAGGCGTGGACCGCCGCCGCGCGGGAAAGGGGATGGTCGGACACCCCGCCCAAGAAGAAATATGAGGACAGCGACCTGCGGCTGCAGATCCTCATCAGCATCGGGGCCTTCATCGCGGCCGCGCTGTGCGCGCGGCATTATTTTGTTTCGCTTCCCACCACCACCCGGCTCGAAAACGATGTGATCATCCTGCCGGACAACCGGCGGATCCCGCTGGACAAGGTGCGGTCCATCAGCCTGAAGCGCTGGAAGAGCAAGGGCATTGCGGATCTGACATACGAGGCCGCGCCGGGGCAGCTGCGGAAATTTGTCCTCGACGACTACAAATACATCGGCGCCGAGGAAATTCTGAAGGCGGCCGAAAAGGCGCTGCCCAAAACCGAACCGTCCCCCGCCCAAACCGACGATGCCACTGAATCCGCTCCGGGAGATTATTGAGTCCGGTAAAACGGTCTTGAAAGGGAACGCCGTGCGAATGGGAAGTTATCCGGTGAGAGATTGGGGGATTGGCTGGAAAGCGGTCGCGGTCCTGATCCTTCTCGTGGTGCTGGCGCTCCCGTCCGTCCAGGCGGCTTCGGTCCCGGCGGGAGTGGAGGCCTTTCCGCCGTCGGTGGACAGCTACCATGACGGCGCGGTGACGGGTCTGTTCGCGAAACTGGCCGGACGGGTGGCCCAGCAGCCGTTCAATCTGGTCGCGACGGTGATCTTTTTTCTGGCGATCTGCCACACCTTCCTCTCGTCCAAATTCCTGCATCAGGCACATGCCTGGGAGCACCAACTTGACGGACTGGATGCAACCAGCCGTGATCCGGAGATCCTGCGCACCCGGGACCGGCTGCGCTTCCGGGCCACGGTGTTTCATTTTCTCGGCGAGGTGGAGGCCGTGTTCGGCATCTGGCTGGTGCCGCTGGGTGTGGCCATCGTGATTTTCAAGGGTTGGGGAACGATGGTGAATTATTTCAATCACCTGAACTACGTGGAGCCGATCTTCGTGTTTGTGGTGATGGCCATCGCGAGCTCGAAGCCCGTTCTCCGCTTTGCGGAGGCCTGTCTTTCACGGGTCGCCGCCCTCGGGGGCAAAACACCGGCGGCGTGGTGGTTTTCCATCCTCACCATCGGCCCGCTGCTGGGTTCGTTCATCACGGAGCCCGCGGCGATGACCATCTGCGCAATGCTCCTGCTTGAGCGCTTTTACCGGCTCCAGCCCGGTGAAAAGCTGCGCTACGCGACCCTGGGCCTGCTTTTTGTCAATATCTCGGTGGGCGGAACGCTGAGTCATTTCGCCGCCCCGCCTGTGGTGATGGTGGCCGGCAAATGGGATTGGGGTCTGGGGTTCATGTTTCTGCATTTCGGCTGGAAGGCCATCGTGGGAATCCTCGTCGCAAACCTTCTGTTTTTCGTCATCTTCCGCCGGGAGCTGCTTGCGCTGCGGTCGCGGGATGGGGAACGGTCCGAGAAACAGGAGCCCGTGCCGCCCTTCATCACCGCCGTTCATCTGTTTGCCATTGCCTGGACGGTGCTCAACGCGCACTACCCGGCGCTTGTGGTCATCGGACTGCTCTTTTTCCTCGCCTTCGTGGTGGCCACGGAGCGGCATCAAAGCTCCATCAGACTGCGCGGGCCCATGCTGGTCGGCTTTTTCCTGGCCGCGTTGGTGGCGCACGGGGGCTGTCAGCAATGGTGGATCGCCCCGGTGCTGGGCGAACTCAGCGAATGGCCGCTCATGATCGGCGCCACGATGCTCACGGCGGTGAACGACAACGCCGCCATCACCTACCTGGCCACCTTGGTTCCGGATTTCACCGACGAACTGAAGTTCGCCGTGGTGGCCGGGGCCGTCACCGGCGGCGGTCTCACCGTCATTGCCAACGCGCCGAACCCCGCGGGGCAATCGATTTTGCAGTCCGCCTTCGGCCCGGACGGCGTGAAGCCGCTGAAACTTTTCCTCGCGGCGCTGATCCCGACCCTCATCGTGGGCGCCGCCTTCATGCTGCTTCCGTGAAATCGGTCCTTCCCAAAACACACCGGAGGCGGAAAGAGGCCGGCGGTCCTTCAGGCAAAATCCCCCGCAATCGCCGCTTTTCTTTTCCGCCGGATTCGCCAAGCTCCGCCACTTTCGCATGAGGGGGTGTCTGTGAGCGGAACATTGGGAGCCCTGGCCACGGTCTTTGGCCTGGGGGTTGTTTATTTCATCGCCGCCATCCCGACGGGCGTGGCGATGAAGCTGCATCCCGCCGCCGCCGCGTTCGCCGCCTGGGCGGGGTATACGGCCATCGCCGCGGCGATGCTGGTCGTCGGGGAGCCGGCGCGCAAATGGCTGGAGCGAAAATTCAGGATCTCCCCGCATCCCGATCCCAAAAAACTCTTCTGGCGCGCCTGGAACCGGTTCGGGCTGCCCGGACTCGGCCTGCTGGCCCCCGTCACATGCGGACCGTATTTTGCCGCGCTCATCGCCCTCGCCTTGGGGACCCGGCCCCTGCATCTCCTGCTCTGGATCGCGGGCGGCGCCATCCCGTGGTGCCTCCTCTTTGCCGTTCTGGCCGCGGCCGGAGTGAGTTTTCTCGGACGGTAAAAAAAACCGGCGCTGCGGGGCGTCTCACCGGCACGGCAAGACCCCGAACCGGGACGACACAAAGATCGGCCCCAACCCTATGGAAAAGGCTCCGGGGAAGAGCCTCCAAAAAAAGAAGCCGGCCCCCCTTTCGGAGGGCCGGCGGTCAAACAGGCCGGAGGGAAGCCTGTTTAAAAGCTTACGACGCCGGAGGCGGCTGGGGATTGATCTGGTTGCCGGAAGAGCCCGCCCCGCCGGCGGAGCCCGGACTTCCCGGAGCAAAGAACGCCCCCTGATTGATGACGCCCTGATCTCCGGAGAAGAAGGTCTCCTCCAGTTGATCGGCGGCAAAATTGTCGGCCATCACGAGAAAGTCGGGCGTCGCCACGTAGGGGCTGAGGATGCCGGCATCCACCAGGGCCTGGTCCAGCGCGAGGGCCTGGGCGGCCTGGGTGCTGGTGAGCGACTGGGAACCGGACGGCGAGGCCGGGTCGTCCCCCTTGAAGTCCCGCTCTCCGATGGGGTAGTCATAGATGGCAAACTCGCGCAAACGCCGCACCACGTCGGTGGAGGCAGTCTGTTTGAGTCCGCGGGCCCCCACCCCGATCACCGAGGCGATCAGTTCGGGACGATTCTTCAGATTGTAGGGAATGCCGCTGATGACCCCCCGTCCCACCACGGAGCGATCCTCAACGGAAACCGGACGGGACCCTTCACTCAACAACTCCAGAGCCGACGCCATGATGCGCGGCGCCTCGTCGGGATTCTGGCGGGTCAGGGCGGCTGCGGCCGTGCCAAGGGATTCCGCGCTCAGCTGCCCTCCCCCCGCCGCGGCAAGCTTCAGCAATTTCTCCCGAAACGCCGGCGTTCCGGTCATTTCCCGGATCTCCTTCGCGAAGGCCTCCTCCGGATTGGCCAGCAGCACCACGTCATTGCGGTAAACGGCAACCAGTTTGGCGAGGTGGTCCCTCCCCGCGGCCTCATCCCCGTTGGTCAACTCAAGCGGGAAATCCCGGGGAACCTTGATGACGGCAAAGCCGCTTTGCAGGGCCACGGTGGCCATCACGGCCAGCACCCCCCATCGAACCAGTCCGGGGCGGAACAAAGAAAGCGTTTTCATTGGTGGATCTTTGCGGGAAATTTTTGCAATGGGTTGATTGAAATCTTTTTGAACGGCTGCGTGCGCAGGAAAAACTCAAAGGCGTTTAAACAAGCGGAATAACAATCCTTCGACAAATTTCCTTTCACCATCACAACCGGATTCCTGCCAATTGTTCAACTGGTTGTCAAATATTTTATGCGTCTGGTTGTAGGACTGAATTCCCCATCCGGGCCAATGACGAAGGGGCTCCGGAGAACGCCATTCTCCGAGCGGACGGTTGCGCGGGGTTTCCGGGGAGGGATTTATTCCCTGCTGCCGAAGGCCTGGCGAATGACGTCTTCGATGGGCGGCTCGGTGATGGTGAGATCGGCGACGGGGGCCCGGTCGAGGAGGGACCGGGACACTTCGGCGACGCGGGGGCGCGGGGTTTCGATGCGGACGGAATCCGCGGACTGTTCGAGTACGCGGCCCAGCTCGCTGAAGTCCGAGGTGACCGGCGCGGAAAATTTGGCTTCGACGATCTTGTTGTTGGCGAACCGTTCCACGATGCGCTCGAGGGGGCCGTCGAACATGAGGCGGCCGTGATCGATGAGGATGACCCGTTCGCACAGCTCCTCGATGTCCTGCATGTAGTGGCTGGTGAGGAGGATGGTGGTTTTGCGGCGGGCGTTGTGAACCTTGAGAAACTCGCGCACGGTTTTCTGGCTGACCACGTCGAGACCGATGGTGGGTTCGTCGAGGAAAAGCACCCTGGGGTTGTGCAGCAGGGCGGCGATGAGCTCCATCTTCATGCGCTGGCCGAGACTGAGTTCGCGCACCATCACATCGAGTTGGGCGCGCACGTCGAGCATCTCGGTCAGTTCGGCCACGCTGCGGTCGAATTCGGCGCGGGGGATCTCGTAGATGGCGCGGTTGAGTTCGAGGGATTCGCGGGCCGGCAGGTCCCACCAGAGGGCGTTTTTCTGGCCCATCAGCAGGCTGATCCGGCGCTTCATGCCGTCGCGGCGCTCCCACGGGGTGAACCCCAGCACCGAGGCCTCGCCGGACGTGGGATGCAGCAGGCCCGCAAGCATCTTCAGCGTGGTGGTCTTGCCGGCGCCGTTGGGGCCGAGAAAACCGACAAATTCACCTTCGGCGATGGAAAAGCTCACCCCGTCGACGGCCCGCGTTTCGGTGTATTCGCGGTGGAAGAGTCCTTTCACGGCGCCGGCGATGCCCTTTTCCTTGCGGTAAGTGCGAAACACCTTGGTGAGGTGGCGGAGTTCGATCGTGCTCATCCGGTGCGAATCTGGCGCAGGGCCTCGTAAAGGGCGATGCCGGCGGCGGTGGCGAGGTTGAGACTGCGGGCCTCGGGTTGTTGCGGAATGGTCAGACAGCGTTCCGGGTGGGCGGCCAGCAGACTTTCCGGCAGGCCACGGGTTTCCCGGCCAAAGACCAGATGGTCGCCGTCCCGGAAGGAGGCTTCCCAAAAGATCCTCCGGGTTTTGGTGGTGAAATAAAAAAACCGGGCGTCCCCGGCCGCCTGCCTGAGGGCGTCGAACGACGGCCAGGTCATGACGTCGCACCGGTCCCAATAATCCATGCCCGCGCGGCGAAGCGCCTTTTCGTCGAGCGAGAACCCGAGCGGTTCCACCAGGTGGAGCCGGGCGCCGGCAGCCAGACAAAGGCGCGCAATGTTGCCGGTATTGGGCGGGATTTCGGGTTCGACCAGGACGACATGCAACACGGCGGCGCATGATGGGGGAAGCCCGAAGGTTCAGGCAAGCCCCGGGGATTCACGGAGCGGTTTTTCGGCGAAGGGAAGCGGCGGCCTTCCGGGCGGCGGCGGCCTGCTGCCAGTCCCCGTTGCGATCATGCGCCTCCCCGCGCAGATCCCAGTAATCCGGGTCGCCCTGCAACGAGAGGGTCAGCAGTTCCAGAATCGGAAGGGCTTCCTTGATCCTTCCGGTCCGCACCAGGGCGCGCGCCAGCTGCCATGCGGGCTGCACGCTTTGGGGACTCAACCCGCGGGCCCTGCGCAGATATTCCAGGGCTTCCTCCGGGCGGTCGGCTTCGAGCAGCAGCACCCCGACCCGGTAATTCAGGGGCACGGATGCGGGAATGTGCCGGACCGCCTCCCGGCCCACCCCGATGGCCTCGTCCGTGCGGCCCGCCTGCAGCAACAGGGTCATTTCGTTGGACCAGACAACCTCGTAAAGCGGATGGGACGCACGGATTTCCCGGAACCGTTCGAGCGCCTCCTCCGGATCGTGTTCCAGTCCCGCCAGCGTGGCGTCATTGATCCGGGCCGGCACGCTGTCGGGATACAGCGAGAGGGTCCGGTCGACGATACGGCGTTCGGTCCGCCAGAATCCGGCCTGGCGAAAGCTCAGCGGCGCAAGGACCAGCGCGGCGGCTCCGCAGGCATACACCGGCCAGCGCGCCCCGGCGCCCCATGCGCGCTGCAACCCCGCCCCCAAAGCCAGCGCCAGGAAAAGTCCCGGCACATACGTGAGGCGATCCGCCGTGAACTCGATGGGCATGGCCAGCAATCCGGAAACGGGAAAAAAACACGCCAGAAACCCGCCGAGACCCGCCACGAGCAGGGGATCCGTTTTGCGGAATTTCCAGATGAGTCCCGCCGCCGCCAGGAGAACCAGCACCCCGCCCAACGCATAGAGCCCGATCTGCCGGGCCGGCCAGGGGTAAAATCCCGCTAGGCCGGCCGGCCACACCCAGGCACCGGCCTGCCAGCCCAGCGATCCGGCCGCCTGCAGAAGGCGGTGGGCCAGCGGGTGATCGAACCACGGCACCGCCTGGGCGGCCGGACGCCAGTTCACCCAGAGCGTGACCGCCGCCGCCGCGGCCGCCAGCAGGAAATATCCCGCCGACCGGAAAAACGCGTCCCGGAAGGCGCTTCGCGATCCGCGACAGGCCTCCCAGAGAAAAAGAAAGACGGGAAATCCCACGCCGATTTGCGAGGACAACAGACTGGCCGCATAAGCCAGCAGGCTGAGAACCAGAGACTTTCCGTCCAACCGTTCCCGTCCTGCGCCCTGCTGATAAAAAAGCAGCGAGACCAGCAGGAATGCCGCCGCCAGCAGATGCTTCTGCGCGGAAATCCACGCCACCGCCTCGACCCGCAGGGGATGCAGCGCGTAAAGGGCGGTCACCACCACGGCCACCCCGAGGGAGAGCGAAAAGCGACGGGCCACCGCGGCCAACAGGACCGCATTTCCCAGGCACAGCAGGACGCTGACCGCATGAAACACCGACGCAAAAATCCCTCCGGCCAGCGAAACCTGCGCCGCCAGAAAAATCCAAAAAAGCGGACTCCAGTTGTTTTCCCAGGTCGAGGTGAACGCCCCGACGATGGCGGGAAGGGAAAGCCCGTTTTTGACGAGGGGATTCTCCGCCGTATAGAGCCGGTCATCCCAGGGGCAAAATCCCGCTCCCAGGATCGGCCAGCAGGCGGCCGCCAGAATCGCCAGTGCCGCGATCCCCGGCGCCCACCGTCGCCAGGCCATCAGGCTCTCCGACGCCGGCGCGACAACCCCAGCAGCGCCGCACCCAATCCGGCAAGGACAACCGTTCCCGGCTCGGGAATCGGAACAGGAAAGGGTCCTTCGGACACGATGATGTGGTCAAAGTGGGCCGTCATCTGGCTCGTGCTGCTCTGGAACATCAGGTTGGAAAAGGTCTGGTTGTTGTTCCAGTAGTTGCCTTTCACGAGATCCAGTCCCATCAGCGCCGACTGGTCGAGCACATTGCCGGATCCGTCGAGTTTGGTCAGCAGATAGTCGTAGGTGCCCGCGCCCATGTTGACAATCATGGTCACCTCATACTTCACCGTGCCATACTCCGGCGTGGAATATTGCGCGACCAAACCGGTGGAAACGCGGTTCGCGGAATTGGGTCCGGTGGCGTCCGTGGCCGAAAACTCGTTCGTGTTCCACGTGGAGGTCGTGAAACCGGTCGAAAACAGGAAGTCGTTATTGTATCCGCCCCCGAGGTAAAACAGAAATGCGGCGCCGCCGTTCGTGTTGTTGTTCAGATTCACATACGGATAGGCGCTGTTGCGATTGTTGGGATCCACATTGGGAATCACCGGCGGCACGGTGCTGGTCAAACTCACCGTGTATTGAATGTAGTACGTGTCCGTCTTCGTCATCGGCTGCGACAGCGTGATCGGCAGGGCACTGCCGCCGCCGCTCCACTCCACGTTGAAGGCCTCATACAAAACGGTGGCCTCAAGCAATCCCGGCGCCCAGAGCACGGTCAAAAGGACAGAGAGAAAAAGCTTTTTCATGCAACCTGTTGTGAAAGGATTCGCCCAGAACTTGAACACAGGTCGACGGAATGCAAGAAAAATCAAAGCAACCGGATGCGAAAAGTTCGGTTTTTCTGCTTTTTCCCCGGGGTGGGAGCGCTATTCGGGAAGGAGGAGAAACGGCCGGAGGGCGGGTTCGGCGCGAAAGGGGTCGAAATAGGAATCCTGGATGAGGGCGGCGAAAAGGGGCAGGGGAACCCGCGCGCGAAAGTCCGACAGGGAGCGGGCGGCGGCGGAGAAATCGCCGTCGCGCAGTTCCAGGGCGGCCTTTCCGAGGAGGTAGCGGTCGGAGTACCCCACCAGGCCGATTTTCTCAAGGTTCCGCACCTCCGTGCGCACCTCCTCCGGGTGTCCGGCCTGGATCCTGCAGATGAGGATCAGGTTGGAGGTGACGACGGTGTCGGGATCCAGGCGTGCGGATTCCTCGAGGTCGGCCAGGGCTTCCTTGTGGCGATTCAGGTGGCGCAGCATCGTGGCCCGTTTGAGCAGGACCTGGGGGCGGAGGAAACCGGCCTCGGCCGCCCGGCCATACGCCTGCGCCGCCTCGTCCCAGGCGCGGTTTTTTTCGAAGACCCAGCCCATGGCGTGCCAGGCTTCGCCGTCGGCGGGTTCCCTCTCAAGGATCCGCCGGGCGTGGGATTCAATTTCCTCCCACTCCCGCCGGTTCAAAGCCGACCGGAGTTGGGAGCGGAGGTTGTGCAATTCGAGCCGGCGAAGTTCCTCGGCGCTGGGGGGCGCGGGACTCGCCGCGGAGGAACCGGGGCTTTCCGGAAGCGGCTGGGACGCCGGTCGGAAGAACAGTACCCAGGACGCCCCGGCCAGGATCACGAGGACCAGCGCTAGGCCGAGGAGCCAGGCCCGTTTGTTTCCGGCGGGAGGCGGCGGCGGTTCCTCGACAAAAACGGGGGCCTGCGCCTTGGGGTTGCCGTGTTTGGGCAGCCAGCCGGCGGGAAGTTTCCTGCGCCCGGACTCGGCCGGCGTGGATTCGCCGTCCGCGGGAGGCGGACCCGCCTCGGCTTCGTGGGAGGGATTTTCAGATTCGTCGGACATCGGAGGAAAAAGTCTGTCGAACCGCAAGGGTCACCGCTTCACCGGAAGTGGCCGGACCGTCAACCCGACACGGACGTCCGCTTGGACTTGACGATGTCGATGAGCGTCGAGCGCCGGACCGGCGTATGCGGAAGCGGGGTCGATTCGCCCGTCTTCGCCACCTTGGGTTTGGCCTTCACCGGGCTCCCCTGGGCCGCCGCCCCGGCAAAGGTCACGGAAAGCGGAGAACGCAAAAACCAACTGCGCCGCAGCAATGACCAACTCTCCCAGGCTTCCTTCGGGACCATCGCCGGAATCGCCGGAGGGACAAACGGTTTGTTTTCCGTCCCGGACTGCGATTTCCGCCGCGCGAAAATCAACGATGTCCGCCAGCCATTCTTTGGCTTGAATTCCTTTTTCATTCCCCGGTTGTACACCGTGCCATTGTGTCAACGGGTTGTCAAATGAGCCGCTGACCGACGGTCTCCGTCCCTCAGGCCACCCGACCGCAGCAGCTCTTGAATTTTTTCCCGCTGCCGCACGGGCAGGGGTCGTTGCGGCCCACGCGCGGAAGCTCCCGCTTGAGGGGCAGTTCGATTTTGGGCGCGGGCGGGGGCTGCGGGGCGGAGGCCGGGGATTCCGCGGTCCTTTCCGCCGGAGCCTGGGCGGCCGCGGCCAGGTCGCCCTGGAGCAGGCTCTGCGGCAGGCTGCGCAGGAGGTTTTCAAAGGCCTGCAGGTTGGTCGTGCTGCGGAAGAGGTTGTTGAGGACCTCGAATTTGATGTTGTCCATCAACTCGCTGAACATCGCGAAGGCCTCGTTCTTGTATTCGATCAACGGATCCTTCTGGGCGAAGGCGCGCAGGTACACCGCCTCGCGCAGGCCGTCCATGGCATAGAGGTGTTCCTGCCAGAGGCGGTCGACCGCATTGAGAATGACGTAGCGCTCGAGTCCGCGCAGGGCCTCGGCGTGTTCCATGGAGGCCTTGCGGGCGTAGGCGTCCTTGATGACCTCCACGAGCCACTTGGCGTTTTCCTCCACGCTGCGGGTCTCGAGAGCGGCCTTTTCGGCGGAGAGTCCCAGCGGGAAGGTCGAATTGATCCAGTTCAGGAGTCCGGTGCGGTCGGGTTCCCCGTCCGGTCCGGCTTCGAGAAACTCCGCGACCTTCTTGGGTACGGCCTCCTCGATCACCTCGTTGATGAGCGTGCGGGGATCCTCGGAATCCATCACCTCCTGGCGGTAGCCGTAAATCACCTCACGCTGGCGGTTCATGACGTCGTCGAACTCGAGCGTGCGGCGGCGGATCATGTAATCGCGCTGCTCGACGCGTTTCTGCGCGGTTTCGACGCTCTTGTTGAGCCAGGGATGTTCGAGCTCCTCGCCCTCCTTGAGGCCGAAGGTCTCCATGATCTTGGTCATGCGGTCGGCGGCGCCGAAGTTGCGCATGAGATCATCCTCGAAGCTCACGTAGAACCGCGACAGACCCGGATCGCCCTGGCGGGCGCAGCGTCCGCGCAGCTGGCGGTCAATGCGGCGGGAGGAATGGCGTTCCGTGCCGATGACATAAAGGCCGCCGAGTTCCGCGACACCCTCGCCGAGTTTGATGTCGGTGCCGCGGCCGGCCATGTTGGTCGAAATGGTCACCGCGCCCTTCAGGCCGGCGCGCTGAACGATCTCGGCCTCCTGCATGTGGTATTTTGCGTTGAGGACGTTGTGCGGGATCTTCTCGCGCTTGAGCATGCGCGAAAGCAGCTCCGAGGCCTCCACGCTGGCCGTACCGACGAGGACCGGCTGGCCCTTGGCGTGGGCGGCCTTGATGGCCTCGACGACCGCATTGTATTTCTCCCGGCGGGTCTTGTAGATCCGGTCGTTTTCGTCGATGCGCCGGATGGGACGGTTGGTCGGGATGACGTTGACGTCGAGCCCGTAGATGTCGTGGAACTCGTTCGCCTCGGTCTCGGCCGTGCCGGTCATGCCCGCCAGCTTGAGGTAGAGGCGGAAATAATTCTGGATGGTGATGGTGGCGAGCGTCTGGGTCTCGCGGTCGATCTGGACCCCCTCCTTGGCCTCGACGGCCTGGTGCAGGCCGTCACTCCAGCGGCGGCCGGGCATCTTGCGGCCGGTGAAGGTGTCGACGATGATGACCTTGTTGTCCTCGACGACATATTCGACGTCCTTTTCGAAGAGGCAGTAGGCCTTGAGGAGCTGGGAAATGTTGTGGATGCGCTCGGCCTGCGAGTCGGTGTATTGCTGGCGTTCGGCCTTTTTCCGGGCCTTCTCCGCGTCGGACAGCGACGGGTCGGCATCGATGTCGGCAAACTCCGTGAGCAGATCCGGCAGCACAAAGGCGTCGGGGTCGTTCGGATTGAGGAAATCGCGGCCCTTCTGGGTGAGGTCGGCGTCGTGCTGGCGTTCGTCGATGGTGAAGAACAACTCCTCCTTCAGCTCGACCAGACGGGCCTTGCCCTCGGTGTCCTTGTAGAAGTCCAGCTCCGCCTTCTCCATGAGCTTGCGCATCTCGGGATCCTCCATCAGACGCATGAGCGCCTTGTTGCGCGGCTGGCCGAGCTTGAGCTTGAAGAGCGTGCGGCCGGCTTCCTCCTTCTTGCCGGCCTCGTAAAGTTCCTTCGCGTCGGAAGCCAGGCGGTTGCAGAGCATGGTCTGTTTGCGCACGAGCTGTTCGACGAGCGGCTTGAAGCGGTCGTACTGATGGGTGGAGACGGTGGCCGGACCGCTGATGATGAGCGGTGTGCGCGCCTCGTCGATGAGGATGGAATCCACCTCGTCGACGATGGCGAAATAATGGCCGCGCTGCACCTGCTGGTCGCGGCTGGTGGCCATGCCGTTGTCGCGCAGGTAATCGAAGCCGAACTCGCTGTTGGTGCCGTAGGTGATGTCGGCCTGGTATTGCGCGCGGCGGATGTCCGGCGGCTGGTCGTGCTGGATGATGCCGACGGTGAGACCGAGAAACTGGTAGAGCTGCCCCATCCATTCGGCGTCGCGGCGGGCGAGGTAGTCGTTGACCGTCACGACATGGACGCCGCGGCCCGTCAGCGCGTTGAGGTACACGGGGGCGGTGGCGACGAGCGTCTTGCCCTCACCGGTGGCCATTTCCGCGATGCGGCCGCGGTGCAGGACGATGCCGCCGATCAACTGGACGTCGAAATGCACCATCGCCCAGGTGACGGGCTGATCGCAGACGGTGAACGAATGCTTGCGCTCGGTCAGACGGCGGGCAGCATTTTTCACCACCGCAAAGGCCTCGGGAAGAATCTCGTCGAGACGGGCGGCGAGTTTCTCGTCATCGGTGATGGCCGACAATTCCTGCTTCCAGGCCGCCGTCTTGGCGCGAAGTTCGTCATCCGAAACGGAGGCAAGTTTTTGCTCAATCTCGTTGATTTGCCGGATGATCGGCTGCATGCGGCGCAGTTCGCGCGTGTTCTTGCTGCCGACGATGGTCTTGAGAATCCAGTTGAACATGGAACGATAAGGAACGGTTAATCAATCGCCGAACCGGGGAAAAGTCCACCGGAATTCTGGGGGGGACCCGTGGGAAATTCCGGGCCTTCCGGCAAAGAACCCTCTCGACACTCGCCCTGTCTCGCTTAAGTTTCCGCTTTTTCCTGTCATGCTGAAACATCCGGTCCAAACCGAAGGACGTATCCGTCAGGCCCTTGGCCGCATCGAGAAGCTCATTTATCCGGAGACCGCCCCCGTCGAGGTCGCCGCCTGGGACGTGGGCGGCGAACCGGTGCCGCCCGAAAAGGCCTTCAAGGCGAAATACACCCCCTTCGCCGTCGGCGAGATGTGGGGGGGCCTCTGGGACACGACCTGGTTCCGTTTCCGTGGGGAAGTGCCGAAGGAATGGAAAGGGCGGACCGTCGTGGCCCGTGTCCGGCTGACCAATATCGGCCGCGAGGGGTTCACCGCCGAAGGGTTGGTTTTCCAGAATGGCAAACCGGTCCGGGCCATCAATGCCAACCGCCGGGAGGTGGAAATCGCCGAAAAGGCGAAAGGCGGGGAAAAGTTCGAGTTTTTTGTCGAGGCCGCGGCCAATGGCGGCACCACGGAATCCGGGGAAACCCAGGGACTCAACCTGCCGGATTACCACGGCACCCGCCGTTACCGGCTCGAGCAGGCCGAACTGGCCACCTTCGACCAGGAAGCCTTCGACTTCTACCATGACTTCAAGCTGGCCTTTGAGGCCATGGAGGCGATGCCGGAAGACTCCCAGCGCCGGGGCGAACTCCGCGCCGCGCTGAACGAGGCGGTCAACCGTTTCAGCGAAACCCGCCGCGACTCCCTCAAGCCGGCCCGCGCCGCCCTGCGCGGGGTGCTGCGCCGCCGCAACGGGGACACCGTGCACACGCTCTCCGCGGTGGGCCACGCCCACATCGACACGGCCTGGCTCTGGCCGCTGCGCGAGACGATCCGCAAGTGCGCCCGCACCTTCTCCACGGCGCTCGACTACATGGAAAAATATCCGGAGTACGTCTTCGTCTGCTCGCAGGCGGTGCAGTACGACTGGATGAAGGCCTACTATCCGGAGATCTGGGAGCGCATCAAGAAGGCGGTCAAACGCGGACAGTGGGAACCCGTCGGCTCGATGTGGGTGGAGACGGATTGCAATCTCGTCTCCGGCGAATCGCTGGTGCGGCAGATTCTCAACGGCAAGCGGTTTTTCGAGAAGGAACTGGGCTACCGGACCCGCGATGTCTGGATTCCCGACGTCTTCGGTTACGCGGCCTCCCTGCCGCAGATCATGAAAAAATCCGGCGTGGAGTATTTCCTTACGCAGAAGATTTCGTGGAGCCAGTTCAACCGCTTTCCGCATCACACCTTCCTCTGGGAGGGCATCGACGGCACCCGGATCTTCACGCACTTCCCGCCGGCCGACACCTACAACGCCACCATCGCGCCGTCGGAACTCGTTCACAACGTCCGGAATTTCAAGGAACACGACCGCGCCACGCGCTCGCTGCTGGCGTACGGCTTCGGCGACGGCGGCGGCGGGCCGACCATCGAAATGCTCGAGCGGGCCGCGCGCCTCAAGGACTTCAACGGCCTGCCCAAGGTGGAACTTGAAAAGGCCATCACCTTCTTCGAGAAGGCCGAAGCCGACGCCACCGACCTGCCCGTCTGGGTGGGCGAGCTTTACCTCGAACTGCACCGCGGCACCTACACCAGCCAGGCCCGCACGAAGCGCGGCAACCGCAAGTCCGAGTTCCTGCTGCGGGACGCCGAATTTTTCGATGCGGTCAGCCTCGCGCTGGCTCCCGACCGCAAGGAAAACGCCGCCAATCCCGACCGGGCCGTCTATGATGTCACCGGCCTCGGCGCCAGGGACACCCACACCCACCGCTTCGCCCTCGAACGCGCCTGGAAGCTGGTGTTGCTGAATCAATTTCACGACATCATCCCGGGCTCGTCGATCCACTGGGTGTATCAGGACGCCGACCGCGATTATGAAACCGTGCGGGTGCTCGGCGAATCCGTGCGCGACTCCGCCTTCGGCACGCTGGAATCCCTCATCGACACGACGGGCTTCGACCGGCCGGTCATCGTTTCGAACACCCTCGGATTCCGCCGCCGGGAAATCATTTCCCTTCCCGACGGCAGCGTCGCCAACGTGGACGTGCCTCCCTGCGGTTATGCCGTGGTGGATGCGAAGGATCCGGCCCTTCATGTCGCGGAGACACCGGTCAAGGTCACGGAGACCCGCCAGGGCATCACGCTGGAAAACGGCCTCCTGCGGGTGAAGATCAACACCAAGGGACACCTCACCAGCGTCTACGACCTGCAGGCCAAACGCGAAGTGCTCCGCGGTCCCGGCAACGTCCTGCACCTCCACGAGGACATTCCGAACATGTGGGACGCCTGGGACGTGGACGTGTTCTACAAGGAAAAGTTCGAGACGATCGACACGATCGACCGGCTCTCCGTGGTGGAAAAGGGACCGCTGCGCGCCGTCGTCCGGGTGCGTCGTTCCTTTGGTCAGTCGTTGCTGGAGCAGGACATCATCCTCCGCGCCGGTTCGGCCCGCATCGACTTCCCGACGGAGGTCAACTGGCAGGAAAGCCAGAAGATGCTGAAGGTGGCCTTCCCGGTGGACATCCATTCGCCGCGCGCCACCTACGAGATCCAATACGGTCACCTCGAGCGTCCCACCCACACCAACACGAGCTGGGATCTGGCGCGGTTTGAGGTGTGCGGTCAGAAATGGGCCGACCTCTCCGAGGCCGGCTACGGCGTGGCCCTGTTGAACGATTGCAAATACGGCTACGACATTCAGGGCCATGTCATGCGTCTCAGCCTGCTGAGGGCTCCGATTTCGCCCGACCCGCTCGCCGACCGCGGTCACCAGCGCTTCACCTACGCGCTCCTGCCGCACGCCGGCGACCTGCGCACCGCGGGGGTCATCGAGGAGGCCTACGCCCTCAATGTGCCCCTGATCGTCCGCGAAACCCAACCCTCCTCCGGTCCGCTTCCCGCCTCGCGTTCCTTCTTCCACCTGGACCGTGGTGTGATCGAGGCGGTCAAGGTGGCCGAGGAAGGCCGGGCCCTCATCGTGCGCTTCTACGAGGCGCAGGGCGGCCGCGGTTCCGCGACCCTCTCCACCACCCTCCCCGTCCGCAAGGCCTGGCTCACGAACCTCATGGAAGAGGAACAGGACGCCCTCCCCCTCAAGGATGGGGACATCAAGGTGGATTTGAAGCCGTTCGAAATCGTGACGGTGAAGCTGGCGCTGTAAAATTCAACGTTCGGGCGTCCCGGGAATCCCCCCCCGGGCGCCTTTTTCTTTTCGGGCCGCGGCGCGAACCTCCGGCGTCCGAACAAAAATTCCGGTGCCCATCCGGGCGCCCTCGGAGGGAGCTCCCGCTTCCGTGTGGCGGTCAGGACCCCTCGCCCGGCTCCCGGTCCAGCAGCCCCCCGGCAAAGGCCCGATCCAGCTCCCCTTTCACCCACGCCCACAGCGTTTCGCTGCCCTCGGCGATGAGAGCATTGCGGGCGAGCACCTGCGCGGGGCTCACGACATGCTCCCTCCAGCCGCGTCCCCGGTTTTTCAAATTGTGGAGCACGGGCATGAGACGGTCCATGGCAGCGGCAAAGCGGGCCTCGGGCGTCGCCCCCGCCTCGAATTCCTCCCAGAGCGCGCGCAACTCCGTACCCTGGTCTTCCGGCAGCAGGCCGAACAGGCGGTCGGCGGCCGCCTGTTCGCGGGCCGCCTTGGTGGCATTTCCCTCGGCGTCGTAACAAAATGTGTCCCCGGCATCGATTTCCACCAGGTCGTGGACAAGCAGCATGCGCAGCACCCGGAAGGTGTCGAGGCCGGTGTTGGCGTATTCGGAAAGGATCAGCGCATTGAGCGCCAGGTGCCAGCTGTGCTCGGCGGAATTTTCCACCCGGGAACCGGAGATGAGATAGGACCGGCGCTGAATTTCCTTCAGGCGGTCGGCTTCGAGGATGAAGGCCAGCTGGCGTTCGAAACGGTCATTCATTTTCGGCGGCAAGAACGATGTCGAGATGCTGTTCGCGGAAGAGGACCCAGGTGTCGTTTTTGTCCCCGAGGCTGTTGCGGCGGGCGATGTTGAGCGTGACCTGCAGTTCCTGCAGCGCCCGATCAAAGCGGGACTTTTCGGGTTTCCGGGTCATGTCCAGGGCGCGGCGGAGGGCGGTGGTGGTGGCGGGATCGAAGCGCAGCAGGTCGGCGATCTTCCGGGCGAGGGGACTGCATTTGTGGAGCGGAACATGATGTTCGCGGTAGTGCGTTTTCAGCCGTTCCATGCTCATGAGAACGGCCAGGCCGCCGGGAATCTTGCCGTAAAAAATCTCCTCCGGCCAGCGGGCGGGCAGTTCGTTTTTCCAGGTCCAGATCGCGGTGATTTTCGGTCCCCAGCCCTTTTCCCCCGGCCGACGGTGCGGCAGGTCCACCACATCCCACAGGCAGGGCATGGCACCGTCGTTGTTGGAAAAAATGCCCACCAATCCCTTGCGGCGGACGAAGGCCCGCGCCTGGGACAGGGTGCGAATCGAGGGGGCGGGCCGTTTCATTGCTCGATGCGCCGCAACCACCAGTGCGCCGCGGCGCGCGACCGCCCGAAACTCCGCTGGAAGGCGAGATGGAGCACGAGTCCGTCCACGGTGCGAACCCGAAAGCCGTGCCGGCGCAGATACCGCTCGCCGCTCCCGTGGCGGCAGTCGCCATACTCCCTCCAGCTCTCCAGCACCTCGGTGACGGTCAGCTCCCGGTCCCGCCAGCGGAATTTCCGGGGCAGACCCGGTTCGCCGCGGGCCATGGCCCGCGTGTCAAACGCGGCCTCCCCCGGAACCAAGGCTTCACTGACAAAAAATACAGACATTGTCCGCAGCGTAGCACAGGATGGTCAGACCCCCCAACGGCGGGCGCACAAAATCGACACAAAACCGGGCGCATGCGCCGATTTGGACGCAAAAAGGGAAAAAGAATTGGCACGTGTAGGGTCATCTGTGCGAGGAAAGAGGGAAAGGGATTTTTTGACATGGAACTGACACCGGAAACTCTTGCCATCCGTTCACTTGGGATCCGTTCGATCGTTTCCCCGCTCGAACAGCATTTTACCGAATGCGGTACCCACACGTTCTACAGTGACGATGCTCGCGTGTTGGTGGATCACACTCTGGCCGGCCTGCGGGAAACACTCAAAAAGGACACCGAGCCGCTGTGTTTCGAAGCGGCGGGACCGCGCCGGAAAATCTACTTCGACCCCCGCTCCACCGTTGCGGCCATTGTCACCTGCGGCGGCCTCTGCCCGGGGCTCAATGATGTCATCCGCGCCATCGTCCTGCAGGCGTATTACCGCTACGGCGTCCAACGCATTTACGGCATTCCCTACGGCTACGAGGGCCTGATTCCCGACTACGGCCATCCCATCTGCCATCTCACTCCCGAATACGTCAGCAACATCCACACCTTCGGCGGCACCGCCATCGGCACTTCGCGCGGACCCCAGGATGTCGGGCGCATGGTGGACCGGCTGGAGGAACTCAAGGTCAACCTGCTTTTTGTCATCGGCGGGGACGGCACCCAGCGCGGCGGCAAGGCGATCGACGAGGAGGCCCGGCGCCGCGGATTGAACATGGTCGTGGTCGGCGTGCCGAAGACGATCGACAACGACATGATCTACATGGACAAGAGCTTCGGCTATGAAACGGCCTGCGCCGCCGCGGTCGAAGCCATCAACGCCGCGCACACCGAAGCCCGGAGTTCGCGGCACGGTGTCGGTCTGGTCAAACTGATGGGCCGTCATTCCGGCTTCATCGCCTCCTCCGCCGCCATCGCCAGCGGCGAGGCCAACTGCGTGCTCATTCCCGAGGTGCCCTTTGTCCTGGACGGTCCCAACGGTCTCCTTGAATACCTCTACAGGCGCGTGGTCCACCGCGGACATGCCGTGGTGATCGTGGCCGAGGGCGCCGGTCAGGAACTGATGGAAACCGACGGTGGAACGGATGCCTCCGGCAACAAGAAGCTCGGGGACATCGGCGTCTTCCTCAAGGGCCGGATCGAAAACTACTTCAAGGAAAAGAAGACGGATCTGAACCTCAAATACATTGATCCGAGCTACATGATCCGCAGCGTGCCGGCGTCGCCTCAGGACCGCATCTACTGCATGCGTCTGGGTCAGGCGGCGGTCCACGCCGCGATGGCCGGCAAGACCGGCCTGGTCGTCGCCCGCTGGCACAGCAGCTACATCCACCTGCCCGTCGCCGTGGCCACCTCCGCCCGCCGCACCGTCGATCCCGGCGGAGACCTCTGGCTCTCCGTGCTGGAATCCACCGGTCAGCCGCCCCGCTTTTATTGACGGGAGGGCGGTTCGACGAACCGCAAACGTTTTCCCCGGCGGAGGGGAGCTGCCCCCCCTTCGCCGGCAAAAAGCAAACCGCCGCGCGACGGCGGGATTCTTCCCCTCTTCCGGTGCGGTCCGGGATTTTCAGTCGAACAAATCCGCCTGGGACGCGTTTTTCGGCGGTTCGAGGCCGATTTTCCGGTAGGCCCGCGGCAGCGCGACGCGGCCCTGGGGGGTGCGTTTGATGTAGCCCTGCATGATGAGATAGGGCTCGTGAACCTCCTCGAGCGTGCCCGCCTCCTCGCCGATGGCGACGGCGAGGGAATTCAGTCCGACCGGACCTCCGTTAAAGAGGGAGATGATTCCCTCGATGATCCGTTTGTCCATCTCGTCGAACCCATCCTCGTCGATCTCGAGCATGGCCAGGGCCTTTCGGGCGACCTCGGCGGTGATCACTCCGGACCCGCGCACCTGCGCGTAATCACGCACCCAGCGGAGGAGATTGTTCGCGATGCGCGGCGTGCCCCGGGACCGGCGTCCGATTTCCAGGGCGCCCTCGGGTTCAATCGTCACGCCCAACAGGCCCGCGCTGCGCGTCACGATCGATTGCAGGTGCTGCGCGTCATAATAATCCAGCCGGCAGGTCATGCCGAAGCGGGAGCGGAGCGGGGCGCTGATCATGCCCGCGCGGGTGGTGGCACCGACGAGGGTGAACCGGGCCAGGTTGAGGCGCACGCTGCGCGCGCTCGGTCCCTGGTCGATCACGATGTCGAGCTTGAAATCCTCCATGGCCGGATAGAGGTATTCCTCGATGGCCGGCTGGAGGCGGTGGATCTCGTCGATGAAGAGCACCCCTCCGCGTTCCATGTTGGTGAGGAAGCCGGCCAGATCCCCCGCCTTTTCGATCATCGGCCCGCTGGTGCTTTTCACCTCGACCCCCATGGCATTGCCGATGATGTAGGCAAGCGTCGTCTTGCCAAGGCCGGGAGGACCGCTCAGCAGGATGTGCTGGAGCGCCTCCCCCCGCTGCCGCGCAGCATCCACCAGCAACTGCAGCCGCTCGACGGTTTTTTCCTGGCCCGTGAATTCCTCAAAAAGCGGCGGGCGCAATGAAACATCGAACGCCGTGTCCGGCGTGTCTTCGGAAGGCAACGTAAACTCAGACATCCTGCCGTGGAGTCTGGCTCAGCGCCCGGCGAATGTCACGCAGCGGCGTGATGGTCCGCGCAAGCAGAATGCCCAGCGACCCCAGGGTGATCGCCATCGTCACACCGAGAATGCCGGAGACGTGCTGGGAATACTCGTGGGAGTTGAAGACCCCCATGAGGAATGTGCAAGTGGGGATCGGGGTGAGCGCCAGAACGAGGGATTCCCGGGAAAAACTGCCCATCATGGCCACCAGCACGGTCAACACGACAAAGAAAAATTGCAGGGCGAGGTAGATCGCCAGGAAAAACCTGGTGCCGGGCGCAAAAAGGCGGATCAGCGCCGCCGGAAAAATCAGACCTCCCAGAAATGCCACACATTTCAAAACCTCCTTGGTCTCCGCCGCCTGACCTTGCAGCCAAAGCAACCCGCCGCCCAGGAGGGCAAGCGGCAGCAAAAACCAGGAGGCCGAAACCCAGCCCGGAGTCAGCATCAACGCGGCCGGTTGTCCGATTCTTCCCCATCGGAGAAAGGCCCGGCGGGTCGAGCGGACGAACTGATGGGGCTCGGCCAGGGCGTCGATGATCACCACGGCCAGACACAGCATGGCCAGACCCGCCGCCACCGAAAAACTCGCCCCCAGGAAAACCCACACCGCGGCCGCCGGCAGAAAATAAAGGCCGATCAGCCGTTTCGTCAGGGCATGATTTTCCGCCGGCGGGGCAATGCGGGAGGCGGCAATTTCCAGGCACAGAAATATGAAGGCCGGGACAAAAAGAACCGCCCCCGCCCAGACCAGACCCATCGACGTTGCGGAACGGAAGGCCCCGCCCGTCCGGGACATCACCAGCAGGTTGACCACCACCGGAATCAGAACGACGACCGCCAAAATGCTCCCGACGCTGAAAAAGGCGCGCAGGATCCGCGATTCGTAGGGGGAAACCGCGACGGTGACGGCGGTGAGCATTCCGCTGATGAACAGAAGGAAAACGAGGTTTTGCAGGTCGTCGACCACATTGACCCCGCCGAGGAAATACCGCAGCAGCACGTAGGGCAGCACCGAACACACCAGCAGAAGCGTCTGCACCATCAGGGCCATCCACTTGCCCGCGGCAATGCGCAGCGCGGACAACCGCGTCAGAAAAACCAGCTCCAGCGTGCCGTTCTTGATTTCCCCATACAGCGCACCAAAGCCGCGGAGGGGCATGAGAAGAATCAACGGCACACCGATCAGGAACCAAAACAGCCCGGTGAGAAACCCGAAGGCGGAACGGTTCTGCCCGTCGCCCGCGGCGACCAGGCTGAAAATCACACACAGGATCATAAACCCCTGCGTGAGGTAGAAGGCCGTCATGAACACCCTGGACCGGACGCCCTGTCGGAGCTCCTTCACGAGCATGGGGCTGAGCCAGTCGGCAAAATCGGATGGTGCGGCGAAGGAGGCCATGGGCGACTACGGAATCGGCGGAGGTTTGGACTTCAGCATGTCCACAAACGCCTCCTCGAGGCGTCGTTCGAGCTTGAAAAACGCGGTCACCGCCAGTCCCTCCCGAACCAGCGTTCGCAGGAGCCCGGCCAGGCATTCGTTCCCGGCGTCGGCCACGCGCACCCGGGCACCATTTTTCAGCCGGTCGGCAATCTCCAGACCCGGCGCCCGGGCAATCCAGGCATAAAGCGCCTCCGGATCCCCGTGCACGCGGATCTCCACGAGGGCTTCGACGGTGTGATCCCGGGTAAGGCTTTCCGTGGTTCCCTGGTGCACAATGCGCCCGCCGTCGATGAAAAGCAGATGGTCGCACATCTCCCCGAGCTCGGAGAGAATGTGGGAGCTGAGGAAGATCGTCTTGCCCTGACCGGCCAGGAGACGGACGAGGTTCTTGAATTCGATGCGCGCCTTGGGATCGAGGCCGGCCGCCGGTTCATCCAGCACCAGCACGTCGGGGTCGTGAATGAGCGTGCGGCCCAGGCAGAGGCGCTGCCCCATTCCCTTGGAAAGGGTGTCCATCGGACGGTCGGCAATTTCCGTGAGATCGGTGAATTCCATGACCTCCTCCACGCGGCGGCGGCGCTCCGCACCCTTGTAGCCGAACGCCCGCCCGTAGAAGTCGAGGTATTCGAACACCGTCATGTTGTCGTAGGTGCCGTAGGCATCGGGCATCCAGCCGACGCGACGGCGGGCCTCCGCGGGTTCGTCCACGACATCCCGGCCGTCGATACGGATCGAACCGGCCGTCGGAATGTCCAGCGTCACCATCATGCGCATGGTGGTGGTTTTTCCCGCGCCATTCGCGCCGATGAAACCCACCACCTTGCCGCGTTCGATCTCGAAGGAGACCCCCCGGACCGCCTTCACGTTCCCGAAGTCCCTCTCGAGATTTTCGACCTGGATGATGGAATCGGCCACGGCGATCTTCTGCCGGAGCGGGCGGAAAATCACAAGGAGGAACAACGGCCTCCCGTGCTTCAACGGGCGTCCCTATCTGCTTCGGACCGCCTCCTCGAATTCCCCGAGACAGGCCCGCAAGCCGCGCGGATCCCGCAACAGCGACGTGCCAACCAGCACGGCGTGAAACTTTTCCCGCACCGTGTCGAGATTGGACGGCGAAATGCCGCTTTCCGCGACCTTGAGGGCGGCGGAGGGCAGTTTGTCCGCCAGGTCAAAGGCGGAATAATCGAGGCTGAAATCCTTTTCCGACGCGCCGGAGGCCCCCACAAATCCCGAGGTCGTCTTGAATTTCCGGCTGTTGATACCCACGACGCGCGCGTCGGCGGGAAGCAGATCCAATTCGTCGGCCGTGTGCACCTCAAAGAGAGCCTCCATGCCGAGTTCCCGCGTCAGATCGTAGAACCCCTGCAACCGGGACCGATCGAGCACGTTGGCCATGAGCAGGACGGCGTCCGCCCCGAAGGCGCGCGCCTCGCGGATCTGGTATTCGTCCAGGATGAAATCCTTCCGCAGCACGGGCTTCGACACCACGGTCTTGGCGGCGGCGAGGCGTTCGATGTCCATACCGAAGTGCATGGCATTGGTCAGCACGGAAACTGCCGCCACAACCGGCGATTCCTCATAGGCCGGAAGCGCGTCGGCCACATTCTCCGGCCGCATCGGTCCCACGCTGGGGGAGCGTTCCTTGACCTCCGCAATCAGGCAAAATCCGCGGGCCAGGGCGGAGTCGAATCCGCGGGGCGGTTCCGCGTCGACCACCATGCGGCGGATTTCCGCCAGCGGACGCCGGGCGCGGGCGGCTTCCAGTTCTGTGCGCACATCGTGCAGAATTTCGTCGAGAATCGTCTTTTTCATCATGGCTGGGCCCGTCCGAAGACCACGCCGCCGGCGTCTTTCCAGCGGATGGACGGAAGCGTCGCAATGCGGCCTGGCTCGGGAAGGGAGGCGAAGAATTTGCCTGGAAGTCCGGCTTTTGCAAAGCCCTGCACGCGATCGCGCGTCCAGGCCCCGGCGGGCTTCAACACGCGGGCCAGCCATGGGTCAAATTCGGCCTTTGCCGCCCGCGTCAACGACACCTTTTCGCCGGGCCCCACCTTCGCGGCCGTCCACGGCTGGCCGGACGCATCGAAATACCACAGTTCCGTCATTTCGCGGTCAAAGGTCGAAGTAACGGTCGGGGTGCCGTCGGCGGCGCCGGCAAAAACCAACTTCCCCCGCGACGGTTCCACCGCCAGGAGCAGCTGGGCCTGCGTGCGGCGGCTGCGAAACCAATCCCCGCTCCATCGGTCATCCCGCAGGTGATAAAGCTGGTTTCGGTCCTGCCAGGGCATGGGATGGGCGGGAGGCGGCCCGTCATTCAGCCGGATGGGCGCCAACATAGCGGTGACATCGGACGGGGTGAACGAACTGCCAAACAACACGCCGGTTCGGGACACCTGTTCCTGCCAGCGCACCGTTTTGTTCTGATCAGCCATTGTCAGCAGGGCCACAAAGCTCCGTCCGCTTCCCCCCGCTCCTTCGCCGATCAGAATGAACAATCCCATCAGGAGGCTGGCGGCGACGGAAATCAGGGGCGTTGTCCAGAACAGGCGGGAGCGATGGATACCCGGGGCAAAGAGGAAAAAATTCACCGGTCCGACCGTGATGCCAAACACAACGACAAACAACAGGATCAGCAGCCCCGGAGGCTCCAGGCGGCCAATTTCACCGGCCGGAAGCCAGCTCCAGGAATACCGCGTCGCGGCCACCTGACCGAGGGATTCCCCGCCGCCGCCGAGTTCCTTGACCAAAAGCGGCACGAGATCCGTGGTCGGCATCGCCTCGATCGTTCCCGTTCCCCATGGTCCCGACGGCGGAAGGTGGGCCGGGGCCCCCGAACCTTCATGCCCCAGCAACAGCCGACCACCCAGGGCCACCCAGTCGAGCACCGCCGTACGGACGGCCGGGGTCATCGCCCACCACTCCCGGGCGGTGAAAAACAGAAGATCAAACCCGACGAACCCCCGCCAGTCGGAGGGCAGCAACCGAATGTCGAGGGAGGTTCCGTCCAGGATCGGCGATCCCTTCTGCTTGAGGGCGCTTTCGAGCGGTCCCCATGTGGTGACCGCCATTTCCTCTCCCATGCCGAAAAACGGGGACACATTGCTCCCGCTCCCGTGGGAATGCATGGCAGTCGACCCGTCGGCCACCCCGAATCCGGCGACCGAAACCTCCAACCGGGAATAGGGGTAAGGGGGCTTCCCCTGCAAAGCCAGCGGCACCAGAAGCTCGAACGTCTTCTCGCCATGGGCATCCACGGAGAGTTCGGTCGCAAAACTGACCCGCAGGTTGCCATAGTTGCTGTTGTGCACGGTGTTCAGTTCCCACACGCGGGGCGAGCCGGTCCCGTTTTTCACCTCCACCCGCAAGGGAAAATATCCGGCGGGAGGAATTTTGTCGTAAGGGCTCGTGACCTTCATACTCACGCCGCTCTCGGGACCGAATTCCAGGGGAGGAAGTGTGTTCGCAGCTTCGAGGGCGGACAGTCCCACCCCCAAAAGAACCGCCACGGTGGAAAGCGCGTTCCGGATCTTCATATCCTGGCCGCCTGGAACACATTGGGGGCCGCCTTTTCCTGCTTCGGAACGGCGGCGAGGATGGCCCGGACGACATCGGCCGGGGTCCGTCCGGCCAGCCGTGCCGTGTAGTCGAGCACCAGCCGGTGTTGCAGCAC
>Ga0065721_10004559_pt1 | contig 30381 bp, 29 predicted proteins | sample Mesricmetagenome_FD_59108 | JGI IMG/M metagenome (GOLD analysis project Ga0065721, IMG submission 59108) | Mesophilic microbial community from rice straw/compost enrichment Sample: eDNA_1 v2 (version 2) | ecosystem: Engineered > Solid waste > Grass > Composting > Bioreactor | place: USA: Davis...
TCGCTGACGCCGGTCGAATGGGACGAGGCGGCCGAGCCTCTGCCCGCGCCGGCGCCCGCCACGACCGATCCGGCGACGGTGTCGGTCAGCCACTGACCTCACGTCGGGTTGAACGTGAAACGCCGCCGGTAACCATCCGGCGGCGTTTTGCCTTTTGACCTTGGCGGTGATCCGCCCTTTAGTGATTCGCTTGCAAGCTGTGGGGGCGGGATGACACGGGCGGAACTGATCGGCCGGATGGCCGCGGCGGCGGACATCAGTCGCGACCAGGCCAAGGCGGCGCTGGAAGGCTTCACCGACGGCGTGGTCGATGCGCTTTCGCGCGGTCAGGACGTCAAGCTGATCGGCTTCGGCAGCTTCGTCGCCGTCGACCGCAAGGCCGGCGTGGCGCGCAATCCCCAGACGGGCGAAGCCGTGCCGCGTCCCGCGTCCCGCACCGCGCGCTTCCGTCCCGGCGAAGGGCTGAAAAGCGCCTTGAACGGATAGGGCGGGGAGGGCATGAAGCCCGCTCGCCTGTGGGGCGGCTAGCTCAGCTGGTCAGAGCACCTCGTTTACACCGAGGGGGTCGGGGGTTCGAACCCCTCGCCGCCCACCAGACGCCGAAAGGGCCGCCGGATCGCTCCGGCGGCCCTTCGCTTTTTCAGGAGGCTTCGCGCCTCAGAAGCGGAAGCTGGCCCGCAGCAGCAGGGAGTAGCGGACGTAATCCTCCAGCAGCTCCGCATCGCCGGTGATGGACAGCATGCCCAGCTCGTTGCCAACGTTCAGCCGGAAGCCCAGGATCGGTCCGCCGCCCTCGATCGCATCGGGCGTCAGGATGAAGTCCGGGCCGCCGCTGGCGAAGCGGGCGATGGTCTCGCCGGCGTCGACCGAGATGTTCTGGCGATAGCCGATGCGCACCTCCGGCCGGATCCAGCCGTTGCGGCCGAAGCCGTAGCCGATGTTCATCGCCGCTACCGCCGAGAAGATGTGGCTGTCGCGTTCGTCGATATCCAGGTCGAAGCCGTCGCCGCCGCCGACCTCGGAGCGCGCCCCTTCCGACAGGTGGAAGAACTCGGCGTAGACTTCCGGCCGCACGTTCAGCCGGCCGAAGTTCCGCTCGTACGACGCCCCGCCGGCCGCCGCGGCGGTCCAGCCGTGCCAGTCCGACGTGTTGTTCAGATAGACGCCCTCGGCGACGAGGGAACGGTCCGCGCTGAAGCTGGCGTAGCCGCCGGCCGCCCGGGCCCAGGTGGTCCAGTACTGGCCTTGGGCCCGCCAATAGAGGCCGAGCTCCAGCAGGTTCGCCGACAGGACTTCCTCGGCTTCCGACTCCGGGTCCTCGATATCGGACGAAGTGAAGGCCACCGACACGCCCACCGCGCCCAGGCTGGTCCCACGTTCGACGCCGCCCGCGACGCCGAAACCTTCCGAACGGAAGCCGTAGGAGTCGGTCTTGTCCTTGTCGGCGTAGAAGTTGATCTCCTGCAGCCAGGCGCTGGTTTCGCCCGGGGCGGCCGAGGCGTTGCGGCCGGTCAGGGCGCGCGTGACCGCATCGACCCCGGCCGAAAGCGACATCAGCGGACCACCGGAGTGGTCCGGCAGCATCTGCTCATAAACATCGATGAAGTCGTCGCGATTGGTCCGCGTCAGGAAGAGGTTCTGCAGCGTCTCGTTGTCGCCCAGCGCCTCATAGACGGCGTCGAAGGCGGAGGCCTCGACGGGGATGAGGCCGGCTTCCTCGGCGGTCCGGCGTCGAGCATCGACGTAGAGCTGGCCCGCCGCCTGGTCCACGCCGGCGTTGACCACGTAGAGATAGGGCGAATTGCCTTCCAGTAGGGACTGATCCAACTCGCCCACGTTCAACGTTCCGGCGTCCAGCAGAGTGAACCGTTCCGGTTCGGTCAGCAGCGAGGCGAAGCGAACACCCAGGGCCGCGCCCGTGGCCACGTTCGCCGTGCCCGTGACGTTGAAGCCGCCGCTCGTGCCGGCTTCGGGATCGACGTTGAACAGCAGGGTGCCGTCGGCGCCCACATCGAGGTTGGAGACCGTGGCGGCGCTGGTCTGCGTTGCGAACAGGACGCCGTCGGACACATCGATGTCCAGCAGGCCGTCTGCATCCACGATCTCGCCGACGACCGAAGCGCCGCCCGAGATCGCCAGGGAATCGGCGCCTTCGCCGAACGAGAGCTTGCCGATGACCGTCCCGTTCTCGATCTTCACCACATCGGCGCCGGATCCCAGCAGGATGTCGCCGCGAATGGCCGGCTCGCGGCTGTCGGGAACGCCGTCCTCGTCGGCGTCCGGCGCTTCGCTTTCTTCATCCACCACGCCGAATTGGCGCAGGGTGACGCCTGAGGTGTTGGCGCTGAGATCGACAGCGATGGCCGATCCATCCACCTCGGTCTCGTCATCCGGGTTCGCGACCAGGACGGAGACGATCGTGCCGGAGTTGGTGAAATCGGTCAGGGTGCCGGACAGGTCGCGGACACCAACCGCCTCGCCATGGTTCCCGGTAAAGCCGGCGCTCACGGAGCCGGAATTGTTGAAGGTCGGAACCTGAGCGTCCGCGCCGATCAGGACGCCGGTGGCCGAGAAGGCCTCGTCGGATCGGGCCACGCCCTGGATGTTCAGCGTGTTGACGATGGAGGGAACAACGGCCTGGCCGCCAACCCATACGGCTGTCGCATCGGCGTCCAGCGCGCCGGAGTTGATGTTGCCCTCGTTCCGCACGCCGCCTTCCAGGACGACGGACCCGCCGTTCTCGACGCCGATCTGCAGGGCGCGCGATTCCACGCCGGAATAGACGCCCGTGCCGCTGATCGTGCCCTGGTTCACCAGGGCGAAGGCCTTGTCGTCCTCGCCCACCGCGCCCACCGTCACGTCCCGGTCTGCGGAGCCGATCAGAAGCGCAGGCGCGCCGCCGATCGACAGCAGGCTCGGTGTGGTCTCGCTGGCGTCCGGGATGCCGTCGCCGTCGCGGTCGTCGTCCTCGCGGTTCTTCTTGCCGTCGCCGTCGTCGTCCTCGTCGCCGTTCTTGACGCCGTCGCCGTCGTCGTCGCCTTCGATGCCTTCATCGCCATAGGACGGACCGGTCCCTAGCAGAATGCCGCCGGCGACGTCGCCCGCCACGTGAACGGCTGGACCGCCCTGGAGCAGGTCGTCCTCGTCCAGGTCCTCCAGATACAGGTCCTCCTCGTCCACCGTGCCCTCGGTGGGCTTGGCGGGGGGCGGGGTCGTGTAGCGATAGCCCGTCGTGGTGACGCTGGAGTGGATCACCAGGGCGCCGCCCACATCGCCGGTCAGGGAGACGCCGGTCGCATTGGCTCCCGTCGCCGCAACCGTTCCCGCGACCACCACGTCGCCCGAGACATCGCCCGAGACATTGATCGCAGTGCTGTTGTTCCCCAGGGCGTTGACCGTGCCGAGGTTCGTCAAGTCGCCGTCGAGATCGGATTCCACCGAGATGCCGTAGCTGTCGTTTCCTTCGACACGAATGGCGGCGGTCCGCTCGACAAGCAGATCGCCCGTCAGCGCCTCGTCTCCGGTGACGCGCACGCCATAGCGGCCTGTGCCGGCGGCGAAGTCCCCGTCCAGATCGCCATCCTCGTCGGTATCCTCGTAGTCGTCGTTGTCGAGCGAATCCGTGATCGTGATCGCGCCGCCGATGGTGACCGAGGCGGCGTTGCCGCCCTCGACCAGCACGCCGGTCGCGCCGTCGGCGGCGTCGGTCATGGTGATGGAGCCGCCGGAGTCGATATCCAGGTCATTGTCGGAATTGACGGTCACGGCCGCGCCGTTCGTCACCTTCACATTGCCGCCGGTCTTGATCTGCACGTCGGCGGCCGCGCCGTTGTTGGCGTTCGCCGTGGCGATCGGCGTCGTCCGCTCGCTGCTTATCACGACCTGGGCCTGAACGGCTCCGGCGGCGGCCATCAAGGGGGCGATCGCCACGGCGGTCGCGAGCAGAATACGCATTCGAAAGAAACCCCTGGTGGTCACGCGGTCACGAAACAGAGGCCCTCTTAGCAGGGACCTCGCCAGCGTTCCCCAACTTTATCGAATTTGAGGCGAATGCAAGGCCACGAGAGAGGCAGTCGGCTTCTACATCGGAAGGGGGATGGCTTGTCCAGCACGCGCACGGCGGGCTTTCGACGGGTTCGGACGGAAATGCCGCGCCATCGCTCTTGAGCTTTGCCGCCTGCGGGTCTACGGGGCCGGATGACGGTCAGGCGCGGCGAGAGGCCGCGCATCCAAACGGCGGCCGCCGGCGTTGGGCAGCCCAGACCAGGCGAGAAACACCTCATGAGCATGACCGACCTCGAAGTTCAGGAAAGCGAACTCCGGCTGATCCCGGGTCTGGACGTCGAGGTGGCCGAGACTTTGCGCGCCATGAAGGTAGCGTCCCACGACCATCGGCCGCGTCTGGTCGACACCACCATGCTTTATGCGCCGCGATCGGGCGGCGTGAAGCGCTATCTGCTGTCCAAGAAGGCTTGGATCGAGGCGAATCGTCCCGGCGTCGGTCATTCGCTGATCGTGCCGGGCGCCCGTCACAAGGCCGGGCGGGACGGGATCGTCAAGCTGCGGGCGGCCAAGCTGCCCTTCAGCGACGGCTATCGCTGGCCGAACTCTGTCAAGCGCTGGAGCGCCTGGGTCGCGGCGATGAAGCCGACCCTCATCGAGGCCGGCGATCCCTACACGCCAGGGCAGGGGGCCTTGGAGGCCGGCCAGCGGGTCGGTTGCCCGGTCGTCGGCTTCTGTCATTCGGACCCGGCGGCGCTGGCGGCGCTGCACTTCGGCGAGTGGGCCAAGAAACCCGTCGAGAAGCGCTGGGCCAAGCTGTTCTCCCAGTTCGACCGCGTGGTCTCGCCCAGCCGCTATATCGCCCAGCGGCTTGAAGAGGCGGGGATCGAGAACATCTTCATTCGTCCCCTGGGGGTTGAGATCGACACCTTCCGGCCCGACCGGCGGGATCGCCAGTGGCTGCTCGACAAGCTCGGCCTGGACGCCGACGCTCGCCTGCTGTGCTTCGCCGGACGACCGGCGAAGGAGAAGAACGTCGACGTGCTGATCGACGCCGTCCAGAAGCTTGGCGCGCCCTATCACCTCGTTCTGGTGGGCGCAGGCTCCGGGATGCCGGCGGAGGAGCGCGTGATTTCCCTGCCCTATGAGAAGGATCCGCGCGCGGTGGCCAAGATCATCGCCAGCTGCGACGCCTTCGTCCACGCCAATGACAAGGAGCCCTTTGGGCTGATCGTGCTGGAGGCCATGGCCTGCGGGCGTCCCGTGGTCGGCGTCAACGCCGGCGGCGTGGCGGAAACGGTCGATGAGACGGTCGGACAGCTGGCCGCGCGGGCGGAGGCGGACGACTACGCCCAGGCTGTCGAGGCCTTGTTCGCCCGCGACATCGAGGCCATCGGCCGGGCCGCTCGTGCGAAGGCCGAAAGCCAGTTCTCGTGGAACCGCGTGTTCGAGGATCTCTGCGATCTTTACGGCGATCTGACGGGCGAGGCCGCCTTTGCGGGTCTGGACAGCGTAAGCCCCATTCACTGAACGGCCATCGTCGCGCCATGCGGCGGACGAAGGCGGAGCGTTTAAGTAGAAGGAACGGCGGGGCGCCACTCTCTGCATGTCAGGAGTGGCGCGAGTGACGGGGCTCGAACCCGCGACCTCCGGCGTGACAGGCCGGCACTCTAACCAACTGAGCTACACCCGCGTATCCAGGTCGAAACTTTAGAGCTGTTCCGAAAGCTGATTTGGGAAGGCGGTGCGCCACTCTTCTATCTCTAGAGAGTGGCGCGAGTGACGGGGCTCGAACCCGCGACCTCCGGCGTGACAGGCCGGCACTCTAACCAACTGAGCTACACCCGCGTTTCCCGGCCGAAGCGGCTGTGCGCCCCGGCGAGGGGCGTCGTTTAGGCGGCCCGACCGGGCGCGTCAAGCGACCTTTTCGGGAGAAATGAGCCGATCAGCGAGCGGGCTGGACGGCGGCCGGCTGGGGCGGGCTATGCGGGCCGGCGACGCCCCCCGCGAGGGGCTCCTGCGCGGCGACAGCGGGCGGCGGAGCTTCATAATGCACGCCCACGCCAGGCCCCAGCGGCAGGTTCAGCGCGACCCACGCCGCAACCATCGCCAGGCCCGCCACCAGGAAGGCCCCGGCATAGGGCAACATGGTCGCCATAAGAGAGCCCAGGCCGAATCGCGGATCCCACCGCTGGGCGAAGGTCAGGATCAGCGGGAAATAGCTCATCAGCGGCGTGGCGATGTTGGTCACCGAATCGCCCATCCGGTAGGCGGCGGTCGTCATCTCGGGCGAGATGCCCAGCAGCATGAACATCGGCACCACGATCGGGGCCAGGGCCGACCACTTGGCCGAGGCCGAGCCGATGAACAGGTCGAAGATGCAGCTGACCAACACCACCACGATCAGCAACAGCGGCGCGGGCAGGGCGATCTCCTGCAGGGCGGCGGCCGCATTGACCGCCAGGATCGGACCCAGGCCCGACCAATTGATCATGGCCACGAAGTGCGCGGCGAAGAAGGCCAAGACGATGTAGGGCGCCAGCTGGGCGATGCCTTCGCCCATCATGCGGACCATGTCGCGGTGGGATTTCACCGTGCCGGCCCCCGCTCCATAGGCCCCGCCGGCCAGGAAGAATGTCATGGCGAAGAAGGCGATCAGCGAGCGGTAGAGCGGATTGAACTCCTGCCCCGGCTCGGCCTCCGGATCGATGAACGGCGAGCCGGGGATCAGGGTCAGCAGGGTCCAAAGGGCCAGCATGCTTAGGATAGCCAGCCCCGCCCACGCCAGGCCCTTCCTCTGCTCGGGCGTCAGCGGCTGCTTTTCCTGGGCGGTGGCGGGGGCCTTGGCGCCGACCGGCGGCGTCCAGACGCCCAGGCGCGGCTCGATCACCCGGTCGGTCATGAACCAGACGATCGGGGTGAAGACCAGCACCACCCCGACGATGAAGAACCAGTTGCCTGCGATATTGACGGAATAACTGGGATCGATCAGGCGCGCCGCCGGCTCGGTGATGCCCAGGATCAGCGCGTCCTGCGATCCCGGAAACAGATTGCCAGCGTACCCTCCCGAGACCGCCGCGAAGCCCGCCGCCAGACCGGCAAGGGGATGACGCCCCGCCGCAGCGAAGATCACCGCAGCCAGCGGAATCACCACCACATAGGACGCATCAGACGCATGGTGAGACATCATTCCGACCACCACGACGATCGGCGTCAGCAGGGCCTTCGGCGCATTCAACAGCGCGCCCCGGATCGCTGTGGTGAACAGCCCTGTCCGCTCCGCCACCGAGGCGCCGTAGATGATGGTGACCACGATCGCCAGCGGGGGAAAGTCCGCCAGGGTTCGCGGCATGCCGATGATCAGCTGTCCCAGATTCTCGGAGGACAGCAGGCTCTGCGCGACCAGCAGGTCTCCTGTCACGGGATTGACGGCCGACCATCCCAGGCCTGCCCCGACCAGGCTCAGCACCACCAGGCCGCCGATCAGCCACAGGAACAGGAAGACCGGGTCGGGCAGGCGATTGCCAATCCGCTCGACGGCGTTGAGGGCGCGACCGGCCAGGCTCATTCGGATGACTTTCTGTTTCTGACGGGGCCTTCCATAGGGCGTGGGGCCGCGCTCGCGCGCAAGAAGCGCCGCTGCGACAAATGGCGCGACGCGGCGGAGCGGAAGTTGCGATCAATTCTCAACAAAAAAGCAGTGGGTTCCGGGGTTTGAACCGCGCGGACGTTGGGTCTAAGAAGCGCCGAATCCCGCCCTCTCCCCGGCGGGCGAGGTTCTTCGCATGAACGCATTTCTGCTCGAATATCTGCCGGTGTTGGTCTTCGCCGGCATCGCGGCGCTGATTTCGGTGCTCTTCATCGCCCTGCCGATGCTGCTGGCGCCGAAAAATCCCGACAGCGAGAAGCTGTCGGCCTACGAGTGCGGGTTCAACGCCTTCGACGACGCGCGCATGAAGTTCGACGTGCGCTTCTACCTGGTGTCGATCCTGTTCATCATCTTCGACCTGGAAGTCGCCTTCCTGTTCCCGTGGGCGGTATCGATGTTCGACCTGCCGCAGGCCGGCATGGTGTTCGCCTTCTGGTCGATGATGGTCTTCCTCGGCGTCCTGACCATCGGCTTCATCTACGAATGGAAGAAGGGAGCCCTGGAATGGGAGTGATCGCGCCGTCCTCGCCCCTGGTCCCCGCCGGCTCGGCCGCGCGATCGACTGTCGAGGGCTATGACCCCAAGGTCCACGACAAGTTCTTCGAGGCGGTCAACACCGAGCTCGGCGAGCGCGGCTTCCTGACGGCGTCTCTCGACGACGTCATCACCTGGGCGCGCACCGGCTCGCTGATGTGGATGACCTTCGGCCTGGCCTGCTGCGCCGTCGAGATGATCCAGATGTCGATGCCGCGTTTCGACGTCGAGCGCTTCGGCATGGCGCCGCGCGGCAGCCCGCGCCACTCGGACCTGATGATCGTCGCCGGCACCCTGACCAACAAGATGGCCCCGGCCATCCGCAAGGTCTACGACCAGATGCCCGATCCGCGCTACGTCGTGTCGATGGGCAGCTGCGCCAACGGCGGTGGCTATTACCACTACAGCTACAGCGTCGTTCGCGGCTGCGACCGGGTCGTGCCGGTGGACGTCTATGTGCCGGGGTGCCCGCCGACGGCGGAGGCGCTGCTTTACGGCCTGCTGCAGCTGCAGAAGAAGATCCGTCGCACGGGGACGATCGAGCGATGACCTCTCTCGCCGTTCAGGCTCAACATGAGGCGGTGCTCACGCCGCTGGGCACGGAGATGGTGGCGGCGCTGGGCGTCGAGGCGCAGGTGGCGTTTGGCGAACTGACGCTGGTGGCCCCGCGCGCGCGAATCGTCGAGGTGCTGACCGCGCTGCGCGACCGGTTCCAGTTCCAGCAGCTGATGGATGTGTGTGGCGCCGACTATCCGGATCGCGAGGAGCGGTTCGAGGTGGTCTATCACCTGTTGTCGCTGACCAAGAACGTGCGTCTGCGCGTCAAGGTGACGACCGACGAGGTCCAGCCCGTGCCGACCGCCATCGAGGTCTATCCGTCCGCCGGCTGGTTTGAGCGGGAGGCCTACGACATGTACGGCATGGTGTTCGAGGGACACCCCGACATGCGCCGCCTGCTGACCGACTACGGCTTCGAGGGACATCCGCTGCGCAAGGACTTCCCGATGACCGGCTATGTCGAGGTCCGTTACGACGAGGAGCAGAAGCGCGTCGTATACGAACCCGTCAAGCTGACGCAGGAATTCCGTACGTTCGATTTCCTGTCGCCGTGGGAAGGGGCCGAGTATCCGGCGCCGGTGCTGCCTGGCGACGAAAAGGCTGGAGTGAAGGGCTGATGGCGGACGTAGCCGAAAACCCGCCGGTCTCGCCGGCCATCGACCCCTGGGGCGAGATGGACCACGACGCCGATCCCCGGACGCCGCACGCCCGGGACATGGACGACCGCAAGTTCACCATCAACTTCGGCCCGCAGCACCCGGCCGCGCACGGCGTGCTGCGCTTGGTGCTGGAGCTGGACGGCGAGATCGTCGAGCGCGTCGATCCGCATATCGGCCTGCTGCACCGCGGCACCGAAAAGCTGATGGAGGCGCGCACCTATCTGCAGAACGTGCCGTACCTGGACCGCCTCGACTACGTCGCGCCGATGAACCAGGAACACGCCTTCTGCCTGGCCATCGAGAAGCTGCTCGGCATCGAGGTGCCGTACCGCGCCCAGCTGATCCGGGTGCTGTATTCCGAGATCGGACGCATCGGGAACCACCTGCTGAATGCGACCATGCAGGCCATGGATGTCGGCGCCCTGACCCCGCCGCTGTGGGGCCACGAGGAGCGCGAGAAGCTGATGGTGTTCTACGAGCGCGCCTGCGGGGCGCGCCTGCACGCCAACTATTTCCGCCCCGGCGGCGTCCACCAGGACCTGCCGATGGACCTGATCGACGACATCGGCCGCTGGTGCCAGGAGTTCCCGGCGGCGCTGAAGGACATCGAGAGCCTGGTCACCGAGAACCGCATCTTCAAGCAGCGCAACGTCGACATCGGCGTGGTGTCCAAGGAGCAGGCCCTGGCCTGGGGCTTCTCGGGCGTGATGCTGCGTGGCTCGGACATCGCCTGGGACCTGCGCAAGTCGCAGCCGTACGAGTGCTACGCCGAGCTGGAGTTCGACGTTCCGGTCGGCAAGAACGGCGACTGCTGGGACCGCTATCTCTGCCGCGTGGAAGAGATGAAGCAGTCGGTGCGCATCATGGAGCAGTGCATCCACAAACTGCGCAACTGCCCCGGCGAGCCGGTGATGATCGAGAACAACAAGATCGTTCCGCCGCGTCGTGGCGAGATGAAGCGCTCGATGGAATCGCTGATCCACCACTTCAAGCTCTACACCGAGGGCTTCTCGACGCCCGAAGGCGAGGTCTACGCCGCGGTCGAGGCGCCGAAGGGCGAGTTCGGCATCTATCTGGTGTCCGACGGCACCAACAAGCCGTACCGCGTCAAGATTTCGGCGCCGGGCTTCCGCCACCTGCAGGCGATGGACTGGATGAACCGCGGCCACCAGCTGGCCGACGTGTCCGCCATCCTGGGCTCGCTCGACATCGTTTTCGGAGAAGTGGACCGATGAGCGTTCGTCGTCTCGCCAAGGACCAGCCCGCCTCGTTCGCCTTCTCCAAGGCGACGAAGGCCAAGGCCGACTGGTGGATCAAGAAGTATCCCGAGACCCGTCGCCAGTCGGCGGTGATCCCGATCCTGTGGCTGGTCCAGAAGCAGGAGGGCTGGGTGTCCGAGCCCGCCATCCGCGCCGTCGGCGACCTGCTGGGCATGCCCTTCATCCGGGTGCTGGAGGTCGCGACCTTCTACACCATGTTCATGCTGGAGCCGGTCGGCAAGACCGCGCTGATCCAGGTGTGCGGCACGACGCCCTGCATGCTGCGCGGCGCCGGCGACCTGATGAGGGTCTGCAAGGAGAAGATCGGTCCCAAGGACCATCTGTCGGCCGACGGCCGATTCACCTGGCAGGAGGTCGAGTGCCTAGGCGCCTGTTCCAATGCGCCGATGGCCCAGATCAACGACTACTATTTCGAAGACCTGACGCCCGAGACCATCGGCCAGATCATCGACGACTTCGCCGCGGGCAAGACGCCCAAGCCCGGTTCCTACGCCGGTCGCGTCACGTCGGAGCCGGCCGGCGGCGCCAAGACGCTGCTGGATCCGAAGCTGTACGACGGTTCGGCCGCCACGCCGATCAAGAAGCTGCCCAACAGCGACCCGGCCCCGGTCGAGAAGGCGCCGGCCTGATGTCGCGACCGGACCTGAACACCGAAGAGGGCAGGGCGGCCTATCGGCGCGAGCTGCGCCGCGTCGCCTGGCCGATGCGCTGGGGCGGACTGGGCCTGATCGTGCTGGCCGCCGTGGTCATCCTGGCGGCGCGTCAGGGCCTTTTCGGACTGGGCGACGCCGCCGTGACGGTCGCCTACGGGCTGCTGGCCGCCGGCTGGGCCCTGTGGGTCGTCGCCATCTTCGTCCGCACGCGCCACCACCGGCGTCGCCTGGCGGAGGGGCTGTGATGGCCAGGACGCCGAAAGCGGCCGATTTCAAGATGATGAGCTACGTCGGCATGGTCGATGTGGTGCTGGGCCTTGCGCTGGTCGCGATCGGCTTCGCCGGCGTCCTGGAGGTTGGCCCCGAGATCATGACGCCGGTGGGACTTCTGGTCTCGGCCTCGGGCGTCGCCCTCGCGCTGTGGGCGCGCAACAAGATGGCCCAGGCCGAGCGCCAGGGCGGAGATCGGAACTGACCATGGTCGGAATCCTCGAAGACAAGGACCGGATCTTCACCAACCTGTACGGCTTCCAGGACTGGACGCTGGAGGGGGCGAAGGCGCGCGGGGCGTGGAACGCCACCAAGGACATGCTGGACCTTGGCCGCGACTGGATCATCAACAACGTCAAGGCGTCCGGCCTGCGGGGCCGCGGCGGCGCGGGCTTCTCGACCGGCCTGAAGTGGTCCTTCATGCCCAAGGAAGTGAAGGATCGCCCTCACTACCTGGTCGTCAACGCCGACGAATCCGAACCCGGCACCTGCAAGGACCGGGAGATCATGCGCCACGATCCGCAGCTGCTGATCGAAGGCTGCCTGATCGCCAGCTTCGCGATGCAGGCGCACGCCTGCTACATCTATCTGCGCGGCGAATACGTCTTCGAGCGCGAGCGGATGGAGGCGGCGGTCAAGCAGGCCTATGACGCCCGCCTGATCGGCAAGGACAACGTCCACGGCTGGGACTTCGACGTCTATATCCACCACGGCGCCGGGGCCTACATCTGCGGCGAGGAAACCGCCCTGCTGGAGAGCCTGGAAGGCAAGAAGGGCCAGCCGCGGCTGAAGCCGCCGTTCCCGGCCGGCGCGGGCCTGTATGGCTGCCCGACCACGGTGAACAACGTCGAGTCGATCGCCGTGGTGGGCACCATCCTGCGTCGCGGCGCCGACTGGTTCGCCGGCTTCGGCCGCCCGAACAACACCGGCACCAAGCTGATGGCCATCTCGGGCCATGTGAACGCGCCCTGCGTGGTCGAGGAGGCCATGTCGATCCCGCTGAAGCAGCTGCTGGAAGAGCATTGCGGCGGCGTGCGCGGCGGCTGGGACAATCTGAAGGCCGTGATCCCGGGCGGGTCGTCGGTGCCGCTGATCACGCGCGAGATGTCCGAGACCGCGCTGATGGACTTCGACAGCCTGCGCGAGATGCGGTCGGGCCTGGGCACCGCCGCCGTCATCGTGATGGACAATTCCACCGATCTGGTGAAGGCGATCGCCCGCATCAGCTACTTCTACAAGCACGAGAGCTGCGGCCAGTGCACGCCGTGCCGCGAAGGCACCGGCTGGATGTGGCGGGTGCTGGAGCGGATGGCGGTGGGGGAGGCCGATCCGTCGGAGATCGACCTGCTGCTGGACGTCGCCGGCCAGGTCGAGGGCCACACCATCTGCGCCCTGGGCGATGCGGCCGCCTGGCCGGTTCAGGGCCTGATCCGTCACTTCCGTCCCGAGATCGAAGACCGCATCGCCAACTATCGTTCGCGCCGCGCCAACTTCGCCGGCCACGCCATCGCGGCGGAGTGACCATGCGCCTTTCGCCCGCCATCCTGATCGGAGCCTTCGCCCTCGCCGCCTGCGGCGAGCGTGAAGCCGCGCCGACGCCGGCGGAGAAGGTCGCGGCCGATCAACCGGTGTCGGACGCCGTCGCGTCCGCCCCGACCGCCCTGAACGCCGCCGATCTGCGCCGCGTGTGCCGCGCCGGCCTGGCCGCGATCCACGGGCAGGAGCCGACGGCCGTGGCGATCGACGGCGTCGAGGGCGAGGTGGTCCACGCCTCCTGGCGCGCCCCGGTCGACGGCGGGCGCATGAAGGCCGACTGCCGCGTCGAGAACGACCTTGTCGTGTGGAAGCCGCTGGGCCTGCCCGACGCCGCCATGGTCCGCTGGATGAACCAGTCCGGCGACCCGGCGATCCGCTACGCCCTGGACGGGGACACGATCGCCATTACGCAGACTCTCCCTGACGGGACGACGGAACGGACCGAACTGGCCGTTCCCGCTGAAGAAGAGGCCCATTGATGCCTATCGCCAAGGTCAACGGCGTCGAAACCGAGTTCGAGCCCGGCATGACCGTGCTGCAGGTCGCCGAGCGCGCCGGGCACGAGATTCCGCGTTTCTGCTACCACGAGCGGCTGTCGATCGCCGGCAACTGCCGCATGTGCCTGGTCGAGGTGAAGCCCGGACCGCCGAAGCCGCAAGCCTCTTGCGCGCTTCCGGCCGCGGACGGCCAGGAGATCTTCACCGACACGCCGATGGTGAAGAAGGCCCGCGAAGGGGTGATGGAGTTCCTGCTCATCAACCACCCGCTGGACTGCCCGATCTGCGACCAGGGCGGCGAATGCGACCTGCAGGACCAGGCCATGGGCTATGGCCGCGACGGCTCGCGCTACGCCGAGAACAAGCGCGCGGTCGAAGAAAAGAACATGGGTCCGACGGTCAAGACCTTCATGACCCGGTGCATCCAGTGCACCCGCTGCGTCCGCTTCATCACCGAGGTCGCGGGCGTGCCGGACATCGGCATGATCTCGCGGGGCGAGGACGCCGAGATCACCACCTATCTGGAAAAGAACATCGACTCGGAGCTGTCGGGCAACGTCAACGACCTGTGCCCGGTCGGCGCCCTGACGCACCGCCCGTGGCAGTACCACTACCGCCCGTGGGAACTGAAGAAGACCGAGACCATCGACGTCATGGACGCCCTGGGCTCGAACATCCGCGCGGACTATCGCGGGTCCGAGGTCATGCGCGTGCTGCCGCGCGTGCATGAGGGCATCAACGAGGAGTGGCTGTCGGACAAGAGCCGCTACGTCGTCGACGGCCTGACCGCGCGCCGACTGGACCGCCCGTGGCTGCGCGAGAACGGCAAGCTGCGTCCGGCCACCTGGGACGAGGCGCTGGCCGCCGTCGCGGCCCGCATCAAGGCGGCCCCGGCCGACCGCATCGGCGCGATCGCCGGCGACCTGCAGGACGCCGAGTCGATGAAGGCGACGCTGGACCTGTTCCGCGCCCTGGGCTCGGCCAACACCGACTGCCGCCAGGACGGCGCGGCCTTGGGCTATGGTCCGCGTGAGAGCTGGCTCTTCAACTCGACCCTGCAAGGTATTGAAAACGCGGACGCCGTCCTGCTGATCGGCGTCAATCCGCGCGTCGAGGCGCCGCTGCTGAACGCCCGCCTTCGCAAGGCGTGGATCAAGGGCGGGCTCGAGATCGGGGTGATCGGCGAACAGGTCGATCTGACCTATGGCTACGCCTACCTCGGAGCCGGGTCGAAGACCCTGGCCAAGTTGCCGAAGTCGGCGATGGACTTCCTGACCAGGGCCCAGCGTCCGGCCATCGTCGTCGGCGCGGGCGCCCTGCGTGGCGAGACGGGCCCGGCGGCCCTGAACGCCATCGGCGCCCTGGCCAAGAAGGTCGGGGTCGTCGCCGAAGGCTGGAACGGCTTCAACGTGCTGCACAGCGCCGCCGCGCGCGTGGGCGGCCTGGACATGGGCTTCGTGCCGGCCGAGGGCGGCCTGGCCGTCGCCGACATGCTGAAGCCGGGCGCGCTGGACGTGCTGTTCCTGCTGGGCGCCGACGAGGTGGACTCGACGGGATCGGACGCCTTCCGCGTCTATCTGGGCAGCCACGGCGACCGCGGCGCGCACGGCGCCGACGTCATCCTGCCGGGCGCGGCCTACACCGAGAAGTCGGGCCTTTACGTCAACACCGAAGGCCGGGTGCAGATGGCCGAACGGGTCGTCTTCCCCAAGGGCGAGGCCAAGGAAGACTGGGCCATCATCCGCGCCCTGTCCGGCTATGTCGGCCAGACGCTGCCCTACGACACGCTGGAGCAGCTGCGGTCCAGGCTGATGGCCGACCATCCGACCTTCGGGCGGATCGACTATCTGGCCGCACCTGAAGCGTTCGACCCGTCCAAGCTGGGCGCCAAGGGCGACCTGGGCGATGTCGCCTACGTTTCGGTCGTGGCCGACCCCTATCTTTCCAACCCGATCGCGCGCGCCAGCGCGACCATGGCCGAGCTGTCCGCCCAGCGGACCCAGCCGGTCGTGATGGCGGCGGAGTAAGTCATGGACCCCGTTTCCTTCTGGAGCACCCCGGTCGGCTGGACGCTGCTGACGGTCGGCCAGGTCCTGCTGATCACCGTCGTGGTCCTGATCTTCGTCGCCTTCCTGCTGCTGGCCGACCGCAAGGTCTGGGCCGGCGTGCAGATGCGCAAGGGCCCGAACGTCGTCGGCCCCTTCGGCCTGCTGCAGTCCTTCGCCGACATGCTGAAGTTCGTGCTGAAGGAGGTCGTGGTCCCGGCGGGCGCCGACAAGGCGGTCTTCCTCCTGGCTCCGATCGTCACCGTGATCCTGGCCTTCATGGCCTGGGCGGTGATCCCGTTCGCACCGGGCTGGGTGATGTCGGACCTGAACGTCGGCATCCTCTACATCTTCGCGGTGTCGTCGCTGGGCGTGTACGGCATCATCATGGGCGGCTGGGCCTCGAACTCGAAGTATCCGTTTCTGGGGTCGCTGCGGTCGGCCGCGCAGATGGTGTCCTACGAGGTGTCGCTGGGCCTCATCATCATCAACGTCATCCTGCTGGCCGGTTCGATGAACCTGTCGACCATTGTCGACAGCCAGAAGGGCATGTTCTGGAACTGGTACGCCTTCGGGGGCGGGGCGGGGACCTGGCCGCTGATCGTGGTCCTGTTCCCGATGATGATCGTCTTCTTCGTGTCGGCTCTGGCCGAGACCAACCGTCCGCCGTTCGACCTGCCCGAAGCCGAGTCCGAACTGGTCGCCGGCTATCAGGTCGAATACGCCTCCACGACCTACCTGCTGTTCATGATGGGCGAGTACGTCAACATCGTCTTCATGTCGGCGATGGTCAGCATCCTGTTCTTCGGCGGCTGGAACCCGGGCATCATCCCCCAATCGGTGCTGGACGGCCTGCCGGGCTGGCTGGAGTACACGATCTACGTCGCGACCTTCATCGTGAAGACCGTGCTGTGGTTCCTGGCGTTCGCCCTGGTGAAGGCCTTCGTGCCCCGCTACCGCTACGACCAGCTGATGCGTCTGGGCTGGAAGGTCTTCCTGCCGCTGTCGCTGGTCGCCGTCGTCATCACCTCGGCCTGGCGCGTCTTCGCGGTAGGCGGCTGATGAGACCGTCGGCGTCCATCCTCATACTGGCCCTGGCGGGCGTGACGGTCGCGGCCTGCGCCGCCGACCCGCGCATGCCCGAGTCCAGCTATCAGTGGGAGCGCCGCCAGGACCGCATCGAGCAGGAGTGGCGCGCCGGACAGGCCAAGGCCGCGCCCGCCCAACCGACTTCAACCAGCGGCGCCCCCGCGCCCAAGGATCGTTTCTGATGTTCAACCGCATCGCCCAGGCCGCCAAGGGCGCGCTCATGCTGGACGCCGTCGGCGCCATCGGCCTGACCCTGAAGTACATGGCCCGCCCCAAGGCGACCGTGAACTATCCGTTCGAGCGGAACCCGCAGTCGCCGCGCTTCCGCGGCGAACACGCCCTGCGCCGCTATCCGAACGGCGAGGAGCGCTGCATCGCCTGCAAGCTGTGCGAGGCCATCTGCCCGGCCCAGGCCATCACCATCGAGGCCGAGCCGCGCGCCGACGGCAGCCGCCGCACGACCCGCTACGACATCGACATGGTCAAGTGCATCTACTGCGGCCTGTGCCAGGAAGCCTGCCCGGTGGACGCCATCGTGGAAGGCCCGAACTCGGAGTTCGCCGTGGAGACCCGCGAGGAGCTGCTGTTCGACAAGGCCCGCCTGCTCGACAACGGCGACCGCTGGGAACGCGTGATCGCCAAGAATCTGGAACTCGACGCGCCTTACCGCTAAGGCGCTGACGCTAACGGGCCGCCGATTCCGCCAAGGGACCGGGGCCGAGACGAAAGGGGCTTCGTCCCGACATGCTGCAAGGCATAGCCTTCTATCTGCTGGCGGCGGTGGCCGTCGTGGCCGGCCTGCTGGTCGTGACCGCGCGCAACCCGGTGCACAGCGTGCTGTGGCTGATCCTGGCCTTCTTCTCCTCGGCCGGGCTCTTCGTCCTGTTGGGCGCGGAGTTCCTCGCCATGCTGCTGGTCGTCGTCTATGTGGGCGCCGTCGCGGTGCTGTTCCTGTTCGTCGTGATGATGCTGGACGTGGACTTCCTGAAGCTGCGCGAAGGCTTCGCGCGCTACCTGCCCCTGGCCGCCATCGTCGCGGGCGTGCTGTTGGCCGAGATGATCATGGTGTCGATCGCCGTGGTCCAGAACGGCGCCGCGGCCGACGCCGTCCTGGCCGCTCCGACCGCCGACGTGTCGAACGTCCAGGCGATCGGCCGGGTGCTCTACACCGACTACGTCTATTTCTTCCAGGCGGCGGGGATCGTGCTGCTGATCGCCATGATCGGCGCCATCACCCTGACGCTCCGCCACAAGCCGCACATCAAGCGCCAGAACATCGCCGACCAGATCAACCGCCCGGCCGCCAAGGCCATGGAGGTCAAGACGGTCCAGAGCGGGCAGGGCGTCTCGCCCGAGGAGCTTCTCTAATGGAAGTCGGACTGCAGCATTACCTGGCGGTCGCCGCCATCCTGTTCACCATCGGCGTGTTCGGCATCTTCGTGAACCGCAAGAACGTCATCATCATCCTGATGTCGATCGAGCTGATCCTGCTGGCCGTGAACATCAACTTCGTGGCCTTCTCGTCCTACCTCAACGAAGTGTCCGGGCAGATCATGGCCATGTTCGTCCTGACCGTCGCCGCCGCCGAGGCCGCCGTCGGCCTGGCCATCCTGGTGACCTTCTTCCGCAACCGCGGCGACATCGCCGTCGACGACGCCTCCGTGATGAAGGGCTGATCCGACAGTGACTCTTCAGACTCTCGTCATCCTGGGCGTCTTCGCCCCGCTGCTGGGCGCGGCGATCGCCGGCTTCTTCGGCCGCCGGATCGGCAACATCCCGTCGCAGGCGGTCACGACCGGCCTGCTGTTCTTCTCGTGCGCGGTGGCCTGGACGGTGTTCGGCCAATGGACCTGGGGCCATCTGGAGCCCTTCACGATCCGTCTGGCGCCGTTCATCAACGTCGGCGACTTCCAGTCGGCCTGGTCGATCCGCATCGACGCCCTGTCGGCGACCATGCTGATCGTGGTCACCAGCGTCTCGTCGCTGGTCCACCTGTACTCCTGGGGCTACATGGCCGAGGACGACAGCCGGCCGCGCTTCTTCGCCTATCTGAGCCTGTTCACCTTCATGATGCTGGCGCTGGTGACGGCCGCCGACTTCATGCAGATTTTCTTTGGTTGGGAAGGCGTGGGCCTGGCGTCCTATCTGCTCATCGGCTTCTGGTTCAAGAAGCCGACCGCCAGCGCCGCCGCCATCAAGGCTTTCGTCGTCAACCGCGTCGGCGACTTCGGCTTCGTCCTGGGGATCATGACGATCTTCTGGATGTACGGCACCATCGAGTTCGCCGAGCTGTTCCCGATGATCGGCGAGCGCGCCGGCACGACGTGGGAATTCCTGGGCGTCCAGTGGTCGGCGCTCGACCTTGCCGGCTTCCTGCTGTTCATCGGCGCCATGGGCAAGTCGGCGCAGTTCTTCCTGCACACTTGGCTGCCCGACGCGATGGAGGGCCCGACCCCGGTGTCGGCCCTGATCCACGCCGCGACCATGGTCACCGCCGGCGTCTACATGGTCTGCCTGCTGTCGCCCATCTACGAGCACGCCCCGGGCGCGGCCCAGATCATCGCCATCATCGGCGCGATCACGGCCCTGTTCGCCGCGACTGTCGGCCTGACCCAGAACGACATCAAGCGGGTCATCGCCTATTCGACCTGTTCGCAGCTGGGCTACATGTTCTTCGCGGCGGGCGTCGGCGCCTATCAGGCCGCCATGTTCCACCTGTTCACCCACGCCTTCTTCAAGGCCCTGCTGTTCCTGGGCGCCGGTTCGGTCATCCACGGCATGCACCACGAGCAGGACATGCGGAAGATGGGCGGCCTGTGGAAGCTGCTGCCGGTGACCTATGCGGTCATGACCATCGGCACCATCGCCATCACCGGCCTGGGCGTCCCCGGCGTCGGCGGCTTCGCCGGCTTCTACTCCAAGGACTCGATCATCGAGAGCGCCTTCGCCTCGGCGGCCAGCGGCCATAGCGCGGTCGGCATGTTCGCCTTCTTCGTGGGCATCATCGCCGCGGGCCTGACGGCCTACTATTCGTGGCGCCTGGTGTTCATGACCTTCCACAACAAGCCGGTGTGGAAGGAAGAGGGCGCCCATCACGCCGACGATCACGCGACCCACGCGCAGCTGGAGACCCATTCGGAGCCGCTGCCGGACGCGGACGATCACGGCCATGCCGTCGCGCACGCCGGGAATGGGCATGACGACCATGCCCACGACGATCACCACCACGGCCCGCTGCATCCGCACGAGAGCCCGTGGGTGATGCTGGTCCCGCTGCTGGCCCTGTCGGTCGGCGCGGTCGCGGCGGGCTTCGTCTTCGCGCCCTTCTTCATCGGCCATCACGAGCACGAGTTCTGGCGCGGGGCCATCTTCGTCGGTGCGCACAATCACGTGCTCCACGAAAGCCACGACGTCCCGACCTGGGTGAAATGGTCGCCCCTGATCCTGACGCTGATCGGCACGGCCTTCGCCTACTGGATCTACGTCGCCCGCGAGGGCATGGGCCGCCGCATGGCCGAGCGCGACGGCATCGTCTACCGCTTCCTCTACAACAAGTGGTGGTTCGACGAGCTGTACGACTTCGTCTTCGTGCGCGGCTTCCGCGCCGTCGGGAACTTCTTCTGGAAGGTCGGCGATGTGAAGATCATCGACGGCCTGGGCCCCAACGGCGCCGCCTGGGCGTCGCTCAAATCCGCGGCCCGACTGGCCAAGATCCAGTCCGGCTATGTCTATCACTATGCCTTCGTGATGCTGCTCGGGGTGGCGGGTCTGCTCACCTTCGCCATCCTCGCGTGGGGAGCCTGATCCCGTGCCCTACATCCTGAGCCTCGTCACCTTCCTGCCGCTGGGCGGCGCCCTGGCGATCTTCGTCGCCCGGCTGGCGTCCAAGTCGCAGGACGCCTCCGCCCCGGCCGCGCGCTGGATCGCGCTCCTCACCACCCTGGCGGTCCTGGCCGTCTCGGTCGTGCTGCTCGCTGGCTTCGATCCGGCCGACACCGGCTACCAGTTCGTGGAGTTCGCGCCCTGGTTCGCCGGCGCCAGCTATCATCTGGGCGTGGACGGGGTGTCGATCCTGTTCGTCCTGCTGACCGCCTTCCTGATGCCGATCTGCATCCTGGCCAGCTGGAAGTCGATCGAGACGCGCGTTGTCGAATACATGATCGCCTTCCTGGTGCTGGAGACGCTGGTCATCGGCGTGTTCACCTCGCTGGACCTGTTCCTGTTCTACATCTTCTTCGAAGGCACCCTGGTGCCGATGTTCCTGATCATCGGCATCTGGGGCGGTCAGAATCGGATCTACGCGGCCTACAAGTTCTTCCTCTACACCCTGCTGGGGTCGGTGCTGATGCTGCTGGCCATGCTGTGGATGGCCCATACGGCCGGCACCACCAGCATTCCGGAACTGAAGCGCTTCGCCTTCGACCCGGCCGTGCAGCCGATCCTGTGGCTGGCCTTCTTCGCCTCCTTCGCGGTGAAGATGCCGATGTGGCCGGTGCACACCTGGCTGCCCGACGCCCACGTTCAGGCGCCGACGGCGGGCTCGGTCATCCTGGCCGGCATCCTGCTGAAGCTGGGCGGATACGGCTTCATCCTGTTCAACGTGCCGATGTTCCCGATGGCGTCGGAGATGTTCCGGCCGCTGGTCTTCACGCTGTCGGTGATCGCCATCGTCTACACCTCGCTGGTCGCGTGGCGTCAGACGGACATCAAGAAGCTGATCGCCTATTCGTCGGTGGCGCACATGGGCTTCGTGACCCTGGGCATCTTCTCGGGCAACGACCAGGGCATGCAGGGCGCCGTGTTCCAGATGATCAGCCACGGCCTGATTTCGGGCGCGCTGTTCCTGTGCGTCGGCGTCGTCTACGACCGGATGCACACCCGCGAGATCGCCTTCTACGGCGGCCTGACGTCGAAGATGCCGTGGTTCGCGGCCATCTTCCTGATGTTCACCATGGCCAACGTCGGCCTGCCGGGCACCTCGGGCTTCATCGGCGAAGTGCTGACCATGACGGGCGCCTATCGCGCCTCGACCTGGGCGGCGCTGATCGCGGCCTCGGGCGTGATCTTCTCGGCGGTCTATGCGCTGACGCTGTATCGCGCCGTCATGTTCGGCGAGATCACCAATCCGAAGCTTCAGAGCATCACCGACATCGACAAGCGCGAACTGCTGCTGTTCGTGCCGCTGATCGTCGGCACCCTCTGGCTGGGCGTCCAGCCGGGCGCCGTCCTCGATTACACCGGGCCCGCCGTCGAGGCCCTGACCAATGCCTATCGCGTCGCGATCGGCGGGTGAGACTGAAGCATGATTGACCTCTCCTCGGCCCTTCACCTCGCCGCCTCGGAAGCGACCCTCGCGGTCGGCGCCCTGGTGCTGCTCATGGTCGGCGCCTTCGCCGGCGACAAGAGCACGCGCCTGGTGTCGCTGCTGTCCGTCCTGCTGCTGATCGCCGGCGCGGTGATCGCCATCACCGGCCCCTGGGGCCAGGCGTTCAACGGCGCCTATGTCGCCGATCCGCTGGCCATCTACGGCAAGAGCGTCATCTATCTGGCGTCGGCTGTCGCCATCGTCCTGGGCGACGGCTGGATGCGGCGCACCCGCATCGCCAAGACCGAATATCCGATCCTGATCGTGCTGGCCGCGGTCGGCATGGGCATGATGGCCTCGTCGGGCGACCTGATCTCCATGTACGTCGGCATCGAGCTGCATTCGCTGGCGCTGTATGTCCTGGCCGCCTTCCACCGCGACGACGCCAAGGCGTCCGAGGCGGGCCTGAAGTATTTCGTCCTGGGCGCGCTGTCGTCGGGCCTGCTGCTGTACGGCGCCAGCCTGATCTACGGCTTCGCGGGGTCGATGCGGTTCGAGGACATCGCCGCCTTCGCCGTGGACAATCCCGGCCCGGGCCTGATCTTCGGCCTGGTCTTCCTGATCTGCGGCCTGGCGTTCAAGGTCTCGGCCGCGCCGTTCCACATGTGGACGCCGGACGTCTACGAGGGCGCGCCGACGCCGGTCGTGGCCCTGTTCGCCACCGCGCCCAAGATGGCCGCCATGGTCCTGATCGCCCGTGCGCTGGAAGGCGGCTTCGGCGAGGCCCACGCCCAGTGGTCTCAGGTGCTGGTCGCCATCTCGCTGATCAGCTTCGCGGTCGGCGCTTTCGGCGGTCTGGCCCAGAAGGACATCCAGCGCCTGCTGGCCTATTCGTCGATCGCCAACATCGGCTACGCCCTGCTGGGCCTGGCCGCGGGCACTTCGGCGGGGCTGCAGGCCATGCTGATCTTCATGACCCTGTACGTCATCGACCAGATCGGCTTCTTCGCCATTCTGCTGTCGCTGTCCAAGTCGGGTCGTCCGATCCGCCGCATCCAGGACCTGGCCGGGCTGAAGAAGGATCGTCCGCTGACGGCCGTGGCCCTGACGGTGCTGTCGCTGTCGGTGCTGGGGATGCCGCCGATGTCGGGCTTCTGGGCGAAGTACTATGTGTTCGGCGCCGCCGCGAACGCCGGGCTGTGGATCGTGGCCGCCATCGGCCTGGTCGCCTCGGTCGTGGCCGCCTTCTACTATCTGCGCATCATCAAGCTGATGTGGTTCGACGCCCCCGCCGACGACATCGCGACCGACAGGGCGCCGATCGAGGCCAAATGGATCGGCTGGGCCGCCGCGGTCTTCTCCTTCCCGCTGGTCCTGGGCGCCCTGGCCTGGCTGGAGCCGGTGACCAAGGCCGCCGCCGCCGGCTTCGGGAACGGGTAGGGCGGTGAACGCCGCCCCCCTCGTCATCCTCGACGAGATCGACTCGACCAACGCCGAGGCGCGCCGCCTCGCCGAGGCCGGGGAGACGGGCCCCCGCTGGATCGTGGCGCGCCGCCAGACGGCCGGTCGCGGCCGGCGCGGCCGTCACTGGAGCACCGAGCCGGGCAATCTGGCCGCCACCCTGTTGCTGCACACGCCGATGACGGCGGCCGAGGCGGCCAAGGCCACCTTCGTCGCAGCCCTGGCGGTCGCGGACCTGTTGGATGTCTTCGTCTCGCCGGCGCTGGTGACGATCAAATGGCCGAATGACGTCCTGCTGGACGGAACCAAGGTATCCGGCATTCTTGTCGAGAGCGGGCCACATCCGGCGGGCGGCCTGTGGCTGGCCATCGGCATCGGCGTCAATCTGGCCCATGCGCCGGACGACACCGAGCGCGGCGCCGCCGCCGTGGCCGACCGCCTGCGCGGCGACCTGGGCTTCGCCCCGCCGGTCGAGGCGGCCGCCGAAATCCTGGCCGAGACCTTCGCCGTCTGGTGGGGCCGCTGGCGCACCCTAGGCTTCGAGCCTATCCTGGACGCCTGGACCAGCCGTCTGGTCGGGCTGAACGGCCCGTGCACCGCGCGGCTGGAGCATGAGACGCTGGAAGGCTTCGCCGAGGGCGTGGAGGCGGACGGCGCGCTTCGCCTCCGCCTGGCCGACGGCTCGCACCGCATCATCTCGGCCGGCGACGTCTTCTTCGGGCGAGCAGCGTGATGCTGCTGGCCATCGAACAGGGCAACACCAACACGCTGTTCGCGATCCACGACGGAAACGAGTGGACCGCCCAGTGGCGCACCGCGACCGACGCCAGCCGCACGGCCGATGAGTATGCCGTCTGGCTGCACCAGCTGCTGACCATGAAGGGGCTGCAGTTCGACGCGCTGAGCGGCTGCATCATCTCCAGCGTGGTGCCGCAGTCGATCTTCAACCTGCGCAACCTGGCGCGGCGTTACCTGCGGATCGAGCCCCTGGTGATCGGCGAGAACGTCGACCTGGGCATAGAGGTCCGTATCGCCAAGCCCAGCGAGGCCGGCGCCGACCGTCTGGTCAACGCCATCGGCGCGCATCTGGTCTATCCCGGCGATCTGATCGTCATCGACAGCGGGACGGCGACCACCTTCGACATCGTGGCGGCCGACGGCGCCTTCGAGGGCGGGCTGATCGCGCCGGGCATCAATCTGTCGCTTCAGGCGCTCCACGAGGCGGCCGCCAAACTGCCCCGCATCGCCATCCAGAAGCCCGAACACGTCATCGGTCGGGGCACGGTCGAGGCCATGCAGTCCGGCGTCTTCTGGGGCTATATCTCCCTCATCGAGGGACTGGTCTCGCGCATCAAAACGGAATGGGGACGCCCCATGACCGTGATCGGAACAGGCGGCGTGGCCAGCCTGTTCGAGGGCGCGACCGACAGCATCGACCGGTTCGATCCGGACCTCACCATCCGCGGCCTTCTCGAAATCTGGCGCCGCAATACCCATCTGACGGCTGAATGAAAAAACAAGCAAACGACGAACTCGTCTTCCTGCCGCTGGGCGGGTCGGACGAGGTTGGCATGAACCTGAACGCCTACGGCTACGGGCCGGAGGAGAACCGCCAGTGGCTGGTGGTCGACGTCGGCGTGACCTTCGGCGACCTGTCGACGCCCGGCGTCGACGTCATCGTGCCCGATCCGGCCTTCCTGGAAGGCGAGGACATCCGCGGCATCGTCCTGACCCACGCGCATGAGGATCACATCGGCGCCCTGGGCTGGCTGTGGCCGCGCCTGAAGGCGCCGGTCTATGCGACGCCCTTCACCGCCTATCTGATCCGCGACAAGCTGCGCGAGCGCAATCTGCTGGACCAGGTGGAGATCATCGAGGTTCCGCTGGGCGGCGCCGTCCAGATCGGTCCGTTCGGCGTCACCTTCGTCACCATGACCCACTCGATCGCCGAGCCGAACGGCCTGGCCATCGACACGCCGCTGGGCCTGGTGTTCCACACCGGCGACTGGAAGATCGACGACCAGCCGGTGATCGGCTCCATGACCGACGCGGCCGCCATCCGCGCGCTGGGCGACAAGGGCGTGCTGGCGATGGTGTGCGATTCCACCAACGTCTTCGTGCCGGGCGTCGCCGGGTCCGAGGGCGACGTGGCCGTGGCTCTGGGCAAGCTGATCTCGACGCTGAAGGGGCGGGTGGCCGTGGGCTGCTTCGCCTCCAACGTCGCGCGCATGGACAGCGTCATCCGCGCCGCCGAGGCCTGCGGCCGACGCGTGGCCCTGGCTGGCCGGTCGATGCACCGGATCACAGCCGCGGCCAAGCACGTCGGCATGTTGCAGGACATCAAGCCCTTCCTGTCGGACGAGGAAGCCCGCGTCTGGCCCGCCGACGAGATCCTGTATCTGTGCACCGGCAGCCAGGGCGAGGCGAGGGCGGCTCTGTCGCGCGTCGCCGACGGCACCCATCCGACGGTCAAGCTGGGCCTGGGCGACCACTGCATCTTCTCGTCGCGCCAGATCCCGGGCAACGAACTGGCCATCGGCCGGCTGCAGGACCGGCTCGCGGACCGGGGCGTGCGCCTCTACACCGAAAAGGACCACCCTGGCATCCACGTCTCGGGCCACCCGTGCCGTGACGAGCTGAAGCAGATGTACGAATGGGCGCGGCCGCAGATCGCGGTGCCGACCCACGGCGTGCGCCGCTTCCTGCTGGAACACGCCAACCTGGCCAAGGAAGTCGGGGTCCAGGAAACCGTCACGCCGCGCAACGGCGACATGGTGCGCCTGGCGCCCGGCCCGGCCGCCATCGTCGACGAGGTTCCGAACGGGCGTCTATACGTCGACGGCGGCATGCTGGTGACCGAACAGGGCGAGGCGCTGAAGGAACGCCGCCACGCCTCGACCAACGGCGTCCTGATCGTCGCCTTCTGCCTGGACAAGCGCGGCCGCATCGTCAGCGACATCGACATCCGCAGCGTCGGCCTTCCGGGCGATCTGCAGAAGCCGCTGGGCGACGTGCTGGACGACCTAGCCGAGCGGGTCGAAAACGTCGTGGCCAGCCTGAAGGGCGAGGCGCTGGAGGACGAACTAGTCATCGAACAGGCCGTCGCTCGCACCCTGAAAAAGGCCAGCCAGCAGATATGGGATCGTCGCCCGATCGTCGAAACCGTCGTCCTGCGGCTGTAGGATCGCCCCATGGCCGAGCGACTCTTCCTGCTGAATCCGGACTGGCACGACGACCAAGGCGGTCCCTGGTTCTGTCCGGCCGGGGCCTATGTCGAGGGCGTTCTGGCCTTCTATCCGCGGCTGCGCGAGGTGCTGGAGGTGGTCTATCTGGACCATGCGCGTCCGCGTCCGCCTGCGATCGAACAGGTCGGCGAGGCCCACCAGAGCTGCCCCATCCTTGTCTTGGACGGCGAATTGGACTGGCCGGAGGCGCGGGTCAGCGAGGCGACCGGCAAACGCTTCCTGCAGGACCACGCCATCGCCCCGTATCTGGCGGCCCGCTACGGCGTCGGCCGCCCGCATCCCTGAGAGGTTCGCCCATGCCCATCGGCCCCGTGACCATGATCGGCGTCTATCTGGTGGTGTGGTGGACCGTGCTGTTCGCCGTGCTGCCGCTGGGCACTTCGCGCGAGGTGCACGAACCGCCGACCGACGGCGCCCAGTGGGGGGCGCCCCGGACCCCGAACCTGAAGCGCAAATTCATCACCACGACCTGGGTCTCGGCTCTCGTCTGGGCGTTCATCATGGTGCTGCTGTTCACGGGCTGGCTGCCGCTGCCGGACTTCTCGCGGGCGCCGGCGCTCTGATTGTCGCGCCGGCCTAGCTTTCGCCCCGCTCCAGCGGCTAAAGCCTTGGTCTGTCTCTACGCCTAGGATTCCCGACCATGCGCCTGTCGCGCTATTTCCTGCCCACGCTGAAGGAAGCCCCTTCCGACGCCCAGATCGTCTCGCACCAGCTGATGCTGCGCGCGGGCATGATCAAGCAGGAGGCCGCCGGCATCTACGCCTGGCTGCCGCTGGGTCTGCGCGTGCTGAAAAAGATCGAGCAGATCGTGCGCGAGGAGCAGGTGAGGGCCGGGGCGGTCGAGCTGCTGATGCCGACGCTGCAGCTGGCCGATCTGTGGCGGGAGTCGGGAAGGTACGACGCCTACGGCCCCGAGATGCTGCGCATCACCGACCGGCACGAAAGGGAGCTTCTGTACGGCCCCACCAACGAGGAGATGATCACCGACATCTTCCGGGCCTATGTGAAGTCCTACAAGTCGCTGCCGCTGAACCTGTTTCACATCCAGTGGAAGTTCCGCGACGAGCGCCGCCCCCGCTTCGGCGTCATGCGCGGCCGCGAGTTCCTTATGAAGGACGCCTATTCCTTCGACATCGATGAGGCGTCGGCCCGCAAGGCCTATAATCGCATGTTCGTGGCCTATTTGAACACCTTCGCCCGCATGGGGCTGAAGGCGGTGCCGATGCGTGCCGACACCGGCCCGATCGGCGGCGACCTGAGCCACGAGTTCATCGTCCTGGCCGAGACGGGCGAGAGCGCGGTCTTCTGCGACAAGAAGCTGGTCGAGATGCCGGCCCCCGGCGCGGACGTGGACTGGGACGATCTTCAGTCAATCGTTGATCAGCGGACCGCCCTCTACGCCGCGACCGAGGAGATGCACGACGAGGCGCGCTTCGAGGTCGAGACCGCCGAGGGCGACCGTCTGTCGGCGCGCGGCATCGAGGTCGGCCACATCTTCTATTTCGGCGAGAAGTATTCGGCGCCGATGAAGGCCAGGGTCGCCGGCCCGGACGGACAGGACGCCAATGTCCACATGGGCAGCTATGGCGTCGGCGTGTCGCGCCTGCTGGGCGCCATCATCGAGGCCAGCCATGACGAGGGCGGCATCATCTGGCCCGACGCCGTGGCGCCGTTCGACGTGGTCGTGATCAACCTGCGCGCCAATGACGAAGCGGTCTCGGCCGCCTGCGAGGACGCGGTGGCCCAGCTGGAGAAGCTGGGCAAGGACGTGCTGTACGACGACACCGACGAACGGCCGGGCGGCAAGTTCGCCACCGCCGACCTGATCGGCGTGCCGTGGCAGCTGACTATCGGGCCAAAGGGCCTGGCCGACGGCGTGGTCGAGCTGAAGCGCCGCGCCACCGGCGAGAAGCTGACCTTGCCGCTGTCCGACGCCATCGAAAGGCTGACCGCTTGAACCTGCCTGGCCGCGCATCCGGCGCCTTCTCCGCCTGGGAGATCGGCCTCGCCCTCCGCTACCTGCGCGCCAAGCGCAAGGAGGGCGGAGTCGCCACCATCGCCGTGATCAGCTTCATCGGCATCATGCTGGCCGTCGCCGTGCTGATCAGCGTGATGAGCATCATGGCCGGCTTCCGCGCCGAGCTGCTGGGCCGGATGCTGTCGTTCAACGGCCATATGTATGTCCAGGGGCCGGTGCTGACCGATCCTGACCGGGACGCGGCCCTGCGCCGGATCGCGGATGTGCCGGGCGTGGTCAATGTCTCGCCGCTGAACGAGTCCCAGAGCCTGATCCGCGTCGGAAACTATGTCACCGGCGCCATCGTCAAGGGCGTGCGGCCCCAGGACCTACCGGGCGCGACCTACGTCTGGGAAAGCCTGACGCCCGAGGCGCGCCAAGGCTTCGGTCAGGGCGCCTATGGCGGCGACCGCATCCTGATCGGCAAGGCGATGGCGGCCCAGACGGGGCTGCGCATCGGCGATCCCATCACCCTGTTCTCGCCCACTGGCGCCGACAGCGCCTTCGGCAATCTGGGCGGGCTCGAGAAGACCTATTATGTCGGCGGGATCTTCAGTTCCGGCACCGCCGACTTCGACCAGGCCTTCATCTTCATGCCGCTCGAGCAGGCCCAGCTCTTCTTCGGCAAGGAGGGCGTCTGGGACGTGCTGGAGATCAAGGTGGCCGAGCCTGATCGCGTCGGCGACCTGACCGAGGCGGTGCGCAAGGCCGCCGGCCCGGGCGCCGTGGTCACCGACTGGCGCCAGCGCCTGGCCGCCTTCGCCGGCGCCCTGAAGGTCGAGCGCGTGGCCATGAGCATCATCCTGGGCCTGGTGGTGGCCATCGCCGCCATGAACATCATCTCCGGCATCGTCATGCTGGTGAAGAACAAGACCCGCGACATCGCCATCCTAAGGACGGTGGGCGCCAGCCCGTCGGCCATCCTGCGCGTCTTCTTTATGTCCGGCGCCATGATCGGCGTGGCGGGCACGGTCGCGGGCCTGGTCGTGGGTCTGCTGTTCTGCTGGAACATCGGCGCCATCCAGCACTTCCTCGAGGGACTGCTGGGGGTCCAGCTCTTCAACTCGGACGTCTATCAGCTGGACGCGATCCCGGCCCTGGTGGATCCGGTGGACGTGACCTGGGTGGCGGTCTGGTCGTTGCTGATGAGCTGCGTCGCCAGCCTGCCGCCGTCGTGGAACGCGTCCCGCATCGATCCGGTGGAGGCCCTGCGCTATGAGTGACGCCCCGATCCTGTCGGTGCGCGGCCTGACCCGCACCTATCCCACCGCCCAGGGCGGCCTGACGGTGCTGAAGGGCGTGGACCTGGACGTCTTTCCCGGCGAGATCGTCGGCCTGATCGGTCCCTCGGGCTCGGGCAAGTCCAGCCTGCTGCACGCCGCGGGCCTGCTGGAAAAGCCGACTTCCGGCACGGTCGCCATCGACGGCGAGCCGGTCGGGAACCTGGACGAGGGCGCCCGGACGCGCCTGCGCCTGTCGCGGATCGGCTTCGTCTATCAGTTCCACCACCTGCTGCCCGAGTTCGACGCGCGCGACAACGTGGCCCTGCCCATGCGGATCGCCGGCGTCAGCCTGTCCGAG
>Ga0065721_10049608_pt1 | contig 30361 bp, 46 predicted proteins | sample Mesricmetagenome_FD_59108 | JGI IMG/M metagenome (GOLD analysis project Ga0065721, IMG submission 59108) | Mesophilic microbial community from rice straw/compost enrichment Sample: eDNA_1 v2 (version 2) | ecosystem: Engineered > Solid waste > Grass > Composting > Bioreactor | place: USA: Davis...
TGGACGGCGCAATCCTCGTCGTATCCGCTGCTGACGGCCCAATGCCGCAAACGCGCGAGCACATCCTGCTCTCCCGCCAAGTAGGCGTTCCTTACATCGTCGTATTCTTGAACAAATGCGACATGGTTGAAGACGAAGAGCTGCTTGAGCTGGTTGAGATGGAAGTTCGCGACCTTCTTAGCGAGTATGAGTTCCCAGGCGATGACACTCCAATCATCCGCGGCGCTGCTCGTGAAGCTCTTGCTAATCCAGACGGCCCTTGGGCTGACAAAATCATCGAGCTGTTCGAAGCTATCGACAGCTACATCCCAACTCCTGAGCGCGCGACTGACAAGCCTTTCTTGATGCCAGTCGAGGACGTATTCACGATCACGGGTCGCGGTACGGTTGCTACGGGTCGCGTTGAGCGCGGTATCGTTAAAGTAGGCGACGAGGTTGAAATCGTTGGTCTGCACGAAGAAACTCGCAAAACGGTTGTAACGGGCGTTGAAATGTTCCGTAAATTGCTCGACCAAGCGCAAGCTGGCGACAACATCGGCGCATTGCTTCGCGGCGTTGACCGTAAAGATATCGAGCGCGGACAAGTATTGGCGAAGACGGGTTCCGTTAAGCCGCACACTGAGTTCACGGCTCAAATCTACGTTCTGACGCAAGCTGAGGGCGGCCGTCATAAGCCTTTCTTCACAGGCTACCGTCCACAGTTCTACTTCCGTACGACTGACGTTACGGGCATCATCAACCTGCCAGAAGGCACGGAGATGGTTATGCCAGGCGATAACATCACGGTTACGGTTCAACTGATCTCCCCAATCGCTATCGAAGACGGCACTCGCTTCGCTATCCGCGAAGGCGGCCGTACGGTAGGCGCTGGCGCAGTTGCTTCCATCCAAAAGTAATCGCTCCACCAAGCGAAAGCCCTCTGGCAACAGAGGGCTTTTTCCTATTTATGCGCGGGGAAGGCCGTAAACAAGCTCGTTGCGATCCCGCCGGCGCTCACGGTTGCTACCGATAAGAAGAAGGTATCTGCGCTGAACAGAATACCTCCGATGCTGACGATAAAAGCATCCAATATCCATAGGAAGACACCGACGTTCATTCGTCTTTTGTCCGTCATGATCTTCGCCACTAAATCCAGTCCGCCGGTGCTCGTATCGTAACGAAGCAGGATCCCGAATCCGATGCCGATCAATAATCCGCCAAAGACGGAACTCGTGAAAGGGTTCATCCGATATTCATATCTGAAGTGATACATGTAGGGTTCAAGAATATCGATGAAGTAGGAGAGGAAGAGCATTCCGTAGAGACTGTAAAAGAAGATGGTCCTGTTGTTGAACCAGGCATAGATGAATGCGGGAATGCTGCACAAGAACAAGAAAAGACCGACGCGGACTTCGAATAGATAGTTGGCGATCAGCGCAATTCCGATGATTCCCCCGTCCAGCACTTTGATCGGCATGAGGAAGAAGTCGATACCGGCTGCAATCAAGAAACATCCAATAACAATAGCGAATAATTTCGAGAACGAGAGCAACGCCAATCAGCCCTTTCAGTCAGCCTGTCTTATCTATATGGCGGACATGAAGCGCTGATGTGCTGCGATATGGATATTTTTATCCGAAGTCAGTGAACTCCCCGAGTTAGCTGATCATATGGATCAAGATAAAGCTTGTTGTTCGAATCGACTTGCGCAAGGAAGATGTTCTCGGGCGAGGTGCCCAGCTGCTTGAGCTTCGCGTTCAGCCAATTCTCGTTCAACCCGACCTTCTTGAGCGAATCGGCCAACACTTGTCCGTCCATGATGACGGTCATCGGGGCAGCTTCATGTTGGACGGGTAGACCAATATCTTTGGGAGTGAGCGGCTGATGCTCTTTCTTCAATAATACATTCAGCTCGCCGCTCGTATCGAGAATCGCGAATTCCACCGTATCGATATTGAATACGTTATTCCGCCGAAGCATCTCAAGCAGCTCGTCTGACGAAGTACGCTCCTTACGCAAATTTTGTTCGAGGATTTTACCGTTCTGGATCAGTACGGTAGCTTTGCCGTCGAAGAAATCACGACCGCGTTTGCTCTTTAATTGTACCCATTCGATGGTAAGCGAGAAGGCGACCCATACGAAGAGAGCGGTTAGACCAAGCACCCAATGGTTATCCGTGTCCAACGACAAATAAGCGGCCAAGTTGCCGATCGATATCCCGGTAATGTATTCGAACGTAGATAACTGAGATACTTGTCTTTTGCCTAACAGGCGCGTCATGAAGAATAGAACAAACACGGCCATTATCGTTCGCAAGCCGACTTGCAGCCACTCCGGCACGTCGATCTCCCCCTCCGCGGTATATTGTAAGGTTATCCGTATTCGCGTTTCTTCATTATAAGCAGTGTTTGCCATACGTTACGCGAGTCATCATGAAAGCTTGGCGTATCAAGGAATGTCGGGATAAACAAGCAATGAAAACATGTATAAATTTTTGTTGCAATCACTTGGGCGAATCGCTATAATAGTGAATGTTGGTCTGTGACTGTGCGTCGATGTGAGAGGTTGCCGACACACCCGGCCCCTTTGCCATAGAGTGGGTAACGGGATGTGACGGGTTATTCTCACGGAGTATGTCCGATTCCAAAATTGGGCGAATAAGGAGGGAATTATATGGCTAAGCAAAAAATCCGTATCCGTTTGAAAGCCTACGATCACCGTATCCTCGATCAATCCGCGGAGAAAATCGTAGAAACGGCAAAACGTACTGGTGCAGGTGTCTCTGGGCCGATTCCGTTGCCAACCGAGAAGCAAATCATCACGATTCTGCGCGCGGTGCACAAGTATAAGGATTCGCGTGAGCAGTTCGAAATGCGTACGCACAAGCGTTTGATTGATATCGTCAATCCTACGCCGCAAACGGTCGACGCTCTGATGCGTCTTGACCTGCCGTCCGGCGTCGATATCGAAATCAAGCTTTAATAAGAAGATCAACAACCATAACTAGATCCATGAAGGAAAAGAGGTGTCAACATGCCAGGAATCTTGGGACGTAAACTCGGAATGACTCAAATCTTCGCGGCAGACGGTAGCGTCGTGCCAGTAACGGTTATTGAAGCAACTCCGAACGTTGTTCTCCAGAAGAAAGACGCGGATAACGACGGATACGAAGCAATCCAGCTCGGCTTCGCGGACAAACGCGAGAAGCTAGCGACTAAACCAGCCATCGGCCATGCTAAAAAAGCAGGCACGGCGCCCAAGCGCTTCATTCGCGAAATCAGCGGTTCGTCCGACCTTGAGGTCGGCGCGGAAGTTAAAGTTGACGTATTCGCAGAAGGCGCTTTTGTTGACGTAACGGGTATCTCCAAAGGTAAGGGAACGGCCGGCGCAATCAAACGTTGGGGCTTCCAACGCGGTAAGATGACGCACGGTTCCAAGTACCACCGCGGTAACGGTTCGCTTGCGACGATTCGTGACGCTAACCGCGTACCTAAAGGCAAGAAAATGCACGGCCGTATGGGCAGCGAAACGATCACGGTTCAGAACCTCGAAGTCGTTAAAGTCGACGTAGAGCGCAACGTTCTTCTGATCAAAGGCTCCGTACCGGGCGCGCGCAACAGCTATCTCAAAATCCGCTCGTCGGTGAAGAAATAATTCACATCGATTTAGAAAGGAGGACCACTCATGCCTAAAGTATCTGTATACAACGTAGAGGGCAAAACGGTTGGCGAACTGGAATTGGCGGAAGCTATTTTCGGATTGCAGCCTAACACCCACGTTATGCACAGTGCTGTGTTGCTTCAACAAGCTTCGCTTCGCGCTGGAACTCACGACGTCAAAGGACGTTCCGAAGTTAGCGGCGGCGGACGCAAGCCTTGGAAACAAAAAGGAACCGGCCGTGCTCGTCAAGGCTCCATTCGTTCGCCGCAATGGAAAGGCGGCGGTATCGTCTTCGGACCTACGCCACGCAGCTACGGTTTCAAATTGCCTCGTAAAGTTCGCCGTTTGGCGATTAAATCGGCTTTGTCCAGCAAAGTCATCGAGAACCAAATTATCGTTCTGGATCAACTGAGCTTGTCCGCTCCTAAGACGAAGGACTTCGCTAAGATCCTGAACAACCTCAAAGTCGCGCGCAAAGCGCTTGTCGTTACCGCTGACTTTGATAACAATGTGGCCCTGTCCGCACGCAACATCCCTGGCGTCAAATTCGTCGCTGCAGAGGGAATCAACGTGCTTGACGTCCTTAAACATGATCAACTGATCATCACGAAGGACGCGGTCGCTAAAGTTGAGGAGGTGTTCGCGTAATGAAGAACCCCCGCGATGTGATCAAGCGTCCGGTAATTACCGAGCGCACGAGCGAGTTCATCGAACAACAGAAATACGTGTTCGAAGTCGACCTCAAAGCGAACAAGACGGAAATCAAGCAAGCGATCGAAGCGATCTTCAAAGTTAAGGTCGTTAACGTTAACACGCTGCGCGTACCTGCTAAGCCTAAGCGCTACGGCAGACACAGCGGATATACTTCCGAATGGAAGAAAGCGTTCGTAACGCTGTCCGCAGATAGCAAGCCGCTCGAATTTTTCGAAGCATCGGTTTAATCAGTCTCTAAAGTAAGGAGGGAAACCAAGTGCCAGTTAAAAAGTTTAATCCGACAACGCCAAGCCGTCGTCAAATGACGGTATCGACGTTTGAAGAGATCACTACATCGACTCCGGAGAAATCGTTGCTCGCACCTCTGAGCAAACGCGCCGGTCGTAACCATCAAGGTAAATTGACGGTTCGCCATCATGGCGGCGGTCATAAGCGCAAATACCGGATCATCGACTTCAAGCGCACGAAGGACGGCATTCCCGGCCGCGTGGCTTCGATCGAATACGATCCGAACCGTACGTCTTACATCGCTCTGATCAACTACGTTGACGGCGAGAAGGCATACATTATCGCTCCTAAAGGTCTGAAGGTTGGAGATCAAATCTTCTCCGGTCCTGAAGCTGACATTAAGATCGGTAACGCTCTTCCGCTGGAGAACATTCCAGTCGGTACGATGATCCACAACATCGAGCTGAAGCCGGGCAAAGGCGGCCAATTGGTTCGCGCTGCTGGTACGGAAGCTCAATTGCTCGGTAAAGAATCGACATACGTGACGATTCGTTTGGCTTCCGGCGAAATCCGCCGCATTCTCAAACAATGCCGCGCTACGATCGGCACGGTAGGTAACCAAGACCATGAGCTGATCAACATCGGTAAAGCAGGACGCAACCGCTGGCTCGGCAAACGCCCAGTCGTTCGCGGTGTCGTCATGAACCCGGTCGATCACCCGCACGGTGGTGGCGAAGGCCGCGCTCCAATCGGTCGCAAATCCCCGCTTTCTCCATGGGGCAAGCCAACGCTTGGTTACAAAACTCGCAAGAAGAAAAAAGCATCGAGCCAATACATCGTTCGTCGCCGCAGCAAGTAATTGCTTAGCGGCGTGAACGCACTCGTTGTTGAAGGGAGGAGCATTCCATGGGTCGCAGTTTGAAAAAAGGTCCTTTCGTGGATGGCTATCTGCTGAAAAAAGTGGAAGAGCAATCCGATTCGAATAAAAAAACCGTAATCAAAACTTGGTCTCGTCGTTCGACGATCTTCCCTCAATTCGTAGGCAACACTTTCGCCGTGTATGACGGACGTAAGCATGTGCCAGTATACGTAACTGAGGATATGGTCGGACACAAGCTCGGAGAATTCGCGCCTACGCGCACGTTCAAAGGCCACACCGACGACGACAAGAAGACAGGCAAACGATAAGCCTTACAGTTAGTTAACGTAAGGGAGGAGGTACTTCGATGTCTCAACAAGCGAAAGCTGTTGTGAATAACATTCGCATTCCGGCACGTAAAGTTCGTCTGGTCGTAGACCTGATTCGCGGCAAGAAGGTTGGCGAGGCTATTGCAATCCTGCGCCATACGCCGCGTTCGGCATCTCCAGTCGTGGAGAAGCTGCTGAACTCCGCTATCGCCAACGCTGAACATAACTACCAGCTCGACGTGAACAAACTGGTCGTTTCCGAAGTCTTCGTTAACGAAGGTGCTACGATGAAACGATTCCAGCCTCGTTCCCAAGGTCGCGCATTCAGCATCTTTAAGCGTTCCAGCCACATTACGCTGGTCGTATCCGAAAAATAAGGAGGGACAACGTGTGGGTCAAAAAGTAAATCCGGTCGGTCTTCGCATCGGCGTTATCCGTGATTGGGAATCCAAATGGTACGCTGACAAAGATTTCGGCGATCTTCTGATGGAAGACGTTAAAATCCGCGAATTCCTCAAAAATAAACTTAAAGAAGCAGCGGTTTCGAAGATCGAAATCGAACGCGCTGCGAACCGCGTTAATGTTACGATTCATACGGCTAAGCCGGGTATCGTAATCGGTAAAGGCGGCTCTGAAGTAGAAGTGCTTCGCGGACAGCTGACGAAGTTGTCTGGCGGTAAGAAAGTACACATCAACATCTCCGAGATCAAAAATCCGGAAATGGACGCGATCCTCGTTGCTGAGTCCATCGCTCAACAACTGGAACGCCGCGTATCGTTCCGCCGCGCAATGAAACAAGCGATGCAACGCACGCAACGCGCCGGCGCGAAAGGTATCAAAACTTCCGTTAGCGGTCGTCTGGGCGGCGCTGAAATCGCGCGTACAGAAGGCTACAGCGAAGGCACGGTGCCATTGCACACGCTGCGCGCTGACATCGATTACGGTACTGCGGAAGCTCATACGACTTACGGCCGCATCGGCGTAAAAGTATGGATCTATCGTGGCGAAGTCCTTCCGACGAAGAAAAGAGCTGCACAGGAAGGAGGCAACTAATCATGTTGGTACCTAAACGCGTAAAACACCGCAAAGAACACCGCGGTAAAATGAAAGGCCGTGCTAAAGGCGGCGCTGAAGTGCATTTCGGTGAATTCGGTTTGCAAGCCATGGAGCCTTCCTGGGTAACGAACCGTCAGATCGAAGCTGCTCGTATCGCCATGACTCGTTACATCAAGCGCGGCGGTAAAGTATGGATCAAAATTTTCCCTGCTAAGCCAATCACTCAGAAGCCTCTCGAGGTGCGGATGGGTAGCGGTAAAGGTAACGTTGAGAAATGGGTTGCCGTTGTTAAGCCGGGCAAAGTATTGTTTGAGCTTGCAGGCGTATCCGAGGAGATCGCACGTGAAGCTATGCGTCTTGCCGCACATAAGCTGCCAATCAAGACGAAGTTCGTGAAACGTGCAGAACTGGGTGGTGAAGCAAATGAAAGCCAGTGAGTTTCGTAACCTGACTTCGGCGGAACTCGAACAGAAGATCGCCGGCTTCAAGGAAGAGCTGTTCAACCTCCGCTTCCAACTGGCTACAGGCCAACTGGACAACCCGCATCGTCTTGGCGACCTGCGGAAAGAAATTGCTCGGGCCAAAACGATTTTGCGCGAGCGCGAACTCGGCATCGGCTAATAACCCGAGAAAAGGAGGATTACCATGAGCGATCGTAACAACAACCGTAAGGTCCAGATCGGTAAAGTCGTTAGCGACAAAATGGACAAAACGATTGTGGTAGCTGTCGAGACTTACAAGAAGCACAGCCTGTACCACAAGCGGATTAAATACACGAAGAAATTCAAAGCGCACGATGAGAACAATCAAGCTCAAATCGGCGACACAGTAAAGATCATGGAGACCCGCCCATTGTCGAAAGACAAGAACTGGCGCTTGGTCGAAATCGTCGAGAAAGCCGTATTGGTATAATCGACCGATCAGTGACTGAAAGGAGGACTTTGCGATGATTCAACCGTTTACGCGTCTTGCAGTTGCTGACAACTCCGGCGCTAAAGAATTGATGTGCATCCGCGTGCTTGGCGGTACAGGCCGCCGCGTAGGACACATCGGTGATCTGATCGTAGCTTCCGTAAAACAAGCAACACCAGGCGGCGTTGTCAAAAAAGGCGACGTAGTCAAATGCGTTATCGTTCGCACGAAACGCTCGGTGCGCCGTAAAGACGGATCCTATATCGCGTTCGACGAGAACGCTGCAGTAATCGTTAAAGAAGATAAGAGCCCACGTGGTACTCGTATCTTTGGACCAGTCGCACGCGAGCTTCGCGAGCGCGACTTCATGAAAATCATTTCCCTGGCACCGGAAGTTCTATAACTAACGGTTTCGGAACCGAAGAATCAAGCTAGGAGGTGGACCCATGCCCCGTTTGAAAAAAGTGCTCGAATCGCACAACAATAAACTGCACGTGAAGAAAGACGATAACGTTATCGTCATCACGGGTAAAGATAAAGGCAAGAAAGGCCGCATTATCGCAGCGTATCCGCGCGAGAATCGCGTGCTTGTGGAAGGCGTCAATATGGTTAAGCGCCATACTCGTCCTAACCCGCAAAACCAACAAGGCGGTATCATCGAGCGCGAAGCGCCGATTCACGTGTCCAACGTGATGCATATCGATCCTAAGAGCGGCAAACCGACTCGTATCGGTTACAAAACGCTCGAAAACGGCAAGAAAATCCGGATCGCTAAGAAATCCGGTCAAGAGATCGATTAATCGAAGTTACACGGAAAGGAGGTCATTGTGACTCATGGCAGCAAGAATGAAGGAACGTTTTCTTAACGAAATCACTCCTGCACTGATGCAGAAGTTCAGCTACAAATCGGTCATGCAAGTTCCTAAGATCGAGAAGGTCGTCATCAACATGGGTGTCGGCGAAGCTGTTTCGAACTCCAAAATCATGGACAATGCCGTTGAAGACATGCAGAAGATCGCTGGTCAGAAGCCAGTTATCACGCGCTCCAAGAAATCGATCGCTGGTTTCCGCCTTCGCGAGAACGTGGCAATCGGCGCGAAAGTAACGCTTCGCGGCGACCGCATGTACTACTTCCTCGACAAATTGTTCAACATTTCCTTGCCACGCGTACGCGACTTCCGCGGCGTATCGACGAAATCGTTCGACGGACGCGGCAACTACACGCTCGGCTTGAAAGAACAATTGATCTTCCCTGAGATCGAGTACGATAAGATTGATAAAGTTCGCGGGATGGACATCGTCATCGTAACGACGGCGCAATCGGACGAAGAAGCGCGTGAGCTGCTGACCCAATTGGGTATGCCGTTTGCGAAGTGACGCCCACCCGGCCTAATTAGCAAAAGGTACCCAATGGAGGTGTAAAGCAAGTGGCAAAAACGTCGATGAAAATTAAGCAACAACGCGAGCCGAAGTTTAAAGTCCGCGCTTACACGCGTTGTGAACGCTGCGGCCGTCCACATTCGGTTCTTCAAAAGTTCAAAATCTGCCGGATCTGTTTCCGTGAGTTGGCATACAAAGGCCAGATTCCTGGCGTCAAAAAAGCGAGCTGGTAATCAGCCTAGTTCGGGAAGGAGGTTTACCCCATGGTTATGTCTGATCCAATTGCAGATATGCTGACGCGCATTCGCAACGCGAATCTGGTGCGTCATGAGTCGGTGGAAATGCCTGCATCCACGGTTAAGAAGCAAATTGCTGAAATCCTTAAGCGTGAAGGCTTTATCCGCGACGCTGAATATGTAGAAGATAACAAGCAAGGTTTGATCCGTATTTTCTTGAAATACGGTCCGAACAACGAGCGCGTTATTACGGGCCTTAAGCGTATTAGCAAACCCGGTCTGCGCGTATACACGAAATCCAACGAAGTACCGCGTGTGCTGGGTGGCCTCGGCATCGCGATCATTTCCACATCCAAAGGCATCGTAACCGACAAGGAAGCCCGTCAAGGGAAAGCCGGCGGCGAAGTGCTTTGCTACGTTTGGTAATTTAACCGTCACAAGATTGGAGGTGTACCCATGTCCCGTATTGGACGCAAACCGATCCAGGTGCCTAACGGCGTGAACGTGAACCTGGAGAACAACGTAATCACGGTTAAAGGTCCGAAAGGAACTTTGTCCCGCGAATTGCATAAAGATATGAAGGTTTCCTTCGCGGAGAACGTTATCTCCGTAGAACGTCCTTCCGACAATAAGCTTCACCGTTCCCTGCACGGTACGACGCGCAGCGTCGTCGCTAACATGGTAAACGGCGTAACTGAAGGTTACTTCAAGAACCTTGAGCTGGTCGGCGTAGGTTACCGCGCTAACAAAACTGGCGACAAGCTGGTACTAAGCGTTGGTTATTCCCACCCTGTAGAATTCGTTCCTGAGAACGGCATCGAATTCGAAGTTCCTGCTCAGAACAAAATCGTCGTTAAAGGCATCGACAAAGAACTCGTCGGCGCAGTTGCAGCGAAAATCCGTGCCGTACGCGAGCCTGAGCCTTATAAAGGCAAAGGGATCAAATACGAAAACGAGCGTATCCTTCGTAAAGAAGGTAAAGCTGGTAAGAAGAAATAAGTTGAGCGTTAGGTTGCGGGTGGCTTAGAAGCTGCCCACATGCAACAACAACTTGAAGGGAGCCTTTCGAATGATTACTAAAGGCGATAAGAATAAAGCACGCTTGAAGCGTCACCTCCGTGTACGCAAGAAGATCACAGGCACGAACGAGCGTCCTCGCTTGTCCGTATTCCGTTCTTCCAAGCACATCTATGCACAGCTGATCGACGACGTTAAAGCCGTAACGATCGCTAGCGCATCTACGGTTGATAAAGAGCTTGCAGGTCAAGGCAACGGCGGCAACGTCGAAGCTGCTGCTAAAGTAGGCGAGCTTATTGCTAAGCGCGCTCTCGCTAAAGGCTACGAGAACGTCGTGTTCGATCGCGGCGGCTACTTGTACCATGGACGTATCCAAGCACTGGCTGACGCAGCTCGCGAAGCCGGACTGAAGTTTTAATTCACTTTGATACAAGGAGGGAAACGACTTGCGTGTAGATCCGAATACGTTGGAACTAACGGAAAAAATGGTTCAAATCAACCGCGTCTCTAAAACCGTAAAAGGCGGACGTCGGATGAGCTTCAGCGCTCTCGTCGTTGTCGGCGACGGCAAAGGCTGGGTTGGCGCCGGTATCGGCAAAGCTTCCGAAGTCCAAGACGCGATCCGTAAAGGCGTCGATGACGCGAAGAAAAAACTGATTCACGTTCCATTGGTCGGCACGACCATTCCGCACACGGTTGAGGGACAATTCGGCGCCGGCAAAGTGTTGCTGAAACCTGCTTCCGAAGGTACGGGAGTTATCGCGGGCGGTCCTGTCCGCGCCGTACTCGAACTTGCTGGGGTCGGCGATATTTTGACGAAATCGCTTGGTTCTTCCAACTCCATTAACATGATCAATGCGACGTTGGAAGGGCTCTCCCGCCTGAAGCGCGCTGAAGAAGTAGCTAAACTGCGCGGTAAAACCGTAGCAGAGCTATTCCGTTAAGGAGGGGAAACAGATGGCACAGCTTCAAATCACCCTCGTGCGCAGTTTGATCGGCCGTCCAGAGAATCAACGCCAAACGGTTAAGACTCTCGGACTTGCTAAGCTGCATCAGACTGTAGTCAGAGAAGATAACGTGGCAACCCGCGGTCTTATTAACACGGTAAGCCACTTGGTAGAAGTTAAAGAAGTATAAGATTGAAATCAGCATAACTCTCAAGGAGGTGCGACGTACGATGAAATTGCATGAGCTTGCTCCTAATACTGGCGCAACTGCAACGCGCAAGCGCGTTGGACGCGGTGCCGGCAGCGGTCTCGGCAAAACGTCCGGTCGCGGTCACAAAGGGCAAAACGCTCGCTCCGGCGGTGGCGTTCGTCCTGGATTCGAGGGTGGTCAAAACCCACTGTATCGTCGAGTTCCAAAACGCGGCTTCAACAACGATCGTTTTGCATATGACTTCGCAATTGTTAACCTGAACCAACTGAACCGTTTTGCGGCTGGTACGGAAGTTACCCCAGAATTGCTGCTTTCCGAGGGCGTTCTGAAAAACGCGAAAGACGGCATCAAGATTCTGGGCAATGGCGAACTGAACGTAGGGCTGACAGTTAAAGCTCACAAGTTTTCTCAATCTGCTATTGAGAAAATTCAGGCCGCCGGCGGTAAAACCGAGGTGATCTAATGTTTGCGACCGTCACTAACATTTGGAAGGTAATGGACCTTCGCAAGAAGATCCTTTTCACCCTTTTCATCCTGTTGGTCTATCGCATCGGTGCCTTTATTCCGGTCCCGAACATTGACAAGGACGCTCTTATGCAGGCTGGAGAATCGGGCAGCGATTTGTTCGGCCTGCTAAATACGTTCTCCGGCGGTGCTTTGTTCAACTTCTCCATCTTTGCGCTAGGGATCACGCCGTACATTACAGCTTCGATCATCGTTCAGCTGCTTTCTATGGATGTCATTCCGAAATTCTCCGAATGGCAAAAAGAAGGCGAGAACGGCAAGCGCAAGTTGGCGCAGGTTACACGTTACGGGACGGTTATTCTGGGGCTTATCCAAGCCTTCGCAACGGCCATCGGATTCCACCGCATGTACGGTATGGTTATCGATTCGTCAATCGCAACCTACCTCATGATTGCGATCGTATTGACCGCAGGTACGGCATTCTTGATGTGGTTAGGCGAGCAAATCAACGAAAAAGGCGTAGGCAACGGGATTTCGATTCTGATCTTCGCCGCTATCGTTGCTGCTATTCCTAAGCACGTTCGCGATATCTACGCGGATCAATTCGCGAATTCGGACCAAGTGTTCCTTAATGTAGTGAAGGTTGCCATTATCCTGGTAGTAATCATCCTGATTATTGCAGGGGTTATCTTCATTCAACAGGGCGTACGCAAGATTCCGGTTCAATACGCTAAGAGGGTAGTCGGACAGAAAATGTACGGCGGCCAATCCACGCACATTCCGCTTAAGGTGAATGGCGCTGGCGTAATCCCGGTTATCTTCGCGGTATCGCTTCTGATGTTCCCAATCACGATCGCTCAATTCTGGGCTGACCGCAGTTGGGCACAATGGATCATCAATCACCTGTACTACGACAAGCCGCTCGGCATGTTGCTGTACGTATTGCTGATCATCGGCTTCACGTTCTTCTACACGTTCGTGCAATTCAACCCGCAACAGCTTGCGGATAACATGAAGAAGAATGGCGGCTACATTCCAGGCATTCGTCCAGGCAAGCCGACGCAAGGCTACCTGATGCGAGTCATCACTCGTATCACGCTAGCAGGCGCGATCTTCCTGGCTCTGATCTCGGTATTGCCGGTATTCTTCGGCGCTCTTGCCGATCTTCCTCGTACCGTCCAACTCGGCGGCACGTCGCTCTTGATCGTCATCGGCGTTGCGCTCGAAACGATGAAGCAGATCGAAAGCCAGCTCATCAAGCGTCACTACAAAGGGTTTATCAATAAGTAAAGCGAGACGACAGGAGGAACAAGCGATGAACATTTTGTTTATGGGGCCTCCTGGCGCCGGTAAAGGAACGCAGGCAGAACGGATCGTCGAGCAATTCGGCGTTCCGCACATCTCCACCGGTGATGCGTTTCGTTTAGCCATGAAGCAAGGTACGCCGCTTGGATTGAAGGCGAAAGAGTACGTTGACCAAGGCCTTCTTGTTCCCGATGAAGTGACGAACGGCATTGTACGCGATCGCCTCGCGGAACCCGACTGCTCCAGAGGATTCCTTCTGGACGGGTTCCCGCGGACGATCGCGCAAGCCGAAGCCTTAGATGGTATGCTGAACGATATGGGCCGCAAAATCGATCACGTCATTAACCTGAAGGTTGACCGCAGCTTCTTGCTCGCTCGCCTGACGGGCAGACGGATCTGCAAATCTTGCGGCACGACGTATCATATTGTATTCAATCCGCCTAAGCAGGAAGGCATCTGCGATAAATGCGGAGGAGAGCTGTACCAGCGTTCCGACGATACGGAGGAGAAAGTGGGCACGCGTCTTGACGAGTATACGTCCAAGACGGCTCCTCTTCTGAAGTATTACGGCGACAAAGGATTGCTCCGCGAAGTAGACGGGGAGAAGGACATCGACGCGGTTACGGCCGACATCGGTTCCCTTCTTAGAGGGTAATCGGCCATGATCGTATGCAAGTCTGAGAAAGAACTGATCTTGATGCGAGAAGCCGGGCGGATCGTGGCGGAAACTCATCGCTTGATGAAGCAGGCTATCCAGCCTGGCGTCACTACCGCCGAATTGGATCGGATAGCGGACACGTTTATTCGAAGCCAAGGCGCCTTCCCCTCTTTTAAAGGTTACAACGGTTTTCCGGCCAGCATATGCGCTTCCACGAACGAGGAGCTCGTCCATGGGTTCCCCGGACCTCGGAAGCTTGTAGAAGGCGACATCATCAGCATCGATATCGGCGCGCAGTACAAAGGCTACCATGGCGATTCCGCTTGGACCTACGGCGTCGGTCGCATTTCCGATGAAGCAAAGCGGCTGCTCGACGTGACCGAAGCATCGCTCTATGCGGGGCTGGAGCTCGTCAAGCCGGACGTTCGACTGTTTACCGTATCGCACGGCATTCAGAAAGTCATCGAAGAAGCAGGTTTCTCGGTGGTCAGGGAGTATGTAGGACACGGAGTCGGCAAGGACCTCCACGAGGAACCGCAAATTCCGAACTACGGCATTCCGGACCGCGGGCCTCGGCTTAAACCGGGAATGACGCTTGCGATCGAACCGATGGTTGTCGTCGGAGAACGCTACGTGAAGACGTTGTCCGATAATTGGACCGTCGTCACGGTCGACGGCTCGCTGTGCGCGCATTTCGAGCATACGATTGCCGTAACCGAAGACGGGTACGAAATTCTGACCCGTGCGTAAAGCTAGGTGAATGCAATGACGCTAAACGTGAAGCTCGTACCCGGAGACATCGTGAGAAGCCGGCGTGGAAGAGACGAGGGAGAGCTGCTAGTCGTAATCTCCATCGTTGATGAGCGATTCGCGCTCGTGGCTGACGGCGGCAACCGCCGATTCGATCGGCCCAAACGCAAAAACGTGCTGCATCTCGAACCGCTCGGGTTCCATAGCGATGAAGTCGCGAATAGCCTTCGCGATACCGGACGCGTGACGAACGCTAAGCTCCGCTTCGCTATTGGACAATTCGAACACGTGACGAAAGATGAGCGTGCTGACGAGAAAGGAGAATGACGGTGGCCAAAGAGGACGTCATCGAGGTGGAAGGAACGGTCATTGAACCGCTGCCGAATGCGATGTTCAAGGTAGAACTCGAGAACGGACATCAGATTCTGGCGCATGTTTCCGGGAAGCTGCGGATGCATTTCATCCGTATTCTGACGGGAGACAAAGTTGTCATCCAACTATCGCCCTATGATCTGACGCGGGGCCGTATCACTTACCGCAAATAAGTTCGTCCGGTCTACCGAAAGCGTGACGGTCAATCCGTGGCGCCAGAGGCTCACAACATTGACCGCACAAATAAGGAGGACATTATCATGAAGGTGAGACCTTCGGTCAAGCCGATTTGCGAAAAATGCAAAGTCATTCGTCGCAAAGGCAACGTGATGGTTATCTGCGAAAATCCGAAACATAAACAAAAACAAGGCTAATCTAGAGGAGGTGCTCTAATGGCACGTATTGCTGGTGTTGACCTTCCACGCGACAAACGCGTAGAAATCGCCCTCACGTACATCTTCGGAATTGGCAAAGCCACTTCCCAGAAGCTGCTTGCATCTACGGGCGTCAATCCCGACACACGCGTTCGCGATCTGACTGAAGACGAGCTTGCTAAGCTCCGTGAAGCGATCGACAAATCGCAAAAGGTCGAGGGCGACTTGCGTCGCGAAATTGCACTAAACATCAAGCGACTGATCGAGATTGGCTGCTACCGTGGCGTCCGTCATCGCCGCGGCCTCCCGGTTCGCGGTCAACGTTCGAAGACGAACGCGCGCACGCGCAAAGGTCCTCGTCGTACAGTAGCGAACAAGAAGAAGTAATAAGGGGGGTTAACAAACATGGCACAAAAAGGCAAGAAAGTCGTTCGTACCAAGCGTCGTGACCGGAAAAATATCGACTCGGGCGTTGCACATATCCGTTCGACATTCAACAACACGATCGTGACGATTACGGATCCGCACGGTAATGCGGTATCCTGGGCGAGCTCCGGCAACCTTGGCTTTAAAGGCTCCCGCAAAAGCACGCCGTATGCAGCCCAAATGGCTGCGGAATCTGCAGCGCGCGCTGCGATGGAGCACGGTATGCGTCTCGTAGAAGTCATGGTTAAAGGTCCTGGCGCTGGCCGCGAAGCTGCGATTCGTTCGTTGCAAGCTGCTGGTCTTGAAGTCAGCATGATCAAAGACGTGACTCCGATCCCGCATAACGGATGCCGTCCTCCGAAGCGCCGCCGCGTATAAGCCGCGTTGCTCCTGTGGTATCAAACAAGAACAACTTGAGAATAATGGTTGTAACGGTTAGGCATACTACATGGTTTACCCGATTAACAATTAGCCTCATGTCATGAGAGCTTAATGTAATGCATTCAGGGTGAGCAATCGGCAACGTCTGGCGACGTTCGAAGGAGGTTATGGTTGTGATAGTGATCGAGAAACCAAAAATCGATTCGGTGGATATTCAAGACGATAAGAGATATGGCAAGTTCGTCGTCGAGCCGCTTGAGCGCGGTTACGGCATGACGCTTGGCAACTCTCTTCGCCGCATTCTGTTGTCGTCCTTGCCGGGCGCAGCCGTAATATCGGTACAGATCGATGGCGTGCTTCATGAATTTTCCACGATTCCGGGCGTCATGGAAGACGTGACGGAAATTATCCTCAACCTGAAGCGGTTGTCCCTCAAGATTCACTCCGACGAGGAGAAGGTGCTTGAGATCGACGCTGAAGGCGATGGCGTAGTCACGGCTGGAGATATTCGGGCGGACAGCGACGTGGAGATTCTTAACCCGGATCTGCATATCGCAACGCTTGCTGCTGGCAGCAGACTTCATATGCGTATCTTCGCTAGACAGGGACGCGGTTACGTTCCAGCGGATCGCAATAAGAAGGAAGACCAACCGATCGGTGTTATTCCAATCGACTCGATCTACACGCCGATTACGCGCGTGAATTATCAAGTCGAGAATACCCGCGTCGGCCAAGTGACGAACTATGACAAGCTCACGCTTGAAGTATGGACGGATGGAAGCATTCGCCCGGAAGAAGCGGTTAGCTTGGGCGCCAAGATCCTTACGGATCACTTGTCGCTGTTCGTAGGCTTGACGGATGAAGCTAAAGATACGGAAACGATGAAGGAGAAGGAGGAGGACAAGAAAGAGAAAGTGCTCGAGATGACGATCGAAGAGCTTGATCTTTCCGTCCGTTCCTACAACTGTCTCAAACGTGCCGGCATCAACACCGTTCAAGAGCTGATCACGAAAACCGAAGAGGACATGATGAAGGTCCGCAACTTGGGCCGCAAATCGCTCGAGGAAGTTCAAGAGAAGCTCGAAGAGCTGGGCCTGGGCCTGCGTTTCGAGGAGTAACATCGTTAATGAGAGATAGCAGCATGTGATGAGTGATCATCACGCACAAGGGAGGGAAAACAGATGGCTTATCAAAAACTGAGTCGTGACTCCAGCTCGCGGAAAGCATTGTTCCGTGACTTGGTTACCGACCTGTTCCTGAACGAGCGCATTCAGACGACCGAAGCGAAAGCGAAGGAAGTCCGCTCTATCGCCGAGAAGTTAATTACTCTCGCTAAGCGCGGTGACCTGCACGCGCGTCGTCAGGTAGCAGCTTTCGTGCGTCGTGAGACCCTTAACGGTGATCAAGACGCCATCCAAAAACTGTTCTCCGATTTGGCGCCGCGTTACGCGGAGCGTCCAGGTGGATATACACGCATTCTGAAGCTTGGACCACGCCGCGGAGATTCCGCTCCGATGGTGTATCTCGAGCTTGTAGATCGCGCGTAAGAACGGCGGAGCAAAGAAGGATGGACCGAATCGTGTATTCGGATCATCCTTTTTTTGTTGGAGCTTGCGGGAGGAGGCATGTCCATGCGTAATATCGGACTGCTCATCAGCTACGACGGAACCGACTATTTCGGCTTTCAGAGCCAGCCTGGAGGCAATACGATTCAGGATAAGCTGGAGGATGCCATATTCGCGTTGTCTGGCGAGAAGGTGAAGCTCATCGGATCAGGCCGCACGGATGCCGGCGTTCACGCGCGAGGCCAGGTCGCCAATTTCTTGACCGAATCGAGCATACCGGCCGAACGCTGGGCGCTTGCGCTCAACTCGAGACTGCCGGGAGATATCGTCGTACAGTCTGCTTTCGATGTTCCCGAGGGTTTCCACTCGAGACGCGGCGCCGTTCGCAAGACGTACCGTTACTCGATCAACTGCAATCGGATTCAGGATCCGTTCCGTCGCCGATATGAATTCCATCATCCGGCGCCGCTAAACTTCGATGCGATGCGCAGCGGACTCGTGCACCTGCTCGGCGAGCACGACTTCTCGTCGTTCACGTCGCCATTGTCGACGAAGCCGAGCCACGTACGAACCGTCCTGGACGCTACAATCGAGGTAGAGAAGCCCGTACCGATTGAGTTCGGTGTTCCTAACGCTTATCATTCCGCTGCCTGGGACGGCGTGAAGTACCCCGGCAAGGAACGCGGGGTAGCGCACCTGTATATTACGGGCAACGGCTTCTTATATAATATGGTTCGCATTATCGCAGGGACGCTTATTCAGGTCGGAGAAGGCAAACGGCGTCCGGAAGATATCGGGGCGATCTTGGCGGCGTGCGATCGGGCCAAAGCTGGACCGACGGCGATGCCGCACGGATTAACGTTGTGGGAAGTCGCCTACGATTGACGAATAATTATTGCTTGCGCGTATCGCCTATATCATGTACAATATAACTTGTGCTTTCTTCGTGGCTACCCACGGCCCCAGCGAAGAATGGTCACGCTATTTTGCTGTGTATGAGGCATCGATTACTCCCTAGATCAGAGTATCGATCATGCGCAAGCGAAATATCCCATGAACATCTCATGTAACGAATAAGACGGAACTGATGAAACACATACAAGCAAGCAACATTCCCGAAGGAGGAACTTTCATGCGTACCACTTACATGGCTAAGACGAACCAAGTCGAGCGCAAATGGCTTCTAGTCGACGCGGCTGGCCAAACTCTCGGTCGTCTTGCAAGCGAAGTTGCTGCTCTTATCCGCGGCAAGCACAAACCTGAATTTACCCCTCATGTCGACACGGGTGATTTCGTAGTCGTTATCAACGCCGACAAGATCGTATTGACGGGCAAGAAGCTCCAACAGAAGAAATATTACACTCACTCGCACTACCCAGGCGGTTTGAAGACGACGACTGCTCAAGAGATGCTGAACAAGAAGCCTGCTCGTATCATCGAGCTTGCCGTTAAGGGCATGCTTCCGCACAACAAACTCGGCCACCAGCTGCAAGGCAAGCTTAAAGTATACGCTGGCGCTGAGCATCCACATGCAGCACAACAACCTGAAGTTTACGAACTTCGCGGATAATAAAGGAGGACTTACGAATGGCTCAAGCACAATACATTGGAACGGGTCGCCGGAAGCACTCCGTTGCGCGAGTTCGCCTCGTGCCGGGTGAAGGCCGCATCGTTATCAACAAACGTGAAATCAACGACTACTTCGACCTCGAAACGTTGAAGCTGATCGTTAAACAACCGCTTAACCTGACCGACACGGTCAATAAATACGATATCCACATCCTTGCTCATGGCGGCGGTACTTCCGGCCAAGCTGGCGCAATCCGTCACGGTATCTCCCGTGCGTTGCTGAAGGCTGATCCAGAGCTTCGCTCCGCTCTTAAGAAAGCAGGATTCCTGACTCGCGACCCACGCATGAAAGAACGTAAGAAATACGGCTTGAAAGCTGCTCGTCGCGCGCCTCAGTTCTCCAAACGTTAATTCTTACAATGCCTTTCTCCATTCGGGGAAAGGCATTTTTGCGTACATAGGCATATGATGGTGGGTACGTCGCTTCTACATTTTATTCTCATTGAACTAACGGACGCGAAGTCGTATAATCAATTCAGATAAACTCACTCGGAATTATAAGGGAGGGCCATAGATATGAACTTACTAGAAAAAGAAGCGTTAATCCGCAGGATGGAAGTCGAGCTGGAGAATGAAACGCCGGAAGCGATTATTAAATGGGCGGTTGAGACGTTCCCGAACATCACGTTCGCTTGCAGCTTCGGCGCTGAGGATGTCGTACTCGTCGATATGCTGCAGAAGGTGAGCCCGACAACCGACATTTTCTACCTCGATACCGATTTTCACTTTAAGGAAACGTACGAGACGCGCGATAAGCTGATCGAGAGATACGGCCTCAAGTTCGTAGAGATGAAGCCATTGATTACGCCTGAGGAGCAAGCGGCGGAACACGGCGACGAGCTCTGGAAGAGCGACCCGACGTCTTGCTGTAACATCCGCAAGGTCGAGCCGCTTACTCGCGTTCTTGGTCGTTATGAAGCATGGATCACGGGCATACGCCGAGACCAGGCGCCTACCCGCGCTAACGCGAAGAAGATCGAATACGACGTGAAGTTCGGCCTTGTGAAGTTTAATCCGATCGCTTCTTGGACGTCCGAAGACGTCTGGAACTATATCCGAGAGAACAACGTACCATACAATCCTTTGCACGATCAGAACTATCCGAGCATCGGCTGCGAGCACTGCACGCGTCCGGTTATGCTGGGCGAAGATCCGCGCGCGGGACGTTGGGCAGGCAATGAAAAGACGGAATGCGGTCTGCATAAATAAAAACTCGGCCGTCGAAGTGCCTTATGGCGCTTCGGACGGCCGAATCTTATTTTCCAATGGGATTAATCGATGTGACTTCTCTTAGCGACGCTCTCTCGAATAATCAGCTTGTTGGGCAGCAGCACCTTGGCCGGCAGCTTGTGACGCTTATTGAGGCGTTCGATTAAGAGTTGAACCGCCCAATTCCCCATCTCGACAATGGGCATTCCCACCGTCGTCAGCATGGGAGATACGTAACCGGACAGCTCGATGTTGTCCATGCTAATTATCGACAGCTGCTCAGGTACCTTGAGCTTGGCCTCCGTGAATCGTCGTAGCGCGGCTATCGCGGCAATGTCGGTTGCGCAGAATACGGCAGTCGGAAGAGGGGAGGCTTTCGCCAGCAGCTCTTCGGCTCCTTGGTAACCGCCAGGGCCGTTCTGCGGGCAGTTACTCACCCATTGCTCCGACCATTCCAGTCCGTGTTTGCGAATGATGTCGCAGTAAGCCTCGTACCTGACCTCGTTAACCGTCTCGCCAATATATCCGATCCGTCTATGTCCATTCGCAATGAGGTGCTTAACCGCGATTTCCGTGGCTTCATACCCGTCGCAGATGACTTGATCACAGCTGGCGTCTATGATGTTACGCCCTACGTAGACCAAATTTTTATAGTGCTTCTCCAGAAAGCTCATGCTGTCGTTACTGAAACGGCCCAATATGATGGCGCCGTCCGTATGCGAGGATTCGATCTGATCAAGCAACGTATCGGTCTCAATATCGAAGAGGGAATAAGAATGGCGAACGACGTAACCGAGATCCAGCGCTTGCTGTTCGATAGCGCGCGACATCTGCGCGAAGAAGGGATCATCCTCCAGCTGCTTGGTGCGTCCCAAGATGCATGAGATAGAAGGCGGGGACGACTTGCGAAGCGTACGCCGTCCAAGCTTGAGCTCTCTGGCATTCTGATCCGGTACATAGCCGATCTCTCTCGCGCACTTCCAAACCCTGTCGCGAACCTCCTTCGTAGCAAAGCTGTTGTCAGGGGAATTCAATATGCGCGATACGGTTGAGATAGATACGTTCGCCATATTGGCGATCTGTTTTAAGGTCATCGGGCTTCCCCTCACGTTCTTGCATGATTATAGATATGATAGCTTGTTTTTGCGCAAAATCAAAGTCAAATCACGCAAATCAAACGCAAATTACGTGATTAATCCAAGTGAAACGTTTGCGTAATCAATGCTGGTCATCGTATTCGAAAATACATATACTTAGATGAACATTGTGCTGATTCATATTGGCTATATAGGAGTGATTCGCTTGTCACTGACACACTTAGATAAGCTTGAGGCAGAGGCGATCTACATTTTCCGGGAGGTTGCCGCAGAATGCGAGCGCCCGGTTATGCTGTATTCGATCGGTAAAGATTCGTCGGTTATGCTTCATCTCGCGATGAAGGCATTCTACCCCGAGAAACCGCCATTCCCGTTGCTTCGAATCGATACAGGCTGGAAATTCCGCGAAATGAATGAGTTCTGTAGCCGTAAGACGAAGGAGCTTGGCGTCGACCTGATCACTCATCGCAACGAAGCTGCTATTGCTCAGGGGATTAATCCGTTCGATCACGGTTCAGCATATACGGACATTATGAAGACGCAGGCGCTCAAAGAAGCGCTGACGAAGTATCAATTCACCGCCGCTTTCGGAGGCGGACGCCGCGACGAGGAGAAGTCTCGCGCCAAGGAACGGATCTTCTCGTTCCGGAACGAACAGCATACTTGGGATCCTAAGAACCAGCGTCCCGAGATGTGGAAGCTTTATAATACCCGTATCCATAAGGGCGAAAGCATGCGCGTATTCCCGATCTCCAACTGGACGGAGAAGGACATCTGGCAATATATCCAGCGCGAGAAAATTGAGATTGTCCCGCTCTATTTCGCAGCAGAGCGTCCGGTCGTCTATCGCGACGGTAATATCATCATGGTAGACGATGATCGCATGCGGATGCTGCCGGGAGAAGCTCCCGAGATGAAGAAGGTGCGGTTCCGTACGTTAGGTTGTTACCCTCTCACCGGCGGGATCGAGTCGGATGCGGATACGCTGGATGAGGTCATCGCAGAGACGCTGTCGGCGACGACTTCCGAAAGAACGAGCCGCGTCATCGACAAGGAAGCGGCAGGCAGCATGGAGCGTCGCAAACGGGAGGGGTATTTCTAATGAGTCAACAAGAGAGCGGTCTTCTTAAATTTATTACTTGCGGCAGCGTGGACGACGGCAAGTCAACGCTGATCGGACATATTCTATACGACTCCAAGATGCTGTACGCCGACCAAGAGCAAGCTCTTATGCTGGACAGTCAGGTGGGCAGCAGGGGCGGATCGATCGACTATTCGCTGCTGCTTGACGGTCTAATGGCCGAGCGCGAGCAAGGGATTACGATTGACGTGGCCTACCGTTACTTCAACACCGATCGGCGCAGCTTTATCGTTGCCGATACGCCGGGACATGAAGAATATACTCGTAATATGGCCGTTGGCGCTGCTTTTGCCGATTTAGCCATTATCTTGATCGACGCCAAACAGGGAGTACTGGTGCAAACTCGCCGCCACGCCCGCATTTGCGCGTTGATGGGGATTAAGCATTTCATATTCGCGGTGAACAAGATCGATCTGGTGGGCTACGATCAGACGCGGTTCCTGAACATTGCCGAGGATATTCATCAGCTTCGCAATGAGCTTCGGCTGGAAGACACGGTTATCATTCCGGTATCCGCAACCGAGGGCGACAACGTGACGAAGCGTTCTGCCCATATGGAATGGTATGAAGGCCCGACCTTGCTGGAGCATCTGGAAACGGTAGATATTGCAACGGATACTACCGAGAAGGGCTTCTATATGCCGGTTCAGAGAGTAAGCCGTCCGGATCACAGCTTCCGCGGCTTCCAAGGACAGATTGAGGCAGGCAAGATTGAAGTCGGAGAGACGCTGACGGTTCTGCCAAGCCGCGAGACGGCCATCGTGAAGTCTATTCACATCGGAGAGAAGAACGTGGGCAGTGCGGTCGCCGGGCAGCCTGTCACGATTCAGCTGGATCGCGAGGTCGACGTGTCACGCGGCTGCGTGCTGACCAAGGATGCAGGCTTGAAGACGTCGACAACCTTCACGACGACGCTCTTGTGGATGGATGAAGATCAGCTCGTTCCGAGCAAGGAATATTGGATTAAGCTTGGCACGAAGATGCTGCCGGCTGTAGTGACCGATCTGCACCATAAGGTTGACGTCAATAACGGCAGCTTGCTTCCGACGGCTACCGCGGTCAAGAACGAGCTGGTCAGCTGCGATATCGTCGTCTCTGAGCCTCTCGTCGTCGATGAGTTCCTGCAGCACAAAACGATGGGAGCGCTCATTCTGATCGACCGTGTCACGCATGCCACGGCAGCATGCGGCGTAGTCGTATCCGTAGGCGACGAGAATCAGGATGGCGTGTTCCTGCAGGACGGCGATAACAAACAGCAGGTCAATCTATTCGACAGCTTCTGGTTCGAGCCGGACGTGAACATGGTGCTGCGGCATAAGCATCCGGCAGCAACGTTCAACAAAGGCGATGCGCTGCCTCTTCAAAGCGATCAATGCGGATATCCTTCCGATTTCGATCTGCAGTCGAATGTTGGCTTCGCGAATATCCGCGGCGGAAGATTCGCAGGCTTCGGCCCTCGCAATCCGGAATTGCCATTGATTGATATCAACGGACTCGAAGTTGGCAACGGCACGCCGGGAAGCTTCGGACAATACCGTAATATCCTCGTGAGATATAAAGGATAGCCAATCATAAAAATCCACCTTGTCCCATAAGATGTAGGGAGTTTTTTTCCCGGGACGAGGTGGATTTTCCGTGTATAGAGAACAAAGTTCGAAGCTATGGGACAGATTAACGCGCAAGCGGCTGGTCGTCTGGATGACGCGTCGGGGATGGATTCGGATCGGCATCGTCGCCTTGCTCGTCGCAGTGACGGGAACGGCATTCTTAAGCGAAATGCCGACCTCGCGCACGTGGAGTCATTGGTCTACGCCGCTGGCGGGGAAAATCATCGCGCTGGACGCCGGCCATGGCGGAGTCGATGGCGGAGCCGTCTCTAAGAGCGGGGAGGTCGAGAAGGATCTTAACCTTGCCATCGTCCTGTATTTGCGTGATTACCTGCAGCAGGCCGGTGCGCTCACGGTCCTAACGCGCGAGGGAGACTACGATCTGGCCAAGCCGGAGACGAAGGCAATCGCCCGCAGGAAGACGCAGGATCTGATGCAGCGGGTGGAGCAGCTAAGCGGCGACAAGAAGATCGATCTGGCGATCAGCATTCACATGAACGCGATGCCGTCTCCGCGATGGTCCGGCGCCCAAACGTTCTTCTACCCTTCGAATCCGGACAATCAGAGGCTCGCGACCGTGATTCAGACGGAAATTCGCGAATCCCTCGGCAATACGAGTCGAATCGCCAAGAAGGCGGACACGGTCTACCTGCTGAAGCAGCTGACGATGCCGACCGCGCTCGTGGAGGTCGGGTTTCTGTCCAACCCGGAGGAAGCGAATCTGCTGGCCGACGAGCAATATCAGCGCAAAGTGGCAACGGCGATCTATCGCGGCATTCTCCGGTACGCTTCAGGTGAAAAGGGCGAGCCTGTGCTATAATACCTTTATATGCTTACCATATCGGAGGTCGAGTCGATGGTCACCAAAGATCAGATTAATCAGGCGCTGCATTATATTATCGAGCCGACGTTGAAACGCAGTATCGTTGATCTCGGACTCGTTCGAGACGTCGTCATTCGCGATAACTCGGTCTCTCTTACTTTAGTGCTGCACCCGGAAAGCAACGTCGAGCATTATACGGGTCCATTGAACAAAGAGTTGCACGAAGCGCTCGCTAGAATCGGTATCGCCCAGCCCCACATCCGCGTCCGTACGATGACGGAGAAGGAGCAGGGAGACGTCCAGGGCGCACAGGATTCGCAAGCTGCCGCCAACGCCCAGAAGGCGCCGCAACAGCCCGTTAAGGGGCATGGGGCAGGGCTCGAGAAGCTGTCGCTCACGCACCCGGAGAGCGGCGTTGAATTCATTGCGATTGCCAGCGGCAAAGGCGGCGTGGGCAAGTCGACGGTTACGGTCAACTTAGCGGTGGCACTCGCAAGGCTAGGGAAGCGAGTAGGAGTTATAGACAGCGATATATACGGCTTCAGCATTCCGGATATGATGGGGATCGACGTACGGCCGGAGCAGGTCGGGGAGAAAATCAAGCCGGTAGAGCGCTTCGGCGTGAAAGTGATGTCGATGGGATTCTTCGTGGAGGACAATAGCCCGGTCGTATGGCGCGGACCGATGCTCGGCAAGATGCTTCGCAACTTCTTCTCCGAAGTCGAGTGGGGCGAGCTCGATTACTTGCTGCTCGACCTTCCGCCGGGCACCGGAGACATCGCGCTCGACGTTCACCAGATGCTTCCGCAGAGCAAGGAAATCATCGTTACGACGCCTCATGCGACCGCCGCATTCGTGGCCGCTCGCGCAGGCTCGATGGCCATTCGCACGAACCACGAAATTATCGGCGTCGTTGAGAATATGTCCTGGTACCAGCATCCTTCGCTGACAGAACGCGATTATGTATTCGGCAGGGGAGGCGGCGGCAAGCTGGCGGAGACGCTGCATACGGACTTGCTCGCCCAATTCCCGCTCGGAGCTCCGGATAATCATCCGCTCGAGCCGGATTACTCTCCGTCGGTATATAAAGCCGATACGGAGATTGGCCAAGCGTACTTGGAGCTCGCGCATTCGGTGATCGCCAAGTGCGGCAGATAATGTTCGTTCATAAGAAAGCCTCGAGAGATCCGGAACATCCGGGTTTCCCGAGGCTTTCTGCTTTATTATTGTCCGCCGCCTTCTCCGCCTCCGCCTTCACCTTCGCCTTCTCCGCTGCTTTCGCCTTCACCGCCGCTTTCTCCGCCGCTTTCGGAGCCTTTGTCTCCGCCTTCCTCGGATTTCTTTTTCTCCGGCTCGGGAGTCAGTTCGTCCTTCACTACCGATTGCAAGAGCTTCATGATTTCAAGCTTGAACAGCGGGTTTTGCATCGATTCGGTAACCGCGGAGTTAACGAGCTTGCGCACATCCGACGATTTCATCGAATCGGTTATGATTTTTTGCATTTCTGGCGCTTTGAACACTTCGGTCAACTCTTGTTGGTACCCGGGATCCTTCAGCAAATCCTTATGAATTTGTTTATTATCTTTGCTGACCGCTTTGGCGAATTCGCCGGCGAATTTCGGATCCTTCATGAGCTTCTCGAGTACGGTTGTGTACCCTGGAGACGTCAGCACGTCCTTGACCGCGATCCGAACCTGCTCTTGGTCCTGCGGCGTCATGCTTTTCATCTGCAGCGTGCTATCCCCGTATTGAGCGGTTGACGCCTTCTCGAGCGCCTTCTGAGCCTCTTCAGACCCGAGAATATCGATGACCATCGACTTTACTTCTTTATAACTGACTTGGCTGCCGCTGTTGCCGCTCGATTCAGGGCCGCATGCGGCAAGAGCCGTCACCATTCCGAACACCACGCAGAGGCGGAGCAACCGTGTATGCATTCAAGCCAATACTCCCTTCCATAGGGTTATGGACGTAGTATGCGACGCGGAAAGGGCGAATATGAGGGGGGTTCATGGCTTTTTCGCTGGATCATGGTAAAATGAAGGTTGACCAAATTGAGGGTGAGTTAGTTCGAGCCCGACGAAGATTTTCATATATCAAGGAGGAATTGCAGCTTTGAACATACGCAGATGGATGACGTTATTCGGCACGACGATTCTGATCGGAGCGCTGATGGCAGCCCTCGCCGGCATAGCGCTTATGGCTACCGATCAAAAGTTTCAGGTGAAGGGCACGGAGAACTGGTTCGTTAATATCGGACTCATGGCGCTGGGCGGACTTACTTTCGGCGCTTTTTCGCATATGGGCTTTTTCGCTTATTTGATGTTGAACTACATTGCTCGGAGCATCTTCAAGCGTCCTTATACATGGATCATGACGCAAGCCATTATCGCGGCATTCGTGATGTTCGAAATCGGCTATTGGACTTACGATACGAACTTCCCGGAATATACCTATTGGGCCGTGCCGCTTGCCTTGCTCGCCGCAGCATTGCTGGTCGCATGGAGAAAAACGCATGAAACATCGTCCGGCGCTTGGGTTCCAACGGTGTTTTTCCTCGTTGCGATCACGGCGTTGGAGACAGTCCCAGCATTCCGGACGGGTAGCATGCCTTCGCTTATTTTCCAGATGGTTCCGTTATTCGTATGCAATGCCTATCAGATTATGAGACTGCATCGCATTCTGGACCGTACGCCTCAATCGGCGCCGCAGACCACAAGCGCGAGTTAATCCAGCATAGCCAGCTCGTTCCAAGCGGTACGGTCCTCGACCGTCTTGCCCTTGGTGTCGGTCTGGTCGATCAGTTGAGAGACGGTGGCGAACTCATAGCCTTTAGCCCTTAGTTGATCGATAATCGTCGGAAGGGCTTCGTGCGTCTGCTTGCAGGAGTCGCTGGCGTGCAACAGAATGATGTCTCCGGGATGCGCTTTGGTGACGACCCTCTGAACGATCGTGTTCACGCCGGGGTTCTTCCAGTCGAGAGAATCGGTATCCCACTGAATGACCTTATAATTGAGAGATTCGGCGATGCGGAGCACGCGCTTGTCGAAGTCGCCGTTCGGCATGCGGATCAGGTTCGGGCTCTTGCCCGTCATCTCTCTGAGAATACCGTCGGCAACCGAAATTTGCTTATGGATTTCCGAATCGCTGTATTGACTGTAGTTATCGTGCTTATGTCCGTGGCTGCCGATTTCATAGCCTGCGTCGACAATTTTCTTGACGATGTCCGGATGCGTCTTGCTCCATGGGGAAGAGAGGAAGAACGTGACGTTCTTGACTCCTTTGTTTTTGAGAATCTCGAGTATGGGCTCCGCGCGTTTCTCTCCCCAGCTGATGTCGAACGTCAGGGCAACGACTTGACGGTCCGTCGGCACGCTGTAGACGGCGGCTGGCGGATGAGGGGCGAATACGCTTAGATTGTCTTTCTCGACCCATATAACGGCGAGGGACAGCAATGCGGTTAAAGCGAGGAACAGGATCCTTTTAATGCGCCGTCCGTTAAATACGACAAAGTAGTTCATGGGGAATGACCGGCTCCTTTCCGGAATAGAATGATGATCGCCCGGCTGTTAGGCTTGGCCAGGCACGTATACTACAATGTATGCTTGTTCGACCTAGTTATTCATGGGATAGGGAGGAAGCGGGATGTTCACGCGTCAGGGTTTGCTGCTAACGTGGAAGGAATCGCGGGGGTATTTTATCTTCGCTTGTCTATTATTTTTTGCTAGCGCGTTCGTCGGGGGAGCGGTGGATACGCAGGTCGAGTGGATGAACGGGCAATTGGAGCAATTCGATAAGCTTAGGCAGGAGATCGAGGGGTCTGGTACGCCGGAACGAACGATGTTCTTCATCCTGTTCGGCAAAAATCTTCTCGCGTCCATAATGGCGATGGGATTCGGCATCTTGGGCGGCATTATGCCGATCGTCGTGCTCGTAACGAACGGAATGCTGATGGGCTACGTGCTCAGATTGGTGTCATGGAACGATCAGAACGTCGTGCTTGCGATCGTTAAGGGAATACTTCCTCACGGGATATTCGAGCTGTGCGCGGTATTCCTGGCATGCGCATTCGGCATTCGATTCGGGCTGACGTTCATTCGCGGGATCAGTCGTTCTCTAACCGGTAAGGATGAACCTTGGAAACCGTTCGCAAGAACGGCGATCGGGGCCGTCCCGGGGTTGATCACGATCGTCGTCCTGCTGCTGCTCGCGGCTCTCGTAGAGAGCACGATTACGTATTGGCTAGCGAGCTAGAACATAAAGTTTACATCAGGCGCGAATCCTTCGACATAAAGGCGAGCAAAAAAGAGCATAACAGTAAAACGATGCCGGAAGCAGGTTCTCGTCGCGTCGATACTGCCTATGCTTCGGTACAAGCCGCTTTTATACAGGAGGATTCGCGCCTTATGCTTGGTATGATGTTCACGGATAAAGAATGCAAGGAGCTCGACTATCTGCTGCGCAAGGAAATGGACGAGATGCTTCTCGATATGAGCGACCGCAGATTGGACGGTCCCGTTAAGGAGGCTATCTCCAAGCGCTATAAGATCATCTTCCGCATGTATGCGCGCATCGCGCCTCCTAGAGAGCTGTCTAGATATGCGACGGGATTGCGGCTGCAAAGATAATCGGCAAAAGGTTGGCCAAAAGGCTTGACCTGCTCCACCCATCTGTGTTAAATTATCCTTCGCCCCACTTAATGCGGGCTAGCGCACAGCGAACAACATACGAGAGAATGCAAGGTGTAAGAAATTACCGCTTGCAATCGAGTAGGCCGCTGTGATATATTATAAAAGTCGCCGCTAACGCGGTGGCCGCGAAAAAGCAACACAGCTTGTTCTTTGAAAACTGAACATCGAGCGTAATTTACGGTAATACAATCGTTCACTTTAAGTGAACAAACCAGCAATACAGATTGAGCCGAAAGGCTCTTCGATAAAAGTTTCACTTTTATGGAGAGTTTGATCCTGGCTCAGGACGAACGCTGGCGGCGTGCCTAATACATGCAAGTCGAGCGGATCTTGATTGAGAGCT
>Ga0065721_10004436_pt1 | contig 30360 bp, 29 predicted proteins | sample Mesricmetagenome_FD_59108 | JGI IMG/M metagenome (GOLD analysis project Ga0065721, IMG submission 59108) | Mesophilic microbial community from rice straw/compost enrichment Sample: eDNA_1 v2 (version 2) | ecosystem: Engineered > Solid waste > Grass > Composting > Bioreactor | place: USA: Davis...
CATCGTCCGGCGATAAGTCGCCGTAGTTCCTCGCCTACGCTCCGCTCTATCAGCATTTGGCCCCGGTCGATGCATTGAGCGGCGTTTTCCTATACCCTTGCGCCTTTATTTTTTTGTACCCCGAGAAAATGCGGCGCCAGGATTTTTATTACGACTTACCCGAAGACTTGATTGCCAAGGCTCCTGCACAGGAGCGGCGGTCGAGTCGTTTGCTGTGTCTGGATGGTGCCACCGGTGATCTGGCGGACCGCCAGTTTGCGGACATTCTTTCGCTTGTCCGGCCGGGCGATCTGATGGTGTTCAACGACACTCGCGTTATTCCGGCGCGGGTGTTCGCGCAGAAACCCACTGGCGGCAAAGTTGAGATTCTGGTCGAGCGGGTGCTGGCGAGCGATCTGGTGCTGGCGCATGTTCGCGCCAGCAAAGCCCCTAAGCCGGGCAGCGCACTGCTGTTGGAAAACGACACCGAAATTGAGGTCGTGGGGCGGCGGGATGAGCTGTTCGAACTGAAGTTCCCGGTGGGCAGTTCGGCGATGGCGGTACTGGAAGCTGTTGGGCATATGCCGCTGCCGCCCTATATAAATCGACCTGATGAAGTGCTCGATCGCGAGCGCTACCAAACGGTCTTTGGGCGCAATCCCGGCGCAGTGGCGGCGCCGACTGCGGGGCTGCATTTTGATGGCGGCTTGCTGGAGCAATTGGTCGCGCAGGGCGTCGAAACCGCATTTGTCACCTTGCACGTTGGCGCAGGCACCTTTCAGCCGGTGCGGGTGGACGATGTGCGCAGCCATCGCATGCACAGCGAAGTTATGGTGTTGAATGCCGAGGTATGCGCGCAGGTGGAGGCGGCCAAGGCGCGCGGCGGCAGAGTGATCGCCGTGGGTACCACCAGTGTGCGCTGTCTGGAGACCGCCGCTCGCGACGGCCGTATTCGCCCCTATGAAGGCGAGACCAATATTTTTATTTATCCCAGCTATCAATTTAAGGTCGTGGACGCGCTGGTAACCAATTTCCATCTACCGGAATCGACCTTGCTGATGTTGGTGAGTGCCTTCGCTGGCTATCGCCACACCATGAATGCCTATCGCCATGCGGTGGCCCAGCGTTACCGCTTTTTCAGCTACGGCGACGCCATGTTTATAACCCCCAATCCCGACGCCGCTGCGGAATTTGCGCAGATTTGAGCCGGGCCTGTTGACGAATCGCTTATGTCTTTTATGCAGTTTGAATTAGACGGAACTGACGGGCTCGCCCGGCGCGGCCGTCTGCATTTTCCCCGCGGCGTGGTGGAGACACCCACGTTTATGCCGGTGGGAACTTACGGCACGGTGAAGGGAATTTTGCCGCGTGATATTGAGGCCACCGGAGCGCAGATCGTTCTGGGTAACACCTTCCATCTGTATCTCCGCCCCGGCACCGCAGTTATCCGAGCTCATGGTGACCTGCACGATTTTATGCGCTGGCAGGGACCGATACTGACGGATTCTGGCGGCTTTCAGGTTTTTAGCCTGGGAGATATGCGCAAGATTACGGAAGAGGGTGTGACCTTCCGTTCGCCTATCGATGGCAGCAAAGTCTTTTTAAGTCCGGAAGTCGCCATTCAGGTTCAGCGCGAACTGGGCTCGGATGTGGTGATGATCTTTGACGAGTGCACACCTTATCCCGCGACTTGGGAGCAGGCGCGGGATTCCATGCGGCTGTCATTGCGCTGGGCGGAGCGCAGTAAAGCCGCCCATGGTGATAATCCTTCGGCGCTGTTCGGCATTGTTCAGGGCGGCATGTACGAAGATCTGCGGTCCATTTCCCTCGCCGGTCTGCGGGAAATCGGCTTTGATGGCTACGCCATCGGCGGCTTGAGCGTCGGTGAACCCAAGGCCGACATGCTGCGTGTGCTGAACCATTTGGCCCCGGAAATGCCAGTGGACAAACCCCGCTACCTGATGGGGGTGGGCAAGCCGGAGGATATAGTGGAAGGCGTATTGCGCGGGGTCGATATGTTCGACTGCGTAATGCCCACCCGCAACGCCCGCAATGGCCATTTATTCACCCGCGGCGGCGTGGTGAAAATCCGCAACGCGGTGCACCGGCACGACACTGGCCCGCTGGATCCGAGCTGTGACTGCTATACCTGCCGCAATTTCAGCCGAGCCTATCTGCATCATTTGGATAAATGCGGAGAGATGTTGGGAGCGCAGCTCAACACCATTCACAACCTGCATCACTACCAAACGGTAATGCGCGAGTTGCGCCAGGCGATCGAGGAGCGCCGTTTGGGCGTCTACCGGGAAGAGTTTTACGCGCGGCAAAATCTGACGCCGCCCTCTATTCAGGGTGATAAGGCTGCCGGGGTTGAATAGAAAGGACCTCAGCCTCACCCTGGCCGGTTATAATGCGCGCCGCGTTTAGGGTCGGAAGCGGGTGACAGGCAGGTGACCGGCACAACGAGCCGAGAATTTCATATAAAACAAAGTTGGACTCACTCATGAATCGTTTTCCTCTGTGGAAGTATGTCTTGCTGATTCTGGTAATCGGTTTTGGCTTCATCTACGCCCTTCCCAATATTTACAGCCCTGATCCGGCCATCCAGATCACCAGTAACTCCCGCGCCGCGAAGATAGATGAGGGGCTGCTGGAAGAGGTCGGCAGTGCGCTCAAGCAGGCCGGTATCGACTATTTCGGCGCTGAAGTAACACCGGAAGGTTTCGCCATGATCCGCTTGCGCGATGCCGGGCAGCAGCTGGCGGCGCAAAAGACCGTGCAGACCTTGCTGGACGGCGCGGCTTATCAAACTGAAGACAAGCGCTACGTAGTCGCGCTCAACCGCGCTTCCACCACCCCGGATTGGCTGTCCTCTCTGGGCGCCACGCCGATGAATCTCGGCCTCGATCTCGCTGGTGGTGTGCACTTCCTGCTGGAAGTAGACACCCCCAAAGCAGTGGCGGATCGCATGGAAGACATGCAGGAAACCATTAAAAAAGGCATTCGTGACAAGCGCCTGTTCAATGTCGATGTGCAATTGAAAGACCGCACCTTCACCCTCTCCACCCCAAACGAAGATACCCAAAAGGCGTTGATCACCCTGTTGCAGGACAACCTTCCGGATCTCGCACGCCAGCGCGGCAGTGATGGCGGCACCTATTGGGTGCGGGCCAGCATGCAGGACCGGATCATCCAAGAGATCGAAGATCACGCGGTCTCTCAGAACCTCACCACCATTCGCAATCGCGTCAATGAACTCGGCGTGAGTGAGCCGCTGGTACAGCGCCAGGGGCGCAATCGCATCGTGGTAGAACTGCCGGGTGTGCAAGACGCAGCCGGAGCGAAAAAAATCCTCGGTAAAACCGCCAACCTGGAATTTCGCTTAGAAGCCGCACCGGATGCACCGCTGACACAGAAAGAGCGTTTCGAGTTTTACAACGAAGAAGAGCGCCAATTGCGCGGACCAAAATACCTTGAGCGCCGCCGCATTATCACCGGGGAACGGGTCGTCAATGCGGTATCCGGTTTTGACGATCAATCCAACAGCCCGAAAATCGACATAACCCTCGACAGCGAAGGCGGCACGCTGATGCACCACGCTACCCGCAACGATGTCGGTCGCAATATGGGTGTGTTGTTTATCGACTACTACACCGAGAAGCAGCGGGTGGTCGAAAACGGCCAAGTGGTGGAAAAAGAAGTCGCCAAGGCCGATAAAAAGATCATTAACCTGGCAACTATTCGCAGCGCGCTGGGTGTGCGTTTCCAAATCACCGGCCTCGACAGCCCCAAAGAAGCCAATGACGTAGCGCTGTTGTTGCGCGCGGGTTCTCTGGCGGCGCCTATGGTCTTTGTGGAAGAACGCACTATTGGCCCATCTCTCGGTGCCGAGAATATTGCAATGGGCGTTAAGTCAGTGAAGCTCGGATTGATAATGCTGGTGCTGTTTATGCTGGCTTATTACAAGGTGTTTGGTCTTGCGGCGAATATTGCTTTGGGCATGAACATCATTCTGCTCACTGCCTTGATGTCGATACTGGGCGCGACACTGACCATGCCGGGTATTGCGGGGATTGTGTTGACCATGGGTATGGCGGTGGACGCCAACGTATTGATTTTCTCGCGTATCAAAGAGGAGCTAAAGTCAGGATTGCCGCCACAGAGCGCAATTCACTCCGGTTTTGATCGGGCTTTCACCACCATTATGGACGCCAACATCACGACCTTGATCGTGGCGTTCATCTTGTTTGTGATTGGTACGGGACCAGTAAAAGGCTTCGCTGTGACCTTATCCCTCGGTATTTTGACTTCCGTTTTTACCGCTATCGTCGGAACACGGGCCGTCATCAACCTTATATACGGCAATCGTCAAGTTTCTAAATTGTGGATCTAAGCGGGCGGATAAAAATATGACCAGCCAATCTGAAAAAGTTATTCATTTTATGCGCTGGAGCCGTGTTGCTGCGGCTCTTTCCTTGTTTCTGATTTTGGGATCCATTGTTTCCTTTTTCGTCAAAGGGCTCAATTTAGGGCTGGACTTCACCGGCGGTACCTTAATCGAGCTGCATTACGAAAAAGCTCCCAACCTGGAAGCCGTGCGGACCCAACTTACTGAAGCGGGTTACGCTGGGGCAGTGGTAGTGCACTTCGGTTCGGAAAACGAATTGCTAGTTCGCTTGAGAGGAGACGTAGGTGAGAGTGATGTGGAAAGAGCCGCAGCGAATATGGGCGAACGCATTACCCAGGCCTTGCGGGACGCGACGCCTGACAACACTATCGACTTGATGCGCAGTGAAGTGATCGGCGCGCAGATGGGTGAGGAGCTGGTGAATGACGGCCTGCTCGGCGTGCTCACTGCGTTCGCCGGTATCTTCCTTTACGTCGCTGTGCGTTTCCAAAAGAAGTTTTCTGTTGGAGCTCTGGTGGGCTTGGTGCACGACGTCATTATCGTTCTTGGCATGTTCTCCGTTTTCCAATTGGAATTTGACCTGACGGTACTGGCAGCGGTGCTGGCGGTGATCGGTTACTCCATTAACGACACCATCGTGGTGGCGGACCGTATCCGTGAAAATTTCCGCCTTATCCGGGAGGGAACGACGGCGGAAATCATCGATATCTCTCTGACCCAGACCTTGGGGCGAACCTTGGTGACCTCGGGTACCACCTTGATCGTGTTGTTCGCTTTGTTGTTCGTTGGAGGTGAACTTATCCGCAATTTCTCCATTGCGTTGATCGTCGGTATCGCCGTTGGTACTTATTCAACGATTTACATCGCCTCCGCCATCATGATGTGGCTGAATCTGTCGAAAGAAGATCTGATGCCGCCTGTGAAAGAGGGCGCTGAACTGGATGAGATGCCGTAAGAGTTGAAAGTGAACGGTAGAGAAGGGGGCGTAGGCCCCCTTTTTATTGAGGGTAGAAATCAGGAGAGGGGTTTGGCGGGTTTGGTGTCAGCCTGGTCATCGGTGTCCAGGTTTTTTACCCGCTCAAGAATTTCCTGGATGGAAAACGACTGATCCAGCCGGTGTGCTTCTTCCGGCAGGCTGGCATCTCCCAAGGTGGCGAACAGATTCTCAATCTCGCTCGACAAATTTTTGCTGAAATCCCGGAACTTCATAGGTAACCCCTCCGCATACAACGTGGTTTAGCATTTGGCCCAGGTGTAGGCGGCTACTTTGCTCGTGCTTTCGAAAAGTATAGACTCGAGCCCGTTTGCGCTAAGCCGCCGGCCTATGTAATGAAAAAACAATCTAGGTCCGCACATATTCATTCCTGTGTGGTGGGGCTTTGCGCCAATTAATGGAGTTGGGAATAGGGGATAAGGGTGCTACTTAAATTTTTGAAATCGCTGTTCAGCTCCGACCACGAACGCGAGCTGCACGAGCTGCGCGAAGCGGTTGCACGGCATCAGCGCATCTTTCACGGCAGCCACGGTTACGGCTATTTCGACTGGGACCTGATGGCCCGGCGCATGGACTGGAGCGGCGGTTACTGGCGCTACCTCGGCTATACCGATGAGGACGTGGACTACATTTCGGTTTCCACCAACTACTACGATTACATTCACCCGGACGATGTCGACAAAGTGCGCGACGCCGTCGACCGCATGTTAAAAAAGCCGGGCCCCGGCGAAGTCACCTATCGCACCCGCCGCAAAAAGGGCGGTTACATCTGGTCGGAAATTCGCGCTGACTCCGTGCGCGACAAAAACGGCTGGGTGCTCTACATCAGCGGCATCGCCTTCGATGTCACCAAGCAGAAACAGACCGAGCAGGCGCTGCTGATCAGCGAGGCGCGTCACGCCCGCATTATTCAATCCTCCAACGACGGTATCTGGGAGTGGGCGGCCGAGCACGGCGGCTTCCACTTCTCCAACCGCTGCTGGGAGCACTTGGGCTACACGGATCACGACGATGTGGTCAACCAGGGCATAGACCGTATCCAGGCGTGGCGCCGTCGGATGCATCCAGATGATGGGGTTGCTTTCGATAAAGCGTTGGCTGCACATATCCGCGGTGAAGCGCCTTTCGATGTGGAGTACCGGATTCGCGGCAAAGACGACAAATGGCGCTGGATTCGCGCGCGTGGTCAGATGACCTTCAACGAGCGCGGTGAGCCACTGCGCATGTCCGGCACCAATATGGACATTACCGAGCTGAAACTCGCGGAAGAGCGCGTATTGCGAGCCAAGGAAGTGGCGGAAAAGGCCAACAAAGCCAAGTCGGAATTCCTTTCCAGTATGAGCCACGAGCTGCGCACACCGCTCAATGCGATTCTGGGCTTCGCTCAGCTGATAGAGATGGATGCGTCGCTCACACCGGGCTTGCAGGAGAGCGCCGCTGAGATCCGCGCGGCGGGTGAACATTTGCTGCAGTTGGTGGGCGATGTGCTCGATCTCGCCAAGATTGAGGCGGGCAAGCTCACCCTGGCTATCGAAATTCTGCGCCCGGTTGAGCTGGTTAAGGAGTGTCTCACTTTGGTGAAAGCCCAGGCGGAGGCCCGCAGTGTGCAGCTGTGTCTGCAGACCAACGACTTAGCCGGCTGCTCCGTCAATGGCGATAAGGTGCGTTTGCGTCAGGTCTTCCTCAACCTGATCGGCAACGCCATCAAATACAACCGCGAGCAGGGTAAGGTGGTCATCACCTGCAGCATCGTCGATGAGCACTTTCTGCGCATCAATATCGAAGACACCGGCCGTGGCATTCCCAAAGAGCGCCACGCGGAGGTGTTCCAGCCTTTCAATCGATTGGGGGCTGAGTTGGGCAACATCGAAGGCAGTGGCGTCGGGCTGGTCATTACCCGTCAGCTGGTCGCCCATATGGGCGGTCGTATCGACTTCACCAGTGAAGAGGGGATGGGCAGCCAGTTCTGGGTGGATCTGCCGCTCTGTGTCGAAGGGGCGCAAACGCTGCCTATAGCTCCGGCTCCAGCGGTGGCGGCGCAGGACGAAAACCTGTTCCAGCTCGCCGTCTCCGGCAGCAAGAAGGTTCTGTATATCGAGGACAATGTGTCCAACCAGCGCCTGGTTGCGCGGCTGCTGGCCCGCCACCCCAACCTGCAGCTCGACGTGGCGGCGGACGCTTTGCGCGGACTCTATCTGGCGCGCACCAACCGGCCGCACCTGATCCTGATGGACATCAACCTGCCGGGAATGGATGGTTATGAGGCTCTTGAGGTGCTTAAGGCCGATGCTAATACTCGCAATATCCCCGTGGTTGCGCTCTCAGCCAACGCCATGGCGCAGGATATAGATAAAGGCCGTTCAGCGGGCTTTGCCTATTACCTGACCAAGCCGCTCAATCTGCAGCAGTTGATGGAAGTGATGAATATTTTGCTGGAGGAAGAGGACACTCCTGTGTCCTGAGGGCATACGTTAATAAGTAGAGGGGCGGTATCAGATACCGCCCATATGCTTGCCGACGATTTGCAGCAGAGGCTTGAAGACTTTAGGGGTGGCGCAGACGATATTGCCGCTGTCCAGGAAGTCGCCGCCGCCTTTGAAGTCGCTGATCATGCCGCCGGCTTCTTTCACCAGCAGTACACCCGCCGCCATATCCCATTCTTTTAAATTCATTTCCCAGAAGCCGTCATAGCGGCCGGCGGCCACGTACGCCAGATCCAGCGCGGCGGATCCCGGGCGGCGGATCCCGGCGGTCTGGCCGGCGATTTCGCGCAGGCAGGCGAGGTAAGGATCGATATGTTCCAGGGCAAAGCCATTGAACGGAATGCCGGTGCCGATCAAGGCGCCGTCGAGGCTGCGACGTGAGCTCACCCGGATGCGGCGGCCGTTAAGCATGGCGCCTTTGCCCTTACTGGCCGTGAATTCCTCGCGCTTCATCGGATCGAGAACGATTCCGTGCTGCAATTGGCCTTTGTGGACGCAGGCGAGGGAGACGGCGAAATGGGGAATGCCGTGGAGGAAGTTGGTGGTGCCGTCGAGAGGATCGATCACCCACTGATACTCGGCGTCAGGATCGCCTACTGAGCCGGATTCTTCGCCGCGGAAGCCGTGGTTCGGGTAGGCCTTTTTCAGGTGATAGATGATTTCCTGTTCGGCTTTGCGGTCCACGTCGCTGACGAAGTCGTTCTGGCCTTTTTCTTCAATGTTGAGCAGATCGACGCGCTCCAGGGAGCGTTCAATAATTTCTCCGGCTTTGCGCGCGGCGCGCAACGCCATAGTAAGCATGGGTTCCATGGGATGACTCTCGGACTGGAGGGGGTTGCTGCAAAAAGCGCGGGATTATAACAGCGCGCTGGCGAATCTGCTAAACTCCGCGCCCTTTTGCACCGCCCGACAGGGCACCGGCCAACCGGAGAACGGAGCGCATGTTCGACAAAATTCGCATGGTCCTGGTGAATACCACCCATCCCGGCAATATAGGTGCGGCTGCCCGCGCCCTGAAAAATATGGGGCTGTCGCGGCTGGTATTGGTGGATCCTCTCGAATATCCCTCCGAACGGGCACTCTGGCGCGCCGCCAATGCCTTGGATGTGATGGACAAAATTCAGGTGGTCAGCACCCTGGAAGAAGCGGTGGCGGATTGCTGCCTCGTGATTGGCACCAGCGCGCGGGAGCGCCGCATTCCCTGGCCGCTGCTGACCCCGCGCGAATGCGGCGACCGGGTGTGGGCGGAGGCGGCGCAACATGAGGTGGCGATTGTCTTCGGTCGCGAAGACCGCGGGCTGACCAATGAAGAGCTGCAAAAGTGCCACTTCCACGTCCATATCCCCGCCAACCCCGAATACAGCGCGCTCAATGTCGCCGCCGCTCTCCAGGTCATCGCCTATGAAGTGCGCATGTCGGCGCTGGCGGCAGAGCAGGGCGGGGTGCCGGTGCACTTTGACGATTGGGACCAGCCACCAGCTCAAGTGCAGGATGTGGAGATGTACTTTACCCATCTGGAAGAAACCCTGACGCGCCTCGGTTTCCTCACCGCCGACAACCCCCGCCAGACCATGACCCGCCTGCGCCGTTTGTACAATCGCGTGCGCCTGGATCAGATGGAGCTCGGCATATTGCGCGGAGTGTTAACCTCGGTGCAGAACCATATCTTTCATTCACAAAATCGGATCGCCGCACTGGAAGAGCGGGTGCGCGAGCTGGAGCAGGCCGCTGGCGGCAAGAATACTTGACTGAATTAGTAGGGTATTCGATAATTCCGGCCCTCTTTTGCTGGCATTTGTCTGAGGAATCATCATGCGCTTAACGACCAAGGGCCGCTACGCGGTAACGGCGATGCTCGATCTTGCGCTGCACAGCACTGAAGGGCCGGTCAGTCTCGCGGACATTTCCCGCCGCCAGGAGATTTCCCTGTCCTACCTGGAACAATTGTTTGCCAAGTTGCGCCAGAACGATCTGGTCTGCAGCGTGCGCGGTCCCGGCGGCGGTTATCGCTTGAAGCGCCCGCTGGACGAAGTATTCGTGGCGCAGATTATCGATGCGGTGAACGAATCCGTGGACGCTACTAACTGCGGCGGCGCGGGCAATTGCCAGCAGGGCGAAGTGTGTTTGACGCACTATCTGTGGACCGACCTCAGCCAGCAGATTCACCAGTTTTTGAGCAGCATCAGCTTGGCCAGTCTGGTGGCCCGGCACGACGTCCAGTCTGTCTCCGCCCGCCAGAACAACCGCTCGCTCCGCGACGATGACGAGTCTGTCATAGCGGTCACCTCGCTCAATTGATCGGAGCTTTTTCATGCCGACACAGGTTTATCTCGATTACGCCGCCACCACCCCTGTCGACCCGCAGGTCGCACAGAAGATGGGTGAGTGCCTGACGTTCGAGGGCAACTTCGGCAATCCTGCTTCGCGCTCGCATTTTTTTGGCTGGCGCGCGGAAGAGGCGGTGGAAGAGGCGCGCAATCAGGTAGCAGCGCTTTTGTCTGCCGACCCACGGGAAATCGTCTGGACCAGCGGCGCTACCGAGTCCAATAACCTCGCCATTAAAGGTTTGATGGAAGCGCGCCGTCCCGCTGGTGGCCATATAGTCACTTCGGTGACCGAGCACAAGGCGGTGGTGGACGTCTGCAAATATCTGCAGAGCAAAGGCTGCGAGGTTACCTGGCTGACCCCGCCGGCCGACGGCATCATTCGCGTGGACCAAGTGGCAGCCGCCCTGCGGGACGACACCGCGCTGGTCAGTCTGATGCACGTCAATAATGAAATCGGCGTAGTGACGGATATAGCCGCCATAGGTGCTTTATGTCGCCAGCGCGGAGTTATTTTTCATGTAGATGCGGCGCAAAGCGCCGGCAAGCTGGAGCTGGACGTGCACCGTATGCAGGTGGATCTGCTGTCCGTATCCGCCCACAAAATGTATGGCCCCAAAGGCGTGGGTGCGCTGTTTGTCCGCCGCGCTGCCGATCTCAAGCTCGTGCCCCTGAGCCATGGCGGCGGTCACGAGCGCGGTATGCGCTCCGGTACCCTGCCGACACACCAAATCGTCGGTTTCGGCGAAGCGGCGCAAATTTCCCAAACGCTGATGGTGCAGGAGCAGGCGCGCATCAAAGAATTGCGCGACCGTTTTTGGCACGGACTGCAGGAGCTCGATGATATTGTCGTCAACGGCGCGCTTGAGCCCCGGGTGGCGGGAAATCTGAATGTGAGTTTTGACGGCGTGGATGGCGAACAATTGCTGATGATGTTGCGCGAACTCGCCGTCTCCACCGGCTCCGCTTGCACGTCAGCCAGTCTGGAGCCGTCCTATGTGCTCAAGGCCATTGGTGTGAGTGATGCGCTGGCGCACAGCGCCATACGCTTCAGTTTTGGCCGATTTACGACGGAAGCGGACGTGGATTTCGCTGTCGAAAAAGTAGTGACCTCAGTACGCGAGATGCGTCGGCAGGCCATTCATCATTAATCCGGCTTGGCCGTCGGACGATTGCAAAGGTTGTAGTGTCATGTCGCAAGAACAAATCGACAGTTTGATCAAGAAAGAATACGCCGCGGGTTTTATCACCCAAATCGAGTCGGACACGCTGCCGCCTGGCTTGGATGAAAATGTCATCGCCTTTATTTCCGCTAAAAAGGACGAGCCGCAGTGGATGTTGGAATGGCGTCTGAAAGCGTATCGCACCTGGCGGGAAATGCAGGAGCCGACCTGGGCGCACGTCAGTTATCCCAAAATCGATTTCGATCAGATTTCCTATTATTCCGCGCCCAAAAGTTTCGCCGATAAGCCGAAGAGTTTGGACGAGGTGGATCCGCAATTGCTGGACACCTATAAAAAATTGGGCATTCCGCTGCATGAGCAGGAAATGCTCGCAGGTGTGGCCGTGGACGCAGTGTTCGACTCGGTTTCCGTCGCCACCACGTTCCGGGAAAAACTCAAAGACGCCGGCGTGATTTTCTGCCCGATTTCCGAAGCGGTGCGCGAGTATCCGGAGCTGGTACAAAAATACCTGGGCAGTGTAGTACCGCAGAAAGACAACTTTTATGCGGCGCTCAACAGCGCTGTGTTCAGCGACGGCTCTTTTGTTTATATCCCCAAGGGCGTGAAATGCCCGATGGAGCTGTCCACTTATTTCCGTATCAACGAATCCAAAACCGGCCAATTCGAGCGCACATTGATTATTGCGGACGAGGGCAGCCAGGTGAGTTATCTGGAAGGCTGCACTGCACCTATGCGCGATGAAAATCAATTGCACGCGGCGGTGGTGGAATTGGTCGCGCTGGATAATGCTTATATCAAATATTCCACTGTACAGAACTGGTATCCCGGCGATGCGCAGGGCAAAGGCGGTATTTACAACTTTGTCACCAAACGTGCGGTTGCGCATACCAATGCGCGAGTGTCCTGGACGCAGGTGGAGACAGGTTCTGCTGTGACCTGGAAATATCCCAGCTGCATTTTGAAAGGCGACAACAGCATCGGCGAATTTTATTCCGTTGCGCTGACCAATAATTTCCAGCAGGCGGATACCGGAACCAAAATGATCCACCTGGGCAAAAATACCCGTTCCACTATTGTGTCCAAAGGTATTTCTGCCGGCAAAAGTTCGAATGCCTATCGCGGCTTGGTGCGAATGAATCCGGGCGCGAGCGGCGCGCGCAATTACACCCAGTGCGATTCGCTGCTGATCGGCGATCAGTGCGCTGCGCACACTTTCCCCTATATCGAAAGTAAAAATCCTTCTGCGGTGATTGAGCACGAGGCNACGACTTCCAAAGTNAGTGACGATCAATTGTATTTGTGCCAGCAGCGCGGCATNAGCGCGGAAAAAGCGGTATCCATGATCGTNAACGGCTTNTGCAAAGAAGTGTTTAAAGAACTGCCCATGGAATTTGCGGTAGAGGCGGGCAAGCTTCTGGAAGTCAGCCTGGAAGGTTCGGTCGGTTGATCATCGCCGGTTAATTTTATTTATTGAGTGGCGCAGATCTGCGCAAACATCGGAGAACGTAGTTAATGCTGTCGATTCGTGACCTGCACGCGAGTGTGGACGACAAGGCGATATTAAAAGGCTTGAACCTTGAGGTTAAGGCCGGTGAAGTGCATGCCATCATGGGCCCCAACGGCTCCGGCAAAAGCACCACAGGCCATATTCTCGCCGGCCGCCCCGGCTATGAAGCGACCGCGGGTCAAATTGAATTTCTGGGCAAAAATCTGCTCGAGCTGGATACGGAAGAGCGTGCGCGCGAGGGTTTGTTTCTAGCGTTCCAATATCCGGTGGAAATTCCCGGCGTCAGCAATATGGAATTTTTGAAAGCGGCGGTGGATGCGCAGCGCGAACACCGCGGTGAGCCGCCGTTGGACGCGGTGAGTTTTATGAAAAAAGCGCGGGAGATCTGCAAAGCGGTCAACCTCGATCAGTCATTCCTCAAGCGCGGCGTCAACGAAGGTTTTTCCGGCGGCGAGAAAAAGCGCAACGAAATTATGCAAATGATGTTGCTGGAACCGAAGCTGGCGATTCTCGACGAAACCGATTCTGGTCTCGACATCGATGCGCTACAGATTGTCGCCCAAGGTGTCAATGCGCTGCGCAGCCCCGAGCGCGCATTTATTGTGGTAACGCATTATCAGCGCTTGCTCGACTACATAGTGCCGGATTATGTGCACGTACTGGCCGGCGGTCGCATTATCAAATCCGGTGATAAATCACTGGCGCTCGAGCTGGAAGAAAAAGGCTACGGCTGGATTGAGAACGAGGTTGCCTGATGACGCAAGTTCTCCAGCGGTTGGCGGAAATCAAACCACAAAGCCCTGATTGGCTGCGTGGAATTAATGACGCGGGCGCGGCGGTTTTGCGCGGCGCAAGCTGGCCAACGCGCAAAACCGAGCAGTGGAAATATACCTCTCTGCGCGCCCTTGAGCAGACGGATTATTTTGCTCAACGCGGACATTTGCCCAATGATCTGGCCGGTCTGAAAGAGGCGTTTGCCATCGCGGATTTTTCGGCCCATCGATTGGTTTTCGTCAACGGCATTTATTGCGCGGCTTTATCGGATACTTCTGATCTGCCCGCCAATGTGGATCTGGTGTCATTTGCGGATGCCAATGCTGACCAAGCCGCGCAAATTCGCGCAGGCCTCGGCAGTGTGGTGGAGTCGGAGCAGCATTTATTTGCTGCGGTGAATAATCAGTTGCTCGACGCCGGGGTGTTTTTGCGCGTTGGCAAAAATGTACAGATGCAAAAGCCGGTGCAAATCGTCTGGCTGACCAGTGCCAGCGAGAGCGCATTTCATGTTCCTCAACGCCTGTTGGTGTTGCTGGAGGCGAATTCCTCCGCTGCGGTATTGGAACAATTCGTTTCCTCTGGCGAAGCGCAATCCTGCTTTACCCACGGCGTTACCGAAATCAGCCTTGGCGACGGCGCGCAATGTGAGCACCAGCGTCTGCATCTGGAAGGGTCGGGCGCTTTACATGCCGGCGGTGTGTACACCGCCCTCGGGGCCAATTCCCGTTTTGATAGTTTTCACTTGGCTTTAGGCAGCGCATTAAAGCGTGTTGATGTGATCGTCAACCACAACGGCCCCGGTGCCGACTGTGTATTAAATGGCGTGTATCTGCCTCGGGAAAATCAGCAGATCGATTATCACACCTGTATCGAACACCGCGTGCCCCATTGCACGACGCAGGAAGTGTTTCGCGGCATAGTGGCTGACAGCGGCAAAGCAGTGTTCAACGGGCGCATCCATATCCATCCCAACGCGCAGAAAACCCTGGCGCAGCTCAGCAATAAAAATCTGTTGTTGAGCGACAAGGCGGAAGTGGATACCAAACCCGAGTTGGAAATTTACGCCGATGATGTGCAGTGTGCCCACGGTGCCACGGTTGCCAGACTGGATGCCAATGCGCTGCATTATTTTCGCACTCGCGGCATATCCCAGCGCGAGGCGGAGGTGATGCTGAGCTTCGGCTTTATCAATGAATTGATCGAGAAATTGAGCCAGCCGGCGCTGGTGAATTATTTGCGTCCGGTATTGAACCAATGGTTCGCGCGGGATCCGTCGCTGGCGAGCCATTTGCTGGATACTGTGAAAGAGTAATCATGTGGAGAGCGAAGTGAGCCATTTCGATCCAGAAAAAATACGCCGGGATTTTCCGATTCTGCAGCAGCAAGTCCACGGTCAGCCTCTGGTTTATTTGGACAGNGCTGCCACGACGCAAAAACCGNNGGCTGTGATCGATGCGCTGGATCATTATTACCGCGAAGACAACTCCAATGTTCANCGCGCCGCCCACGCNCTGGCNGATCGCGCCACCACGGCATTTGAAAATGCCCGCAAAAGCGTTGCTGCATTTATCGGTAGTCCAAAAGCGGAACAGGTTATTTGGACGCGGGGAACCACTGAGTCGATTAATCTGGTGGCGAGTTCCTACGGCCGCATCGCCTTGCAGCCCGGCGATAAAATCCTCGTTTCCATGCTAGAGCATCACTCCAATATAGTGCCGTGGCAATTGATTGCGGCGGAGCGGGGAGCGTCGGTTGTACCCATTCCTATCGATAATCGCGGTGATTTGAATCTGGCGGCTTACAAAGCGCTGCTCGATGAGCGGGTAAAAATTGTTGCGGTTAATCACGTGTCCAATGCGTTGGGTACCGTTAACCCGATTAAAGACATTGTGCGTGAAGCTCACGCTGTAGGTGCGAAGGTGTTGGTTGACGGCGCGCAAGCTGTTGCGCATTTTCCCGTGAATGTGCAGGACCTGGGCTGCGATTTTTACGCATTTTCCGGCCACAAAGCCTTTGGCCCGACGGGCATAGGCGCTCTTTGGGGGCGGGAGTCGTTGTTGGAGCAAATGCCGCCGTATCAGGGCGGTGGTGAAATGATTGAAACGGTGAGCTTTACCAACACCACATTTAATCAGCTGCCCTATAAATTCGAAGCGGGCACCCCGGATATTGCCGGCGCCATAGGTATGGCGGTTGCGCTGGATTATCTCGCCGCACAGGATCGCACCGCGTTGCAAGCGTATGAAAGTGATTTGTTGCAGACGGCCATTCGCATGGGCGAGGAAAATGGTCTGCAACGCATAGGCGCGCCGCGACACGCCGCGGGCGTGTACAGCTTTTTAATTCCGGGCGCCCATCCTGCTGATGTGGGAACTTTGCTGGATCAGCAGGGGGTGGCGGTGCGCACCGGCCACCATTGTGCGCAGCCGTTAATGGCGCATTTACATATTCCCGGCACTGTGCGGGCATCTCTGTCCATCTATAACAATGTGGACGANTTGCAGCGTCTGTTCGCCGCCATCANCAAAGTCAAAACNTTTTTGCTTTAGCAATGCGGAGATTGTNTTATGTCCGTGGAAACCTACAGCAGTAATCCTNGCGAATTGATTGATTCGATTACGGTGACCGACGCCGCGATCGCGCATTTTCGCCGCCTGCTCAGCAAGAACGCTAAAAAAGGTGTACGCATCAGCCTTAAAGAAAGCGGCTGCACCGGATTTAAATATGTGATCGAGGAAGTGGATGGGCCTGCCTCTGGCGACACCACCCGCACTTTGGCCGACGATGTCGATCTGTATGTGGAAACCGGCTGCCTTAGCGCGTTAAAAGGACTGGAGATCGATTTGACGCAGATGGGGCTCAACCGCAATCTCGTCATGAACAATCCTAATGTGAAAGATGCCTGCGGCTGTGGCGAAAGCTTCAGTGTGTAACGGCAATACTGGAAATAATTATGTCTGAACAACGTGTGGTGGCCACTGTAAGAGAATGCCCGGGCCGCCTTGTTCCGGTGGGCACACCTATGACCATTCCGGCCCATACCTTTGTCACAGTGACACAGGCTCTCGGTGGCAATTTTACGGTGGTGTATCAGGGCAATATGGTACGTGTCGACGGTACTGATGCCGATGCACTGGGCATGGAAAAGTTCGAACTCACCTTCGAAAATCCCGCCGATGGCAAAATTCACGAGGAACAAATCTGGCAGGCGCTGGAGACGGTTTACGATCCGGAAATTCCGGTGAATTTAAAAAGTCTCGGCCTTATCTATAAAGTGGCGATCGATCAGGAAAGCGGCAGCGTCACCATTGATATGACGCTCACCGCTCCCGGCTGCGGCATGGGTCCTGTGCTGGTGGGGGACGTGAAATATCGGGTTGCTCTGGTGCCCAACGTCAAATCCGTGGATGTTGAATTGGTGTTCGATCCACCGTGGAGCCGCCATATGATGTCTGAGGAAGCGCAACTGGAAACAGGAATGTTTTACTGATGAAAACCAGCCCATTCGGCAGCACCATTACCCCTGATGATATTATTGATACCGTTGGTTTTTTTGATAGTTGGGAAGACCGCTACAAATACATTATTGATCTCGGCAAAGAGCTGCCGGAAATGAGTGCCGGCAAAAAAGATGACGCCCATCTGGTGCGCGGTTGCCAGAGTCAAGTGTGGATCGACGGGGAAATCGTCGATGGCCACATGTGGTTTGAGGCGGACAGTGATGCTTTTATCGTAAAGGGTTTGCTGGGTGTTGTGCTCGCGGCCTACAACGGCAAAACACCGGAGCAAATTACTGCTTTCGATATTGAGGCCTATTTTGAGCAACTCGGTTTGCTCAAACATTTAAGCTCCACGCGCGGTAACGGTTTGCGTTCAATGGTGAAGCGCATCCAAGCGATGGCGGCAGCGATATAATTTCAAGCATAAAAAAGCGCTGCAAATGCAGCGCTTTTTTTATGTCCAGCAATCGCGCTTACAGAGAGTAGCGGAAGCCCACACCATAGGAGGAAAGGTTTTCTCCAACGCTTGCCGTCAGGTTGATGCCGAAGTTCTGATTGATTTCAAACAAAGCGTTGCCGAACACAGAGAAGTCATCGCCTGAATCCAGATCGGTATATCGCACGCCGCCACCCAATTCCAGCCAATCGATAACCTGTGCACGAACGCCAGCGTCGGCAAAATAACCATCGCTGGTGTCTTCGTTCAGATCATCCCAGGCATCGCCAAAGGTGGTGTCGTCATCGCCGAGATCCTGATCGGTTTGACCCAGGCTGAACTCATCGTAATCCACGTCCATATAAGCAGCGCGCACGACGAAATCCAAATTGTTGTTAATAGGCGCGAAGTAACCGAGACCTACCTGCAGGGTTTTAATATCCGTGTCGGCCGGAACTCGTGCGGCAGTGTCGCTGATAAATGTAAAATCTGCTTGGGTTTGAGAATAATTACCAAAAATAAACAGATTATTGGTGAAAGCATAAGATGCCCCAATTCTAAAACCGTCACCATCATCTACGTCTTCAAGGACATTATCGAAGGCATCATCATCCTCGTACATGTCCACATCCAGAACCACATATTCCGCTTCAATATAGTTATAGCTAATGTTTTCCGCAGCAAAAGCGGAGAACGGCGCAGTGCACGCGGCGAGTACGGCGGCGGATAATATTTTTCGATTCATAAAAAAGACTCCCGTTTTTTTAGTGGCGTTCTGAAATATTTCAGAATTTAGCGTTTCGGCATTTGCATGATTGGTGCCATATACGCTTATGCTATTGGCGGCCCGGCTGGCGCGCACTCCGCGGCGGGAGTACAATGCGCCCCGCTTTGTTTCCTTTGCCGGAGTCACCGGCCGGGTTTTTTATGATACGTATTACCGAATTATCCCTCCCCATCGATCACGCACCTGCGGATTTACGCCTGGCCATTGTGCGGCGTCTCAATATTGCCGATGACGCGTTGATCGAATACACCGTATTCAAACGCAGCTATGACGCGCGCAAGAAAAACAGTGAAATCCTGTTTATATATATCGTCGATGTCACGGTTGCCGACGAAGCGGCGGTATTGCGGCGTTTCAACAACGACAACAACGTTCGTCCCGCGCCCGATACCCGCTATAAACCTGTTGCCACCGCGCCCGCGGATTTGTCGGAGCGGCCGGTGATTGTCGGCTTTGGTCCCTGTGGATTATTCGCCGCACTTACCTTGGCGCAGATGGGTTTTAAACCGCTGGTGCTCGAGCGCGGCCGCGAGGTGCGGCAGCGCACCAAAGATACTTGGGGGCTGTGGCGGAAAAAGATTTTGACTCCCGAATCCAATGTGCAATTTGGCGAGGGCGGGGCGGGTTTATTCTCCGATGGCAAACTCTACAGTCAGATAAAAGATCCGAAATTTTACGGCCGCAAAGTCATGGAGGAATTTGTCCGCGCCGGCGCGCCGGAAGAAATTCTTTACGTAAGCAAACCGCATATCGGTACCTTCCGTTTGACTGGCGTGGTATCCGCCATGCGTGAGGAAATAAAACGTCTCGGCGGCGAGGTGCGCTTCGAAAGTAAAGCCGAGGATTTTATTATCCGCGACGGCCGCGTTGCCGGCGTGGTATTGCAAAACGGCGAGGAAGTTCTCACGCGCTATCTGGTGCTTGCTCTCGGACACAGCTCGCGCGATACCTTTCGCCGTTTGTATGAGCTCGGCGTGCATATCGAAGCCAAGCCCTTTGCCATTGGTTTTCGCATCGAACATCCGCAGAGCCTTATCGATAAAGCCCGTTTGGGAAAATACGCTGGCCATCCCGAGCTCGGCGCTGCGGATTACAAACTGGTTTATCACGCGCGCAACGGTCGTGCGGTTTACAGTTTCTGCATGTGCCCCGGCGGCACTGTGGTGGCGGCCACTTCGGAGCCCAATAAAGTCGTTACCAATGGCATGAGCCAGTATTCCCGCAACGAGCGCAACGCCAATGCAGGCATAGTGGTGGGGATTAATCCGGAGCAGGATTTTCCGGGCGGACCTCTCGCCGGTATTGCCCTGCAGGAACAACTCGAAGCGCAAGCGTTTGTTTTAGGCGGTAGCGATTATTGTGCGCCGGCGCAGTTGGTCGGTGACTTTGTGAAGGGGCGACCATCGCAGGCACTGGGTGAAGTCATTCCGTCCTACAAACCCGGTGTTTTGCCGGGTGATTTGCACCCATCGCTGCCGGCTTATGCCATCGAGGCGATTCGCGAAGCGCTGCCACAATTCGGTAAACAAATTCGCGGTTTTGATCGCGCTGACGCGGTGCTGACCGGAGTCGAAACCCGCACATCATCGCCGGTGCGGATTACCCGCGACGCAACCAGCATGCAGAGCTTGAATACCCGGGGATTATTTCCCGCGGGCGAGGGGGCGGGTTATGCCGGGGGCATTCTCTCCGCCGGTGTGGACGGCATTAAAGTGGCGGAAGCGGTCGCCCTTGCGATGCTGGCGGATCGCTAAAATACTTATATGTCTTCTGCCAAGCCGCTCTTCGCCAAAATATGTGTCGGCTCACCATCGAGGGTGAGCTGATTCTTTTTCTTCCAATATTCCCTCAGTCCCTGTTCACCCTGCTTGCGCGCCCAGTCGTTGAGTAGGGTGCGTTCTTCGACATAATCAAAAAATGGCACCGCCATACCACAGGAACTCTGCACCAGATCAATCTGCACATCAAAAATCTGCCGCGCACCTGGAATGGCGGGAAACAGCGCGAACAGCTCCGCCCATTCGGCATCGCCCTGATGGATCACCTTGGCGGTGCCATACAACCGCAGAATTAACGGATTGCCCTCAAAGGCGACGAACATCAAGGTCATACGCGGATGCTCCTGCACATGCGCGGCTGTTTCATTGCCACTGCCGGTGACATTCAGCCACGCCACCCGGCTTTGATTGATGACTCGCAAACTGTCCATGCCTTTGGGGGAAATATTGACGCGGCTGTCCGCCGTGGCGGTGCCAACAAAAAACAATTTCTGTTGCTCGATGAATAAACGGTGTTTTTCCTGAATGTCGTTAAAGCGCTGTCCCATGTGATTTCCTGTAAGCGTGTGGAAGGGTTTCAGAAAATGCCCATTTCCAACCCAGTGGCAAAAGTGGCCGCGTATTCGGCGGCGGCATCGCAGAAGTCTTCGCGAAAAGGCCCCGCACACAACAGCGGAGGCTGGGCCTCGCGCCAGCGCAGCCCGGTGACTATGCGGGTCACCGAGGTGGCTGCGCCGCTGCCGTTGTCCTGGCCGGCGCGCACGCACAAACAGTAGGGCAAGCCCTGAGTGTGCTCCAGGCACGGGTAATAAACACGTTCAAAAAAATCTTTCAGCGCGCCGGACATAAACCCGAAATTTTCAGGAGTGAACAGCAATACGCCTTTGGCTGCGAGAAGATCGTCGACGCCAGCGGACAGGGGCGGCAGCATCCGGCAGTGCAGCATTTCCAGGGAATTGCGACAGGCGCTTGCCATGGCGGCCGCCATTTTTGCGGTGTTGGGGGAGGGCGTGTGGGCAAGAATCAATAGAGAATCGGTCATGTCCGGAGTGTTATCTGCGGCAAATAAACCGTTCAATAACACGATTCCTACTATCTCTCCAGCGCGCAGCTTACACCCGCAGGGGTTTGTCCGTATAATTGCCCGATTTTTTGCCCCCTACCTGCGGATCGGTTCCACCGGTCCGAAATTGCAACCACTTGGGCGCCGCGCGTTTGCCATGACTGCGGCGGCCTAGATCGCTAAGGAGACCTACATGGCCGTTGAAAGAACCCTGTCCATCATCAAGCCGGACGCTGTTGGTAAAAATGTTATTGGCAAGATCATCAGCCGTTTTGAAGACGCCGGCTTGCAAGTCGTCGCCGCCAAGATGGTCCATCTCTCCCGCGCCCAAGCGGAAGGTTTTTACGCCGAGCACAGAGAGCGGCCTTTCTTCGGCAGCTTGGTGGATTTTATGACCTCCGGTCCGGTCATAGTCCAGGTTTTGGAAGGTGAGAACGCAGTCAAGCTCAACCGCGACCTCATGGGCGCCACCAACCCGACGCAAGCGGCCCCCGGCACCATCCGCGCGGACTTTGCCAACAGCATCGACGCCAACGCCGTGCACGGTTCCGATTCCCCCACTTCCGCTGCCCGCGAAGTGGCTTACTTTTTCGCAGCGAGCGAAATCTGCCCGCGTTAATGCGGTCGCCTGTTGCAGTAGCTAAATTGTGGTAACACCTATGTTCACTCAAGACTCCCCGGTAGCCGAAGCCGCTCCCGTCAAAATCAATCTGCTGGGCCTGACCCAGGCCAAGCTCGAAGCGTTTTTTCTCGATATGGGGGAAAAACGTTTCCGTGCGACGCAGTTGATGAAGTGGGTTCATCAGCTCGGGGAGACGGATTTCATGGCCATGACCAATATGAGCAAGGCGCTGCGTGTGCGCCTCGCCGAAGTGGCCGAAATCCGCTTGCCGGAGGTGATGCAACAGCTGGATTCCGCCGACGGCACGCGCAAATTTCTGATTCGCGTCAGCGGCGGCAACGCTATTGAAACGGTGTTTATTCCGGACGGCGAGCGCGGCACCTTGTGCGTGTCCTCCCAGGTGGGTTGCTCGCTGGACTGCAGCTTTTGCGCGACCGGCAAGCAGGGGTTCAACCGCGATCTGTCGGCCCACGAAATCATTGCGCAGATCTGGATCGCGGCGAAATCCTTCGGCCAGCTGCGCGAAAACGGTCCGCGCAAGATTACCAACGTGGTGTTTATGGGCATGGGCGAGCCGCTGTTGAACTTCGACAATGTGGTGGATGCCGTCAACATCATGATGCACGACAACTGCTACGGCATTTCCAAACGCCGCGTCACCATCAGCACCTCGGGCGTGGTGCCAGCGCTGGATCGCCTGGGGCAATTCACCGATGCCTGCCTCGCGATTTCCCTGCACGCCCCCAACGACGAGCTGCGCAACCAACTGGTGCCGCTCAACAAGAAGTATCCCATCGCCATGTTGCTGGATTCCGCCAAGCGCTATATCGAAGGCCTGCCGGATACCCATCGCAAGATGACCATCGAGTACACCCTGATCGATCAGCTTAACGATCGCCCGGAACACGCCCATCAGCTCGCTGAGCTGTTGCGCGACGTCCCGGTGAAAATCAACCTTATACCCTTTAACCCCTTTTCGCTGTCCAACTACAAGCGCGTTAGCAACAATGCCCTGCGCCGCTTTCAGCAGATTCTGATGGACGAGGGGTACACCACCACGGTGCGCACCACACGGGGCGACGACATTGACGCAGCCTGCGGTCAGCTCGCCGGTCAGGTCAACGACCGCACCCGTCGCAGCGCCCGGTATTTCACCCCATCGGCGCCGGTGGAGGAGCGGGTGAGGATCCTGCCCAACTCTTGACGTGTCCCACCGGAAGCAGATGGCATCTGTCATGCGCCTACAATTTGAATAACGAAATGCATTGGGAGATCAGCTAGATGAAGATTTGGTATAGCCGCGTTTTTCTCACCGCCGCCTTGATGGGTGTTCTGACCGGTTGCGTCACCACCACTAACCGTGCACCCGTTAACACCGAAGCCGCCCACGACAAGCGCATCGAGTTGGGTATGAAGTACCTGGAAGTGGGCAAGCGCGACAACGCCCGCTGGCAATTCAGCAAAGCTATGGAGCTGAAGAAGAACTCCGCGGAGGCCTATCACGGCATCGCGCTGCTGCATCAAGCCAACGGCGAGATGGCGCACGCAGATGAGTCCTTCAAGAAAGCGCTGCGCTACGCCGAGCCCAAACAGCTGTCGCCTATCCAAGTGTCCTACGGCCGCTATCTGATGGATACCGGCGAGGCAAAGAAGGCCTGTGATCTTTTCGAAAAAGCCGCCGAGGATTTTGACTACCAAGGGCGCCCGGAGGCTCTCTATTTCGCCGGCCAATGCGCCCAAAAGACCGGCAATACTGCGCGCGTTAAACCGGCTTACGAACACGCATTGAATCTGAACCCCCAGTTCGTGATGCCGATGGTGGAGCTGGCGGAAATCTATTTTCGCGAGGGGGAGTACGCCAAGAGCAAACGTCTTCTGACTCACTTTGAGAAACTCGCCAAACCGACTCCCGCCAGTTTGTGGCTGGGCATTCGTATCGAGCGCATCTTCGGCAACAAAGACAAAGAGGCGAGTTACGCTCTGGCGCTGAAAAACCTGCACCCGTATTCCAAGGAGTATCTGGAATATCGTCAAACCATTGAACAGAAATAAGGCTATTCATGTCCGTCATAGAGCCGTCCCCAGCCGAACCGTCTCCCGGCACCGTACTACGCCAAGCGCGGGAGCGGGCGGGGTTGACTGTGGAGGACGTTGCCCAGCGCACTCTGATCCCCTTGTCGCGCCTGCGGGCACTGGAGGACGACGATTACGAGCGGGTGGGGGTGCCGACTTTCGTGCTCGGCTACACCCGGTCCTATGCCCGTTTTCTCAAGGTTGATCCCGCTCCTTTGCTCAAGACTCTGGAAACGACACTGCCGCGGGTGGATCCTGTGCCAGTGCAGACGTCGACGGTCGCGCTTGCGCTGCAGGTGCAGCGCAAGCCGCGCTCCTATTTCTGGCCTACCGTGCTGGCGGTAGTGCTGGTGTTAGGGGCGATTGCCGTTATCGGCATCAATTCCTCCTCCCTGGTTATGCCAAGCACCACTCCTGCCGAAGTGGTGGTGCCGGCAGCAACTTCCGATGACCGTACCCTAAGCCTGCCGTTGAATGTGACGGTCGCACCGGAAGCCGCCACGCCGGCGGAACTCCTGCCGCTTGATGACACAGCTAGCGACAGTGAGCCGGAGGCCGCCCTGGATGATGACGATTTCAGTTCCGACCAGACCTCTGCCCCTGAGGCGGAGGAGCCGGACGAGCAGCCTATCGGTGCTCCCGCGGCAGCTCCCGACTCTCTCACATTGACCTTTATCGCCGACTGCTGGGTGAGTGTGACCGATGCGACCGGTAAAGCTCTGATTGCCCGCTTGGCCACTTCCAGGGATAATTTGCAGCTTTTTGGCCTAGCCCCCTTTGAAGTGGTGCTCGGCGACGCCGCTGCCGTCAACAGCGTCACCATTAATGGCCGTGTCATCGACGCCGCACCGCGAGCGGGAAGAAAATCCCGGCGGCTGACGGTAGGGCCCTAGCGCGCAATCGAGTTCAGGTAAGCAAACATGCATTTTGAGTCCCCCATTAAACGTCGCAAGTCGCGCCAGATTATGGTCGGTAACGTGGCCGTGGGTGGCGACGCGCCGATTTCCGTGCAGAGCATGACCAACACCGAGACCACGGACGTGGCCGCGACCGTCGCGCAGATTCAGCGTCTGCAAAACGCCGGTGCGGACATAGTGCGGGTATCGGTGCCAACCATGGACGCCGCCGAAGCCTTTGGCGCCATCCGCCAGCAGGTCACCATTCCATTGGTGGCGGACATCCATTTCGATTATCGGATCGCCCTGCGGGTGGCGGATCTCGGTGTCGACTGTCTGCGCATCAACCCCGGCAATATCGGCCGTGAGAAGCGCATTCAGGCCGTGGTCGATAAAGCGCGGGATTTGAATATTCCGATTCGCATCGGTGTTAACGCCGGTTCTCTGGAAAAAGACCTGCAGAAAAAATACGGCGAGCCAACGCCGGATGCGCTGGTGGAATCGGCTCTGCGCCATGTGGAAATTTTGGATCAGCTCAACTTCCAGAATTTTAAGGTGAGCGTTAAAGCGTCGGATGTGTTTATGGCTGTTGCCGCCTACCGCAAGCTGGCGCAGCAGATTGAGCAGCCGTTACATCTGGGGATCACCGAAGCGGGCGGCCTGCGCGGCGGTACGGTCAAGTCCTCTGTCGGCCTGGGTATGCTGCTGATGGACGGCATTGGCGACACCATCCGAATTTCCCTTGCCGCCGATCCGGTGGAAGAGATCAAAGTCGGCTGGGACATTCTCAAGAGTCTCAAACTGCGCTCCAAAGGCATCAACTTCATCGCCTGCCCGAGCTGTTCACGGCAGAACTTCGATGTGATCAAGACCATGAACGAGCTAGAAAACCGCCTGGAGGATGTCACCGTGCCCCTCGACGTGGCGGTGATCGGCTGTGTGGTCAACGGTCCCGGCGAAGCCAAAGAAGCAGACGTCGGTCTCGCCGGCGGCACGCCGCGCAATCTGGTGTATGTGGATGGTGAGCCGAAGGACAAATTCGATAACGACAACCTGGTCGATCAACTCGAACAGTTGATCCGTGCCAAGGCTGCCGCCAAGGCCGAGCGCGAAAAAGATCTCATCGCCAAAGCGATCTGACACACGAGAAATCATTTTGAAACAGATTCAATCCGTTAAAGGAATGGACGATTTATTGCCGGAGCGCGCTCCGGCATGGCAATACGTCGAAGCATCGATCGCGGAAGTGGCGGAGCGCTACGGTTATCGCGAGATCCGCTTTCCGATCCTGGAGCAAACCGAGTTGTTCAAACGCAGCATCGGTGAGGTCACTGACATAGTCGAAAAGGAGATGTACACCTTCGACGACCGCAATGGCCTGAGTCTCACCTTGCGCCCAGAGGGCACTGCCAGTTGTGTCCGCGCTGCGGAAGAACACGGGTTGCTTTACAACCAGACGCAAAAACTCTGGTACACCGGCCCCATGTTCCGCTATGAAAAACCGCAGAAAGGCCGCCTGCGCCAGTTCCATCAGTTTGGTTTTGAAGCCTTCGGTATGACTGGCCCCGATGTGGACGCGGAGCTGCTCATTATGTTGGCGCGCCTGTGGCGCGAGCTGGGTATCCTCGATGTGGTGGAGCTGCAGATCAATAATCTCGGTACCAGCGAGGCACGGGCGCGCTTCCGCAAGGATCTTGTGAATTACCTGACGCTGCACATCGAGAAATTGGATGAAGACAGCGCGCGTCGTTTGACGGCGAATCCGCTGCGCATTCTCGACAGCAAAGTCGCCGCTACCCAGGAATTATTGGATGGCGCGCCATCGCTGGCGGACTATCTGGACGAGCAATCCCGCGCCCACTTTGCCGGCCTCTGCCAATTGCTGGACGCCGCCGGGGTGGCTTATAAGGTCAATCCCCGCCTGGTGCGCGGCCTCGACTACTACAGCAATACCGTATTCGAATGGGTGACCACGAAACTCGGCGCCCAGGGTACTGTCTGTGCCGGCGGTCGTTACGACGGATTGGTGGAGCAACTCGGCGGCAAACCGACCCCCGCCGTGGGATGCGCCATGGGCATAGAGCGCCTGGTGCTGTTGCTGCAGGAGCTGGATGTGATTCCAGGCTCGGTAAACGACTCGGTGGATGTCTACCTCGTCGCCGTGGGGGATGTGCAAGCGCGAGCTATGGCGCTGGCGGAAACCTTGCGTACGGAGCTGCCTTACCTGCGTCTGATCACGCATATGGGCGGCGGCTCGTTCAAATCACAAATGAAAAAAGCCGATAAAAGCGGGGCTCAGCTTGCGCTCATTCTCGGTGAAGATGAGGCCGCCAAGGGCGAAATTGGTATCAAACCTCTGCGCACAGACGCAGAACAACAGCAGGTTCCGCAGGCGCAGGTGGCGTGCGTGGTCAAGAATCTGTTGGATCTTTAGTGGTAGAGGCTCGGCCTCAACTTAATTTAACGACCTGGGGCCTTTGCGCTTCGATTCGAGCAAGAACACACAATAACAGGAGAGCCAAAAGTGGCCGCACATTTGACAGAAGAAGAACAGATTGAAGCCCTCAAACGCTGGTGGAAGGATTACGGCACCACCGTTTTGATCGCCGCCGTTGTCGGTCTCGGCGGATTTTTTGGGTGGAACCTGTACCAGAACCATCGCGTGGAAAAGGCCAGTGAAGCCTCTGCGGTTTATGAAAAGCTCGCAGCGGCTATGACGGAGTCCGATAGTGAAATTTCGGAGGAGCAGGCGGCCAAACTGAAGCAGCTGGCGAATGATGTGATCGCCCGTGATTCATCCAGCCTCTATGCCGACTTTGCCGCGCTCTATCTCGCCAAACTGGCAGTGCAACAGCAGGATTACGCCACTGCGAAAGGCCATTTGGAAAAAGTCAGTAGCAAAGGTGCTAATGATTCCGTGAAGGAATTGGCTCGCCTGCGTCTTGCCCGTGTATTGGCTGCAAGTGGAGATGCCGAGCAGGCCCTGACGCTGCTGTCCGCCAAACCATCCAGCGCTTACGCTGCCGCCTATGCGGAAGCCGCAGGAGACATTCTGCTGGCGCAAAAGCGTTTGGCAGAGGCGCGCGCCGCTTATCAAAATGCCCTGCAGGCAATGGGCACCAATCAGCCAATGCGTCGCAGCTTGGTGCAGCTGAAGATCGACAACACCATGACGTCCGCCGATGACCCCGCAGTTGGACCGGCGCCCGTCAATCCTCACGGTAATGTGCAGAATCCGCATACCAATGCGGCGCCGACGGCGGAGGACGCTTGATGACTTTTCGCCGTTCTTTGGCTGCGGTTTGTTGCCTGGGTGTTTTGCTGGTCGGTTGTAGCAGCGTCAAAGAAGAGTTGAAGCCGGTCAAACTTGAGCCGCTCCGGCCGCAATACAAATTTGTACGCGACTGGCATAAGGAAACCGGTACCGGCCAGGACGCGCGTTATGCCCGCCTGCAACTGGCGCATGTGGACGGGATCCTGTACACGGTTGACGTGAAAGGCGTAATCGGCGCCTGGCGCAGTGAAAACGGCAAGCGCCTGTGGCGCAATGAACTCAAAACAGCTATTGGTAGCGGCGTAGGCATTGCTAACGGGCTGGGTTTTGTCGGTACGTTGGATGGTCGTGTCATCGCCTTCGATCTCGCCACAGGTGAGAAAAAGTGGGATGCCAAGACCAGCAGTGAGGTCATGGCCTCTCCGCAATCCAATGGGCAGGTGGTGATCACCCAGGCTATCGACGGGCGTGTCTTTGCGTTTTCTTTCGAAGAAGGCAGTCAACTCTGGAGTTATGACCATCCGGTTCCGGTGCTGACTCTCCGTTCCAATGCCAGTCCTTTGGTGTTCCAGGATACCGCCATAGTCGCGTTTGATAATGGCCAGCTGCTGAACTTTGATGCCAACACCGGGCAGTTGCGCTGGAGTGCCCGGGTGGGTCAGCCCCAGGGCAAAACCGAACTCGAGCGTTTGGTGGATGTTGACGCTGCGCCCATCGAGCTCGGTCCCTATATTTACGCCGCAGGCTACAACTCGCGACTGGTCGCCATTTCCAAAGGCACCGGGCGAACCGCCTGGGCCCAGGATGTTTCCACAACGCAAAACCTCGCTGCTGTTAATAACCGTATTGTGGTGAGCGATGCCAACAGCCATGTACGCGCTTTTGACGCCCTTAACGGCACCCTGTTGTGGGAAAACAAGAGTCTGCACAGACGTGGCATCAGCGCGCCGGCGGTGTACGAAAACATGGTGGTGGTAGTGGATCAGGAGGGCTATCTGCACGGCCTCTCGATTGAAGACGGCACTCAGTTGGCCCGCGGCCGTATCGGGGAGAATCCTGCCTTCTCCCAGCCTCTGGTAATCGACGGCACCCTGTATCTGTTGGATAAAGGTGGCGTGCTTATGGCATATGGCACCAAACCGGCAGACCCGAAAATGGCGGTGTGGGACCTGCCGTCCAATCGCCACAAAGGCGCCATCTCCACCAAATCCACCGGGGTTAAATAAACTTTCATGGTTCCAGTCATCGCCCTTGTCGGGCGCCCTAATGTCGGCAAGTCCACGCTGTTCAATTGCCTTACCAAAACCAGGGATGCCCTGGTGGCGGACTTCGCCGGCCTGACCCGCGACCGTAAATATGGCGACGTGATCTTTCGCGAACGCAAGTTCATCGCCATAGATACCGGTGGTCTGAGCGGTGAGAACGAGGGCATCGATGTGGTGATGGCGGAGCAGGCGCGCCAGGCCATCAGCGAGTCCGATATGGTGGTTTTTCTGGTGGACAGTCGCGCCGGCCTCACGTCGGCGGACGAGCAGATCGCCCAATATCTGCGTACGCAGCAGAAGCCGGTTTTGTTGGTCGCCAATAAAATCGACGGCCAGCAGCCCGATGTCGCGGCGGCGCCATTTTTCGAGCTGGGTCTTGGTGAGGTGCACGGCATTGCAGCCGCCCATGGTCGCGGAATTAACGTGTTAATGGAGGAAATCTGCAATCTGCTGCCTCTTAATGAAGAGGATGGTGAGGCTGCAGTAGATGCTGCTGAGAGCGGAATTAAAATCGCAGTAGTCGGACGCCCCAACGTGGGCAAATCTACTCTTGTTAATCGCATGCTCGGTGAAGATCGAGTGGTGGTGTTCGATATGCCTGGCACCACCCGCGACAGCATTTATATCCGCTACGAGCGCCACGGTAAGCCTTATACCTTGATCGACACTGCGGGTATCCGCCGGCGCAAAAATATTTCGCTTACGGTGGAAAAGTTTTCCATCGTCAAAACTTTGCAGGCGATCGAAGACGCGAATGTCGTCATTTTATTGATCGATGCCAAAGAGGGATTAGTGGATCAGGACCTTCACTTAATGGGGCAGGTGATCGACGCCGGCCGCGCGCTGGTGGTTGCACTCAATAAATGGGATGGCCTGGAAGAAGATCACAAGAGCTATTTGAAAACCGAACTCGAACGCCGTCTGCGCTTCGTCGATTTTGCCGATATCCATTTTATTTCCGCTCTGCACGGCACGGGTGTGGGATTGTTGTATCAATCCGTGGAAAAAGCTTT
>Ga0065721_10004922_pt1 | contig 30286 bp, 31 predicted proteins | sample Mesricmetagenome_FD_59108 | JGI IMG/M metagenome (GOLD analysis project Ga0065721, IMG submission 59108) | Mesophilic microbial community from rice straw/compost enrichment Sample: eDNA_1 v2 (version 2) | ecosystem: Engineered > Solid waste > Grass > Composting > Bioreactor | place: USA: Davis...
TTGCCTGCCGGACCGACAAAGGGCCGCCCCGCCAGGTCTTCGCGATCCCCCGGCTGTTCGCCGACGAACATCACCTCGGCCCGCTCCGGCCCCTCGCCGAAAACAGCCTGAGTCGCATGGCGGTAGAGCGGGCACCGCCGGCAGCCCTGCACCGCCGCCCTGGCATCGGCAAGGCTGGCAATGGCCTCCTGGTCAATCTCACCACGCCCCTGCCGCACGGACGACCGGCTTTCCAGATGTGCGGTCACGATGGCCTCCTCGATCCTGTTCAAGAAGGCAATGCCCGCAATCCCGCAGCGGTTGCGTTGATGTGATGGTACGATCGTTCAAAAATCGACACCAGTCTGTCGGCATTGTCAGCCTGCACAACCCGCTCCTTGTGCTCTACATCTTGGTCAACGCAAGGCGCCACACACCGGGCGCCACTTCAGGAGACAGACAATGACACTCGAACTCGGAGGCATCCATCACCTCACGGCGGTCACCGCCGAGGCGAAGAAGAACCTGGCCTTCTATACAAAGACCCTGGGCATGCGGCTGATCAAGAAGACGGTCAACCAGGACGATACGACCGCCTATCACCTCTTCTATGGCGACGGCGTGGCCTCGCCCGGCGCTGACCTGACCTTCTTCGATTTCCCCGCCGCTCGCGAGCAGCGCGGCAACCACACCGTGGGTCGCACCGGCCTGCGCGTCGATAGCGAGGATAGTCTCAACTGGTGGAAGAACCACCTGCAGAGCCACAATGTCGGCACGTCCGCCATCAAGGAACGCAATGGCCAGCTTTCGCTCGATTTCGAGGATTTCGAAGGCCAGCGCTTCCGCATGGTGATTGACGCCGCCAACAAGGTCGTGCCCTGGGCCAAGTCGCCCGTGCCGGCCGAACGGCAGATCATCGGCCTGGGCCCGATCACCCTCTCCGTGCCGCGGCTCGACCGCACCGAGCGGGTACTGACCGAGGTCATGAACATGCGCAAGGTGCGCGAATATGCCATGACCAGCCACACGCCCGAGACCCATGTCTTTGAAATGGGCCCTGGCGGCCCCGGCGCGGAACTGCATGTGGCGGTTGATCCCACCCTGCCCCCGGCCCGCCCGGGCGCTGGCGGTGTCCACCATGTCGCTTTCCGCACGCCCGATCAGGACAGCCTGCGGCAATGGATCGAACGGGTCGGTCGCGCCGGCCTGCGCAACAGCGGGGAAGTGGAACGCTTCTACTTCACCTCGCTCTATTTCCGTGAGCCCAACGGCATCCTGTTCGAAATCGCCACCGATGTCCCCGGCTTCGCCGCCGACGAGCCGATGGAAACCCTGGGCGAAAGCCTGGCTCTGCCGCCCTTCCTGGAAGGTCGCCGGGCGAGCATCGAAGCGGGTTTGAAGCCGCTGGTTTAAAACGAAGGCCGGGATTGATCCCGGCCTTTCTGCCACTCCTCGTGGTTCGATTGTCGCTGCGCTCCCGCCTCACCATGAGGCTACTTCTAATTCTGTAGCCCAGTGGCCCTCATGGTGAGGCGCGCGTTCTTCACGCGCCTCGAACCAGGAGGGCGTGGCACCTACTCGCACACCTCGCCACTCACACTCACATCGCACCGATCGGTATCCGTATCCGGCTTCAGCAAGCTCGCCGTCTCGACCAGTTGGATGAACTCGGCGCGATAGCCGCTCTCATCCGCGCCCTTGCCCGAGCGGGCCAGGGCCGCGATCTCGTCCCAATCGATGGCTGAGCCATAATTGGAGCCCTTGAGCTTCTGCCCGAAAGCGGCCACCGCCGCCGCGAAGCGCATGTCGTCGCTGGCCTCGCCGATATCGTCATAGACGACGTCCGCCGTCACCGGCTGCTCGATCAACTGGCTGACATCGCCCTCCGGCAGCTTGTAGCGCATCTTGAGGAAGGCGATTTCGTCGCCGCTGCCGGTGGCCCCTTCCGGCCCGTAGCGCAACGGATCGATCATCTCGGCGCCCGAGCCGACCGGCACAATCTCGTAGATCGCCGTCACCGTATGGCCGGCGCCGATATCGCCGGCATCGACCGCGTCATTGTTGAAATCCTCGCGGTTGAGCGCGCGGGTTTCATAGCCGATCAGCCGGTATTCGCTGACCACGGCCGGGTTGAACTCGACCTGGATTTTGACATCCTTGGCAATCATGTCGAGCGTGCCGCCCATTTCCTCGACCAGCACTTTCTGCGCCTCGCGGAAACTGGAAATGTAGCTGGCATTGCCATTGCCGTTCTGCGCCAGCGCCTGCATCGTCGCATCGTCGAGATTGCCGCGGCCAAAGCCCAGCACCGAAAGGCTGATACCGCTGTCGCGTTTGACCTTGATGAAATCGGTCAGCGCATCGGGATCACTGATGCCGACATTGAAATCGCCATCGGTGGCCAGGATCACCCGATTGGTCCCATCGGCAACCTTGGCCTGTTCGGCCAGTCGATAGGCCAGCGCAATGCCTTCGGCTCCCGCCGTGCTGCCGCCCGCGGCAAGCTGGTCCAGTGCGGAAAGGATCCTGGCCTTTTCCGTCGCCACGGTCGGCTCCAGCACCACCCCGGCCGAGCCGGCATAGACCACGATCGACACCGTATCGTTGGCCGAAAGCTGATCGACCAGCAGGCTGAAGGCCCGCTTGAGCAGCGGCAGCTTGTCCGGTTCGTCCATCGAGCCCGATGTGTCGATCAGGAACACCAGGTTGCTCGGCTTGTCCTCGCCGGCCGGGGGCACATAGCCCTTGATGCCGATCTGCAGCAATTGCGTCTTCGGATTCCACGGCGTGGGATAGACCCCGATCGTGGGCTTGAACGGCACGGCAGCGCTTTCGGCGGCCGGGTAGTCATAGGGGAAATAGTTGATCAGCTCCTCGATGCGTACCGCATCGGGCTCGGGCACGTAGCCGTCCTCCAGCATGCGTCGCACATAGGAATAGCTGGCCGTATCGACATCAATCGAGAAGGTCGAGACCGGCTCCTCGCCCACCGCCTTGAGGCGCTGTTCCTCGAAGCTGGTAAAGACGTCCCCGCTCGGCTCGGCCGGCAGCGCGACCACCGATGGCATTGGCGCGGGCATATAGAAGGCATCGCTTTCCGCCGTCGCTGCGGCAGGAGGGGGCGCGGCCACCGACATCTGCTGCTTGGCCAGGCCACTATTGCCGCCAACCACCGGTGCCGCAGCGTCCCGCGCCACTTCGCTTTCCATCAGCGCGTCATCAAGTGGCGCCGGCTCCGGCGCAGCAACGGTCATATCGGTATCGGTCGCGGGCGCTTCGGCCCGTTCTTCGGTCAAAACCGGCTCCGCCGGCGCCGGTTCGACCATCACTGGCTGCTGCACCGGCGCTTGGGTCGGCACGGTCATCGAGGTGGTCGAATAGAGCTGATAGCCGAGCGGCAAGAGCAGCAGGGCTACGGCGGCAGTGCCGATGGGGAGACGCATGTCCATGATCTTGTTTCCTTTCCAGGAATGGATGATGGACGTGAGACGCTGGCCCCAATGGGTTCCTTTGGTCGCTGTTGCAGATTTTTCCTGCGCGGCCGCGAAGGCTGCCATGCCTGATGCCAGCGCGCGCTTTTTCGCTTCCTCCCGGGGCGCCGGCGTCGCCGCGCCTTTCAGCCTGTCGAATGGATCATGCATGTCGTCGCTCATAGCAGCCCCCTCAGGGTCTTGCGTGCCTCATGCACATGAAAGGAGACGGTCGCCTCCTTGATGCCCATGATTTCGGCCGCCGCCGCATGGCTCAATTCCTCCGCATAGACCAGCAGCACCGCGTCGCGCTGCTTTTCCGGCAAGGCCCTGACCGCCGCCCAGAGCTGGCGGCTGGTCGCTGCGTCCTCCTGCTCGGCCGGCTGGTCCTCCGGCGCTATTTCGGCATAGGCATCGGCATATTTGCCGCGCCTCTTGCCTGCCCTTTGCATGTCGCGCACCGCATTGAGCGTGATGCGATAGACCCAGCTCGAAAAGGCGCTGCGTCCGTCGAAGCCCGCTATGGCCCCACCCAGCTTCACGCAGACATCCTGGGCAATATCCTCGGCATCATCACGGTTGCCGCACCATTTCCAGGCCGTGCGATGGATCAGGTCATAGTGATCCTCGATCAGCTCGGCAAAGGCTTCCCCATCGCCATTCTGCGCGCGCACCACCAGCGCCCGCGTCGCTGCTTGCGCTGCCTCGATCGGGGATGCGGCAGTCAGTCCCATCACCAAGCCATGCACTCGCCACGCCTTACTCTTGCAGCCATTCTAGTGCTAAGACGCCACCGCGTTCCCATTCCTTGGGTGTTTGCGCAGATTTATTTTGAGGCGATTGCCATGGATGAACCCAAACAGAGCCCTTTCGCACTGAATCGCGGACGTGTGCTGCTGCTGATCCTGGGCGCGCTGCTGGTGGTCATCGCCATTTCCACCTGGCTGGGCGGCATCAATGCCTACCAGCAATTGCGCGAAGCCAATGCCGAAGCGACGAGCGCGGCGCCGGTGGAGGAGCCGGCACAATAGTGCCGCGCCTCGTGGTTTCGAGGCTCGCAAGGGCTCGCACCTCACCATGAGGCTACTGATACACGGAGTTCAAAGTAGCCCTCATGGTGAGGTGCGCTTCTTCAGCGCCTCGAACCACGAGGGCGTGCCCCCTAAGCCGCAAACACCTGCGGCACGGCCTCGGCGATGAAGCCGCCGCCCCAGACTTCGGACGTGGCCGTGTCGTCGGCATAGAACACGCAGGCCTGGCCCGGCGAAATGCCGTATTCACCGCTGACCAGCGTCACATAGACCTCGCCATCCCGGCTCTGGATCACCGCTGGCTGTGGCCCGCGCGTCGAGCGCACCTTGACCTCGACCGGGGCGCCATTGCCCTGGCTCATTTCGCTGAGCGGCCGCGCGCCCAGCCAGTTCACATTGCGCAAGCGCACCGTATGGGTCTTGAGCGCTTCGCGCGGCCCGACGATCACGCGGCCGGTCTTGTGTTCGAGCTTGATAACATAGAGCGGCTCGCCGGCGGCGACGCCCAGCCCCTTGCGCTGGCCCACAGTGTAGTTGACGATCCCCTCATGCGTGCCGAGCACGCGCCCGTCGAGATGGACGATCTCGCCCTGCGCGGCCGCTTCCGGATGCATCTTGCGGATGATGTCGGCATACTTGCCCTGCGGCACGAAGCAGATGTCCTGGCTGTCATGCTTGTCGGCGATTTCGAGACCCATCTCGCGCGCCAGTTCGCGCACCTCGGCCTTGCCCATACCGCCCAGCGGGAAGCGCAGATAGTCAAGCTGCTCCTGCGTGGTGGCGAAGAGGAAATAGGTCTGGTCGCGCTCCGCATCGACCGGGCGGTAGAGCTGCCGGCGGCCATCTTCGCCCAGCTTGCTCTGCACATAGTGCCCCGTGGCCAGCACGTCCGCTCCAAGGTCGCGCGCCACTTCCATCAGGTCGACGAACTTGACCGACTGGTTGCAGGCAATGCAGGGCACCGGCGTTTCGCCCTGCTGGTAGGCATTGGCGAAAGGCGCGATCACGCTCTTCTTGAAGCGCTCTTCATAGTCCAGCACATAATGGGGAATGCCCAGCGTCGCCGCCACGCGGCGCGCATCGTGGATATCCTGCCCGGCGCAGCAGGCTCCCTTTCGATGGGTCGCCTCGCCATGATCGTAAAGCTGGAGGGTGACGCCGACGACGTCATAGCCCTGTCGGGCAAGCAGGCCGGCAACGACCGAGGAATCCACGCCCCCCGACATCGCAACGACAACGCGCGTGTCTTCGGGACGCTTGGCAATATCAAGCGAGTTCAGCATCTTTCCAGTATCCGGTTGGGTTCAAGGGCCAGCGGACGAATTGAGTTCGGGCTTCTACGCCTTTCCCCGGCCCCTCGCAACATTTGCCCGGCAGCTTTTGCCGCCTGACACGTTCGGTCAAGCGCGGCCACTCGTATGGCAAAACGCCAACCTGTTGAATCAGAATGTCTTTCCGCCCAACTCCAAGTTGGCACCGCGCTTGCATTGTCCTGCTCGGATTAGTCTCTTTGTATATGGGGCCGCTTTCGTGGCATCACATCTGACCGTTACGACCACCTCAGCCGGTGTCAGCAGCAGCAAGAGCCTTAATGGTTCTGCAGGCGCTGGAAACGACGAAGGCGCATTCGACGTCTTCGCGGCCCTGCTCGGCACCGCCGCGCCCAGAGCTGGCGCGGACGCCGCCAGAACATCGTCGGCCAATGTTGACGTCAATTTCGGTGACCTGGTGAAGCTCTCGCTCGGCTTTGGCGAGGGCGAAACCCAGGGCAACGAGGACCCCGAAGCCATTGCCGCGGTCGTCGATGCCGTCGTGCCGTTCCAGGAGGCGCTGGACGCCGGGTCCGGCCTTGCCGAGATCGCTAGCACCCTGGCCGATCTCCAGGCGAGCCTCGAAGCCGGCGAGCCGCTCGACCCCGAAATGCTCAAGCAACTCGAGGCGGCATTGGCCAACCTGGCCGAGGCGCTCGACATCGACCTCGATGCCCTGCCTTCGATCGATGACCTCACCGCGCTCGTCACCGACATCCAGCCCGACGATGCCAGCTTCGCCGCCCGCCTCACCGCCGCCTTCGGTCCACTGGCCGAAACCCTGTTCAGCGGTTCGGCGGCTCCCGATGCCGGCGAGGAATTGTCGGCCCTGCTCAAGTCGATCGGCGACAAGCTGGCCGCCCTGCTCTCGGCTCTCAATAGCGGCGAACTCGAGCCCGACCAGTTGGCCCAGCTCGAACTCGGCGCCAAGGCCGATGCCGATCTCGATGCCGTCCTCGCCCGCTTGCTCAAGCCTGCCGTCGCCGTCGACGCCGACCCGGCCACCCAGGCCCTGGCCACGCCCGAACTCAAGCTGACCGAACCGGCCCTGACCGGCAAGGCCAGCACGGATGCCCCCGCCGCAACCGATACCGCCGAAACACCCGAAACCCCGGCGATCAAGGCCGCTGCCGAAACCGAGGACTCCGGCGATCGCGGCAACGATTCCGCACCGCCCGAACGCAAGCCCGTCGAGCGCCCGCAAATCGCGGCAGCGGTGGACAAGCAACCCGAGGCCCAGACCGGTTCGCAGACGACCCCCGCCTCCCGCGTCGATATCGTGGCCGCACCGCGTGTCGTGCAGGCCGGTTACCAGACCAGCCAGCAGCAGCTCAACCTGCCCCAGCTCGCCTTCGAGATCGTCCGCCAGGTCAATGACGGCAACACCCGGTTCCAGATCCGCCTCGATCCGCCCGAGCTGGGCCGCATCGATGTGAAGCTCGACATCGACAAATCAGGCCAGGTCCATGCGCGGCTGACAGTGGAAAAGGCCGAAACGCTCGACCTGATGCAGCGCGACCAGCGCGGGCTGGAACGGGCCCTGCAGCAGGCCGGCCTCGACGGCGCCAAGACCAATCTCGAATTCTCGCTCAAGCAGAACCCGTTCAGTAGCGGCGGCCAGCAGGGGCAGGACGGCGACAGCCGCAATCCGATCTTCGGTGACGAAGTGACGGCCGAGGCCGACGACACGCCACCCCCCACAGTCAATCTCTACCGCGGCAGTCTCAGTGCCAGCGGTGTCAACATCATCGCGTAAGGAGTAGGTGTCATGGCAGTTGATGGCGTTTCGGGCAGTTCCAACACCAGCCAGATGGCGAGCTCGCGCTCGACCATCGCAGACAATTTCGACACCTTCCTCACCATCCTGACCACCCAGCTCAGGAACCAGAACCCGCTGGATCCGATGGACACCAACCAGTTCACCCAGCAACTGGTGCAGTTCACCGGTGTCGAACAACAGCTCAAGACCAATGAGTTCCTCGAGACGCTGATGCTCTCGAGCCAGAATACGGCCAAGTCTGACGCCGTCTCCTATATCGGCAAGGAAGTGACGTCCTCGGGCAAGACGGGCGAACTCACCGACGAGAATGCCGTCTTCTGGGCCTACAGTGCCGACGCCAACGCCGCCAATGCCACCGTCACCATCAAGGACGCCAATGGCCAGGTCGTCTATACCGAAACCGGCCCGCTCAATGCCGGCCCCGGCACCTTCCGCTGGGACGGCATGGGCAGCGATGGCAATCTGAAGCCGAACGGCGTCTATACGATCGACATCCAGGGCAAGGACGCCAATGGCCAGATCGTCAAGATCAGCACCGCCTCGATCGGGATCGTGACAGCGGTGGACTTTACCGGCGACGTGCCCCTGCTGACCGTGGGCAGCCGCCGCGTGGCGATCACCGACGTGACCGACGTGCGCATTCCTGACGTCACCGCACCCGACGATCCCGCGCCCGACGACGAGACCGAAGCCTGATCCTTACCTCGCCCCTTGGGGGAGGCGGCCGGCGGCGCAGGAGACGGGTGAGGGGGCCTTCCCCTGGCACCGCATCCCCTCACCCGCCCCTTCGGAGCACCCAGCCAACCTGAATCAATGCCTTGAAATCCAAGACCATTCTTAACCTGTTGTAAGTTTCCCCTTAGTCGAATTTTAAGGCCGTTGGCCTACTCTCTTCCTCATATGGTCAGGTTGAGTAGAGAGTAAAATGACCGTACAGATGCGTCCTCGCGTTAAGTACGTTATCGGACCGGACGGTAGTCCGCTCACGATTGCAGACCTTCCCCCCGCCAATACGCGGAGGTGGGTCATCCGCCGCAAAGCCGAAGTCGTCGCTGCTGTGCGCGGCGGGCTGCTCAGCCTCGAAGAGGCGTGCGACCGCTATACGTTGAGCGTCGACGAATTCCTCAACTGGCAGGCCGCCATCGACAAGCATGGCCTCGCCGGTCTGCGGACGACCTGGATTCAGCACTACCGCGAAGGCTAGGGGCTGACCCAGTACCGTTTCAAAGCCCGCCGGGTTCCTCGGCGGGCTTTGTGTTTATGGTGTCTCCGGGCCCATCCACCTTGCCCCTGCCTCACGGCTCATCAGCCGCTCATAATAATCCGCCACCGCCGGAAACTCCTTCTTTTCGGCCGATATCGACATCCAGCGATGCACCGACAGGCCCAGCGCGATGTCGGCGATGGAAAAGCCCGCGCCGATATAGCCGGTGCTCGCACCGGCCAGAACGGACTCCAGTATCTCCATCTTGGCCGACCATCGCGCCATCGAATCCGCGATTCTCGCCGGATCGTCATAGCCTGGTGTCTTGCGGATCAAGGCGTTGACGGCATAACCCCAGGGCGGATTGAGCTCGGACGCCTGCCAGCCCAGCCATTGCAGCGCCAGCGCCCGCAATTCGAGCTGCTCGGGCAGCAACTGCCCTTCGCGCTCCGCCAGGTAGATCAGGATCGCGTTGCTTTCCCACAGCACGAACTCGCCCTCGATGACCACGGGCACCTGCCCGTTCGGGTTGAGCGCCAGGAATTCAGGCACCTTGGGGTCGCGCAAAGGCAGGCCCCAATCCTCGCGCTCATAGCCGAGCCCCAGTTCATCGAGCGCCCACAGCACCTTGCGCACATTGATGGACGTGACCCGCCCCAGCACCTTCAACATCGATTCATCCTTCCTTTACTCCGCCCGGCATTTTCTGCCCGAATTCGCAAACTGCAACCGGGAGTTAAGACAATCTTTACCATCCGCTAGGTAATTTTTGCCCAGCGGCCTCCACGTGCGTTGCGTTGGTATGGCTTCCCTCGAATCGAGTGCCGGCGTGGATAACTTTACCCAGCTAATCAACCGCATAGGCCTGCCGCGGCTGGCCGCCATGGCGGTGGTTGCCATACTCCTGCTCGGCTTCTTCGGCTTCCTCATCATGCGGGCGCAGACGCCGAATCTGTCGCCGCTCTATAGCGGCCTCAGCCTCGAGGATTCCTCGGCCATCGTGACCGAGTTGCAAACGCTCAATATTCCCTACGAGTTGCGCGGCGACGGCGACACCATCCTGATCCCGCGCGACCAGATCACCACCACCCGCATGACGCTGGCCGGCTCCGGCCTGCCCCAGCGCGGCCAGGTCGGCTACGAAATCTTCGACGAGCAATCCACGCTGGGCGCCACCAGCTTCGTGCAGAACATCAACAATGTCCGCGCGCTCGAAGGCGAGCTGGCCCGCACCATCGCCTCGCTGACCCGCATCAAATCGGCCCGCGTGCATCTGGTCCTGCCCGAGCGCGAACTGTTCCGCCGCGAACGCACCGATCCGTCCGCATCCATCGTGCTGTCGGTGCGCGGCGAACTGGCCAGCGGCGAAATCCGCGCTATTCAGCATCTGGTGGCCTCGGCTATCGAGGGCCTGACGCCGACGCGCGTCTCCATCGTCGACGATCAGGGCAACCTGCTCGCGTCAGGCACGGGCGACGAGGTCGAGGGGGCCATGGCCGGCCAGGCCGCCGAGCGCACGCTCAATTTCGAAAACCGCCTGCGCACCCGCGTCGAGGACATGCTGGCCAATGTGGTCGGCAATGGCCGCGCCCGCGTCGAGGTCAGCGCCGAGATCGACTACAACCGCTCCACCACGACCCAGGAAACCTTCGATCCCGAAAGCCAGGTTGTCCGCTCCAGCCAGATTCGCGAAACCGAAAATCTGAGCGCCAGCGCCAATGGCCAGGTCACCGTGGCCAACGAACTGCCCGGCGCCAGCCAGAATGCCGGCGCCACCGGCCCGACCGAACAAGGCACCTCGACCGAGGAAGTCACCAATTACGAGATTTCCAAGACTGCCCAAACCACCGTCACCGAAGCCGGCGCCATCAAGCGCCTCTCGGTCGCCGTGGTCGTCGACGGGGTCTATGCGGCCGATCCCAATGGCAATCCGGTCTATACGCCGCGCAGCGCCGATGAAATCGCCCAGATCTTGACCCTGGTCCGCTCCGCCGTCGGCTATTCGGAGGCGCGTGGCGACAGCGTCGAAGTCGTCAACATGCAGTTTGCCGAGCGGCCCGAACTGGCCGTGCCGGGTACCGACGGTTCGGGCGGCCTGCTCGATTTTACCCGCGACGACCTGATGAACGGCGCCGAAATGGCGGTCACCCTGCTCATCGCACTGGCCCTCGTCTTCTTCGTCATGCGCCCGCTGCTCAAGAAGGTGCTGACGCCCGAAACCCAGGCTCTCGCCCTCCCCAGCGGCGCCGAGCTCGGTCATCACGGCGTGCTCGCCGCCGATGGTCACGTCATCAGCGAGGAGCCCGAAGAGCCGCGCGACAAGACCCCCGCCTGGGTCGCCAATGCCAAGTCGATGGGCGAAACCCAGCTTCAGACCCTCAAGACCGTCGGCACCCTTGTCGAAGAAAACCCCAAGCAGGCCGCGCTGATCGTGCGCGACTGGCTCGGTAGCGCAGCGTAACCGCCATGGCCCTCGTTTCCCAATCCAATGACAATCCTGACCTGCCCACCCAGGTTGCCGTCGGCAAGCAGCTCGTCATGGGCGATGCCACCAATCAGCGCGTACTCAAGGGCGACGAAAAGGCGGCAGCACTCCTGCTGGCGCTGGGGCCCGACTATGGCCGTCCCATCTTCGACGAGCTGGACGAACTCGAAGTCAAGCAGCTCAGCCGCGCCATGGTGCGCCTCGGGCCGATCACCCAGGAAATGCTCGACGACCTGATGATCGAATTCGTCACCACGATTTCGTCCAACGGTTCGCTCTCGGGCAATACCGACTCCACCGAACGCCTGCTGCTGAGCTTCCTCAGCCAGGACAAGGTGGATGCAATCATGGAAGAAATCCGTGGACCCGCCGGCCGCAACATGTGGGAGAAGCTCTCCAACGTGCAGGCCGACGTGCTCGCGGCCTATCTCAAGAACGAATATCCCCAGACCATTGCCGTGGTCCTCTCCAAGATCGCCACCGACCACGCCTCCAAGGTGCTGGCCGTGCTGCCCGAGGAACTGGCCATGGACGTCGTGCAGCGCATGCTCGGCCTCGATCCCGTGCAGAAGGAAATCCTCGAAAAGATCGAGACCACCCTGCGCACCGAATTCATGTCGACGCTGAACCATTCCAAGCGCCGCGACAGCCATGAACAGATGGCCGAAATCTTCAACAGCTTCGACCGCCAGACCGAAGCCCGCTTCATCACCACGCTCGAAGAGCATAGCCGCGACGATGCCGAGCGCATCAAGGCGCTCATGTTCACCTTCGAGGACCTGGCCAAGCTCGAATCCTCGGCCATCCAGACCCTGCTCACCAAGATGGACAAGAAGGAGCTGGCCATGGCGCTCAAGGGCGCCAATGAAACGGTCAAGGAAACCTTCTTCAAGAACATGTCGAGCCGCACCGCCAAGCTGCTCAAGGACGACATGGAAGTGATGGGGCCAGTGCGCCTCAAGGACGTCGACGAGGCGCAGGGCCGCATGGTTTCGACCGCCAAGGATCTCGCCGCCAAGGGCGAAATCCTCATCATGAAGTCCAAAGCCGACGATCAGATGGTGGCGTAACCCATGGCACAACCCGCCCGCTTCACCTTCGATCTGGACCTTGGCAAGCGCACCAAGCCCACCGCGCCGCCCGAGCCGACCATGCCCGAGCGCCTGGTCGCCGAACTGCTCGCCCAGGCCCGGCAGGAAGCCTATGCCGAGGGCGTGGCCGCCGGCGAGCGCAATGCCACCGCCATGGCCGCCCAGACCCTGGCTGCCGCCGCCGGAACCCTGGCTACCCAGAGCGCCGAAATGGCCGCCGCGCTTGATGACGCCGCTGCCAACGCCCAGCGCGAAGCCGTCGAACTGGCGGCCAGCATCGGGCGCAAGCTGGCGCTGCACCTGCTGGCACGCTACCCGACGGTCGAACTCGATGCACTCATTGCCGAATGCATGCAGAGCCTCAATGGCGTGCCCCATCTGGTCGTACGCTGCCACCCCGACATTGCCGACGGCATCCGCGACATTGCCACCGCCCATATGCAGACTTCCGGCTTTGCGGGGAGGCTGGTGGTGATGGGCGATCCCGAGCAGCGCCTGGGTGATGGCCGGCTCGAATGGGTCGACGGCGGGCTGGTGCGCGACATCGGCGCCATCGCCAAGGATATCGACCGCAAGATTTCAGCCTATCTCGCCGCGCGCAGCGGCCAGTCCAGACACGAGGAGAGCGACCAATGAGCGCTTCCGAACCCGGCGACGACGACATCACCACCCAGGACAGTATCTCCTTCGAGGAAATGCTGGCGCCCGAGCGGAGCGACGGCCCCGAGGCCCATATCGAGCGTAGTGCCGCCGATCTCGAAGCGGTGTTCGACGTTCCCGTTCGCATCTCGGTCGTGCTTGGCCGCACCAAGATGCCGGTCAGCGAATTGCTGCGCCTCGACACCGGTACCGTCATCGAACTCGATCGTCAGGTGGGTGAAGCCGTCGAGATTTTCATCAACGAACGCCTCGTCGCTCGCGGCGAGATTGTGCTGGTGGAAAGCAAGCTCGGCGTCACCATGACCGAAATCATCAAACCACAGTAAGGGAGGCCAGGATGCGTCTGCTCATCATCGGAGCCCTCGAGGGCCAACTCAGCGAAGCCACCAAGATGGCGATGAATGGCGGGGCCAAGGTAGCCCATGCGCCATCCGTCGAAATCGCGCTGGCCGCCCTGCGCGCCGGACGCGGCGCCGACCTGCTGCTGGTCGACGTCGTCATGGATATCGCCGGGCTCATCGCCGGGCTAGAAGCCGAGCGCATCGCCATTCCGGTCGTCGCCTGCGGCGTCGAGGCGAATGCCGCGGCCGCCGTCAACGCCATCCGCGCTGGCGCCAAGGAATATATCCCCCTGCCCCCCGATGCCGAGCTGATTGCCGCCGTCATCGCTGCCGTGGCCCGCGATTCCTCCGAATTCCTGTTCCGCGACCCGGCCATGGAACGCGTCGTCCGCATGGCCGACCAGATTGCCGGCTCCGACGCCTCCATCCTCATTACCGGCGAAAGCGGCACCGGCAAGGAAGTCATCGCCAAATACGTCCATGCCCGCAGTAAGCGCGCCAACAAGCCCTTCATCTCAGTCAATTGCGCCGCCATTCCCGAAGCCTTGCTCGAATCCGAGCTGTTCGGTCACGAGAAGGGCGCATTTACCGGCGCCATCGCCCGCCGCATCGGCAAGTTCGAGGAAGCCTCGGGCGGCACGCTCCTGCTCGACGAAATCAGCGAAATGGACGTGCGCCTCCAGGCGAAGCTCCTGCGCGCCATCCAGGAGCGCCTTATCGACCGCGTCGGCGGCGGCAAGCCGGTGCCGGTGGACATCCGCATCCTCGCCACCTCCAACCGCAATCTCTCCGAAGCCGTGCGCGAAGGCAGTTTCCGCGAGGACCTGCTGTTCCGCCTCAACGTCGTCAACCTCAAGCTGCCCGCCCTGCGTGACCGCCCCGGCGACATCACGGCGCTCTCCGAACACTTCGTCGCGAAGTACGCCAAGGCCAACGGCCTGCCGCCGCGCGAACTCTCGCCCGAAGCCCGCGAGGCTCTGCTCAAGGCACCCTGGCCCGGCAATGTTCGCGAGCTGGAAAATACCCTCCATCGCGCCGTATTGCTGTCCTCCGGCAACACGATCGGTCCCGAGGCCATCGTCCTGCCCGATGGCATGGGCCTGACCGAAGCGGCAGCCGCCAATTCACTCTCGGCCCAGCTGGCCCAGACCGCGCAGACCATGTCCGCCGCCCTGGTCGGCCGCACCGTGGCCGATGTGGAACGCGACCTGATCCTCGATACGCTCGACCACACCCTGGGCAACCGCACCCACGCGGCCAATATCTTGGGCATCTCGATCCGCACGCTACGCAACAAGCTCAACCAATATGCCGACGAAGGGACACATATCCCCGAGCCCGGCGAACGCCGAAGCGTGGCCTAGGACCCTAGATGACCGACCTGCCCACCAGCGGCGCCGCCCGCCCGGCCTTCAAGATCCCCTCCGCCGCTTCGGTCTTCGACCTGCTGCGCTCGGGCGACATTGCGCTGGCCATGGGCGTCATGGGGCTCATCGTCATCCTCATTGTGCCCATGCCGCCCTTGCTGGTGGATGGGCTGCTGGCGATCTCCATCGTCTTTTCGGTGATGATCCTGATGACGGCCCTGTTCATCCAGAAGCCGCTCGAATTCTCGGCCTTCCCCACGGTTCTGCTCATCGCCACCATGCTGCGGCTGGGCCTGAACCTGGCCACGACGCGCCTCATCCTATCCGACGGTCATAACGGCACTGCGGCGGCCGGCCACGTCATCGAGGCCTTCGGCAATTTCGTCACCCGCGGCAATTTCGTCATCGGCACGGTGATCTTCATCATCCTGGTGATCGTCAATTTCATCGTCATCACCAAGGGTTCCGGCCGTATCGCCGAAGTCGCCGCCCGCTTCAGCCTGGACGCCATGCCCGGCAAGCAGATGGCCATCGACGCCGATCTCAGCGCCGGCCTCATCGACGAGGACACCGCCAAGAGGCGCCGCGCCGATCTCGAAGGCGAAAGCGCCTTTTTCGGCAACATGGACGGCGCCAGCAAATTCGTGCGCGGCGACGCCATTGCCGGCCTCATCATCACCTTCATCAATGTCTCGGCGGGCATCCTGATCGGCATGATGCAGGAAGGCCTTTCCGTGCAGGAAGCCGGCAGCGTCTATACGCTGCTGACCATCGGCGATGGCCTCGTCAGCCAGATTCCGGCGCTGATCGTCTCGACCGCGGCCGGCATTCTGGTCTCCAAGTCCGGCGTGACCGGCTCGGCCGACAAGGCCCTTTCGGCCCAGTTCACCGGCTACCCGCGCGCCCTGGGCATGTCCTCTGCCGTCATGGCGGCCCTGGCCTTCCTGCCCGGCATGCCCATGCTGCCCTTCCTGGCCCTGGCCGGTGGGGTTGGTTATGTCGCCTGGCGGGCCGCCGGCGCCAAGGATGTCCGCGATGCCGAAGCGACCACGAAAATGGCGCTCGATGCCCTGGCCAGCCAGCCCAGCGCCGCCGCTGCCGAAGCCCCGATCACCGACAGCCTCAAGATCGACGAGCTCAAGCTCGAACTCGGCTATGGCCTGCTCAGCCTCGTGAAAGAGGACGAGAACGGCTCTGACCGCCTCACCGAGCAGATCAAGGCCCTGCGCCGCCAGCTCGCCATCGAGCTGGGCTTCGTCATGCCGCCCGTGCGCATCCTCGACAACATGCAGCTCGAGCCCAATGTCTATAAGGTCCGCATCAAGGAAGTCGAAGCCGGCACGGGCGAGATCTACGCCAACCAGCTCATGGTCATGGACCCCTATGGCAACCAGATCGACCTGCCGGGCACCCACACGACCGAACCCACTTTCGGCCTGCCCGCCACCTGGATCGAGCCCGCCTTGCGCGACGAAGCGGAATTGCGCGGTCTTTCCATCATCGATCCTTCCACGGTCATCTCGACCCACCTGACCGAAGTGCTCAAGGCCAATGTCGCGGACCTGCTGAGCTATTCCAACGTGCAGTCGCTGCTTTCGGGCCTCCCCAAGGAGCAGCAGAAGCTGGTGGAAGACATCGTGCCCGGCCTGATCTCGGTTTCCGGCGTGCAGCGCGTGCTCCAGACCCTGCTCAACGAGCGCATTTCCATCCGCGACCTGTCGACCATTCTCGAGGGCATTGCCGAAATCGCCGGCCCCGGCCGCTCGGTGCAGACCATTGCCGAACATGTTCGCAGTCGCCTCGCCCGCCAGCTCTGTGCCGCCAATCTCGGTCCCGACGGNAACCTGCCCCTGCTGACCCTGGGCCCGCAATGGGAACGCGACTTNGCCGAGGCCATGGTGGGNGANGGCGACAACCGCCACCTGGCCATGGCCCCCAGCCGGCTGCAGCAATTCATCGGTGCCATCCAGACCGCCTATGAACGCGCCGCCCAGCAGGGCGAATTGCCTGTCCTCATCACCTCGCCCTCCATCCGCCCGCATGTCCGCTCCATCATCGAGCGTTTCCGCCCGCAGACCGTGGTGATGAGCCAGAACGAGGTCCACCCCCGCATCCGCCTCAAGACCGTCGGCAGCGTGTGACATGGAGGGCAATGTCAGGTTCCCCGTTCCCGACATTGTCCGCCGCCGCGCCGAGGCCGAGGGCCTGACCGGGCGGGACTGGCTGGCCTCGCTCGACGACAATCTCTACGAGCTCGAACATGACTGGGGCCTGACCATCGGCCAGGCCATACCGGGTGGCAATACAGCTTTCGTCGCCGAGGCCGTGGACGCAACCGGGAAGAGCTTCGTCATCAAGCTGCCCACTCCGGGCAGCCTGCTCGGGCGGCACGAAGTCACCGTCCTCGCCATTGCCCGGGGCAAGGGCTATGTCCGGCTGGTCCGCCAGGACGCCGCGCGCCACGCCATGCTTCTCGAGCATCTGGGCACGCGGCTGGACCAGCACGACATGCCCTATCGCAACAAGATCGACATCATGTGTTCCACCCTGCTCGACGCCTGGATACCGGTGCCGGCAGGCGGGACCTTCACCACCGGTGCCGAAAAGGCCAACAGCCTCGCATTGTTCATTCTCGAGAAATGGCAGGAACTCGGTCGGCCCTGCACGCAGGCGGTCATCGATACGGCGCTGATGTATTGCCGTGACCGCGCCGCGGCCTGGCGACCGGAAAGTGCCGTGCTCGCCCATGGCGACCCGCACCCGGCCAATATCCTTGAAGTGCCCGAAACCGGCGGGCGGCAATGGAAATTCATCGATCCCGACGGCCTCGCCATCGAGCCGGCCTACGACCTTGGCGTGCTGCTCCGCGCCTGGCATGAGGACGTATCCGGCCGCCATGCGCATGACATGGCTCGCAGCCATGCCCGCCACCTCACTAGCCGCACACAGGTGCCCGCCGAGGCCATCTGGCAATGGGGCCATATCGAGCGCGTCTCCACCGGCCTGCACCTGATGGAACTGGGCGAAAGAGACGAAGGCCGGGCCTATCTGGCCGCGGCCGACGCCATTCAGGCAACGAGCTAGCTCAACGGGCCAGCGTGCCCGCCGGTGGCGTGGGCTGGGTTACTTTCGCAGCCTCCTCGGAGGTGTCGAGCCCGGCTTCCTCGCTCAATTCACGCTCGGCGCGATACCAGTATTCCTGGTCCCGCCCTTCAGGCGATCCGCTGTCCTGCCAGAGCGCATAGGCGCGGTCACGGATATCGTTTTCTTGCGGCGTGGGCATGGTGGCCTCCCTGAATGACCAGTACACACAACGGCGCGACCGGCCTTGTGGTTGCGGAACCGTGCCATCGATCTGGCGTTCTGCCCACAACCCAAAGGTGCCCCATGTACAAGCCACCCGGCCATAACAGCCTCTCGCCCTATCTCATCGTCGAGGATGCAAGGCAGACCCTCGATTTCATCAAGGCCGTGTTCGGTGCCGAGCCCGAAATGATCCATCGCATGCCGGGCGGCACCATCGGCCACGCCGAAATCCGCATCGACGATACCATCGTCATGGTCGGCCAGATGGAAGGTGGCGCGACCGGCGCCCATGTCCATGTCTATGTGCCCGATGTCGATGCCAGCTTTGAAAAGGCCAAGGCCGCCGGCGGCAAGGTAGTGCAGGAGCCGGTGCGCAAGGATGATCCCGACAAGCGCGGCGGTATCACCGACCCGTCGGGGATCACCTGGTGGCTTGCCACCACCCAGGGCTTCAACAACCAGTAGGCGATCAGCCCCGCGCCGGAATCTGCAGGCCGCGCTGCACCGCAGGCCGCGCCAGGCCGCGCGCCAGCCAGGCCGGTACGTTCTTGAGGCTGGCATAATCCACCAGCTCGCCCGCACCATAGAAGCCGATCAGGTTGCGTACCCAGCCCAGCGTGGCGATATCGGCGATGGAATAATCGTCCATGATCCAGTCACGATCGGCCAGCCGGCCTTCCAGCACGCCGAGCAGGCGCTTGGACTCCGCCGCATAGCGGTCGCGCGGGCGCTTGTCCTCATAGGCCGCGCCGCCGAATTTGTGGAAGAAGCCGAGCTGCCCGAACATCGGGCCGATCGCCGCCATTTGGAACATCACCCATTGGATGGTTTCGTAGCGCTTCGCTGGATCGGCCGACAGGAACTTGCCGGTCTTTTCGGCCAGGTAGATCAGGATGGCGCCTGACTCGAACAGGGCCAGCGGCTTCCCATCGGGCCCGTTGGGATCGATGATGGCCGGAATTTTCCCGTTGGGATTGAGCGCCAGATATTCCGGTCCCCAGGTCTCGTTCTTGCCGATATCGATCAGGTGCGGCTCATAGGCCAGGCCCGTCTCTTCCAGCATGATCGAGACTTTCACCCCATTTGGCGTGGGTAGCGAATAGAGCTGGATGATGTCGGGATTGGCCGCGGGCCAGAGTTTGGTGATGGGAAAGCCCGAAAGATCGGCCATAAGTCTATCGCTCCGTCAAAGCCAGTTTCGCGCCGAGCAGCACGAAGGCGCCGGCAAATGTGCGGCGCATCCATAGCATGATCGAAGGCCTTGAGATCACGTGCCCGCGTATGGCTGCTGCGAACAGACCGTATGCCGCAAACACCACAAAGGTCATGACCATGAACACGCCGCTGAGTTCCAGCATGCGCGCCAGGGCGTTGGGCGTGGCTACCGGCACGAATTGCGGCAGGAAGGCAAAGAAGAAGATCGACAGCTTGGGATTGAGAATATTGATGAGGATCGACTCGACGATCACCTTGCCGGCAGATTTCTCCTGGGCGTCCGCCTCGACGCTCAATGCTCCGGTTTCCTTCAGCGTCGCCCACGCCATGTAGAGCAGATAGGCCACGCCGGCATATTTGATGATCTCGAAGGCCAGCGCGCTGGTATGCAGGATGGCTGCCAGCCCCGTAATGGCCGCCAGCATATGCGGCACGATGCCCAGCGTGCAGCCGAATGCTGCCCACAGACTGGCCTTGCCGCCCCGGCTCAGCCCCGCGGCAATAGTATAGAGCGCTCCGGTCCCGGGCGACACGACCACGATCAGCGTGGTAACCAGAAATTCGATGCTCAAGATCCTGCCTCCTGCCAGCTCGCCGCTTCTTGTAGACGAACGACCCCGCCTTGTCCCGACATGCCTTCAGGAACCCGCAGTCATTCCGCATCATTGTTCCGGCAGTAATCGGGGCCAACCATGAAACTCTTCACCTGCGACCATTGCGGCAATACCGTTTATTTCGAGAATGCCGTCTGCGAGCGCTGCGGGCACCAGCTCGGCTACCTGCCGGAGCACAATGCCCTGGTGTCGCTGGTCGAGGATGGCGGCCTGTGGTCGACGCCGGCCTTTACCGACGATGCCTATATATTCTGCGAGAATGCCCATCATGGCGCCTGTAACTGGCTGATCCGGGCCGAGCCGGGCGGTGATCTCTACTGCGCCGCTTGCCGGCACAACGAGACCATTCCCGCCATTGCCGATCCGTTGAACCTTGGCCGCTGGCAGGTCATCGAGCGCGCCAAGAAGCGCCTGTTCTATTCCCTGCTCCGCATCGGCCTGCGGCTCGAAACCCGCGCCGAAAACCCCGCCCATGGCCTGGCGTTCCGCTTTCTCGCCGATACGCCCGTGGCGCCCGAACCGGTGCTGACTGGCCATGAGAGCGGCATCATCACCATCGCCCTGGCCGAGGCCGACGATGCCGAGCGCGAAGCCCGCCGCACCGGCATGGGCGAACCCTATCGCACCCTGTTAGGCCACTTCCGCCACGAGATCGGCCATCACTATTGGGATCTGCTGGTCGCCGGCCACCCCGCCCTGGCGCGGTTTCGCGCCCTGTTCGGGGATGAAACCGGTGACTATGCCACCGCGCTCCGGGCCTATTACGCCAATGGCGCGCCCTCCGGCTGGCCGCAGACCCATATCAGCGCCTATGCCACTGCCCATCCCTGGGAGGATTTCGCCGAAACCTTCGCGCATTACCTGCATATCACCGATACGGTCGAAATGGCCGCCGCCTTCGGCGTCCGCGCAAGGCCCCGCGACCCGAGCCTCGCCGTCCATGTCGATTTCGATCCCTATGTCGAGGCGGATATCCAGGCGATCGTCGATAACTGGATTCCCCTGGCCTCGATGCTCAACAATCTCAACCGCGCCATGGGTCATCCTGACGCCTATCCCTTCGTGCTCACGCCGCAGGTCATCGAAAAGCTCGGCTTCGTGCATGACCTGGTTCATGGCCGGGCCTAGGCAGGCATGGTCGGCCTCCGTTAAGCTCGCACCATGTCCATTACCATCCTCGTCGTCCCGCCCTTTTCCACGCTCTGCAACGCCGCCTTTGCGCTGCGGCGCGAAGTCTTCGTCTGGGAGCAGAAGGTGCCCGAGGAGGAGGAGCATGACGCCGACGACATGACCGCGACCCACTTCGTCGCCATAGCCGAAGGCGAGGTCGTCGGCACGCTCCGGCTCATCGACAAGCCCGAACACGTCAAGATCGGCCGTGTCGCCGTGCGCCAGTCCTTCCGCGGGCAAGGCATTGCCAGGCAGATGATGACAGCCGCCATGGACCATGCCCGCGCCCAGGGCCGCGACCGCTTCTACCTCACGGCCCAGTCCGACAAGCTGGGCATGTATGAAAAGCTCGGCTTCGCCGCCTTCGGCCCCGAATTCCAGGATGGCGGCATGCCGCATCGCGCCATGCGCAGTTACGACCGCGAGACGGCCATATTAACCAGTTAGCAGCCTCTTAAGCCTGTCACCCGACAACGGCTCCCCTGCCCCGCCATATGCGGTATTGTCACCGATGTCGGGAGGCCTGCGCAGCCAATGCGCGGCGCCCGGAACAATACCGCCAGGGAGGCGGAGAAGGCCGGCCTCGTTGCGAGAGCCGGCCTTTTCAATTTCACCGCGACATTTCGGCCCGGAACGTCTGCGCTTGTCGCTGCGTTGTCGAAACATCATGGGCCGCACGGTGCTCCACCGGCAAGTTTTGCACCGCACGGCCCGTTCACCGCTAACGATGAACCTATGGAGCCTACAATGATCCGCACCCTTCTGGCCACTACGGCCCTCGCCGCGCTGCTCGCTACCGGCGCCATCGCCCAGGATGCCGCGCCTGCCGATCCGGCTGCACCCGCAACCGAAGCCCCGGCCGATCCGGCGGCTCCCGCTGCCGAGCCGGCTGCGCCGGCTGATCCTGCCGCCCCTGCCGCTGATCCCGCGGCAACCGCCCCTGCGGCCGGCGCCGATGTTGAATCCGGCGCCATGGAAGAAACGGACATTCGCGAACCCTGGGATATGTCGGCCGGCTATGTCGCCGCTGACACCGACAACCTCGCCTCGCGCCTGATCGACCAGCCGGTCTATTCGTCGGCTGGCGATGATGCCGAGGAAATCGGCAACATCACCGACCTCGTCTTCAGTGAAGATGGCCAGATCACCGCCGTCATCATCGGCGTGGGCGGCTTCCTGGGCATCGGCGAAAAGGCCGTGGCCGTCGACTTCCAGTTGCTCGAATTCACCCTGGCCGCCGACAATACTGAACGCTGGGTGCTGCCCACCACGGCTGATGCCCTGACGGCGGCCCCGGACTTCGTCTGGGAAGAGGATGAGCCGGTCGACGTGACCACCGATCCGGCTGCCCCGGCCGACCCCATGGCCCCGGCTGCTGACCCGGCCGCGCCTGCCGCTGATCCGGCTGCCGCTCCGGCAACCAACTGATCCCTGGCGGATTATTGCCTGAAGGGCCGGCCCCCGGGCCGGCCCTTTGCGTCACAGGAGAATCTCATGCTGCGCCCTTTCGTCATCTCTGTACCCCTGGCGCTGTTGCTCGCCACATCGACCCTCGCCCAGGCGCCCGCCGCCCCCACCGAACTCGAACAGAGCGGGCTGACGCCACCCACGGTCCTGTCCGAAGGCTATGCGACCGGCGGCGAGGATGTTCTGGTGACGGCCCTGCTGGGCGAAACCGTCTATGGCTCCGTCGAAGATACTGCCGAGCGGCTCGGCACCATCACCGACATGGTCGTGACCTCCGGCCTGGGGATTTCGGCGGTGGTCATCAGCCTCTCCGGCAGCGATCCCAAAGATGTCGCGGTGGATTTCGCCCAGCTCGAATGGGCCGTGCGCGAGGATGGCTCGCGCCGCTGGGTACTGGCGACGACGAGCGAGGCGCTGGCCACCGCACCGGCTTTCATCTGGTCCGACAGCGAGGAGGTAACGGGCGAGCCAGCCCTCACCCCGCAGCAGGAAGAGAACCAGCTGGTCGAGGGCGATCCCAACGACACCGATATCGATCCGACCCTCACCACGGACCAGCCCGAGCGGCAACCCATCACGACCCCGCTGGACCGGGAAGGCCTGACGCCGTTCGACGAATTCGGCCTCAGCGCCGATGATCTGCGGGGTATCGGGGTCTATGGCAATGACGACAGCCAGATCGGCGCGATCAGCGATGTCCTGGTCAATCCCGATGGCAGCTTCGACGCTGTTATCGTCGATGTCGGCGGCTTCCTGGGCCTCGGCGCCCGCCCGGTAGCGGTCGCGGCCGACGACCTGGTCTTTTCCGCCGACACTTTCGGCAACCGCTACCTGTTCCTCAACACCACCCGCCAGCAGCTTGAAACCGCACCGGCCTATGATCCGGCTACCTATGCCGACGAGCGGGGGACGCAGCGCATCGTCATCGCCCCATAAACAAAGGCCCGCATCGCGCGGGCCTTTCGAAATCCTGTCGGTACCGATTACTGACGCGAGAAGCGCAGCCGGCCGATCTCGTCATATTCCTGCTGCTCGACCTTGAGCTGCTCGGCCGCTTCGCGCTGATGCTCGCGCTGATCGAGCAGCTCGACCTTTTTGAGCTCTTCGAGCGCCTCGGCGAGGCTATCCTGGGCCGCTTCGAGCTTGCCCTTCATGTCATTGGCCGAATTGAGCAGGTTGTCGCGCCGGGTCAGCGCGGCCTTGGCAAAGGTCGAATAGGCGAAATGAGCCACATCGGAAATGCCGGTCTTGGTGTGCTCGATTTCGATCTGCTGGTCGAGTTCGGACGCCATGCGCTCGAAATCGGCAATCATCATCTCGATCTGCGCAACCTGACGGCGCTTCTCGTCCACCTGGAATTTCTTGAGCCGGATGAGGCTCTCGCTGCGCGATTTCAAGACCTGTACTCCTTACACACCAAGTCAGTTCCGGAACCCATACACGGCCCCATCAGTCTGCCGCGCCCGCCTCGGCCACGATCGCTTCGAGCATTTTATAGCCCTCGGCGATTCCGGTCGTCTCCTCCCGCTCCTGCCCGAGAAAAGCCTCAAGCGCAGGATAGATGGCGATCGCGCGGTCCACTTTCGGATCTGACCCTTTCCGGTAAGCCCCCAGCCGGATCAGTTCCTCCATGTCCGAATAGATGGACATGAGTTCTCGCGCCTTCTGCAGGACCGGCCGCACTTCGACCGGAACACACCCTGGCATGGTGCGCGAGATGGACCGGAGCACGTTGACTGCCGGGTAGCGTCCCCGCTCGGCAATCCCGCGCTCCATTACGATGTGCCCATCAAGAATACCGCGCACGGCATCCGCAATGGGCTCATTGTGATCATCACCTTCGACCAAAACGGTAAAAAGTCCGGTAACAGAACCCGTCGTCGGCGTTCCCGGCCCCGCCCGTTCCAGCAGGCGGGGTAATTCGGTGAACACGGTCGGCGGATAGCCCTTGGCCGTGGGCGGCTCCCCGATGGCCAGGCCAATCTCGCGCTGTGCCATGGCAAAGCGGGTCAGGCTGTCCATCATGCACAGCACGCGCTTGCCCTGGTCGCGGAAATATTCGGAAAGCGCCAGGCTCAAATAGGCCGCCTGCCGCCGCATCAGCGCCGCCTCGTCGCTGGTGGCCACCACCACTACGGCGTGCTTCAGCCCTTCTTCGCCCAGATATTCCTGGATGAATTCATGCACTTCCCGGCCGCGCTCGCCGATCAGCCCGATCACGGTCACGTCCACATTGGTATTGCGCGCCAGCATGGACATGAGCACCGACTTGCCCACGCCCGACCCGGCAAAGATGCCCAGCCGCTGGCCTTCGCAGACCGTGGTGAAGGTGTTGAGGCACCGAACGCCCAGGTCGAGCGGGTCGCCCACCCGTACCCGATCATGTGCCAGCAGCGGATTCTGCCGTAGCGGATAGGGCGTGGCGCCGCGCGGCAGCGGACCCTTGCCATCGATTGGCTCGCCATCGGCATTGACCACCCGGCCCAGCCAGCCCTCGGAGGGGAAAGTCGCCCCATCATGGCGCTGGAACACCGCCTTGCAGCCCAACCGTACGCCGGAAAGCTGCCCGAAAGGCAGGCAGAGCGCATGGCCATCCTTGAAGCCGATAATTTCGGCGGCCAGCAGATCCTCGTTGACCGTCTCGATCTGCACCCGCCCGCCGACGCGCAATTCGCGCACCGGCCCGACGATTTCGACAAGCAGGCCTTGCACGGATTTGACCCGACCGAACACTTCGATGTCGTCAATCGCCTCGATAGCCGAAATCAGCGCTTTCATGCCGCAACTTTCACCCTGGTGCCGCTAATCGACTATGGTTTCCATGTCGGTCGAATCGCATTGGAACGCGAATCAGAGAGTAACCCATCGTTAAGCAAAAGGCGCTATTTGAGGGGTTGGCCCCGTCTGTCCGCTGCATTGCACCGACCCGGCGCCAAACCCCTGACATAGCCACAATTGCTTGAGTCCAGAGAGTCGGTTGAAACGACTTCTTAAACCATTTTCTTAAGAAAAATGGATAAGATTAACCCTTAAATTTCAACGACTTAGACTAAATTCATCCTAACGTCGTTTGCGTATTGCCGAACCGAATTAAACTTTGTTAACTATTTGGGCTTAGGGTTCAGTCATATCCAGTAGGGTTGGAGCGAGGCGGGCACCCAGTCGCTGTCTCGCAGGTTCCAGCAGGAACGAATGACAAGGGGAATATAATGCGGGTACTCCTTATTGAGGACGACAGCGCGACAGCGCAGAGCATCGAACTGATGCTGAAGTCCGAAAGCTTCAACGTCTATACCACCGACCTGGGTGAGGAAGGCGTCGATCTCGGCAAACTCTACGATTACGACATCATCCTTCTGGACCTGAACCTGCCCGACATGAGCGGCTATGAGGTGCTCCGCACCCTGCGCGTCGCCAAGGTTCAGACCCCGATCCTCATTCTATCCGGTCTGGCCGGCATCGAGGATAAGGTTCGTGGCCTCGGCTTCGGCGCCGACGACTACATGACCAAGCCCTTCCACAAGGACGAGCTCGTGGCCCGCATCCACGCCATCGTCCGCCGCTCCAAGGGACATGCCCAGTCGGTCATCCAGACCGGCGACCTCACGGTCAACCTGGACACCAAGACCGTCGAAGTGCAGACCCAGCGGGTGCACCTCACCGGCAAGGAATACCAGATGCTTGAGCTGCTCTCCCTCCGCAAGGGGACCACGCTCACCAAGGAAATGTTCCTCAACCATCTCTATGGTGGCATGGACGAACCCGAACTCAAGATCATCGACGTGTTCATCTGCAAGCTCCGCAAGAAGCTTTCCGTTGCGACCGGCGGCAAGAACTATATCGAGACCGTCTGGGGTCGCGGCTATGTGCTGCGCGAGCCCGACGAGAACGAAGTCTACAACGAGAACGTTGCCTGATCCCTCAGGCTCCACCGTCACCCTGCCTTACCCCGTGCGACATCGTCGCGCGGGGTTTTGCTTTGCGGCAGGTCTATCCTGCGGCCCCGATCGGAGGCAGGCATGGCAGCAAACTTCATCTACCCGCCCGATGGCGCGCTGCGCCGCTATTACACCGAGGGTGATTTCCTCGATGGGCAGTCGGTACCCCTGCCCCATCCGCCGCCCGACGCGGCGGACCTGACGATCGCCACTTTTTTCGCCATGCCCGATTGGGTCAAGCTTCTGCTGGCCATGCGGGATCGCCTCGTCGGTCCGCTCGGCCTGAGGACCGGCAGCGAGGCCGACCTGCGCCCGCCCACCCGCCAGGAGATTATCGATGCCAGCTATCCCGGCATCTTCGCTGTGCATTCCGCCACACCGGATGAGGTGATCCTTGGCGCCAATGACCGGCACCTTGATTTCCGGGTCTCCGTGCTGCGCTCGGTAGAGCAGGATCTTGTCGCCATTTCCACCTGGGTCCATCCGCACAATCTGGCTGGGCGGCTCTATCTTGCCAGCGTTTATCCCTTCCACCGCATTATCGTCGCCCGCTGCCTCGCCAATGCTTCACGGCTGGGTCTCGTCCTCAGCTGATTTTTTTGGTGGGCATGTCGAAGCCGGCGTGTCTGGTTCGTCGTTTGGTCAGAAGCCCGGTCGGGAGGCCGCGCATCCATCCAGAGGAGACGACCCATGTTCCGCACCGCCATTATCGCAGGCGCCATGCTCATGACCACGACCGCTTTTGCCCAGTCCGAACCCGTTGGTACGACCGTCGAGGTCAACGGCATGCAAATGTATTACGAAGTCAGCGGCGAGGGCGATCCGCTCGTCGTGCTGCACGGCGCCTACATGAACATCGCGACCATGGGCGAAATCGTGCCGAGGCTGGCCGAGACCCACAAGGTCTATGCACTCGAATTCCAGGGCCATGGCCGGACTACCGATATCGACCGCCCCATCACCTATCCCAATCTGGCCGGCGACGTTGCCGCCTTCATGGACGCCGTAGGCATCGAGAAGGCCGACATCTTCGGCTATTCCATGGGCGCTGCCGCCGGCTTGCGCCTGGCTATCGACTATCCTGAAAAGGTCGACCAGCTCGTTGCGGCTTCCGTAGCCTACGACGTCTCCGGCTGGCAGCCGGCCTTTACCGCCTTCATCCCGCAGATGGTGCCCGAAATGTTTGTCGGCACACCGATGGAGGACGAGTGGAAGAAGCTGGCACCCAATCCCGACGGCTTCCGGGCGCTGGTCGAAAAGCTGATTGCACTCGAAAGCGAGCCCATGGCCTGGGAAGACGAGGTCAAGGCGCTCAAGGCCCCGGTGCTGATCATTGCCGGCGATGCCGACGTCTCGACGCTGGAGCATAACGTGGCCCTGTTCCGCCTGCTGGGCGGCGGCGAGATGGGCGACATGGGCGTGCCCCTGCCCGCCTCGCGCCTGGCGGTACTGCCGGCGACATCGCATACCGCCGTCATCAACCAGACCGACCTGCTCTATGGCTTCATCGAGCCTTTCCTGCAGGGCGAGACGCCGGCCGGCTTCATGGGTCAGTAAGCGGTTGCGGGGGAAGGCCGATGCTGGTTTCATCCCCCGCCATGACCCAGGATTCGGAAGCCCACCGCACCATCAATTCCGTCTGGAAAATCGAGCAGCCCCGCCTGATCGCGGGGCTGACACGCATGGTCCGCGACATCTCGCTGGCCGAGGAACTGGCGCAGGACGCGCTGGTCATCGCCCTCAAGACCTGGCCGGAATCCGGCGTGCCGCGCAATCCGGGCGCATGGCTGATGCAGACCGCAAAGCGCCGCGCCATCGATTATTTCCGCCATCGCAAGATGGCCGCTACCAAGCTGGAGGAGGTCGGCCGCAATATCGAGGACGACGCGCCCGACCACGAAGCGGACATCATCGAAGCGATGGACGACGACGTCGGCGACGACCTGCTTCGGCTAATCTTTACCTCCTGTCATCCGATTTTGCCTGCAGAATCAAGGGTTGCACTGACATTGCGCCTGCTTGGCGGGCTCACCACCGAGGAAATCGCCCGCGCCTTCCTCGCGGCTGAGCCGACCATCGGCCAGCGCATCGTCCGCGCCAAGAAGGCTATCGCCGATGCCGGCATTCCCTTCGAAGTGCCACGCGGCGAGGAGCGGGCGGAGCGCCTCTCCTCGGTGCTGGGCGTGCTCTACCTCATCTTCAACGAGGGCTATTCGGCGACCGCCGGCGACGACCTGATCCGGCCCCAGCTCTGCGAGGAGGCCATGCGACTCGGTCGCATCCTGGCGCGTCTATCGCCTGANGATTCCGAGGTGCATGCCCTTGTNNCNCTTATGGAAATCCAGGCGTCGCGCACTGCCGCCCGCACCAACAAGGACGGCGAACCGGTGCTGTTGCTCGACCAGGATCGCTCCCGCTGGGACCAGTTGCTGATCCGGCGCGGCCTGGCCGCACTGGACCGCGCCATCGCCCTAGGCGGCGAGAACCTGCCCTATGCACTGCAGGCCGCCATCGCCGCCTGCCACGCCCGGGCGCGAAAGGCCGCCGATACCGACTGGTCAAGAATTTCGGCGCTCTACGCGACGCTTGGCCAGGTCATGCCATCTCCGGTGATCGAGCTCAACCGGGCCGTCGCCGTATCCATGGCCGAGGGTCCGGCCGCAGCCCTCGTGCTGCTCGACGCCATCAAGGACAATCCGGCGCTCAAGAACTACCACCTGCTCTATGGCGTGCGGGGCGACCTGCTCAGCAAGCTCGGCCGGCAGACAGAAGCCATGCTCGAATTCCGCCGCGCCGCGGAACTGACTCGCAACGAGCGGGAAAAGACCTATCTGCTTGGAAGAGCCGAACAGGCTGTCTGACGGCAAACAGCAGGAAAACCGCAGGAAAACTGCGGGCATGCCTGTTAGGCGGCGAGCGACGCGTTGGGGTCGAACTTGGCTTCGAGAATAGCCCGGTCGAAGGGCTTCATCATATAGTCGCTGGCCCCGGCCTTGAGCGCCAGCGCGATGGCGCCGATGTCGTTTTCGACCGTGCAATAGACCACGTGCGGCTTCTCGCCACCCACGTAAGCCCTTAGCAGCTTTAGGAATTCCAGCCCGCTCATGATGGGCATGTTCCAGTCGAGCAGGATGGCGTCCGGCATTTCCTGGCGGCATTTGTCGAAGGCGTCCTGCCCGTCTTCGGCTTCCTCGACAATGTAGTCCATGTCTTCGAGGATACGGCGCGCAACTTTCCGCACCACGCTCGAATCATCGACGATCAGGCAGGATTTCATCGACAAAAGGCTCCGCAGAGGCAAACGCTCGCCCCGATTATGCGGTCGCACTTCCTAGGAATTGGTTAGCAGACTGCTAGCATTGACGCAGATCGCGCGTGAATCAGGCAGCCACCGCTTTGGGCCTGGCCGTGAGGAAGAACATGTCGTTCTCGAGCCCGATATCGACCTCCATATCGGTCATGCGGGCGAGCAGGCCGGTATAGAAGGGCTGGATGCCGCGCGCATCGACGAAACCTTCTTCCGGCGTGCCGGCAAGCAGGCCAGCAGCACCTGATGGCACCAGCGTCTTCTGGCGCTTCTCGGGGTCGCTCTTGGAGGTGAACTCGAACTTCTCATTGCCGGCATCGCCGGTGATCGAGGCCGTCACCACCCCACCGCGCGGCACCGACATGGCAGCGATCAGCAGCAGGTTCATGAACAGCTTGGCCTTGTGCTTGGGCAAAAGGATCAGCGGCACCTGCCAGTCGAGATCGGCCTTTTCGATCTCGAACAGGATACGCGCCACGCGCTCGCATTCACGCGTATCGATATCGGTGCCCGAAGTCGAGGAAGCGCCATAGGCCAGGCGGGCGAATTCG
>Ga0065721_10049612_pt1 | contig 30274 bp, 28 predicted proteins | sample Mesricmetagenome_FD_59108 | JGI IMG/M metagenome (GOLD analysis project Ga0065721, IMG submission 59108) | Mesophilic microbial community from rice straw/compost enrichment Sample: eDNA_1 v2 (version 2) | ecosystem: Engineered > Solid waste > Grass > Composting > Bioreactor | place: USA: Davis...
GGCTTCCTGGCGGCGCGGCGGACGCGGGCCGCGGTCGTCGAAGCGGCGCGGACCGCGCTCGCCGCGCTCACCGCGGTCGCCACGCTCGCCGCGGCTCTGCATCATCACCGACGGGTTGGCGTCGAGGGCGTCGACGCGCACCGTCAGGTAGCGCAGGACGTCTTCGTTGATGCTCATGTTCCGCTCAGCCTCGAGCACGGCGGCAGCCGGAGCATCGATGTTGAACAGGGTGTAATGACCCTTGCGGTTCTTCTTGATCTTGTAGGTGAGCGTCTTCAGACCCCAGTACTCGGTCTTGGCGACCTGACCGCCGTTGTCGCGGATGATCTGGGCGAACTGCTCACCGAGCTGCTCGGCCTGGGCAGCCGAGATGTCCTGGCGCGCGATCAGCACGCACTCGTAAAGAGCCATTGTACTCCCCATGGCTGTTCATGGTCCGGCGCTGCACCCATTTCCCTATGAAACGGCCAGCCGCCCGGGCCTAGCCGGCGGCATGCCGTCGGCAAGGAGTTATGAAGCGGCGCAGTATGCACAAAAGCCCTTGCCGGGCAAGCGGTTTCCGGCGCGCCAGCACGAATCGCGCGGAGGCGTTCCGCCGGCGCCGTACCAAAGGCCGCGCATGATCGTTTTTTGACGGAAAAATGCCCAAAAAGCCGCCGCAGCATGTTTCTTAGGGGCTTTGGACGATGAGCATCGCTTGACTTGCTCAAAAGGCAGGGTATGACTGTCGCCCAATTCAACGGCAGCGCCGCCGGGCGGCGCGCTTTTACCAGGGTTTCCAGACAGCATGACCAGGGCGTTCGTCTTTCCGGGCCAGGGCAGCCAAGCCGTCGGCATGGGCCGCGAGCTGGCCGAGGCGTTCGAGGTCGCGCGCCTCACCTTTGAAGAGGTGGACGACGCGCTGAACCAGCGCCTGTCCCGCCTGATGTTCGAAGGCCCCGACGCCGACCTGACCCTGACCGAGAACGCCCAGCCGGCCCTGATGGCCGTCAGCGTCGCGGTCATGCGGGTGCTGAAGGACCAAGGCGGCCTCGACCTCGCCAAGCACGCCGCCTTCGTCGCCGGCCATTCGCTGGGCGAGTATTCGGCGCTCTGCGCCGCCGGCGCGTTCTCGCTGGCCGACACCGCGCGCCTGCTGAAGCTGCGCGGGCAGGCCATGCAGAAGGCCGTCCCGGTGGGCAAGGGCGCCATGGCCGCCCTGCTGGGTGCCGAGCTGGAGCAGGCTCAGTCCATCGCCACCGACGCGGCTCAGGGCGACGTCTGCACCGTCGCCAACGACAACTCGTCGGGCCAGGTGGTCATTTCCGGCCACGCCGAGGCCATCGACCGCGCCATCATGCTGGCAGCGGAGCGCGGGCTGAAGCGCTCGGTCCGGCTGCCGGTCAGCGCGCCCTTCCATTGCCCGCTGATGCAGCCCGCCGCCGACGCCATGGCCGAGGCGCTCGCCAACGTCACCATCAACCCGCCGGTCGTGCCGGTGGTCGCCAACGTGACCGCCTCGGCCGTGTCCGACCCGAACGTGATCCGCCGCCTGCTGGTCGATCAGGTCACCGGAATGGTCCGCTGGCGCGAGAGCGTGCTCTATATGAAAGAGCAGGGCGTCGACACGCTGGTCGAGCTCGGCTCCGGCAAGGTGCTGTCGGGACTCGCCAAGCGCATCGACAAGGAGCTGGCCGGCACGTCCGTGCAGGGGCCGGCCGACGTCGAATCGTTCCTGAAGACGCTGTGAGGCATTCCATGTTCGACCTGACCGGCAAGAAGGCGCTGGTGACCGGAGCTTCCGGTGGCATCGGCGCCTCGATCGCGCGCGCTCTTCACGCGCAGGGCGCCACCGTCGCCCTGTCCGGCACCCGCGTCGCCCCGCTGGAGTCGCTGGCCGCCGAACTGGGCGAGCGCGCCCTGGTCGTCCCCGGCAACCTCGCCGACGCCGCCGCGACCGAGCAGCTGGCCAAGGACGCCGAGGCCGCTCTGGGCCAGATCGACATCCTGGTCAACAACGCCGGCCTGACCCGCGACCAGCTCGCCTTGCGCATGAAGGACGACGACTGGCAGTCGGTGATCGACGTCAACCTGACCGCCGCCTTCCGCCTGTCGCGCGCCGTGATGCGCGGCATGATGAAGCGGCGCTGGGGCCGCATCATCGGCATCACCTCCATCGTCGGCGTCACCGGCAACCCGGGACAGGCCAACTACGCCGCCTCCAAGGCCGGCATGATCGGCATGTCGAAGTCGCTGGCGGCCGAGGTCGCGTCGCGCGGGATCACTGTCAACTGCGTCGCGCCGGGTTTCATCACCACGGCGATGACCGACGCCCTGAACACCGAGCAGAAGGACAAGCTGCTCACCGCCATTCCCGCCGGCCGCATGGGCGAGCCGGGGGAAATCGCCGCCGGGGTCGTGTACCTCGCGAGCGAGGAGGCCGCCTACGTCACCGGCCAGACGCTGCACATCAACGGCGGCATGGCCATGATCTGAGGCGGATTCGCTGCCTGAACCTCAGGTTCCGACCAGTTCCCGCGGGCGCTGGTCAAGGCTGTTAAAATGTGTTATCGGACGGGGCTTTTTGTGGCAGGACGACACGTGTGATTGCGTGTTTAACTGGCCGAATTCGCCCGAGCGGTCTCAAGGATTGGAAGGTCTGAAAAAATGAGCGATGTCGCCGAGCGCGTGAAGAAGATCGTGGTGGACCACCTCGGGGTCGAGGAGTCGAAGGTGACGGAGAACGCCTCCTTCATCGACGATCTCGGCGCCGACAGCCTGGACACCGTCGAGCTGGTCATGGCTTTCGAGGAAGAGTTCGGCTGCGAGATTCCGGACGACGCCGCGGAGAAGATCCTGACGGTCAAGGACGCCATCGACTTCATCAAGGCGAACGCCGCCGCCTGATAAGGCGTTGGCGCCAAGAGGGCCAGGCACCTTATTTTCAAGAGGCCTGGCCGTCGCTGAGTTCATCGAGGAAAGGTCAAGGAATACCCCATGAGACGTGTCGTCGTTACCGGCCTCGGTCTGGTCACGCCGCTCGGTGTCGGCCATAAGCTCAACTGGGAGCGACTGATCGCCGGCCAGTCGGGCATCCGCGCCATCACGGGTTTCGATGCCTCCGACCTGGCCTCGAAGGTTGCCGGGCAGGTCCCGCGCGGGGAGGGCGACGGATTGTTCAATCCGGACGCCTTCGTTCCGCCGAAGGACCAGCGGAAGATGGATGATTTCATCATCTACGCCATCGCCGCCGCCCAGGAAGCTATCAAGGATTCCGGCTGGGTGCCGCAGACCGAGGAAGAGCGCGAACTCACCGGCGTGATGGTGGGCTCGGGCATCGGTGGTCTGCCGGGCATTGCCGACGGCGCCGTGACCCTGCACGAGAAGGGCCCGCGCCGCATCTCTCCGTTCTTCATTCCGGCCTGCCTAATCAATCTGGCCTCCGGACACATTTCCATCCAGCACGGCTTCAAGGGCCCGAACCACGCGGTGGTCACGGCCTGCTCGACCGGTGCGCACGCCATCGGCGACGCCTCGCGCCTCATCATGCTGGGCGATGCGGACGTGATGGTGGCCGGCGGCACCGAAGCAGCGATCAGCCGTCTGGGTGTCGGTGGCTTCGCTGCCATGCGCGCGCTGTCCACCAACTTCAACGACACGCCGGAGAAGGCCTCGCGTCCCTACGACAAGGACCGTGATGGCTTCGTCATCGGCGAAGGCGCCGGCGTCCTCGTCCTTGAGGAGCTGGAGCACGCCAAGAAGCGCGGCGCACACATCTACGCCGAAGTGGTCGGCTATGGCCTGTCGGGCGACGCCTATCACATCTCCGCCCCGGCGGAAGACGGCAACGGCGGCTTCCGCGCCATGCGCGGCGCGCTGAAGCGGGCCGGTCTGAACCCCGAGGACATCGACTACATCAACGCTCACGGCACCTCGACGCCGCTCGGCGACGAGATCGAACTGGGCGCGGTGAAGCGTCTGTTCGGCCCGGCGATGGACAAGGTCGCCATGTCCTCCACCAAGTCGGCCATCGGTCATCTGCTGGGTGCGGCCGGCGCGGTCGAGGCGATCTACTCGATCAAGGCGATCAACCACAGCATCGTTCCGCCGACGCTGAACCTTGAGAACCCGTCGGAGAGCTGCCTGGGCGTCAACCTCGTCCCGAAGGTCGCGCAGGAACGCCGCGTGCGCGCCGCCCTGTCGAACTCCTTCGGCTTCGGTGGCACCAACGCCTCCCTGGTGTTCAAGGAATTCGCCTGATTGGCGATGACCTGAGCTGAGGAGTCAGCCCATGGGCTGGGGCCTCCGAATCACGGCGGGGGCGCTCGCTGTACTGACCGCCGCTGGTGGTGTTGCGTTCTGGGGTGCCCTCCGCATGATGGCCCCCGGACCGCTTGACCACACCGAAACCGTGGTCATTCCCCGCGGCAGCGGGATCGAGGCGATTGCGCTGACCTTGGACGATGCGGGGGTCGTGGACTCCCCGCTTCTGTTCGTGGCTGGCGCAAAGCTGACCGGTCCGCTGAAGGCGGGCGAATACGCCTTTCCCGCCGGCATCAGCATCGACGCCATTTTGGAGATGATGCGGCAGGGCCGCACGGTCGTGCGCCGCTTTACCGTGCCCGAAGGGCTGACCTCCGCCCAGGTGGTCGCGCTGCTCGAAAAAGAGCCGGCGTTGGCGGGCGAGGTGAAGGCCGTTCCGAAGAATGGCAGCCTGCTGCCCGAGACCTACCATTATTCCTACGGGGATTCGCGCGTCGCGCTGCTTGAGCGCATGGAGCGCTCCATGGATCAGGCGATGGCCGAGGCGTGGAAGGCGCGCGACCAGAATCTTCCGTTTGAAACGCCGCAGCAGGCGCTGACGCTCGCCTCCATTGTGGAAAAGGAGACGGGCATCCCGGCGGAGCGGGCCAAGGTGGCCGGGGTGTTCGTGAACCGCCTTGAGGCGGGCATGAAGCTCCAGTCGGATCCCACCGTCATCTTTGCCTTGACGGACGGCAGTGGAGAGTTGGGGCGCGTTCTGACGCGCAATGACTGGAAGCTGGAATCGCCCTACAACACCTATCAGGTGGCCGGACTGCCGCCGGGGCCGATCGCCAACCCGGGGCGGGCTTCCATCCAGGCGGCGCTGCACCCCGAACGGCACGAGTTCCTGTATTTCGTCGCCGATGGCAGCGGCGGGCATGTCTTTGCCAAGACTTTGCCCGATCACAACCGGAATGTCGCAAAGTGGCGCGAGGTTCAGAAGCGGCAATCCGGCAACGGCGACACACCGCAGGAGTAACCGGCCCGGGGAACCGGCCCCCGCGGCCGGCATTCCCCAAACCATACCAGCCGTCAGGCCGCGTTCGACGTCGCCAGTTCGACGGCGACGACGCCGGCCAGCCCGCCGTAAGCCTTGCGGGCGTCGCGCATCTTTTCCAGCGACTCCATCAGGCTTTCCTCGGCGAAGCCGGGGGAGAGCTGTGCCAGCTCCTGTTCCGTCATGGCGATGAAGGCGTCCAGCAGGCGCGCGTGGATACGGCAGGCCTTGCGGACCTCATCGGCGACCATCGGTGCGGGCATGTTTGTGCTCCCCTTATGCACGGATTGAAGACGTCACGGAACGTCCGTGTAAGAGGATTTATGGCGAGTTACGGTTAATAGAAGATTAAATACAATTAATCGCGGCGAGAGGATAAGGAGGTAACCCTTTCGACAAATAATGTGGGAATCAAAGTGTGTTTGTCCGGATGCTTGTGATTGTTTGCAGATGTCGGCGGGAATGTCTTTGGGTTAGTTTTTGGGGCTGAAAGAAGACGAATTTGGGACGCGGCCCGGGGCTGCAGGTCTTCCTGAAACGCGCCAGTCCTCCGTCCCACCCGCCGCCGGGCGCGCTGCTCGCGGAACCGGCGACGGGGGACGGGACGGTTACCGGCGCAGTTCCTTGTCGAGGTTCAGGTCGGCCTTGGCACCCTGGATGCGCGCGCGGTAGACGAGCATCGCCTCCATCACGCGCTGGACGTAGTTGCGCGTCTCGTAGATCGGGATCAGCTCCAGCCAGTCGACCGGGTCGATGGCTTCCCCACGCGGGTCGCCGTAGGTGTCGATCCACTGCCGCACGCGCGTCGGCCCGGCGTTGTAGGCCGCGATGGCCATGATGTAGGAGCCGTTGAAGCGATCGATCATGTCGGCGAGATAGGCCGAACCGAGCTTCACATTGTACTCAGGATCGGCCGTTAGCTTTGCGTTGTTGTGCTTGATGCCGAGCTTGGTCGCGACCAGTTGGGCCGTCCCGGGCATCAACTGCATCAGGCCACGCGCCCCGGCCGACGACACGATGCCGGTGTTGAAAGTGCTTTCCTGCCGGATGATGGCGTGCACCAGGGCGATTTCCGGCGCTGTGGGCCGCGCCTCGATCATCGGGTAGCCGGCCTCGACCAGGAAGACGTCGTTCTGCGCGGCGTCCTTGGCGGCGGCGACGGCCAGATCGCGGCGGCCGACCTCGCGCGCCAGCTTGGCGGCCAGCACGTAATCGGCTGGAGCCTTCGAATCGAGGCTGATGCGCCGTAGGAAGGCAGTCACCCGTTCGTCGTCCTTGCCTTCGATCTCCGCCAGCAGCTTGGTGGCGCGCACCACTTCACGCCGCTCGAATGCCGTGGCCTCTGCGTTTGCGACGCGCGGTTCGGCGGGCAGGGAAATGCGTCCGCCGCCTCCGGTGTGGCGGGCAGCGAGCTGGCCGTAGAAGGTCGTGCCGTACTGCGCGGCCTTGGCGTACCAGTCCTTGGCCTGGGCGGTCTCACCCAGCGCCTCTGCCGCGCGCCCGCACCAGTAGGCGCCGCGCGCCTTGCTGATCGGCGCTCCAACCGAGCGGTAGAGCTTGTGGAAATGGCCGAAGGCGCTCGATGGATCGTCAAGGAAGCGCAGAGCCAGGAAACCGGCCAGGAACTCCGCGTCGGCGACGCCGTTGCCCTCGGTCTGGCCATGGGCCTTCACCAGTCTATAGGCGAGGTTGTGGTCGCCCTTCTCGATGGCGCGGCGGGCCAGGATGTGGCGTTCCGTCCACCAGGCCTGCGGCCGGCCCATATCCTTCGGAGCCTGGGTGACGATTTCCAGCGCTCCGGCATCATCCCCCTTGCGGCGGCGGTAGCGGGCCCGGTCAAACAGCAGGCCGGGATCGTTGCGCAAGGACGCGGGAACGCGCGCCACGGCCGCGTCGGCGTTCTTCGAATCGCTGTCCAGCGCGATGCGCGCCTCGATCAGCAGGTCGTAGGCGTCGTCGAAGAAGGGCAGCATGCGGCGCACCGCCGCCTCCTGCCGTTCCCACAACAGCCGGTCGATGCGCGCCTTGTGGTCCTGCTGGAGCAGGTGCGAGCGGTAGCGGGCGAGGAACTCTTCCTCGTCCGTCGCGGTGAAATTGGCGTCCACCCAACGGTCGCGCACCAGCTTGATGGCGCGATCGGCGTTGCCGGTCGCCATCAGCGTGTCGGCGTAACGTAGAAAGCCTTCGTTGGACAGGGGCGGGTACTGCTTGAACCAGGCAAGGACGCGGTCCTCGTCCAGGTCGATGGGCATGGCTTTTTCGGCCTGCCGGCGCAGCTGCGCCTGGTTGGGCCAGTCGCCGTTCTCGCGGATGAAGGCCGCGATCTCGTCGAAGCTGCCCCCGCCCGGCGTGGCAAGCGCCATCCAGCGCAGCACCTTGGCCGGCAGCTTGTCCTTGGCTTGGCCGGCGATGTCCAGCGCTTCGTCCAGCTTGTCGTTGTCGGCGGCCTTGAAAGCCTGCCGGTAGATGGCGAGATCCTGCGCGGTCAGGCCGGCGGCGCCGGCGGGCAGGGCGCAGAGAAGGAAGCCGGCGAGGGCGGCGGCAACCACAGAGCGGGAGATGTTCCGGGCGCTCTTGCCCAGGGCCACGGGTGCGGCTAAGGTGCGCGACACTTTTCTTGCAGTCCGTCGGAGGTGGCAGGCATGTTGTACGGTTCCATCGTCGCTCTTTTGACCCCGTTCAAAAACGGGAAAGTGGACGAGGCCGCCTTCCAGTCCTTCGTCGAGTGGCAGGTTGCGCAGGGCACCCACGGTCTCGTCCCGTGCGGCACCACGGGTGAATCGCCCACCCTTTCCCACGAGGAACATAACCGCGTCGTCGAGCTGTGCATCGAAGCCGCGGGCGGAAAGGTCCCGGTCATCGCCGGCACCGGTTCCAACTCGACCGACGAAGCGATTTCCCTCACCCAGCACGCCAAGAAGGCGGGCGCCACGGCGGCGCTTGTGGTGACGCCCTACTACAACAAGCCGACGCAAGAAGGTCTCTACCAGCATTTCAAAGCGATCCATGACGCGGCGGATTTGCCGATCGTTATCTACAACATTCCCGGCCGCAGTGTCGTGGATATGTCGGTGGCAACGATGGCACGCCTCGCCAAACTGCCGAACATCATCGGTGTGAAGGACGCGACGGCTGATCTGGCCCGCCCGGCCCGTCTTCTCCAGGAAGTCGGACCCGACTTCATTCAACTGTCGGGCGAGGACATCACCGCGCTTGCCTTCAATGCGCAGGGCGGCGTCGGCTGCATCTCGGTCACCGCGAACATCGCTCCGGCGCAGTGTGCCGCCATGCAGAACGCTTGGCGGAACGGCGACTACGCGACCGCGTTCAAGTACCGTGACCTGCTGACCCCGCTGCACGACTCGATGTTCGTGGAAACGAGCCCGGCCCCGGTGAAGTACGCCGCCAGCCTGCTCGGCAAGTCCACGGACGAGGTGCGTCTGCCGCTGGTCGCTGCGTCGGAGAACACGCGGACGATCGTCCGCGAGGCGATGAAGAAGGCTGGGGTGCTGTCCTAACGGGCAGCATCACCCGCTCGAAAGGAGAAAAACGTGGCCGCCCGCGAGCCCGAACCAAGGCGCATCGCGGCACAGAACCGCCGTGCGCGCTTCGACTTTTTCATCGAGGATACCCTCGAAGCCGGCCTGATCCTGACCGGCACCGAAGTGAAGTCGTTGCGCGGCGGCCGTGCCAGCATCAACGAGGCGTACGCCGGCCTCAAGGACGGGGAACTGTACCTGTTCAACGCGTACATCCCGGAGTACGGGCAGGCCGGCCGCTGGCTCCAGCACGAGACCAAGCGTCCGCGCAAACTGCTGGTGCATCGGCGTGAACTCCACAAGCTGATGGGCGCCATCAAGCAGAAGGGCATCACGCTGATCCCGATGTCGGTCTATTTCAACGACCGCGGCATCGCCAAGGTCCAGGTCGGCCTCGCGTCCGGCAAGAAGAAGCAGGACAAGCGCGAGACCGAAAAGGAACGGACCTGGCAGCGCGACAAGGCCCGCCTGATGCGCGAAAAGGGCTGAGCCCTTCGGGACGCGCCCAGTTTTAGGAAACAGAGGATCACCACAGAGACACGGAGGCACAGAGAGGATCGAATCGCTGTGCCTCCGTGTCTCTGTGGTGAATCTTTTTTTACATCGCCGTAGCGAAACCATCGAAGAGACTGAATGTGAGCCGACTGTCCAACCGCGCCACGGACCGTGAATCCACGGTGGCCGGTGTCGCCGCCGAGACGCTGTCCGAACGCCAGCCACAGGGCCGTATCCTCGTCGCCGGGGATGCCGATGGCGCGGTAGAGCAGGCTCTGGCGGGGGGTGGGGCGCAGGTCGTCTCCTGGCACCGTCTGGCGCTCGACGGCAAACCGGCGATGCCTTGGCCGGCGGAAGGGGTGTTCGATGGCGCCGTGCTGCGCCTGCCGCGCGGCTGGGCGGCGTTCCAGATGGCGTTGCACGCGCTCGCGGCGCGTCTGGCGCCCGGCGCGCCGTTGTGGATCGTCGGCAGCAACGACGAGGGCGTCACCTCGGCGCCAAAGCGCTTCGACGGCCTTGTGGACGGTGTGGAGACGCTGACCATCAAGCGTCGCGCCCGCGTTCTGGAAGCCCGTCGCACCGATGCGCCAGCCAAGGGCAATTTGGAGGACTGGCGGGAGACCGTTACCCTTTCGCTGCCGGAACGGGCGGAGCCGCTGAGGCTCGTCTCCTATCCCGGTCTGTTCGCGCATGGGCACCTGGATGCCGGCACCGAATGCCTGCTGAAGGTCCTGCCGGAGATCGCCGCAGGCACAGCGGTGCTGGACTTCGGCTGTGGGGCCGGCGTGATCGCTCGGGCTGTGCGGGAACGGACTCCAGACGCAAAGCTGACGCTGCTGGACATCGACGCGGTGGCGCTGCACGCCGCCCGCCAGAACGTTCCGGATGCGGAACTGGTGTTGAGTGATGGGCTGTCCGGGCTCGGCTCGCGGGAGCGGTTCGGCCTGATCGTCTCCAACCCGCCGCTCCACCGCGGCAAGGACGAGGACTTCGGCATGCTGGAGGCGCTGGTCGCCGGCACGAAACAGTATCTGAAGCTGCGCGGCTCGCTCGTTGCGGTGACGCAACGAACTGCGGGTGTGGGCAAGCTGTTCAAGACGGCCTTCGGCCACGCCGACCTGCTGCTGGAAACGCCGCAGTTCCAGGTGTGGAAGGGCACGCCGAAGTAACGAAGGGCAGAAGAGAAGGGTCGCGCGCGGCGGCGCGACCCCGCGGCAGGCGCTTACCCGTTCTTCAGCAGACGTGCGGCGTCCACCGCGCCGTAGGTCAGAATGGCGTCGGTGCCGGCGCGCTTGAAGCCGACCAGCGTTTCCATCAGCGCCTTCTCGTAATCCAGCCAGCCGTTCTGGGCGGCGGCCTTCAGCATCGCGTACTCGCCGGACACATGGTAGGCGAAGGTCGGGACGGCGAAGGTGTCCTTCACGCGGCGGATGATGTCGAGGTACGGCAGGCCCGGCTTCACCATCACCATGTCGGCGCCTTCCTGGAGATCCAGGGCAACCTCGTGCAGGGCCTCGTCGGAGTTGGCCGGGTTCATCTGGTAGGTCTTTTTGTCGCCCTTCAGGAACCCGCCGGAGTTCACCGCGTCGCGGAACGGGCCGTAGAAGGCCGAGGCGTATTTGGCGGCGTAGGAGCAGATGCGCACCAGCTCGTGCCCCTGGCTGTCCAGCCGGTCGCGGATCGTGCCGATGCGGCCGTCCATCATGTCGGACGGGGCGGCGATGTCCACGCCGGCCTCGGCCTGCGACAGGGCCTGCCGGGCGAGGGCTTCCACCGTCTCGTCGTTTTGGATATAGCCGTCGCGCAGGATCCCGTCGTGGCCGTGGGTGGTGTAGGGGTCGAGCGCCACGTCGCCCAGGATGCCCACATGCGGGACGGCGGCCTTCAGCGCGCGGATGGCGCGGTTCATCAGGTTGTCGGGCCGGTAGGCCTCCGCCGCGTCTTCCGACTTGCCTTCGGCACCCACGACCGGGAACAGGGCCACGCAGGGGATGCCTAGGTTTCCAGCCTCGCCCACCGCCTCGATCAGCAGGTCGATGGTCAGCCTCTCCACGCCGGGCATGGAGGCCACGGGCTCACGCCGATTGTTGCCCTCGATCACGAAGACCGGCCAGATCAGGTCGTCCACGGTCAGGGTGTTTTCGGCGACGAGGCGGCGGGTCCAGGCATCGACACGATTGCGGCGAAGGCGGGTGCGCGGGAAGGCGGCCGGGGACCGGAAGTGTGAGGCGGACATCGGGTACCTGAGTGCTCTTAATACGTGCGGGGCGATCCTACGCCTCTTGGACCTGGCGACTCAAGCAGCACCGCTCACAGGTCTGAATCCCGTGTCCTGCATCTCCATGGTCCAGCGCTGCCCGTCTTTCCGCCATGTGGAAACCAGCCCGCCGGTGAAGGCCGCCCCCTCCCACGACCGCACCTCGAAGGTCACGCGCGGCGGGGCGATGGTGATCAGGTTGTAGGCGTTGGCCTCGTTGCGCAGCCGGGTCGAGGTGGCGGTGGACGCCTGCGCCACGAGGATAGAGCGGGCGACCTGCGTGTGGTGGGTCATGATGTCGCCGGAATAGGCGCGATGCAGGTGCCCCGCCAGCAGCAGGTCGACTCCGCATCCCTCCAGCGCCGGCAGTGCCAGCTTGTGCCGGCCCACCAGCCTGGTCTTCGGGGCGTCGGGCGGCGGCAGGAAGGGGTGGTGGGTGAACAGCACCTTGAAAACCGTGTCGGGCACCTCGCAGAACACCTCGCGGACGCGCCGGATCTGCGCCCGGTTCATCCGCCCTTCTGAAAAATCCATGATGACGGAACGCGCCGTGTTGATGCCAAGGACGGCGATCTCCGTGTCGATGTGGAACGGGCTGAGGTCGTTGCTGATGTAGCGCTTGTAGTTCCCGAACGGGTTCAGGAACCGGCGCACCACGTTGTAGACGGGAATGTCGTGGTTGCCCGGAACGACCAGATAGGGAAAGGGCAGGCTTTGCAGGAAGGCGCGCGCCTCCTGGAAATGCCGGGCCTTGGCCCGCTGCACGAGGTCGCCGGAGATCACGACCAGATCCGGCGCTATGGCGGTCAGGTCGGCCAGCAGCCCTTCGACCACCTTCGGGTCGATGCGTCCGAAATGCAGGTCAGAGATGTGGGCGAGCGTCTTCACGGCACCTCTTACGCTCCATCGGGACGGGGGGCCAGCACCGTCAGCGCCTTGTGACGGATGCGGTAGTGCAGCGGCGGCTCCAGCTGCCGGATCTCTCCATCGTTGACCATCTTCAAACGGCGCCGCCGGCTGTGCACCGTCAGTTGCGTGGCCGTCAACGTCTCCAACTCTTCATCACGCTGCCAAGTTCCCAGGGCTGTCCGGCCCATCAATCGCAGCAGCCCCCAGCCATCGCGATGCCGCGCCACATAGACGCCGAGCTTCCCGGAATCGAGCGTGTTGCGCCGGACCAGCATGCTGCCGGCCTCCCCGTCGTAGGGGTTGTTGGAGACGACCAGCACCGGTGTGCGCACCCGGCGCGGCCCTTCACCCCAGTCGATGCGCACGTCCAACAGGGGCAGGCGGTAGAGCGCCTTCGCCATGGCGATGCCCATCGCCGGCCATTTCAGCAGGCGGTGGCGCTTGCGCTTCTCCTCCCGCTCCTGCACGACCATCGGGTAGAAGCCGAGGACGGAGCTGTTCAGGAACGCCTCCCCGTTCACCTCGGCCACGTCGATGGCGCGCAGTTCGCCGTCGGCCAGTGCGTTGAACGCCTCGTCGAGGTCCAGAGGGGTGTGCAGGTCCCGCGCCAGAAGGTTCAACGTGCCCAGCGGCAGGATGCCCATGGCCTTGCCCGCGGGCAGCATCATGTTGACCGCGGTGTGGATGGTGCCATCGCCGCCGCCGACCACGACGACCTCGGCATCGGACTCGATGGCCCGCTTGATCTCGTCGTGGCAAGCCGTGGGCTCCACGGCGCTCAGCGTCACCTCCGCCCCGTGCTTCTCGAAGGCGCTGCGGATGGCGGCGACGGTGTCGTCGATGGGGCGACCGACCAGCGTGCCGGCGGAGCGGTTCAGGACGATGGCGATCTTCATCGTGCGGTCATGGGGCCAGTCTTCGTAAGGGCAATCTTCATGGAGGCCGTCTTCATGGGTGCGGGTTTCCTTCCCAATGCCGGTGCCGGTGAACCTGAACCGGGCCCAAGCGGAACATGAGCTGTGCCGCGCAACGGACAAGACGGGTGCGGTGTTCCGCCGCTGCACCCCACAATCAGCGCGCCCGCACCCGCATCGCATGGGCAGTTTGACACGCTGCGCCCGGCCCGTATCATCGCGCGCAAAGAGAAAACGCCGCCCACGCAACCAAGAACGAGAAACAACGAAAACCATGAACGACGCCGCCGAGATTCTGTTCGAACGCCGTGGCTCCATCGGGCTCGTCACGCTCAACCGCCCGAAGGCGCTGAACGCGCTGACCCTTGGCATGATTCGCCAGTTCGACCCGCAGTTGCGGGATTGGGCCGCCGACCCGACGATCACCGCGGTGGTGATCCAGGGCGCGGGGGAAAAGGCCTTCTGCGCCGGCGGCGACGTGGTCAGCCTGTACGAGGCCGGCAAGGCCGCCCGCGAGGGGCGGGGCGACGGGTCCAGCGTCCGCGCCTTCTTCAGCGAGGAATATGTCCTCAACCGCCTGATCAAGAACCTGACCAAGCCCTACGTCGCGCTGATCGACGGCATCTCCATGGGCGGCGGCGTCGGTCTGTCGGAGCACGGCACACACCGCGTGGTGACCGAGCGGACCATGTTCGCCATGCCGGAAACGGGCATCGGCCTGTACCCCGACGTCGGCGGCACCTATTTTCTGCCGCGCCTGCCGGGGCAGGTCGGCACCTGGCTGGGCCTGACCGGCGACCGGCTGAAGGCGGCCGACATGCTGGCCGTCAACGCCGCCGATGCCTTCGTGCCGAGCGCCAAGCTCGACACGCTGGTGGCGGAACTGGCCGATGGCGTGCCGGCGGACGAGGCGATCGCGCGCCACAAGGAATCGGCCGGTGACGCGCCGGTCGCCGCGCACCGCGAGGCCATCGACCGCTGCTACGCCCACGACACGGTGGAGGCCATCGTTGCGGCGCTGGAAGCGGAAGGAACGGAGTGGGCCGCCGGTCAGCTCGCCACGCTGAAGCGCGTTTCCCCGACAAGCCTGAAGGTCACGCTGGAGGCCATCCGGCGCGGCGGCCGGCTCGACTTCGACGGGTGCATGGTGCAGGAGCTGCGGCTCAGCCTCGCCTTCCTCGCCGGGCACGATTTCTACGAGGGCATCCGTGCCGCCCTGGTCGACAAGGACAAGAGCCCGCGCTGGAATCCTTCAACACTCGCGGAGGTTGGGTCCGCGGACGTCGAGCGTCATTTCGCCGTGCCGCCGGGTGGCGACCTGACGTTCATGGACTGAAGAGTGTAAGTGACCCTAAATCGCACTTACGACGTGCAAGAATACGGGGCACTTTCGGCGCCATTGTGCGTTAGTATCGGGAAATCCCTGCGGGACTTGTCTCAAACCCGCCGGTTGTCGTGACCGGCGGGGGTGAGAAAGCGAAAAAAGAGCCGGTGGGGGAGAACGGCGATGCGGGCGGCGGCGATTGAAGATCTTTGCGGCACGGGGGCACGCCGGAAGGTGTTGCCCGACAATGGCTGTTGCATCGAAAATCTGCCCGCTCGATTCGGAATGCGGCATCGCCGGAACGGCGCAAAGACCACGCCGCCGAACGAACACTGCCCTTCAGACAAACACCGGATGACAAACATCGAGTGGACAAGCAACCGGGCCGACGCCTCGCTTTGCGAACGGCCGGCGCGCCCGTCCCTCAATTCTGCAACTCAGGACGGTGCAGATTCGGCTTTTCCGGCATTATTGAGATGATTACGGCCGAATGATCGGTTAATGTCATCTTAAGGACCCGGAAAGGCCACAGGTCGGCCCACGTCCGGTACGAGCCAAAGGAGACCGTGGTGCGCAAACCCTATTACGAGAGCATCCTCTTGATCGAGCGGCTTCACCGTCACTTTCTTGAGGTGCTCAAGACCGAGCTGGACCGGCTTGGGATCCAGGACATCAACAACGTCCAGAGCCTGATTCTGTACAACATCGGCGAGGACGAGATGACCGTCGGCGAGCTGACGGCGCGCGGCTATTATCTCGGCTCGAATGTGTCGTACAACGTAAAGAAGATGGTCGAGAACGGCTACCTGGGGCAGGAGCGTTCGCCGCACGACCGCCGGTCGGTGCGCGTCCGCCTGTCGGAAAAGGGGCTCGACCTCCGCGAGAAGATCAGCCGCATGTTCGAGCGTCACCTGACGGCTCTGGAAAAGGCGGGCTTCAGCGACGACGAACTGGTGAAGGCGAACGAGACTCTGCGCAAGCTCGAACGCTTCTGGTCCGCTTCGCTCGACTACAGCGGGTTTCCGCTGACCTCCGCGGCCTGATCCGGTCGCGACCGCGGTTTCCGGCTCCTGCGATCGAAAGGCGCGCCCCCGGCATCCAAGCCGGCAGGGGCGCGCCGCGAGCCGGTGTGCGGCCACGCGTGGCCGCTTTTCTTTTGCCCGAATTTCGGCCGCAACGGCTCCCATTTCCGGCTTCCCATGTCCCTTCGCAGGACCATTGAACACCCGCTGCACCGCGGCGGGTGATGCACGATCATAACGTGCGTGCCGTTCCCGCCGTTCGAGCGTTGTCGTAAAGACCACGTCCGTAACCGGCCGGGATTTTATGACGTCTTACATGATTATGTTGGTTTGCTTAGGCTTCCTTGTGCTGATGGTGGCGTGGCTGCCGATGGTGCTGAAGGAACTGCCCTTGTCCTTGCCCATCGTCTGCGTGGCCTTTGGATTTCTTATTTTCCAGGTGCCAGGGCTCGAAGCGCCCAACCCGCTCGACCACCCAGAGGCGGTGGAGCGGCTGACCGAACTGATCGTGATCGTCGCGCTGATGGGCGCCGGGCTGAAGCTGGACCGCGCGGTCGGCTGGCGGTCATGGCGGATCACCTGGCTTCTCCTTGGCATCACCATGCCGCTGTCGATCCTGGCCATCGCGCTGATCGGCGGGAGCATGCTGGGCATGTCGATCGCCACCGCGGCCCTGCTGGGCGCGGCCCTGGCGCCGACCGACCCGGTGCTGGCGTCCGACATCCAGGTCGGCCCGCCGCGGTCGGGGGAAGAGGACGAGATCCGCTTCAGCCTGACGTCGGAGGCCGGGCTGAACGACGGACTGGGTTTCCCCTTCACCAACCTTGCCATCGCCATGGCCCTGAACAGTCCGGTGCCGGGCGCCTGGACGCTGGAATGGCTGGCCGTCGATGTTGTGTGGCGGGTGGCGGCTGGCGTCGGCATGGGGTGGCTGATCGGCAAGGTGCTGGGCATCGCCACCTTCCGCCTGCCAAACCGGGCGAAGCTGTCGCGCACCGGCGACGGGTTCGTGTCGCTGGGCATCACGCTGATTGCCTATGGCGTGACGCAACTGATCGACGGCTACGGCTTCCTTGCCGTCTTCGTCGCGGCCCTCTCGCTGCGGCACGAGGAGCGCAACCACCACTACCATGAAAAGCTGCACGACTTCATCGAACAGACCGAGCGCCTGCTGATGATGTTGCTGCTCGTGCTGTTCGGTGGCGCGCTGGCGAACGGGCTGCTGATCCCCCTGGGATGGATGGACGTGCTGGCGGCAGCGCTGATCCTGTTCGCCGTTCGGCCGCTTGCCGGGCTGATCGGCCTGTCTGGCGTGCCGATGCCGATGGCGGAGAAGCTCGCCATCGGCTTCTTCGGGATACGCGGGATGGGGTCCTTTTATTATCTGGCCTTCGCCCTGAACCAAGCGAATTTCGGCGTGCCGAACCAGCTTTGGGCCGTGATCGGCTTCGTCGTTCTGGTGTCCATTGTCGTGCACGGCACCACGGTGACGCCGGTCATGCGCATGCTCGACCGCAGCCGTTCCAACACCCGGTCGGAGGGTGCTGCCGAATGTCACACATTTGGTCGTTCCGGATAGACGGAATGATGTTCTTTCCGTAAGCTGTTGGTATGGCAAACTGGTCTAAACCTGAACCAACAATAAGCGGCCGGTTCTCACGCGCCGCGCATAAGGGAACGGGGAGGATATGGCAGGTGACGTCATTCTGGAGACGCGCGGCCTGACCAAGGAGTTCCGCGGCTTCGTCGCGGTTCGCGATGTCAGCTTGCGCGTGCAACGCGGGTCGATCCATGCACTCATCGGTCCCAACGGGGCCGGCAAGACGACCGTTTTCAACCTTCTGACCAAGTTTCTTCAGCCCAGCACAGGGCAAATCCTGTTCAATGGACAAGACATCACGGCGGTGAAGCCGGCCGATGTGGCGCGTCTGGGAATCATCCGGTCCTTTCAGATTTCCGCCGTCTTTCCGCACCTGACCGTGCTGGAGAATGTGCGGGTGTCGCTGCAACGGCCGCTCGGCAACTCCTTTCATTTCTGGAAGTCGGAGTCGGTGCTGAACCGGCTGAACGGCCGGGCGATGGAACTGCTGGAGGACGTGGGGCTCGTCAACTACGCCCATCATCTGGCCGCGGAGTTGCCCTACGGCCGCAAGCGCGCGCTGGAGATCGCGACGACCCTGGCGCTGGAGCCGGAAATGATGCTGCTCGACGAGCCGATGGCTGGCATGGGCCACGAGGACATCGGGCGAATCGCGGCTCTGATCAAGCGCGTCTCCGCCAACCGCACGATCCTGATGGTGGAGCACAACCTGTCCGTCGTGTCCGATCTGTCGGACTGGATCACTGTGCTGGCCCGTGGCGAGGTGCTGGCCGAAGGCTCCTACGCCGAGGTATCGCGCCACCCGAAGGTGCGGGAAGCCTACATGGGGAGCGGACATGCCTGACGCCTCGCACACCAGGACCGCAATGCTGGAGATCAGCGACCTGCACGCCTTCTATGGCGAAAGCCACGTGCTGCACGGCGTCAGCCTGGAGGTCCGGCAGGGGGAGGTGGTGACGCTGCTCGGGCGCAACGGCGCCGGCAAGACCACGACCATGCGTTCCATCATGGGCATCGTCGGCAAGCGCACGGGTTCCATCCGGTTCCAGGGCCAGGAACTGATCGGCATGGCCCCGCACCGCATCCCGCGGCTGGGCATTGGCTATGTGCCGGAAGAACGCGGCATCTTCTCGTCCCTCAGCGTGGACGAGAACCTGACGCTGCCGCCCGTGGTCAAGGATGGCGGCATGACGGTGCCGCAGATCTACGAGCTGTTCCCCAACCTCCAGGGGCGCGGCACGACCCAGGGCACGCGCCTGTCCGGCGGGGAACAGCAGATGCTGGCCATCGCGCGCATCCTGCGCACCGGGGCCAACCTGATCCTGCTGGACGAGCCGACCGAAGGTCTGGCGCCGGTCATCATCGAACAGATCGGCATTGCCGTCCGCAAGCTGAAGCAGCGCGGCTTTACCATTCTTCTGGTCGAGCAGAACTTCCGCTTCGCTGCGACCATCGCCGACCGCCATTACGTGATGGAGGAGGGGAATGTCGTCGACATGATCCCCAACGACCAGCTCGCGAACAACATGGAGAAGCTTCACGACTATCTGGGCGTCTAAGATCAACTTGGCCTCTGCTTAGAATCCGATAAACAATGAACGGGGAGGAACGAATGCTGAAACGTCTGCTCGTCGGGACTGCTCTGGCCGCGCTGGCCGTTGGGTCTGCGCACGCCCAGCAGGGCAAGGTCTCCGGCGACGTCGTGAAGATCGGCGTGCTGAACGACCGCTCGGGCCTGTACGCCGACCTTGGCGGCGAGGGCTCGGTGGTCGCCGTCCGGATGGCGGTGGAGGAGATGGGGGGCAAGGTGCTCGGCAAGTCGATCGAGGTGATCGCTGCCGACCACCAGAACAAGCCGGACATCGGGTCCAACATCGCGCGCGAATGGATCGATCGCGACGGCGTCGACGTGATCGTGGACGTTCCGAACTCCGGCGTCGCGCTGGCGGTGCAGGAGGTGACGCGCGAGAAGAAGACGATCTTCCTGATGGAAGGCCCGGCGACCTCGCGCCTGACCGGCGATGCCTGCTCTCCCACCGGCTTTCACTGGCCCTACGACACGCACGCGCTCGCCGTCGGCACCGGCCGCGCCATGGTGCAGGAAGGCGGCAAGAGCTGGTTCTTCCTGACCGCGGACTACGCCTTCGGCCACCAGCTTGAGGCCGACACCTCGGCCGAGGTGAAGAAGGCTGGCGGCACCGTGAAGGGCTCCGTCCGCACGCCGCTGAACACGGCCGACTTCTCCTCCTTCCTGCTGCAGGCCCAGTCGTCGGGCGCCCAGGTCATCGGCCTCGCCAACGCGGGCGGCGACACCATCACCTCCATCAAGCAGGCTTCCGAGTTCGGCCTGACGCAGAGCGGGCAGCAGAAGCTGGCAGGTCTGCTGATCTTCCTGTCCGACGTGCACGCCCTGGGGCTTCCGGTCGCGCAGGATCTGATCCTGACCACGGGCTTCTATTGGGACATGGATGACGAGAAGCGCGCCTGGTCCAAGAAGTACATGGAGAAGACCGGCAAGATGCCGACCATGGTCCAGGCCGGCAGCTATTCGGCCGTCCGTCATTACCTGAAGGCCATCGAGGCCGCCGGGACCGACGACGGGCCGACCGTGGCGAAGAAGATGAAGGAAATGCCGGTCAACGACATGTTCGCCAAGAACGGCAAGATCCTGCCCAACGGCCGCATGGTCCACGACATGTACCTCGCCCGCGTGAAGAAGCCGAGCGAGTCGAAGGGGCCGTGGGACTATTACCAGATCCTGCGCACCATTCCCGGCGACGAGGCCTTCGCCACGCTCGCCGAAAGCGGCTGCAAGCTCGCCAGCCAGTAACCGGCCATCGCCTACTTGCCAAAGGCCCCTTTCCCGCAACACCGGGAAAGGGGCCGCGGCCGGTGCGGCACGCATCACGGGGGCGAACGCGCTCGCGAGAGAGCGCTCGACAGGGAGGCCACCATGTCCACCATCTTCGGCGTCCCACCCCAGGCGCTGTTCGGGCAGCTCCTGCTGGGGCTGATCAACGGATCTTTCTATGCCCTGCTCAGCCTTGGGCTGGCGGTCATTTTCGGCATGCTGAACGTCATCAACTTCGCCCACGGCGCGCTCTACATGCTGGGCGCCTTCGTGTCGTGGCTGCTGCTGACCAAGGTGGGCATCGGCTACTGGTGGGCGCTGCTGCTGGCGCCGCTGATCGTCGGGGCCTTCGGCGTGCTGCTGGAGAAGTCATTGCTCAGCCGGCTCTATAAGCTGGACCATCTCTACGGCCTGCTGCTGACCTTCGGCCTTGCTTTGATCGTTGAGGGGCTGTTCCGGCACTTCTACGGCGTGTCGGGCCAGCCCTATCCGATCCCCAAGGAACTCACCGGCGGGCAGAACCTGGGCTTCATGTTCCTGCCCAACTACCGCGGCTGGGTGGTCGCGGCGTCGCTGGTGGTCTGCCTCAGCACGTGGTACGCGATCGAGCGGACGCAGCTCGGCGCCTACCTGCGCGCGGCGACGGAAAATCCGGTGCTGGTGCAGGCCTTCGGCATCAACGTGCCGCGCATGATCACGCTGACCTATGGGTTCGGCGTGGCGCTGGCCGGGCTGGCCGGCGTGCTGGCGGCACCCATCTATCAGGTCAGCCCGCTGATGGGCTCCAACCTCATCATCGTCGTGTTCGCGGTGGTGGTCATCGGTGGCATGGGGTCGATTCTGGGCGCGGTGCTGACCGGTTATGGGCTTGGGCTGTTGGAAGGGTTGACGAAGGTCTTCTACCCGGAGGCCTCCAACATCGTCGTGTTCGTCATCATGGCCGTGGTGCTGATGATCAAGCCCGCCGGCCTGTTCGGGCGGGAGAGGTGAGTCATGGCGACCGATACCCACGCTGTAAGCCGTGAAGCCGCATCCCCTGGCGGCCTTGCGACGCCCGGCCTGCTGGCGATGGGCGTGCTGGTGCTGCTGCTGATCGGCGCGCCCTTCGTCCTGTACCCCGTCTTCGTGATGAAGGTGCTGTGCTTCGCGCTGTTCGCCTGCGCCTTCAACCTGCTGATCGGGTTTGCGGGGCTGCTCAGTTTCGGGCATGCGGCCTTCTTTGGCGGAGCGGCCTACATCACCGCCCACACGGTGAAGGTCTGGGGCATGCCGCCGGAAGTCGGCATCCTGCTGGGCACCGCCTTTTCCGCCTGCCTAGGGCTTGCCTTCGGCGCTCTGGCGATCCGGCGGCAGGGCATCTACTTCGCCATGATCACGCTGGCGCTGGCCCAGATGGTCTATTTCATGGCCCTGCAATTGCCCTTCACCCATGGCGAGGACGGCATTCAGGCCGTGCCGCGCGGCACGCTGTTCGGGGTGATCGACCTGAGCCAGCCGCTGAACATGTATTACACGGTGCTGGTGGTCTTCCTGTTCGGCTTCCTGGTGATCTGGCGCACCGTCAACTCGCCCTTCGGGCAGGTGCTGAAGGCAATCCGCGAGAACGAGCCGCGCGCCATCTCGCTGGGCTACCGGACGGACCAGTACAAGCTGCTGGCCTTTGTGCTGTCCGCGGCGCTGGCCGGGCTGGCCGGCGGGACGAAGGCGATTGTCTTTCAGCTGGCGACGCTGACCGACGTGCAGTGGCAGATGTCGGGCGAGGTCGTGCTGATGACGCTGCTGGGCGGCATGGGCACCCTGTTCGGCCCGGTGATCGGTGCCGCCCTGGTGGTGACGCTGGAGAACTATCTGGCCGCGACGAACCTGCCGGTGCCGGTGGTGATCGGCACGATCTTCGTGGTCTGCGTGCTGCTGTTCCGCCGCGGCATCGTCGGCGAGATCATCGCGCGCGTGCGTCCGAAGCGGACGTGAGGGTGGGACGTTGCGGCTGGAGCAAGTACGGCGCCGGCTTGAGATGCCATCTTCTTCGATGATGTTTTCACCACAGAGGCACGGCGGCACAGAGGAAATACGCTCTGTGCCGCCGTGCCTCTGTGGTGATTTGGCCTGTCTGCCGCCAGGAGGGTTTCCCTACAGCCGCAGAGCCTCCTCGGCCGGCTGGTAGGGCAGGCCCTGGGCATCGGCCACGGCCTTGCAGGTGATGGCGCCGGCGTGGACGTTCAGCCCCTGGCGCAGGTGAGGGTCGCGGACCAAGGCCGGGCGGTAACCGTGATCGGCCAGCGCCAGCACGAAGGGCAGGGTGGCATTGTTCAACGCGAAGGTCGAGGTGCGCGCCACGCCGCCCGGCATGTTGGCGACGCAATAATGCACCACCCCGTCCACCACATAGGTCGGTTCCGCGTGGGTGGTCGGGTGGGAGGTTTCAAAACAGCCTCCCTGGTCGATGGCGACGTCCACCACTACGGCACCCCGCCTCATCCGTGACACCATGTCCCGGGTCACGAGCTTCGGCGCCTCCGCCCCCGGCACCAGAACCGCGCCGATCACGAGGTCGGCGTCCACCACATGCTCCTCGATGGCGTCGACGGTGGAGTAGATTGTCTGGAGCTTCGCACCGAACTGGAGATCCAGTTCCTTCAGGCGGCCCAGCGACTTGTCGATGACGATGACCTTGGCCTCCAGCCCCATGGCCATGCGGGCGGCGTTGGTGCCGACCACGCCACCGCCCAGCACGACCACCTTGGCCGCGGGCACGCCGGGCACGCCGCCCAGCAGCACTCCGCGGCCGCCCTGCGCCTTTTCCAGGCAGTGGGCGCCGGCTTGGACGGACATGCGTCCGGCAACCTCGCTCATCGGCGCAAGCAACGGCAGGCCGCCGCGCGGGTCGGTGACCGTCTCGTAGGCGATGGCGACCGCGCCGGACTCCATCAGCAGCTTGGTCTGCTTCGGGTCGGGGGCAAGGTGGAGGTAGGTGAACAGAACCTGTCCCGGCCGCAGCATTCGGCATTCCTGAGGCTGCGGTTCCTTCACCTTCACGATCATGTCGGCGCGGGCGAAGACGGTGGCGGCGTCCGGTGCGAGTTCGGCGCCCGCCGCGGCGTACTGGTCGTCGTCCAGCCCGATGGCGGTCCCGGCACCGGCCTGCACCAGCACGGAATGCCCGTGGTGCACCAGTTCGCGAACCGATGCCGGGGTCAGCCCGACGCGGTACTCGTGGTTCTTGATCTCCGTCGGCACTCCGATGAGCATCGCAACCTCCGCGGTCAAGGCCGGTACCGATGCATGCCGCGCGTCGCGCCGGCCGTATGGTTGTTGCTCCTTTATTTAGGGTGTTTGCGCCGGGCGCGCAGCCCCTTACGAAGCTTTATCGTGGCCGCAACACAAAATGCCTGAATATAAATAAAAATGCCACCAAAATTTCCCTCCATTAACGCGGCAGGAGAGTTGTCGTTTCCGCAATAAAGGGGATGGAGGTATTTTTTAGAGTTGTGGATCGTGAATAGACTGACGTGCTATAGCGCTTATCCTGTGCCGCGGTGCACAAAAGCCGACGGCATTCTGACAAATAAGGGGGAAGCGTCCGATTCGGACGAAATGAAACCAGGAGCAAGGCATATGGCATCAGAGAAGGACGCGCAGACGGCTACCCGCGACGCCGCCGCAAGAGGCAGGACGGCCGTCGAGGATACCGCCCGGGCCGGCGAGGCTGCGACCCGGCGGGCAGCCGATGCGGCACGCTCTATGGCCGATGAGGGAGCCGACACCAGTCGCCGCATGGCCGAGGCCGGTGCGGAGATGACCCAGCGCGGGACGGACACCGCGCGCGACCTGATGGGAAGGGCAACCCAGATGGCCGGTCAGACCACCGAACAGTTCAACCGCATGATGGGCTTTTCGGCCGAGGCCCAGGGCGAAGTGGCCCAGCAGGCCCGCGAGAACATGGACGTCATGGCGCAGTGCGGCGGCGTGCTGATGGAAGGCATGCAGTCGATCATGCGCGAGTGGATGACCTTCGCGCAGGAGGCCATGGCCCGAAACGTGGACGGCATCAACGCGATGATGCGCAGCCGCTCCGCCCAGGACCTCTACGCCGCACAGAGCGACATGGTTAAGGACGAGGTCGAGATGCTGCTGAACCGCAGCGTCAAGGTGTCCGAACTTTCGGCGAAGATCGCGAACGATGCGGTCCGCCGCCTGAACGCCCGGGCTGAGGGCGCTGCACGGCACACCCGCCGCAGCGCCTGACACCCGGCACGATCCATCCTGGCCTTGCGCCCCTGGTCCTTTCGGACCGGGGGCGTCTTTTTTTATGGCCGTACCAATCTCACTTCGCGACGATGCGGCCTTCGACCTTCGGGGCGACAGTCTTTTTCGCCTCGACATAGTCCATGACGATGGTCGCCATCAGGACGGCGCCGGAGGCATCCACGATCACCGTGCCACGGGTCAGCGCGCCGTAGCCATCGCCGCCCTTCAGCATGTAGTCGTTGGTCGCAACCTTGTAGGTTGCGGTGGGGTCCAGCGGCTTGCCGCCCACCTTCGCCTCGGTCACCCGCGTGCCGGAGGGCAGCTTCGGATCATAGGTGAAGGTCACGCCCGACACCTGGGGGAAGCGTCCGGCCTTTTCCTCCACCTTCGACACGCCATGTTCCAGCGCCGACAGAAGGTCGGAGCCCTTCAACTCGGTTACAACGCCGACGTTGCCGAAGGGAAGCTCGGCGAAGATGTCCTTGCGGGTGATCTTCGACCCGGCGGGGCGCAGCGCGTCCGCGCGGATGCCGCCGCCGTTGGTGATGGCGACGTCGGCCTTCAGCACCTCGCGCATCGCGTCGGCGATCAGGTTGCCCATCGTCGCCTCCTGCGTGCGGACGACGTCCTTGCGGCTGTCGAGCTCCGTCTCCGTCGTGCCGATGACGCCGGCAAGCGTGGTGTCGAGTTGGTCGGTGTAGCTCTTGACCAGCGTCGCGACCTCCGCGTCCGGCGCGACGCCAGCCGTGGTGGTGAAGCGCCATTGGGTCGGCAGGACGGTGGTCGCCGGCCCCTTGTCCGTCGCCTTGGTGCTGACCGCGAGTTCCACAACGCCGAGATACTGACCGTCGTGCCCGGCCTTCAGGATCAGGGTGGAGCCTTCGTAGAAGCTGATCGGGTCGTGGTCGTGGCCGCCCAGCACGAGGTCGATGCCCTTGACCTTGAAGGCCAGTTCCCGGTCTTCCTCGATGGTCAGATGGGTCAGGGCGACGATGACGTTGGCGCCGTTGTCCTTCAGCTGCTTCACCGCCGCGGTGGCGCTGTCCCTGACTTCGGCGAAGCGGATGCCGGGGCCGGCGCTCGACAGGCGGGCGGTCTCCGGCGTGATCACGCCGAGGAAGCCGACCTTGATGTCCCCGACCGTCTTGGTCCAGGTAGCGACCGCGCCGCCGTAGGGCTTGCCGTCGTCGGCCAGCACGTTGGTGCCGATCCAGGGGAACTTCGATTCGGCGATACGAGCCTTCAGCACGTCGTTGCCGAAGTCGAATTCGTGGTTGCCGAAGGTCACGGCGTCCACGCCGATGGCATTGAACAGCGCGATCATCTGGTCGCCGCGCGTCGTGCCCGACAGCAACGAGGGGGACAGGAAATCGCCGCCCACCGTCGTCACCGCGTTGGCGTCGCGCTGGCGTTCCTGCTTCAGCAGGGTCATCAGGGGCGCGAAACCGCCCTGGCCCTTGATCGGCGCGATCTCGTAGATGTCGTTGATGTGCAGGAATGTCAGCTTGCCGTTCTGCGCCATGCCCGTCGCCGGAAGCAGCAGGGCGCCGGCAAGTGCGGCGGCGCCGGCCAGCGCACGAAGCCTGATGGACATTGGTCTCGTCTCCCTGGGGAAATGGGGGCGGTCCCCTCGCGTGGGCATACTGTATCGCATTCCGTCAGCCACACGCATAGCGGCCTTGCGCGGCTTGATTTCGCCGCGAAGCCTCCTCATCAATTCAGGCATGATCCCAACCGCTTCGGACTTGCCTGACCCATGCGCATCCTGGTCGTGCAGAACAACCGCACCGCTCCGGCCGGTATCGTCGGCGAAGCCCTGACCGAGTTCGGCGCCACCCTGGTCACCGTCGCCGCCGACGAGGGGGAGGCTCTGCCCGACACGCCCGTGGGCTACCACGGCCTCCTGGTGCTGGGCGGGCCGCAGGACGCCTGGGACGACGAGCAGGGGCCGCACTTCCCGCAAGTGATGGAGCTGATCCGCGCCTTCGCCGCCGCAAATCGCCCGGTGCTGGGGATCTGCCTCGGCGCCCAGCTCGCGGCGCGCGCCTATGGCGCCCGCGTCTACCGGCACACGACGCCGGAGATCGGCATCGCGCCGGTCGATCTGGCGGAAGGCGCGTCGGACGACGCGCTGCTGGGTGGGCTGGGGCCACGGCTGCACATGGTGCAGTGGCACTACGACACGTTCGAACTGCCGGAGGGCGCCGTGCTGCTCGCCCGGAACGAGGCCTGTGAGCGGCAGGCCTTCCGACTGGGCGCCAACGTCCACGCCTTCCAGTTCCACCCGGAGGCGACCGCCGGCATCGTCAACGGCTGGGCCGCGCGATTCGGGGAGGAGGCGCGGGAGCGCAACCGCGCGATCCTCGACGGCCTGGATGCCACGCTGAAGCGGCATCTGCCCGCCGCCGAGACCGTCGCGCGGACGGTCAGCCGGCGGTGGCTGGATCTGGTCATTCAGCGGGCGGCGTGACGTCCGCGTTGCGTTCGTTCAACTCCGCCAGCAGATCCGGCGTGTCCACGTCGTAGAGGATTCCGCCGTCCTCGACGGGCACCTCCACCACCTGATCGGCGTAGCGGCCAAGCAGGCTCTTGGCACCGGCGTCGCCGGTGACCTTCGCCATCTCCGCGAAAAAGCTGCGGTCCCACAGGACCGGGTTGCCGCGCTTGCCGTGGACCGTGGGGACACAGACCGTGCGCCCTTCGGTCGGGTTGTAGGCGGCGATCAGGCGGTCGATGGCCGCCGGGGTGACGAGCGGCATGTCCCCCAGGCACACGACAACGCCGTCCACATCGGCCGGCAGCGCCGCAAGGCCGGCGCGCAGGGAGGCGCTGAGCCCCTCCGCGAAGTGCGGGTTGTGGACCAGCGTCAGCGGGCGGCCGATGAGAGCCGCGGACACGCCCTCCGCCTGATGCCCGGTCACCACGACCACGGGCTTGGCCTGGGAGGTCAGCACCGCGTCCACCGTCCGCCCCACCAGCGGCTGCCCGCCCACATCGGCGAGGAGCTTGTTGCTGCCGCCCATGCGGCTCGACCGGCCGGCGGCGAGCACCAGCGCCGCGATCCGCGGTGCGCGGGGCGTTTCGGCGGGAATGGCGCCGGAACGGGGCAGGGGGCGGCTGGGGATCTCGGCCAGCAGGCCGCCGACGCCCATGCGCATCACGTCCGTGCGCGTCACCGGAATGCCGGCGGCGACGCGCTGGAGCACCCAGTCGAAGCCGTTCAGCTTCGGCGACCGGGCGCAGCCCGGCAGGCCCAGCACGGGCGTCTCGCCGATGTGCGCCAGCAGCAGCAGGTTGCCCGGATCGACCGGCATCCCGAAATGCTCCACCACGCCGCCGGCCCGCTCGATGCCCGCCGGCAGCACGTCGCGCCGGTCGGTGATGGCCGAGGCCCCGGCGATCAGCAGCAGGTCAACCGGCCCGGCCGCCGCGATGGCGTCGGCCAGCGCCGCCTCGCCGTGATAGCAGCGGGCTTCGTGGACCAGTCGCCCGTTCAGCGCCTCCAGCCGTTCCCGCGTCACGGCCACCGTCTTGTCGAGCACGCTGTCCTTCACGCCGGGCAGGCGCGTCTGGATCAGCGCGGCGGTCAGGGACCGGAAGGGGGCCACGCGCAACGCCGGCATGCCCGCCGACGCCTCGGCCTCGGCGCCCTCGACGGCGGGGCGCGGGGCGGCGAAGGGGATGATCTTCACCGTGGCGACCATCTGGCCCTTCTCGACCGGCGCGAAGGCGGGCAGGGTGGCGACGGTTACGCTTTCGTCGATCAGGTTCAGCGCGTCGATGCGCTCCACATCCGGCACGAACAGGCCGTGCGTTTCGGCGAACAGGTTCACGCGCCCGGTGAAGGCCGCGCCGACCGTGATGTTCTGCCCCTTCAGCGCCGCGGCGATCCGGGCGGCTGCGGCATCCTCCCCCACATCCTCGGGGCCGAGCTTGGCGGCGGTCACGGTGGTGAAGTTGGCATCGCGCAGCGCCGCGATGTCCTCGGCGCTCAGGATCCGGCCCTTCTTGAAGCTGACGGAGCCGCGGCGGACGGAATGCGCCAGGATGGCGCCCTCCGCCTCCCGCAGCGGAAGCGGGCCGAAGAACATAACTCGCCCTCCCTTACGCCGCGCCGTTCCGGCGGCGCACGGCGGTGACCTGCGCCATGATGGACACGGCGATCTCGGACGGCGTCACCGCCCCGATGTCCAGCCCGACCGGCGCGTGGATGCGGGCCAGTTCGGCGTCCGTCACCCCTTGCTCCTTCAGACGCTCCAGCCGCTTGGCGTGGGTGCGCTTGCTGCCCAGCGAGCCGACGTAGAAGGCGTTGGAGCGCAGCGCCACCAGCAGCGCTGGGTCGTCCAGCTTTGGATCGTGGGTCAGCGTGACGACGGCGGTGCGCGAATCGATCTTCAGGTCCGACAGCGCCTCGTCCGGCCAAGCGTCGTGCAGGGAGACGCCGGGGAAGCGCGTCTCGGTCGCGAAGGACCCGCGCGGGTCGATGACCGTAACCGCGTAGCCGGTCAGCGCCGCGATGGGCGCCAAAGCCTGCGCGATGTGCACCGCGCCGACGATCAGCAGCCGCAGCGGCGGGTTGTGGGCGTGCACGAACAGGCGCAGACCGTCGTCGTCATCCGGATCGGTGATCAGTCCGGACCGGTCCTGGCGCAGCCGTTCCCGCACCTCCGCCAGCCGATCCTCCTCAAGCCCGAACGCGCCGTGCACGGCGTCCTGGTAGACGAGGGTTTGCAGGCCGGTGTTCAGGTCGGTGACGAGCGCCACGGGTATGGACGCAGCCTTGGCGGCCAGCAGCCGGTCGATGATCTCGCGCTTCATTCCACGGCCTCGACATAGACCTGCACCTGCCCGCCGCAGGCCAGCCCGACTTCCCAGGCCATCTCGTTGCTGACGCCGAAGGACAGCAGGCGCGGCTCGCCGTCCTCCATGGTCTTGCGGGCCTCGTGCACCACGGCGCCCTCGATGCAGCCGCCGGACACGGAGCCGATCATGGCGCCTGCGTCGTCCACGGCCATCTGGCTGCCCACCGGGCGGGGCGAAGAGCCCCAGGTGGCGACCACGGTCGCCACGGCGACCCTGCGGCCCTGCGCGCGCCAGCCCGCAGCCTGTTCGAGAATGTCTTCCGTCATGCCGGCCTCCTTCATGCGGCCTTCCTGAGCCACTCGCGCAGCCCATCGGCCCGGCGGGGCCCCTCGCGGTTCAGCGCGTCGGCAAGCCCGGCCAGACTGTTCAGATTGTGCACCGGGCGGAAGTCGTCCACATGAGGCAACAGAGCCCGGATCCCGCTGGATCTTGGTGCGAATCCCTCCCACCGCAAGAGAGGGTTCAGCCAGACCAGCCGGCGGCAGCTCTTGTGCAGACGTTCGGCCTCGACCGCAAGCCCTTCGCCCGCATCCCTGTCCAGACCGTCGGTGATCAGCAGCACCACGGCCCCTTGGCCCAGCACGCGGCGCGCCCAGGTCCGGTTGAAGGCGTGCAGGGCCGTGCCGATGCGCGTACCGCCCGACCAGTCCTCCACCGCGGCGGACACGGCGTCGAGCGCCACGTCCACGTCCTTGTGCCGCAACTGGCGGGTGATGTTGGTCAGCCGCGTGCCGAACACGAAGCTGTAGACCCGGTCGCGGTCGTTGGTGATGGCGTGCATGAAATGCAGCAGCATCCGCGAATAGCGGGTCATCGAGCCGGAGATGTCGCACAGCACCACCAGCGGCGGCGGCCGGGTGCGGCGGCGGCGGCGGGCCAACTCCGCGAGGTCGCCGCCGGAGCGCAGCATGCGTCGCAGCGTCGCGCGCGGGTCGATGCGCTCGCCGCGCGGGTCGGTGCGGTAGCGGCGG
>Ga0065721_10004394_pt1 | contig 30266 bp, 41 predicted proteins | sample Mesricmetagenome_FD_59108 | JGI IMG/M metagenome (GOLD analysis project Ga0065721, IMG submission 59108) | Mesophilic microbial community from rice straw/compost enrichment Sample: eDNA_1 v2 (version 2) | ecosystem: Engineered > Solid waste > Grass > Composting > Bioreactor | place: USA: Davis...
ATGGCAAAAGGTAAGTTCGAGCGGACCAAGCCGCACGTCAACGTGGGCACGATCGGCCACGTGGACCATGGCAAGACGACGCTGACGGCGGCGATCACGACCATTCTGTCGGCCAAGTTCGGCGGCGAGGCCAAGGCGTACGACCAGATCGACGCGGCTCCGGAAGAGAAGGCCCGTGGCATCACGATCAACACCGCGCACGTGGAGTACGAGACGGCCAACCGGCACTACGCGCACGTGGACTGCCCCGGCCACGCCGACTACGTGAAGAACATGATCACGGGCGCGGCGCAGATGGACGGCGCCATCCTGGTGTGCTCGGCCGCTGACGGCCCGATGCCCCAGACCCGCGAGCACATCCTGCTGGCGCGTCAGGTGGGCGTGCCCTACATCATCGTCTTCCTCAACAAGTGCGACATGGTCGACGACGCCGAGCTGCTGGAGCTCGTCGAGATGGAAGTGCGCGAGTTGCTGAGCAAGTACGACTTCCCCGGCGACGACACCCCCATCGTCAAGGGCTCGGCCAAGCTGGCGCTGGAAGGCGACAAGGGTGAGCTCGGCGAGCAGGCCATCCTGAAGCTGGCCGAGGCGCTGGACAGCTACATCCCCACGCCCGAGCGCGCCGTGGACGGCACGTTCCTGATGCCCGTGGAAGACGTGTTCTCGATCTCCGGCCGCGGCACCGTGGTGACCGGTCGCGTCGAGCGCGGCGTGATCAAGGTCGGCGAGGAAATCGAGATCGTCGGTATCCGTGCCACGCAGAAGACCACCTGCACCGGCGTGGAGATGTTCCGCAAGCTGCTGGACCAGGGTCAGGCCGGCGACAACGTGGGCATCCTGCTGCGCGGCACCAAGCGCGAGGACGTCGAGCGCGGCCAGGTGCTGTGCAAGCCCGGCTCGATCAAGCCGCACACGCACTTCACCGCCGAGGTGTACGTGCTGTCCAAGGATGAAGGCGGTCGTCACACGCCGTTCTTCAACAACTACCGTCCCCAGTTCTACTTCCGTACCACGGACGTGACCGGCGCGGTGGAGCTGCCCAAGGACAAGGAAATGGTGATGCCCGGCGACAACGTCTCCATCACCGTCAAGCTGATCGCCCCGATCGCCATGGAAGAAGGCCTGCGCTTCGCCATCCGCGAAGGCGGCCGTACCGTCGGCGCCGGCGTCGTGGCCAAGATCATCGAGTAAGTCGTTGCGTGACGGCCTGGGCCGGTGACGGCCCGGGTTGCGCCTTCAACACCGCGGCCTGCGGGCCGCATCGCTCTTTCAAGGAAACGTCATGCAAAAGCAGAAGATCCGCATCCGCCTCAAGGCCTTCGACTACAAGCTGATCGACCAGTCGGCCCTCGAGATCGTGGACACGGCCAAGCGCACCGGCGCCATCGTCAAGGGCCCCGTGCCCCTGCCCACGCGCATGCAGCGCTTCGACATCCTGCGTTCGCCGCACGTCAACAAGACCTCGCGTGACCAGTTCGAGATCCGTACCCACCAGCGTCTGATGGACATCGTCGATCCGACCGACAAGACGGTGGACGCGCTGATGAAGCTGGACCTGCCCGCGGGCGTGGACGTCGAGATCAAGCTGCAGTGATCTCGCTCTGAGCGGTTAGGGCTGGCGTAGGGTTTCCCTCGTCTGCTACAATCGCCGGCTTTGCACAAGGGCGCCCTTCGTGGGCGCCTTTTGCGCAGGCCGGTGGCCTCCCACGGAGTTGTCGTGGGGGGGCTGCCGGCCATGTCACTCCCGGCCAATCGTTGTCGGGTGTCTGAAACAAAGGCCTCGCCATGCGGGGCTGGAGAAGAACCATGAGTCTGAGCAATCGCCTCGGATTGCTGGGCCGCAAGGTGGGCATGATGCGCATCTTCACGGACGACGGCGACGCCGTGCCCGTGACGGTGCTGGACGTGTCCAACAACCGCGTCGCCCAGGTCAAGACCGAAGAGACCGACGGCTACAGCGCCATCCAGGTGGCGTTCGGTACGCGCAAGGCTTCGCGTGTGACCAAGCCGGAGGCGGGCCATCTGGCCAAGGCTGGCGTCGAGCCGGCTGAAGTCCTCAAGGAATTCCGCGTCAGCGCCGATGTGGCCACCCAGTATCAGCCGGGTGCCGCGGTGCCGGTGACGCTGTTCGCCGCGGGCCAGCTGGTGGACGTGCAGGGCACGTCGATTGGTAAGGGCTTTGCCGGCACCATCAAGCGCCACAACTTCGGCTCGCAGCGCGCGTCGCACGGTAACAGCCGTTCGCACAACGTGCCGGGCTCGATCTCGATGGCGCAGGATCCGGGTCGCGTGTTCCCGGGCAAAAAGATGTCCGGCCACATGGGCGACGAGACCGTCACCACCCAGAACCTGGACATCGTGCGCGTGGACGAGGCTCGCTCGCTGCTGCTGGTGCGCGGTGCCGTCCCCGGGTCGAAGAACGGCCACGTGGTCGTGCGTCCCGCCGTCAAGGTCAAGGTTAAGAAAGGGGCCCAGTAATGCAGCTCGAGCTCCTGAACGAGCAGGGTCAGGCCACCGCCAAGGTTGACGCCCCCGACACCGTTTTCGCTCGTGACTACAACGAAGCGCTGGTGCACCAGATCGTCGTGGCCTACCAGGCCAACGCCCGTCAAGGCACCCGCAAGCAGCTCACGCGCGCCGAAGTTCACCACTCGACCAAGAAGCCGTTCCGTCAGAAGGGCACCGGTCGCGCTCGTGCCGGTATGACCTCTTCGCCGCTGTGGCGTGGAGGTGGTCGGATTTTTCCGAATACGCCGGACGAAAACTTCAGCCAGAAGGTCAATAAGAAGATGTACCGCGCCGGCATGGCCGCCATCTTCTCGCAGCTCGCGCGTGAAGGCCGCCTGGCCGTGGTCGAGTCGCTGGCCGTGGAGGCTCCCAAGACCAAGCTGCTGGCCCAGAAGTTCAAGGCCATGGGCCTGGATTCCGTGCTCGTGATCGCCGACCAGATCGACGACAACCTGGCGCTGGCCTCGCGCAACCTGGCCAACGTGCTCGTGGTCGAGCCGCGTTACGCCGACCCGCTGTCGCTCGTCTTCTACAAGAAGGTGCTGGTGACCAAGGGCGCGATCGAGCAACTCAAGGAGATGTTCGCATGAGCACCCCCAAGTTCGACGAGGGCCGTTTGGCCCAGGTGCTGGTGGCGCCCATCGTGTCCGAGAAGGCCACGAGCGTCTCCGAGAAGCACAACCAGGTCCTGTTCAAGGTTCTGCGCAACGCCACCAAGCCCGAGATCAAGGCCGCTGTTGAGCTGATGTTCAAGGTCGAGGTCGAGTCGGTGCAGACCGTGAACCAGAAGGGCAAGGTCAAGCGCTTCGGTCGCTCCATCGGCCGCCGCGACCACGTCAAGAAGGCGTACGTGTCGCTCAAGGAAGGCCAGGAGCTCAACTTCGGTGGGGAGGCCGCGTAATGGCTGTCGTCAAGATCAAACCGACTTCGCCGGGCCGCCGTGCCCAGGTGAAGGTGGTACACAAGCATCTGCACAAGGGCGCTCCTGAAGCCTCGCTGCTGGAGCCCCAGAAGCAGAATGCCGGCCGCAACAACAACGGCCACATCACGATGCGCCACAAGGGTGGTGGCCATAAGCACCACTACCGCGTGGTGGACTTCAAGCGCACCAAGGACGGCATCCCGGCCAAGGTTGAGCGCATCGAGTACGACCCCAACCGCACGGCCCACATCGCCCTGGTGTGCTATGCCGACGGCGAACGTCGCTACATCATTGCGCCGCGCGGCCTGGAAGCTGGCGCCACCGTGATCAGCGGCTCCGAGGCCCCGATCAAGGCCGGCAACACGCTGCCCATCCGCAACATCCCCGTGGGCTCGACGATTCACTGCGTCGAGATGCTGCCGGGCAAGGGCGCGCAGATCGCGCGCTCGGCCGGTACCTCGGTGACGCTGATGGCTCGCGAAGGAACCTACGCCCAGGTGCGACTGCGTTCCGGTGAAGTGCGCCGCGTTCATATCGAATGCCGCGCCACCATCGGCGAAGTCAGCAACGAAGAGCACAGTCTGCGCCAGTACGGCAAGGCCGGTGCCATCCGCTGGAAGGGTATCCGTCCGACGGTGCGTGGCGTGGCCATGAACCCGGTGGACCACCCGCACGGTGGTGGTGAAGGTCGCACCGGCGAGGGTCAGGTGCCGGTGTCGCCGTGGAACACGATGACCAAGGGCTTCCGCACCCGCAACAACAAGCGCACGCAGACGTTCATCGTCTCGCGTCGCAAGAAGTAAGAAGGGCAGCACCAGATGGCACGCTCTCTGAAAAAGGGTCCTTTCGTGGACCACCACCTGTTGGCCAAGGTCGAGAAGGCCGTGGCGATCAAGGACAAGAAGCCGATCAAGACTTGGTCGCGTCGCTCGACGATCCTGCCCGAGTTCATCGGCCTGACGATCGCCGTGCACAACGGCAAGCAGCACGTGCCCGTGTACGTGTCCGACCAGATGGTCGGACACAAGCTGGGCGAGTTCGCGCTGACCCGGACCTTCAAGGGTCACCCGGCCGACAAGAAGGCCAAGCGCTAAAGGATGACGACCATGGAAACCCGTGCAATCGTTCGCGGCGTCCGCCTGTCGGCCGACAAGGGCCGCCTCGTGGCCGACTTGGTCCGCGGCAAGAAGGTGGACCAGGCGCTCAACATCCTGACGTTCACGCAGAAGAAGGCCGCCGGCATCATCAAGAAGGCGCTGGAGTCCGCGATCGCCAACGCCGAGCACAACGACGGCGCCGACATCGACGAGCTCAAGGTGACTTCGATCTATGTCGAGCAGGCTGCCACGCTCAAGCGTTTTTCCGCGCGTGCCAAGGGCCGCGGCAACCGCATCAGCAAGCCCACCTGCCACATCTTCGTGACGGTCGGCAACTGAGGCGCTGAGGAAGACTATGGGACAGAAAATCCATCCGACCGGCTTCCGCCTGCCCGTCACCCGTGCGTGGGCGTCGCGCTGGTACGCGTCGAACACCAACTTCGCCGGCATGCTGGCCGAAGACCTGCAGGTGCGTGACTATCTGCGTCAGCGCCTGAAGAACGCTGCCGTGTCGCGCGTGCTGATCGAGCGCCCCGCCAAGAACGCGCGCATTACCATCTTCTCGGCGCGTCCGGGCGTGGTGATCGGCAAGAAGGGCGAGGACATTGAGAACCTGAAGGCCGAGCTGACCAAGCGTCTGGGCGTGCCGGTGGCGGTGAACATCGAAGAGGTGCGCAAGCCCGAAGTCGATGCGCAGCTGATCGCCGACTCGATCACCCAGCAGCTGGAAAAGCGCATCATGTTCCGTCGTGCCATGAAGCGCGCGATGCAGAACGCCATGCGCCTGGGCGCCCAGGGCATCAAGATCATGAGCGCCGGTCGTCTGAACGGCATCGAGATCGCCCGCACCGAGTGGTACCGCGAGGGCCGCGTGCCCCTGCACACCCTCAAGGCCGATATCGACTACGGCTTCTCGGAAGCGCGCACGACCTATGGCGTCATCGGCGTCAAGGTGTGGGTGTACCGCGGTGACCGTCTGGCCAGCGGCGAAGCCCCTGGCATCGTGACCCCCGCTGGTGAAGAAGAGCGTCGTCCGCGTCGCAATGCGCGTCCGGGTCCGGGCGGCCGTGGCCGTCCCGATGGCCGTGGTCCGCGTTCCGGCGACGGTGGCAGCGACAAGCCTGCCGGCGGCGCGCCGCAGCGCGTGCGCAAGGCGCCCACGGGTGCCTAAGGAGAACTAGCAATGCTGCAACCCTCTCGTCGCAAGTTCCGCAAGGAACAGAAGGGCCGCAACACCGGCATCGCCACGCGCGGCGCCAATGTGTCGTTCGGTGAATTCGGCCTCAAGGCCACCGAGCGCGGCCGCATCACTGCCCGCCAGATCGAAGCTGCGCGTCGTGCCATCTCGCGCCACATCAAGCGCGGTGGCCGCATCTTCATCCGCATCTTCCCGGACAAGCCGATCTCGCAAAAGCCTGCCGAAGTCCGTATGGGTAACGGCAAGGGCAACCCCGAGTACTACGTGGCCGAGATCCAGCCGGGCAAGGTGCTCTACGAAATCAACGGCGTGCCCGAGCAGCTCGCCCGCGAAGCGTTCACGCTGGCCGCAGCCAAGCTGCCCCTGCGCTGCACCTTCGTGGCGCGCCAGGTCGGCGCCTGAGATCGGAGAACCTCATGAAAGCATCTGAACTCCGCGCCAAGGACGTCGCCGAACTGGAGAAGGAAATCTCCGAGCTGCTCAAGGCCCATTTCGGCCTGCGCATGCAGAAGGCGACCCAACAGCTGAGCAACCACACCGCCTTGGGCAAGACGCGCCGCGACATTGCCCGCGCCAAGACCGTGCTGGCTCAGAAGAAGAAGGAAGCCGCCCAATGAACGCCCAAGCCCAAAACGCCGAAGGCAAGACCAAGGTCGTCCGTACCTTCATCGGCAAGGTCGTCAGCGACAAGCGTGCCAAGACCGTGACGGTGCTGGTGGAGCGTCGCGTCAAGCACGAGCTCTACGGCAAGATTGTTGCGCGCTCGAACAAGTACCATGCCCACGATGAGAACGGCGAGTACAAGGTCGGCGACACGGTCGAGATCACGGAAAGCCGTCCGATTTCCAAGACCAAGTCCTGGGTCGTGACGCGCCTGGTCGAGAAGGCTCGGACCGTCTGACCTTAGGGCCCCAGCGTCCGCACGAGCGGCCGCCTGCGTCGGATTCCCGGCGTGGCGGCCGTTTTTCTTTTCCGTCACAGGAGATCAAGGCCATGCTGAAAGTCGGCGACCGGCTGCCCGAGGGCACGCTGTACGAATTCATCGAAGTCGAAGGGGAGGGCTGCAGTCTGGGCCCCAACGCCTTTGACATTGCCAAGTCCACTGCTGGACGCACGGTGGCCCTCTTCGGGCTGCCCGGCGCTTTCACCCCGACCTGCTCGGCGCAGCATGTGCCGGGCTATGTGGCGGCGGCCGACGAGCTCAGGGCCGCTGGCGTGGATGAAATCTGGTGCGTGTCCGTGAACGACGCTTTCGTCATGGGTGCCTGGGGCCGTGCGCAGGGCGCGGTCGGCAAGGTGCGCATGATGGCTGACGGCAACGGCGACTTCGCCCGTGCCGCCGGACTGGAGTTGGACCTCACCGGCCGTGGCCTGGGCAAGCGGCTGCAGCGTTGCTCCATGCTGGTGGTCGACGGCGTGGTGCGCACACTCAACGTGGAGGCGCCGGGCAAGTTTGAGGTCAGCGACGCGCAGACCTTGCTGGCCCAGGCGCGCGCTCTGCGCCAAGGCTGAAGTTGTTCTCCAGGCCCGGAGCCGTCCGTCGGGCGGCGTTCGGGCCTCATGACCACGCGCCGTGCCATGTCTTGACACGGTGTGAAATTCCGCTGCATAATCAGCAGCTTCGCCGGAAGGCCGGCTTGCGTCCAGTTACAGCGGCGCAGGCAAGGCCCCCGGATCCGCCCCAATCGCCGGCTGTCTGAGCGTTCGTTTTAGCCGCCGGTGCGACGGGCCCAAGACTGACCGGTGCGACGTTGTTGTCGCTCTGGGGCAAGTTGGGGACAGACATGATCCAAATGCAATCGCGACTCGACGTCGCTGACAACACGGGCGCCAAATCCGTCATGTGCATCAAGGTGCTCGGCGGTTCCAAGCGTCGTTATGCCGGCATTGGCGACATCATCAAGGTCAGCATCAAGGAAGCTGCGCCTCGTGGTCGCGTCAAGAAGGGCGAGGTTTACAGCGCCGTGGTGGTGCGCACTGCCAAGGGCGTGCGCCGTCAGGACGGCTCGCTGGTGAAGTTCGACGGCAATGCCGCCGTGCTGCTGAACAACAAGCTCGAGCCCATCGGCACCCGCATCTTCGGCCCGGTCACGCGTGAACTGCGTACCGAGCGTTTCATGAAGATCGTCTCGCTCGCGCCCGAAGTGCTCTGAGCCCCAGGTCAAAGGACAGACCATGAACAAGATTCGCAAGGGCGACCAGGTCATCGTGCTGACCGGCCGCGACAAGGGCAAGCGTGGCACCGTGACGCAGCGCGTGGACGATTCCTACCTGATCGTCGAAGGCGTGAACGTTGCGAAGAAGCACGTCAAGCCCAATCCGATGAAGGGCACGACCGGTGGCGTGGTCGACAAGACCATGCCGATCCACCAGTCCAACGTTGCCATCTTTAACGCCGCTACCGGCAAGGCTGATCGCGTCGGCGTCAAGCTGCTGGCCGACGGCAAGAAGGTGCGCGTGTACAAGTCCAGCGGCGACGAGATTCAAGCTTAAGGCGAGGTTCGAATGGCTAATCAACAAACCGCTCGTCTGCAGCAGCAGTACCGCGAAAAGATCGTGCCGGACCTCATGAAGAAGTTCGGCTACAAGTCGGTGATGGAAGTACCGCGCCTGACCAAGATCACGCTCAACATGGGTGTGAGCGAGGCGGTGTCGGACAAGAAGGTGATGGACCACGCCGTGGGCGACCTCACCAAGATCGCTGGCCAGAAGCCCGTGATCACCAAGTCCAAGAAGGCCATCGCCGGCTTCAAGATCCGCGAGAACGTGCCCATCGGCTGCATGGTCACGCTGCGCGGCGTGCAGATGTACGAATTCCTGGACCGCTTCGTCACCATCGCGCTGCCGCGCGTGCGTGACTTCCGCGGCATCTCGGGTCGTTCCTTCGACGGTCGCGGCAACTACAACGTTGGCGTCAAGGAACAGATCATTTTCCCCGAGATCGAGTACGACAAGATCGACGCCATCCGTGGTCTGAACATCAGCATCACCACGACGGCCAAGACCGACGACGAATGCAAGGCCCTGCTGCAGGCCTTCCGTTTCCCGTTCAAGAACTGAGGTGACCTGTGGCTAAACTTTCTCTCATTCAGCGCGAGCTGAAGCGCGAACAGCTGGTCGCCAAGTTCGCCAAGAAGTACGCCGAGCTCAAGGCCATCATCGACGATGCCAAGCGTTCGGAAGAAGAGCGCTACGCCGCGCGTCTGGAGCTGCAGAAGCTGCCCCGCAACGCCAACCCGACCCGTCTGCGCAATCGTTGCGAGATCACCGGTCGTCCCCGTGGCACCTTCCGCCAGTTTGGTCTGGCACGTACCAAGATCCGTGAACTGGCGTTCAAGGGCGACATCCCCGGTGTCGTCAAGGCCAGCTGGTAAGTCGGCGAGAGCAGGAGATTTCGAATGAGCATGAGTGATCCGATCGCCGACATGCTGACGCGCATCCGCAACGCTCAGAGCGTTGACAAGGCCAGCGTGTCCATGCCGTCGTCCAAGCTGAAGGTGGCGATTGCCCAGGTCCTCAAGGACGAGGGTTACATCGACGGCTTCGCCATCAAGGGCGAGGCGGGCAAGGCTGAGCTGGAGATCGCGCTGAAGTACTACGCGGGCCGTCCGGTGATCGAGCGCATCGAGCGCGTGAGCCGCCCGGGTCTGCGCATCTATAAGGGCCGTCACGACATTCCTCAGGTCATGAACGGCCTGGGCGTGGCGATCGTCACCACCCCGAAGGGCGTGATGACGGACCGCAAGGCGCGCGCTGCCGGCATCGGCGGCGAGGTGCTGTGCTACGTGGCCTAAGGAGAGACGAGCAATGTCCCGCGTTGGAAAAATGCCCATCGCCGTCCCGCAGGGCGTGGACGTGTCGGTGACGGCCGAACAAATTACCGTCAAGGGCGCGCAAGGCACGCTGTCCCGTCCCTTGAGCTCGCTGGTGACGGTGAGCAACGAAGCCGGCACGCTGCGCTTCGTCCCCGTCAATGACAGCGCCGAAGCCAATGCCATGAGCGGCACGCTGCGCGCGCTGGTCAACAACATGGTCACGGGCGTGAGCAAGGGCTTCGAGCGCAAGCTCAACCTGGTGGGTGTGGGTTTCCGCGCTCAGGCGCAGGGCCAGAAGCTGAACCTGCAGGTGGGCTTCTCTCATCCTGTGGTCAAGGACATGCCTGCCGGCATCACCGTGCAGTGCCCGACCCAGACCGAGATTCTCATCAAGGGTGCCGATCGCCAGGTGGTGGGTCAGGTGGCCGCTGAAGTGCGCGCTATCCGTCCGCCCGAGCCTTACAAGGGCAAGGGTATCCGCTACAGCGACGAGCGCGTGGTCCTCAAAGAGACCAAGAAGAAGTAAGGAGTGGCAGCATGACCATCAACAAGAAGGATCAGCGCATCCGCCGCTCGCGCCAGACGCGTGCGCGCATCGCCGTGCAGCGCGTGGCGCGCCTGACGGTGTTCCGCTCCAACCTGCACATCTACGCCAGCGTCATCTCCGACTGCGGCACCAAGGTGCTCGTGAGCGCCTCGACCGCCGAGAAGGAAGTGCGCGAGCAACTGGGCGCCGAAGGCAAGGGTGGCAATGTCGCCGCCGCGACCCTGATTGGCAAGCGCATTGCCGAGAAGGCCAAGGCCGCCGGCATCGAGAAGGTTGCCTTCGACCGCGCGGGCTTCGCCTATCACGGTCGCGTCAAGGCGCTGGCCGAGGCCGCTCGCGAAGCCGGCCTGCAGTTCTGACCAGGATCCAACATGGCAAAGTTTCAACCTCGCGCTCAGACTGAAGGCAACGACGACGGTCTGAAGGAAAAGATGATCGCGGTCAACCGCGTCACCAAGGTCGTCAAGGGCGGCCGCACCATGAGCTTCGCGGCTCTGACGGTGGTGGGTGATGGCGACGGCCGCATCGGCATGGGCAAGGGCAAGGCCAAGGAAGTGCCGGTGTCGGTGCAGAAGGCCATGGAAGCCGCCCGTCGCAACATGTTCAAGGTGGCGCTGAAGAACGGCACCGTGTACCACAACGTGCGCGGCGAGCACGGCGCGGCCAAGGTGCTGCTGGCCCCCGCGCCGGCCGGTACCGGCATCATTGCCGGCGGCCCGATGCGTGCCGTCTTCGAGGTGATGGGTGTCACGGACATCGTGGCCAAGAGCCTGGGCTCCTCGAACGCCTACAACATGGTGCGTGCCACGCTGGACGCGCTGCGCCGCTCCACCACGCCGGCCGAAGTCGCGGCCAAGCGCGGCAAGACGGTCGAAGAAATCTTCGGCTGAGCCGCACGCGGAGAACAACCATGGCTGACAAGCAAACCCTGAAGATCAAGCTGGTGCGCAGCGTGATCGGCACCAAGCAGTCCCACCGCGACACCGTGCGCGGCCTGGGTCTGCGCAAGCTCAACAGCGAGTCTGTCCTCGAGGACACGCCTGCTGTGCGCGGCATGATCAACAAGGTCGCCTACCTCGTGAAGGTGCTCTAAGCATCCACGGGACCAGGCACAAGGAATCGAACCATGCAACTCAACACCATCAAGCCCGCCTCGGGCGCCAAGCATGCCAAGCGCCGTGTCGGGCGCGGCATCGGCTCGGGCCTGGGCAAGACTGCGGGTCGCGGCCACAAAGGCCAGAAGTCGCGTGCCGGCGGCTTCCACAAGGTGGGCTTCGAAGGCGGCCAGATGCCGCTGCAGCGCCGCCTGCCCAAGCGCGGCTTCAAGTCGGCTTCGCTGAAGTACAACGCCGAGATCACCCTGGCCGAGCTGCAGCAGCTCGAGGCCACGGAGGTGAACCTCGTGGTGCTCAAGGCCGCCGGCCTGGTGCCCGAGATCGCGCGCAACGTGAAGGTGATCAAGTCCGGTGAGCTGACCCGTGCGGTCACGCTGTCGGGCATTGGTGCCACCGCGGGCGCCAAGGCGGCGATCGAGGCGGCCGGCGGCAGCCTGGCCAGCAACGCTTAAGGACCTGCGACCTTGGCTACTTCAGCGAACCAACTGGCCAAGAGCGGGAAGTTCGGCGACCTGCGTCGTCGGCTCGTGTTCCTGGTGCTTGCGCTGGTGGTCTATCGCATCGGCGCCCATATCCCGGTGCCGGGGATCGACCCGCAGCAACTGCAGCAGCTCTTCAAGAGCCAGTCGGGCGGCATCCTGAGCCTGTTCAACATGTTCTCCGGCGGAGCGCTGTCGCGCTTCACGGTGTTCGCGTTGGGCATCATGCCGTACATCTCGGCGTCGATCATCATGCAACTGATGACCTACGTCGTGCCTTCGCTGGAGTCGCTCAAGAAGGAAGGCGAGGCCGGGCGGCGCAAGATCACGCAGTACACGCGCTACGGCACGTTGGGTCTCGCGCTGTTCCAGTCGCTGGGCATCGCGCTTGCGCTCGAAGGCTCGCAGGGTCTGGTGCTGTCGCCGGGTTTCGGCTTCCGCATGACGACCGTCGTGAGCCTGGTGGCTGGCACGATGTTTCTGATGTGGCTGGGTGAGCAGATCACTGAGCGTGGTCTGGGCAACGGTATCTCGATCCTGATCTTCTCGGGCATCGCCGCGGGCCTGCCGGGCGCAGTGGGTGGTCTGTTCGAGTTGGTGCGCACCGGCGCGATGAGCATCATCGCGGCGCTGTTCATCATTGCCATCGTCGTGCTGGTGACCTACTTCGTCGTGTTCGTCGAACGGGGTCAGCGCAAGATCCTGGTGAACTATGCCAAGCGTCAGGTGGGCAACAAGGTCTACGGCGGCCAATCGTCGCACTTGCCCTTGAAGCTCAACATGTCGGGCGTGATTCCGCCGATCTTCGCGTCGTCGATCATCCTGCTGCCCGCGACGATCGTCGGTTGGTTCGCCACCGGCGAGGGTCTGACGTGGCTGAAGGATCTCTCGGGTGCGTTGTCGCCGGGACAGCCGATCTACGTGCTGCTGTACGCGGCGATGATCGTCTTCTTCTGCTTCTTCTACACGGCGCTGGTATTCAACAGCCGTGAGACGGCGGACAACCTGAAGAAGAGCGGTGCGTTCATTCCGGGTATCCGTCCGGGCGAGAACACGGCGCGGCACATTGACCGCATCCTCTCGCGTCTGACGTTGGCGGGTGCGGCGTACATCACGCTGGTGTGTCTGCTGCCTGAGTTCCTGGTGCTGAAGTACAACGTCCCGTTCTACTTCGGTGGCACCTCGCTGCTGATCATCGTGGTGGTGACGATGGACTTCTGGGCTCAGGTCCAGAGCTACGTGATGAGCCAGCAGTACGAGTCGCTGCTGAAGAAGGCGAACTTCAAGGCAAGCTGAGACGCGCATGGCCAAAGACGACGTCATCCAGATGCAGGGCGAGATTCTCGAGAACCTGCCCAACGCCACCTTCCGGGTGAAGCTTGAAAACGGGCACGTGGTGCTCGGCCACATCTCTGGAAAGATGCGTATGCACTACATCCGCATTCTTCCCGGCGACAAGGTCACCGTGGAGCTCACCCCTTACGATTTGAGTCGCGCTCGCATCGTCTTCCGGGCGAAATGAGTCATTGAAAGGTCAAGGAGAAGACCATGAAAGTAGCAGCTTCGGTCAAGAAGATGTGCCGCAATTGCAAGATCATCCGCCGCAACGGCGTGGTGCGCGTCATCTGCACCGACCCGCGCCACAAGCAGCGCCAGGGTTGAGCGGCTGAGCCCTCAACGACAGGACACAGAGGTATTCCATGGCACGTATTGCCGGCATCAACATCCCGCCGCACAAGCACACCGAGATCGGCCTGACCTCGATCTACGGTATTGGCCGTACCACCGCGCAGAAGATCTGCGACGCGGTCGGCATTGCCTACTCCAAGAAGGTCAAGGACCTCACCGACGCCGATCTGGAAAAGATCCGCGATGAGATCAGCCGCCTCACCATCGAAGGCGACCTGCGTCGTGAGATGTCGATCAACATCAAGCGGCTGATGGACCTCGGCTGCTACCGTGGCATGCGCCACCGCCGCGGCCTGCCCGTGCGCGGTCAGCGCACCAAGACCAATGCCCGTACCCGCAAGGGTCCGCGCAAGTCGGGCGCCCTGGTCAAGAAGTGAGCTGCTCGCAGCGATTGAGAGATACCGAACATGGCTAAGGCACCTACCAACACCGCCGCGCGTCGCGTCAGCAAGAAGGTTCGCAAGAACATCGCCGACGGCATCGCGCACGTGCACGCGTCGTTCAACAACACGATTATCACGATCACCGACCGCCAAGGCGGCGCCCTGTCCTGGGCCTCCTCCGGCGGCCAGGGCTTCAAGGGCTCGCGCAAGAGCACGCCGTTTGCGGCGCAGGTGGCTGCCGAAACGGCCGGCCGTGCGGCGCAAGAGCAAGGCATCAAGAACCTGGACGTCAAGATCAAGGGCCCGGGCCCGGGTCGCGAGTCTTCGGTGCGTGCTCTGGCCTCGCTGGGCATTCGCATCACGTCGATTTCCGATGTGACGCCTGTGCCGCACAACGGCTGCCGCCCTCAAAAGCGCCGTCGCATCTGATCTCGGTATAGAATCGCGCCCTTTGCCGCCGCCTTCGGGCGGCATTGGCGCTTACAGTGGGCCTAACAGCGCGTCCGGCGTACAAGTCGGGTGGCGCAGGCCATGAAGACCACCGTCTGAGCGTCTCCACAACAAGACCCGCCAGACTCGCGCGCAGGCTTTGGCCGTCGCGTCAGACAGACCTCCAAGGACAAGCACGTGGCACGTTATCTCGGCCCCAAGGCCAAACTTTCCCGCCGTGAAGGCACCGATCTGTTCCTGAAGAGCGCCCGCCGCGCCATCAGCGACAAGGCCAAGTTTGACAGCAAGCCCGGCCAGCATGGCCGTACCTCCGGCTCGCGTACCAGCGACTTCGGCCTGCAACTGCGTGAGAAGCAGAAGGTCAAGCGCATGTACGGCGTGCTGGAGCGCCAGTTCCGCCGCTATTTCGCCGAAGCCGAGCGCCGCAAGGGCAACACCGGCGCCAACCTGCTGTCGCTGCTGGAATCGCGCCTGGACAACGTGGTCTACCGCATGGGCTTCGGTTCCACCCGCGCTGAAGCGCGCCAGCTGGTGTCGCACAAGGCCCTGACCGTCAACGGTCAGGTCGTGAACATCGCCTCTTACCTGATCAAGCCGGGTGACGTGGTGGCCGTGCGCGAGAAGGCCAAGAAGCAACTGCGCATCCAGGACGCGCTCAAGCTGGCTGACTCCATCGGCCTGCCGGGCTGGGTGCAGGTGGACATCGCCAAGATGGAAGGCGTGTTCAAGAAGGCCCCGGATCGCGACGAATTCGGTGCCGAGATCAACGAGTCGCTGATCGTCGAACTCTACTCGCGCTGATGCGCGAGCTTTCGCCGCCGTGCGCCGCATTCGCGGCGCGCATGGCGGCGGCAGACCTGCTGTGCATGCCGGGCGTGCAGCGGGCTGCGTTAGGCCCGGCAGCTCCATCAGCCTTATCGGTGTAACGAGCCGAGGGTATTGACAGGAACAGGACTCAATGCAAACCAATCTGCTGAAACCCAAGGCCATTAACGTCGAGTCGCTGGGTGGTCACCGTGCCGAGGTGACGCTCGAGCCGTTCGAGCGCGGCTACGGCCACACGCTGGGCAACGCCCTGCGTCGTGTGCTGTTGTCGTCGATGGTGGGTTACGCGCCGACGGAAGTCACCATCGCGGGCGTGCTTCACGAGTACTCCACGATCGACGGCGTGCAGGAAGACGTGGTCCACATCATGCTCAACCTCAAGGGCGTGACGTTCCGGCTGCACAACCGTGACGAGGTCACACTGGTGCTGCGCAAGGAAGGCGAGGGCCCCGTTACCGCCGGCGATATCCAGACGCCGCACGACGTCGAGATCATCAATCCCGAGCATGTCATTGCGCACCTGTCACAAGGCGGCAAGCTCGACATGCAGATCAAGGTTGAGAAGGGACGCGGCTATGTGCCGGGCAACATGCGCCGTTACGGCGACGAGCCGACCAAGGCCATTGGCCGCATTGTTCTCGATGCTTCGTTCTCACCCGTGCGCCGCGTGAGCTACGCCGTGGAGAATGCGCGCGTGGAGCAGCGTACCGATCTCGACAAGCTGGTGATGGAGATCGAAACCAACGGCGCCATCTCGCCGGAGGAAGCCATCCGCGCCTCGGCCAAGATTCTGGTGGAACAACTCGCCGTGTTTGCGCAGCTCGAAGGCAACGAGATCGCCGCCTTTGACCAGCCCGCACAGCGCAGCGCCCAGTTCGACCCGATCCTGTTGCGTCCGGTGGACGAGCTTGAGCTCACGGTGCGCTCGGCCAACTGCCTCAAGGCCGAGAACATCTACTACATCGGTGATCTCATCCAGCGCACCGAGACTGAGCTGCTCAAGACGCCCAACCTGGGCCGCAAGTCGCTCAACGAGATCAAGGAAGTGCTGGCCTCGCGCGGCCTGACGCTGGGCGCACGGCTGGAGAACTGGCCGCCGCAAGGCCTCGACAAGCGTTGACGGACGCCAGGGGCAGTTTCCACTGCGTCTGATCAACGAGATAGAAATAGGGCTGCCTTGGCGGGCGGCCCGGTGCACCCCCCGGTACCTGATCCGGCCGGGGGTTTTGATAAGGAAAGGAAAGCACCATGCGCCACCGTAACGGCCCCCGTAAGCTCAACCGTACCAGCGAACATCGCGCCGCCATGCTGCGCAACATGTGTGTGTCGCTGCTGCAGCACGAGGCCATCAAGACCACGCTGCCCAAGGCCAAGGAACTGCGCCGCGTCGTCGAGCCGCTGATCACGTTGGCCAAAGAGCCTACGCTGGCCAATCGCCGCCTGGCTTTCGACCGCTTGCGTGACCGCGATATCGTCGTCAAGCTGTTCAACGACCTGGGTCCGCGTTTCAAGACTCGTCCGGGTGGCTACACCCGCATCCTGAAGATGGGTTTCCGCGTTGGCGACAACGCCCCCATGGCCTATGTTGAGCTGGTGGACCGCCCGGAGCCGACCGAAGCTGTGTCGGCCACCGAAGCTGCTGCTGAATAAGTCTCTTCGGCGATACAGCACAGAAGCCCGCCCTGCGCGGGCTTTTTCATTTCTAGTGGCACCTTTGAGGCAGGGCTGCTGTCTGGTGGCGTTCGGGCATCCACAAAATTTTTGCAATACGCCTTGCGTGGCATCAGAAGCCTTGCTAGAATTCAATTCTTCAGTCGCGGGGTGGAGCAGTCTGGTAGCTCGTTGGGCTCATAACCCAAAGGTCGTTGGTTCAAATCCAGCCCCCGCAACCAAACAAGTTGAAACAGGCCGTCCATGTGACGGCCTGTTTGTCTTTGGGCCCTGCGTTATGCACGTGCGGTAGTTGGCGCCAGGGGAACGCGCAGGCTGGGTTGTCGCTCCAAGCCACTCCGATGATGGCTTGACCGCCGCTTAGAATCTCGGGTTCCCTGCTTTGCGCCGCCGTCGGTAGCGCGGGCGCTGGACACCTTACAGAACAAGGAACACCTGCCGTGTTGATTTCCCCTGCCTTTGCTCAAGCCGCCGCTCCGGCCGCCTCCGCCACTGACAGCCTGATGAGCATGCTGCCCCTGGTGCTGATGTTCGTGGTGCTGTACTTCATCATGATTCGTCCCCAGATGAAGCGGCAGAAGGAGCACAAGGCCATGATCTCCGCCCTGGCCAAGGGCGACGAGGTGGTGACCGCCGGCGGTCTGTTGGGCAAGGTCACCAAGCTCGGCGAGAGCTTCATCCATATCGAAGTCGCCAACGGCGTGGAAATGCAGGTGCAGCGTAGTGCCGTGGTGCAGGTGCTGCCCAAGGGCACCTTCAAGTAATCCGCGGCGTGCCCGTCCTGGCGGGCGGTCGCAGGCGCCGGGTTCGCGCGGCGCGAGGAACCATCGATGAACCGCTATCCCTGGTGGAAATACGCGATCTTGGCGATCGCGCTGCTGGTCGGGCTCGTGTATACGCTGCCCAACTTCTTTGGCGAGGCCCCTGCGGTCCAGGTCTCCAGCGGCAAGGCCACCGTGAAGGTCGATGCCGCGCTGACGCAGCGCGTGGAGGACGTGTTGAAGCAGTCGGGCGCGCAGCCCGACTTCGTGCAACTCGACAGCAATTCGGTGCGTGCGCGCTTCACCGACCCGGATACGCAGCTCAAGGCGAAGGACGCCCTCAACCGAGCTCTCAACACCGATCCGACTGACCCGACCTACATCGTCGCGCTCAATCTGGTCAGCCGTTCGCCGGCTTGGCTCACGTCGCTGCACGCGCTGCCCATGTACCTGGGCCTGGATCTGCGCGGCGGGGTGCATTTCCTCATGCAGGTGGACATGCGGGCGGCGCAGACCAAGAAAGCCGAGTCGGTGGCTGGCGACGTGCGCACGCTGCTGCGTGACAAGAATGTGCGTCACGCCGGGATCTCGCGCGAGGGCAACAACGTGGAAGTCCGCTTCCGCGACGCCGCCACGCTTGCCAGCGCCCAGAGCTTGCTCACCACCCAACTGCCCGACCTGCAATGGACGCCTGCGGGTGAGGGTAACGACCTGCGTCTGGCCGGTGTGCTCAAGCCGCAGGCGGCGCGCGCCGTGCAGGAGGCCGCGCTCAAGCAGAACATCACCACGCTGCACAACCGCGTCAACGAACTCGGTGTGGCCGAGCCGGTGATCCAGCAGCAAGGCACAGACCGTGTCGTGGTGCAGTTGCCCGGCGTGCAGGACACCGCAAAGGCCAAGGACATCATCGGCCGTACGGCCACGCTGGAAGTGCGCCTGGTGGACGACAGCGCCGAGGCGGCTGCGGCTGCCGTGGGCTCGGGCCCAGTGCCCTTTGGCACCGAGCGCTACGTCGAGCGCGGCGGCGCGCCGCTGATCGTTAAGCGCCAAGTCATCCTCACCGGCGAGAACCTCACCGACGCCCAGGCAGGCTTCGACGGCCAGACCCAGGAACCCGCGGTGCACCTCACGCTCGATGCCAAGGGTGCGCGCATCTTCCGCGACGTTACGCGCGAGAACGTGGGCAAGCGCATGGCCATCCTGCTGTTCGAAAAGGGCAAGGGTGAAGTCGTTACCGCCCCCGTGATCCGCTCGGAAATTTCCGGCGGACGCGTCCAGATCTCGGGCCGCATGACGACGCAGGAAGCCAACGACACGGCGCTGCTGCTGCGTGCGGGCTCGCTGGCCGCGCCCATGGAGATCATCGAGGAGCGCACCATCGGCCCGAGCCTGGGCGCCGACAACATCGCCAAGGGCTTCAACAGCGTGTTGTACGGCTTCCTCGCCATTGCCGCGTTCATGTGCGCCTACTACCTGCTGTTCGGTGTGTTCTCCACGCTGGCGCTGGCCTTCAACCTGCTGCTGCTGGTGGCGGTGCTGTCCATGCTGCAGGCGACGCTGACGCTGCCGGGCATCGCGGCCATCGCGCTGACGCTGGGCATGGCCATCGACGCCAACGTGCTCATCAACGAGCGCGTGCGTGAGGAACTGCGCAACGGCTCTGCCCCGCAGACGGCTATCCATGCCGGCTACGAGCGTGCCTGGGCCACCATCCTGGACTCCAACGTCACCACGCTCATTGCCGGTGTGGCGCTGCTGGCTTTCGGCTCGGGCCCGGTGCGTGGCTTCGCCGTCGTGCACTGCCTGGGCATCCTGACCTCGATGTTCTCGGCCGTGATGTTCTCGCGTGGCCTGGTCAACCTCTGGTACGGGCGCAAGAAGCGCCTGAAGTCGGTGTCCATTGGCCAAGTCTGGCGCCCCGAGGGCGATACCCCGGCCGCCAAGGCCTGAAGCAGTAGTAGCCTCCGGAGACCTGCATGGAGTTCTTTCGCATCCGGCGCGACATTCCGTTCATGCGGCATGCGCTGGTGTTCAACGTCATTTCGTTCCTGACTTTCGCCGCAGCTGTGTTCTTCCTGGTCACGCGCGGCCTGCACCTGTCCATCGAGTTCACGGGCGGTACGGTGCTGGAGGTCAACTATGCGCAGCCGGCCGAGATCGACCGCACGCGCACCGCGGTGGAGTCGCTGGGCTTTGGCGAGGTGCAAGTGCAGAACTTTGGCACCGCGCGTGACGTGCTCATTCGGCTGCCCGTGCGCGGCGACGTGAAGCAAAGCGAGGTGGCCACTCGCGTCTTTGGCGCGCTGTGCCAGGCGGCGCAGGGCCGCGTGGAAACGCGGCCCGGTGAAGGCGACGCAACGCGTCAAGCCTGCATGGCTGCCGATGGCAGCGAGCCGCTGAAGCTCTCGCGCACCGAGTTCGTCGGCCCCTCCGTCGGTTCAGAGCTCGCGCGCGATGGCGCACTGGCACTGGGCATGACGGTGCTGGGGATCATGATCTACTTGGCGATCCGCTTCGAATGGAAGTTCGCTGTGGCCGGCATCATCGCCAACCTGCACGACGTGGTCATCATCCTGGGCTTCTTCGCTTACTTCCAATGGGAGTTCTCGTTGGCCGTGCTGGCGGCGGTACTGGCGGTACTGGGTTACTCGGTCAATGAGTCAGTCGTGATCTTCGACCGGATTCGCGAGACCTTCCGCAAGTACCGCAAGATGAGCACGACGCAGGTGATCGACCACGCCATCACCAGCACCATCAGCCGCACCATCATCACGCATGGCTCGACGCAGATGATGGTGCTGGCGATGCTGCTGTTCGGCGGCCCGACGCTGCACTACTTCGCCGTGGCGCTGACCATCGGCATCCTGTTCGGCATCTACTCCTCGGTGTTTGTCGCCGCCGCCATCGCCATGTGGCTGGGCGTCAAGCGCGAAGACTTGGTGAAGGTTTCCTCGCGCGGCAGTTCGGATCCCAACGATCCCAACGCCGGCGCCGCGGTGTGACGCCGCAGACCCCATGAAGCACAAGGGCCGCGATCGCGGCCCTTGTCTTTTGGTTGGTGCATCCAGGCGGCTAGAGCGGCCCGGCACGCTGGCTGAATCGCTCAGTGGATGATGCGCTCCGCGTCGTCCACGAACAACTCGTCGAGGATCAAGGCATCGGGTTCCTCGCCCAGGCTCCAGAAGACCATCAACACGATGATCTTCAGGTCTTCTAATTCCAGCGGCACGCGGCCGATGGCGCTGGCACGGTCGATCACCATTTCGCGCATGAGGGGCGGCAGCACACTGGCGCCTTCCAGGAAGCTGATGAAACCGATGGAGGCATCGCCCAGCAACTCGCGCTCCGTGGCGGTGTACACACGCATGCTCGTGGGTGCCTGGGCATGCGCACAGGACTCGGCTACGCCGGCCAGACCGTCTAGCCAGCTCAGCGCTTCCTCGATGTCGTCAGTCTCGAAGCCCACCGCCGAAAGCTTGCGCGTGAGCTGGTCGTGATCGGGACAAGCGTCGGGGCGCCAGTAGTTTTCGTACAGGTAGACGAGCACGTCGAACATGGGACTCACTATAGCTCAGGGTATCTGAACGCAGGCTTGCAGGAAGGATGCCCGTGTGGACAGCGCCGCGATGCGCTCAAGCCAGGCTGCGGCGCTGGTACAGCCCGCCGGGCAAGCGTTGCAGCCGGCCCTCCAGTTCCAACTCCAGCAGCCGCGCCGCCAGTGCGGGTGCAGGCCAGCCGGTGCGGTCGATCAGCATGTCCAATGTCGCGGCGTCATGTCCCAGCGCCGCCAATACCGCATCGGGTGGGCCGTTGTCGGCCGGGGATGGCGTGGCTGAAGCAGGCTTCGACGCCGTACGGCCGGACCCTGCGGGTTGAGAACCGTTTTTCTGCACCATCTGCAACTCCTCCAGGATGTCCTGGGCACTTTCCACCAGCTTGGCCCCTTGCTTGATGAGCGCATGGCAGCCGCGCGACTGTGGTGCATGGATTGAGCCCGGAATGGCAAACACCTCCCGGCCGTTTTCTGCAGCCAGCCGAGCCGTGATCAGGGAGCCGGACTGCAACGCTGCCTCCACCACCAGCGTGCCTCGAGTCAGCCCGGCGATGAGCCGGTTGCGCTGCGGAAAGTTCTCCCGCAGCGGCGGCGTGCCCATGGGGAACTCGCTGATCAGGAGTCCGTGGGCCGCAATGCGCAGCGCCAGGGCATGGTGGCGCGCCGGGTAGAGCCGGTCGATGCCCGTGCCCAGCACCGCCATGGTGCTGCCCGGACCCGCCAGCGCACCTTCGTGCGCGGCACCGTCGATGCCCAGCGCCAGGCCCGAGACGATGGTCCAGCCGGCCTCGCTGAAGAAGCGGGCGAAGGCGGCGGCGTTGTCCGCGCCCTGGGCGCTGGGGTTGCGGCTGCCGACGATGGCCAGACCCGGCCGGGTGAGCAACTCGTGGCGGCCGCGCAGGTACAGCAGCAGTGGCGGATCGGCGGTGTCGAGCAGCACCGCCGGGTACAACGGGTCGCCCAGCGTCACCACATGCCGGTCCACGCCGCCGTCCAGCCAGTTCAGCGTCTGAGCCAGGCAGCGTTCGAGTTCCGCAGGTGGCGCCGCCAGTGCCTGGGACTGGGCTGGCGTCACCAGATCCCGCAACGCCTCGGCCGGGCTGTCGAATACTTGCTGCGGGGTGCCCAGCGCCGACAGCAGCCGCCGTGCCGTCACCCGACCCACGCTCAGCACCAGGCGCAGCCACGCTCGGAGCTCGTCCTCGCCCGCACGTGGAAAAAGATGGTCGGCGGCAGGCGGCGGCTCCGTAAAGGCGTGCTCCGGGGATGAAAGGGTCATGGTGCAAGGCTCCTGGTCGGTGCAGCGCTTGCACGGCATTGGGGCGCCAGGGCGCTGCGGTTCATGGGCACACGCCGGTGACGGCCTGACCGATGGGCGAAAATGCAGGCCCGGTATCACCTGATTCTGCCCCCAGGCGTGCCGCAGGCTGTGGCCCCGATCGCTGTGCAGTTCTTGTCGCGCAGCGTCTCGCCACTGAGCGTCGCGACGCCGGGGGCCTTGCGCCATGGCCCAGCTTCCTATCCTGCGTTATCCCGATCCTCGCCTGCACACCGTCGCCGCCCCGGTGAAGGCGGTGGACGAGCGCATCCGCCGCCTCGCTGCCGACATGCTGGAGACCATGTACGCCGCTGATGGCGTCGGTTTGGCCGCCACGCAGGTCAATGTGCATGAGCGTCTGGTGGTGATGGACACCTCCGAGACGCGAGATCAGCCGGTGGTGCTGATCAACCCCGAGATCATCGAACGCAGCGAGGAAATGATCGTGGGCGACGAGGGCTGTCTCTCGGTGCCGGCCATCTACGACAAGGTGCAGCGGCATGCCCGCGTCAGGGTGCGTGCGCTGGACCGAGACGGCAACGTGCAGGAGTTCGAGGCCGAGGGGCTGACCGCCGTGTGTGTGCAGCACGAGCTGGATCACCTGCTGGGCAAGGTCTTCGTCGAGTACTTGAGCCCTCTCAAGCGCGAGCGCATCAAGACCAAACTGCTCAAGAAGAACCGAGAAGAGCTGCAGCGCGCATGAGCGGCGCCACACCCGGAACGGCGGCTCCCGACACCGCCGACGCGCCGCTGCGCGTGGCCTATGCTGGCACGCCGGAATTCGCCCGCGTGGCGTTGCGGGCGATCCTGGACGGTGGCTTCACCGTGCCACTGGTGCTCACGCAGCCCGATCGCCCCGCTGGGCGCGGCATGAAGCTGCAGCCTTCGGCGGTGAAGCAACTGGCGCTGGAGCAGGACATCCCGGTGGCGCAGCCGCGCAGCTTGCGCTTGGACGGTAAATACCCCGAGGACGCCGCTGCCGCGCGCGAAACCTTGCAGGCCGCCCGCGCCGACGTGATGGTGGTCGCAGCCTATGGCTTGATCCTGCCGCGCTGGGTGCTGGACCTGCCGCCGCGTGGCTGCCTCAACATCCACGGCTCGCTGCTGCCGCGCTGGCGCGGCGCTGCGCCGATCCAGCGCGCGGTGGAGGCGGGCGATGCACGAAGCGGCATCACCATCATGCAGATGGACGAGGGTTTGGACACCGGCGACATGCTGCTGGTGCACGCACTGGACCTGACTCCGAACGAAAGTTCCGCGACGCTGCACGACCGCCTGGCGGCGCTGGGCGCCGAGTCCATCGTGCAGGCCCTGCGCGAGCTCGACCGCCTGCCGCGCGTGCCGCAGCCGGCCGAGGGCGTGTGCTACGCGCACAAGATCGAGAAGACAGAGGGTGCGATCGACTGGAGCCAGCCAGCCGCGCTGATCGAGCGCCGCGTGCGTGCCTTCGATCCTTTCCCGGGCATGAGCTTCAACCTTGACGGGCAAGCCGTGAAGCTCTGGCGCGCGGCAATGCGGCCCGATCTCTCCGGGCCGCCCGGCATGGTGCTTCGTGCCGATGCGCAGGAGCTGGTCGTGGCTTGCGGAGAGGGCGCCCTGACACTGCTGGAACTGCAGCGCCCAGGCGGCAAGCGGGTGCCAGTGCGCGTTTTTCAGCAGCAGCTGGCGCTGGGCGCGGGCCGCAGCTTGGCGGGATGAGCCGCCGCGGGCCCGCACGGTCCGCTGCGCGCTTCCCGGCACGGGCCGATTGAACTTGAGGCCGCGGCCCGCATCTATCGGCCAGAGAGAGCAACCCACCGGGGAATCGAAACGATGTTCAACATGATGAAGACGGCCATCCTGATGGCCGCCATCACCGCGCTGTTCATGGCCATCGGCCATCTCATCGGCGGCCGCGCCGGCATGACACTGGCTCTGCTGGTGGCGCTGGGCATGAACTTCTTCAGCTACTGGTTCAGCGACAAGCTCGTGCTGAAGATGTACAGCGCGCGCGAGGTCGATGCGCAGTCCGAGCCCTACTTCTACGGCATGGTGCAGGAGCTGGCGCAGCGTGCCGGGCTGCCGATGCCGCGCGTGTACCTCATTGACGAGGACTCGCCCAACGCCTTCGCCACCGGCCGCAACCCGGACAACGCCGCTGTGGCCGCCACCACCGGCATCCTGCGCGTGCTCAACCACCGCGAGCTGCGCGGCGTCATGGCGCACGAACTGGCGCACGTGAAGCACCGCGACATCCTCATCAGCACCATCAGCGCCACCATGGCCGGTGCGGTGTCGATGCTGGCCAACTTCGCGATGTTCTTCAGCGGCCGCGACGACGAGGGCCGTCCCACCAATCCGCTGGTGGGCCTGCTGGTGGCGCTGCTGGCGCCGCTGGCAGCGAGCCTGATTCAGATGGCCATCAGCCGCGCGCGCGAGTTCGAGGCCGACCGCGGCGGCGCCGAGATCAGCGGCGACCCGCGCGCGCTGGCCAGCGCACTGGAGAAGATTCATGCCTACGCCACCGGCATCCCGCTGGCCGCGGCCCAGCGCCATCCCGAGACGGCGCAGATGATGATCATGAATCCACTGTCGGGTGGCGGCCTGAAGGGCCTCTTCAGCACCCACCCCTCCACCGAGGAACGCGTGGCGCGGCTGCTGGCCATGGCGCGCTGAAGCAGGGAAATCCGCTGCGCGTGTGCAATGCGCACGCGTGGACGGGTCAAGTTTGGTCGCTGCGCGTCGATAAGGAAGGGTCGCCTTCTTCTACCCGTCCCGGCTGTGACTCCGCGCCTATCCCTGTTGCTTGTCGTCCTCGCGCTCGCGGGCTGTGAGCAGCTGGGCTATGAGTCCGCGAACACCGTCGCGGTGCGGCGCGAGGCCGAGAGCAAGGCCATCGGCGCCGCCTGTCGTCATGCCGGGCGGGCCATCGAGGACTGCTTCACGCTCAACCGCAAGGCTGACAAGGCCGCCATCTTCGCCGGCTGGCGTGAGATGAACGATTACATGCGCGAGAACAGCATCCAGGCGGTTTCGCCGCAACTCTCGGCGGCGCCTCCCAGTGCGTCCGCAGCCTCCTCCGCAGCTTCCTCGGCCGACGTCGCCGAGCAGTCCCGCCCCGGCACCAAGGCGCGCAAGAGCTGAGCCTCGCCGGCGCCCGGGCACAATCCCGGCAATGAAGTTGGGTTCTGAAGGCGGCACGCTGCCGCCATGGCGCCATCCGGCCTTCCGTACCGGGGCGCGCGAGATGATGTCCATTGCCCCAGGCATCTCGGCCTGGGGGCTGGTGACGGGCGTGGCCATGGTCAAGGCGCTGGGCGTGCCGCTGTCGTTGCTGATGTCGATGGTGGTTTTCGCCGGCAGCGCGCAGCTGGCTGCGCTGCCACTCATTGCCGCGGGCGCGCCGGTGTGGGTGGTGTGGGCCACGGCGCTGTGCGTGAACCTGCGCTTCGTCATCTTCAGCGCGCAGTGGCGCCCGTACTTCGCGCACCTGCCGCTGGTCCAGCGGCTGCGGCTGGGCTACTTCACGGCCGACCTGAACTACGTGCTGTTCATGAAGCGCTTCCGCGAGCCGCGGCCGTCGGCGGAGCAGTTGCCGTACTTCTGGGGCGGTGTGTCGCTGAACTGGTGTGCCTGGCAGATACCCTCCGTCGCCGGCATCCTGCTGGGCGAGCGCGTGCCCACGCACTGGGGCCTGGGCTTCGCCGGCACGCTGGCGCTGCTGGGGCTGATGAACACGCTGCTGTCCGACCGCGCCACCTGGGTGGCGGCCGCGGTGGCGGGTTGTGCGGCGGTGGCGGCCTACGCGCTGCCGCTGCGGCTGAACATCGTGGTGGCCATCGCCGCGGCGGTGGCGATGGGGCTGTTGATGGAGCAACTGCCCCGGCAGCGGAGGTCGGCATGAGCGGGGCGGAGGCCGTCCTCACGATCCTCGGGCTGGGCCTGATCACGGTGCTCACGCGCAGCTTCTTCTTCCTGTCGCAGCGCGAGATGCCGCTGCCGGCCTGGCTCAAGCAGGGCCTGCGCTACGCGCCGCTGGCCGCGCTGGCGGCGGTGGTGGTGCCAGAGGTGGTGATGACGCAGGGCGAACTCATCCACACCTGGCAGGACGCGCGGCTCTTCGCCGTGGCCGCCGGCAGCGCGTGGTTCTGGTGGCGCCGGGGCATCCTGGGCACCATCGTCAGCGGCACCGCCGTGCTGCTCGTGTTGCGCCTCGGGCTGGGGTGGTGATGAGGCGGGCCTAGAATCGTCGCCTTTCGGGAATATGTCCCGCTCTCCGGCGCTCGCTCTCCATGAACGTTCTTCGCTTCTCCGATCTCGTCGCCCAAGGCCAGGTGGCCGGTCGTCGCGTCTTCATCCGGGCCGATCTCAACGTGCCGCAGGACGACTCCGGCCGCATCACCGAGGACACCCGCATCCGTGCCTCCATCCCATGCATCCGCATGGCGCTGGACGCCGGCGCCGCGGTGATGGTGACTTCGCACCTGGGCCGTCCCACCGAGGGCGAGTTCAAGCCCGAGGACTCGCTGGCGCCCGTGGCGCAGCGCCTGGGCGAACTGCTGGGCCGCGAGGTGCCGCTGGTGAGCGACTGGGTGGATGGCGTGCAGGTTGCACCGGGCCAAGTGGTGCTGCTCGAGAACTGCCGCCTCAACAAGGGCGAGAAGAAGAACAAGGAAGAGCTGGCTCGCAAGATGGCCGCCCTGTGCGACATCTTCGTGCACGACGCCTTCGGCACTGCGCACCGCGCCGAGGCCAGCACTTACGGCATCGCGCAGTTCGCGCCGGTGGCCTGCGCTGGCCCGCTGCTGGCGGCCGAGATCGACGCCATCTCCAAGGCGCTGGCCAACCCCAAGCGCCCGCTGGTGGCCATCGTGGCCGGCTCCAAGGTCAGCACCAAGCTCACTATCCTGAAGGCGCTGTCGGAGAAGGTGGACGGCCTGATCGTGGGCGGTGGTATCGCCAACACCTTCATGCTGGCTGCCGGTCTGCCCATCGGCCTGAGCCTGGCCGAGCCGGACCTGGTGCAGGAAGCCAAGGCCGTGATCGAAGCCATGAAGGCCCGCGGCGCCGAGGTGCCCATTCCCGAGGATGTGGTTACCGCCAAGCGCTTTGCCGCTGACGCGCCGGCCAGCGTCAAGGCCGCCGCCGAGGTGGAAGCTGACGACCTGATCCTGGATATCGGTCCCAAGACCGCCGAGAAGCTCGCTGCGCAGCTCAAGGCTGCGGGCACCATCGTCTGGAACGGTCCGGTGGGCGTGTTCGAGTTCGATGCCTTCTCCAAGGGCACCGAGGCCGTCGCCCGCGCCATCGCCGAGAGTGACGCCTTCAGCATTGCCGGTGGCGGCGACACGCTGGCTGCTATCGCCAAGTACGGCATCGAAGCCGACGTGGGCTACATCTCCACCGGCGGCGGTGCCTTCCTGGAAGTGCTGGAGGGCAAGACCCTGCCGGCCTTCGAAATCCTCTCGCGCCGCGCCGCGGGCTGATTCCCAGCAAACCCGGCGCCCATGAGGCGCCGGGTTTTCGCTCCTACCTGCCATTCCCCTTCGCACTGACCATCCGGCACGGACGCCGCGCGCGCCCGGCCGGCGCAGCCGTCGGCGTTGCTGACGCCTTACTTCGACCTGACAACACCTCCCCTGGAAGAGACAACCATGTCNGAAGAAGCCTCCATGTCCCCGGCCGAGCTGGCCCTGCGCGATGCCGCGCGCGAGTACCACCNCTCGCCCTCGCGCGGCAAGATCTCCATCGCCCCGACCAAGCCGCTGTCCAACCAGCGTGACCTGTCGCTGGCCTATTCGCCGGGGGTGGCGTACCCGTGCCTGGACATCGAGCGCGATCCCAACCTGGCCGCGGAGTTCACCTCGCGCGGCAACCTGGTGGGCGTGGTCACCAACGGCACGGCGGTGCTGGGCCTGGGCGACATCGGGCCGCTGGCCGCGAAGCCGGTGATGGAGGGCAAGGGCTGCCTGTTCAAGAAGTTCGCCGGCATCGACGTGTTCGACATCGAGCTCGCCGAGCGCGACCCTGACAAGCTCATCGAGATCATTGCCGCGCTGGAGCCCACGCTTGGCGGCGTGAACCTGGAGGACATCAAGGCGCCGGAGTGCTTCTACATCGAGCGCGCGCTCAAGGAGCGCATGAAGATCCCCGTGTTCCACGACGACCAGCACGGCACGGCCATCATCTCGGGCTCGGCGCTGCTCAACGGGCTGGAGCTCGTGGGCAAGGACATCGGCCAGATCAAGCTCGTGGCCTCGGGCGCGGGCGCGGCGGCCATTGCCTGCCTGGACGTCATGGTGGGCCTGGGCGTGCGGCGCGAGAACATTTTCGTCGTGGACTCCAAGGGCGTGATCCAGTCCGAGCGCGCCGATGCCGTGGCGGGCAAGCTCGACGAGAGCAAGCAGCGCTACTGCCAGCAGACCGGTGCGCGCACGCTGGCCGACGTGGTGGCCGGCGCCGACGTGTTCCTGGGCTGCTCCACCGCCGGCGTGCTCACGCCGGAGATGGTCAAGACCATGGCGGACAAGCCCATCATCCTGGCGCTGGCCAACCCCGAGCCCGAGATCCGCCCGGAGCTGGCCAAGGCCGCGCGGCCGGACTGCATCATCGCCACGGGGCGCTCGGACTACCCCAACCAGGTCAACAACGTCCTGTGCTTCCCCTACATCTTCCGCGGCGCGCTGGACTGCGGCGCCACGCGCATCACGGAGGAGATGAAGCTGGCGTGCGTGCGCGAGATCGCCGCGCTGGTCAAGGCCGAGATCAGCGACGAGGTGGCCGCCGCCTACGCGGGCCAGGAGCTCAAGTTCGGCCCCGACTACCTGATCCCCAAGCCCTTCGACTCGCGGCTGATCCTGCGCATCGCGCCGGCGGTGGCCAAGGCGGCCGAGGAAAGCGGCGTGGCGCTGCGCCCCATTGCCGATCTGGACGCCTACCGCCAGTCGCTGTCGCGCTTCGTCTACCAGACCGGCATGGTCATGCGCCCGGTGTTCGCCACGGCCAAGGCCCGGCCCGCGCGCGTGGCCTATGCGCAGGGCGAGGACGAGCGCGTGCTGCGCGCGCTGCAGGTGGTCATCGACGAGGGCCTGGCCCGGCCCATCCTGGTGGGGCGCCCCAGCGTCATCGCCATGCGCATCGAGCGCGAGGGCCTGCGCATCCGCCCGGGCGTGGACTTCGAGGTGGTGGACCCGGACGACGATCCGCGCTTTCGCACCTATTGGGAGACGTACTACCGGCTCATGGGCCGCGAGGGCATCACGCCCGACATGGCCAAGGCCTCGGTGCGCCGCTCCAACACGCTCATCTGCGCGCTGATGGTGCACCTGGGCGACGCCGACGCCATGCTCACCGGGCTGGTGGGCAAGTACGACCAGCACCTGGAGCACGTGCGCAACATCATCGGCCTGGCCCCGGAGGCCAAGGTCATGGGCGCGATGAACGCCGTGCTGCTGGAGAACCGCACGCTCTTCATCACCGACACCTTCGTCAACGAGGAACCCGACGCGGAGTCGCTGGCCGAGATCGCGCGCATGGCCGCCGAGGAGGTGCGCCGCTTTGGCATGCCGCCCAAGGTGGCGTTCCTGTCGCACTCGATGTTCGGCTCCTCCACGCGCCCGGCGGCGCGCCGCATGCGCGCCGCGGCCGAGCGCTTCAAGCAGATCGCTCCGGGCGTGGAGTGCGACGGCGAGATGCACGGCGACGCGGCGCTGTCGCAGGACATCCGTGACCGCATGCTGCCCGAGCAGAGCACGCTCAGCGGCGAGGCCAACCTGCTGGTGCTGCCCAACATCGACGCGGCCAACATCCTCTTCAACGTGCTGAAGATGACCGGCGGCCACGGCGTCACGGTGGGCCCGGTGCTGCTGGGCGCGGCCAAGCCCGCGCACATCCTCACGCCCTCGGCCACCGTGCGCCGCGTCATCAACATGACGGCCCTGGCCGTGGCGGACGTGG